>ERZ857750.101-NODE-101-length-124109-cov-9.898528_pt1 | contig 124109 bp, 130 predicted proteins | sample MGYA00519915_ERZ857750 | MGnify/ENA primary metagenome ERZ857750 (study PRJEB31778, sample SAMEA3449358) | human gut metagenome | biome: human gut; feature: human-associated habitat; material: faeces | place: United Kingdom | collected 2010/2012 ...
TGGCTTTATTTGAATCATATGAGAGACGAATTGACAAGATCAATTCTGTTTTAAACAGCTATGGAATCGCTTCTATCGAAGAAGCTGAGAAAATCACTAAAGACGCAGGACTGAACGTTTACGATCAGATCAAAGGCATTCAGCCGATCTGCTTCGAGAACGCTTGCTGGGCTTACACAGTAGGTGCAGCTATCGCGATCAAAAAAGGCTGCAGAAGAGCCGCTGACGCAGCAGCAGCTATCGGAGAAGGCCTTCAGGCTTTCTGTATCCCGGGATCCGTTGCAGACACACGTAAAGTAGGTCTTGGACATGGAAACCTTGGAAAGATGCTTCTTGAGGAAGAGACAGACTGCTTCTGCTTCCTTGCAGGACATGAGTCTTTCGCAGCAGCTGAGGGTGCTATCGGTATCGCTGAGAAAGCAAACAAAGTTCGTAAAAAACCTCTTCGTGTTATCCTGAACGGTCTTGGAAAAGACGCTGCTCAGATCATCTCCCGTATCAACGGATTTACATATGTAGAGACAGAGTATGATCCATACAAGAACGAAGTTAAAGAAGTATTCCGTAAATCTTATTCTGAAGGACTTCGTGCAAAAGTTAACTGCTACGGCGCTAACAGCGTTCCGGAAGGTGTTGCTATCATGTGGAAAGAAGGCGTTGACGTTTCTATCACAGGTAACTCCACAAACCCGACTCGTTTCCAGCATCCGGTTGCAGGTACTTACAAGAAAGAATGCAACGAAAAAGGAAAGAAATACTTCTCCGTTGCATCCGGTGGTGGTACAGGACGTACACTTCACCCAGACAACATGGCAGCAGGTCCTGCTTCCTACGGTATGACAGATACACTTGGACGTATGCATTCTGACGCTCAGTTCGCAGGATCTTCTTCCGTACCGGCTCACGTAGAAATGATGGGTCTGATCGGCGCTGGTAACAACCCGATGGTTGGTATGACTGTTGCTGTAGCTGTAGCCGTACAGGAAGCTGCAGATGCTGGCAAGTTCTAATATTTGTATAGAATATTGAACGTTTATAGCAAAAAATCCCCTCCACGTAAGTGGAAGGGATTTTTTTATCTCTAATCTCTCTGGAAAAGATCTCGGGTATATACTTTATCTTTTACATCATCCAGGATCTGACTGTAACGGTTTGCGATGATACAGTCGCTCAGATTTTTAAATTTATCAAGATCATTGACAACTTTGCTTCCAAAGAAGGTAGATCCGTCCTTCAGGGTTGGTTCATAGATGATCACGGAAGCACCCTTGGCTTTGATTCGCTTCATGACTCCCTGAATAGAAGACTGACGGAAGTTGTCAGAGTTGGATTTCATAGTCAGACGATAAACACCTACAGTGACTGATTTTTCCATGGAAGAATTGTAAGTATTTTCTTCATCATAACCGTAATAACCGGCTTTCTGTAATACACGGTCTGCAATGAAATCTTTACGCGTACGATTACTTTCAACGATCGCACTCATCATATTCTGTGGAACATCGTTATAGTTGGCGAGAAGCTGCTTGGTATCTTTTGGAAGACAGTATCCACCGTAACCGAAGGAAGGATTGTTGTAATGTGTTCCAATACGAGGATCCAGGCAGACACCCTGAATAATGTTCTGCGTATTCAGACCTTTCATTTCAGCGTAAGTATCCAGCTCGTTAAAGTAGGAAACACGAAGTGCAAGGTAGGTGTTTGCAAACAGTTTTACAGCCTCTGCTTCAGTAAATCCCATAAATAATGTATCAATGTTTTCTTTCAGAGCACCTTCCTGGAGAAGAGCTGCAAAATTGTGGGACGCCTGTACCAGTTTCGAATCATCCGGATCTGTAGCAACGATAATGCGGCTTGGATACAGGTTATCGTACAGTGCTTTGGATTCACGAAGAAATTCCGGACTGAAAATGATATTTGCTGTATTGTATTTCTTTCTGACAGATTCTGTATAGCCGACCGGAATCGTGGATTTGATGACCATGATCGCATGTGGATTTACTTTGAGGACAAGTTCGATCACAGCTTCAATGGCAGATGTATCAAAATAGTTTTTCTGACTGTCGTAGTTTGTCGGTGCCGCAATGACTATATAGTCAGCATTTGTGTAAGCAGCTTCGCCATCCAGTGTAGCTGTCAGGTCAAGCTCTTTTTCTGCAAGATATTTTTCGATATATTCGTCCTGAATCGGAGATTTGCGTTTGTTGATCAGATCAACTTTCTCAGGAATGATATCAACAGCAGTAACATGATTGTGCTGTGCAAGTAATGTTGCAATGGAAAGACCGACATAACCTGTGCCTGCGACAGCAATGTTCAAAGGAGAAGGAGATGGCAACCGGGAAGCGGACTGTTCAGTAAATGCTTCATCCGGATCAAATCCAAGGCATTCTCCAAGACTTTCCAGTTGTGGAATTGATGGAATAAAATCTTTTTTCTCCAGACGGGATAACAGAGAACGATTGATGCCGGTAGCATCAGCCAGTTCCTGTTGAGTCATGGATTTTTCTTTTCGCTTGCCGGAAACAAGTTCGGCAAGTCGTGTCATAGATAATTTTTTCATTGAGAATCTTTTTACCTTTCATAAAATGTTATTTTAAATAACAGCATATAGCATATAAATTAATTCTGTTTAATTGAATGCTACCATATTGGCAAAAAGATTGCAATACAAAGAAAACAGGAAAATAAGAAAAATATTTTGAATGTTATTTTAAATAACAAATCTTCCGAACCCTTCGAAGCACAGAATGTGTATGATTTTTCAGTTTTGATACAGGAGTGGCTTCTTCAAATGTAAGCATCTGCGAAGAAAGTGTAGCATAATAGGATTTTTTGTTCAGAAGAAGCTTTTGCTGTCCATATGCAAGAGGAAATTCTGACATACGGTGTAAACTGTGATAACAGATCGTATGCCCATCGCAATCCCAGCAAAATTCGATATGTGTAATACCAGAAAACATTTCGTATGGAATGACTGCTGTAAATTTCAGGAATACAGCAAGTTTCTGTCCATTAAAACGAAAAACGTGTTCCGGATCTTCGCGGAAACAGCATTTTACCATATGTGTAGTATGACCGGTTGTGATTCGAAGAAACAAATTGGCTGGATATGGAAAACGCAGATAGATCTTAGCTGCACCCTCCAGCAGGATATCATGTTTCATAAGTTCCATGGAAGTCAGACGAAGCTGATAAGATGAAGCGTGACCGGTACTCAGATCGGGATATTGAAACCAGGCATCTTCGCTCTTGTCGTCAAACTGCAAAGTTCCGGAATCCGGTGCTTTTTTTATGCTCATGATATAGTCCTTCAGTTCCATGGATAGATTTTTCTGCTCAAGAATGATGTGGTCGTCAATCTGAAAAACAGCATCGAACAGCATTTTCAAAAAAATAGTTTTTTCATGAGGCGTCAATACGGTTTCTGGAATTTCATCAACTTTGAAGCGTCCCTGCAGATCGTACATGACATTGTACTGTACATAATCCGGAATGGCTCCGAAACGAGATTTCGCCTCATCCAATGCCCAGAATATGTAGTTCTTGAGGCAGTCAATGTACCATTCTCTATGCGATTTGGAACCGTTCAGGGCAGAATTCATGGATGTACGGGCACGATACAGGTAGCGCCCCTGTGGGACAATGCCATATTGGGGATTCTCTAAAAGTAGTTCCATGATCGCCTTGGAATCTTCTGCATAACGAAGAGAGGTATCGAATGTATGATCGTTCAGAGCTTCTCTTTTGAAAAAAGCAGATGCTGATGACATCTGTACATAAGAATAATGCGTGGTCAGATCAATGACCTGCGCTTTGTCGGAAGCATATTTGTAATTCAGGCGATGTGGTTCGTTTTTTTGTTCGAAGTAAAAAATAGGAACAGAAACAAGATCCACCTCTTTATCATGCTCAATAAAAAAGTCATAGACGGAAGAAAGTGTATCAGGAGTCAGTTTATCGTCAGAATCCATGAAATTAACGTATCTTCCACGGGCCACAGCAATACCTGCATTTCGTGCGCTGGCAACGCCACCGTTGGGTTTGTGTATTACGACGATGTTTTCCGGATATTTATGCTGATATTCATCACAGATAGCTCCGGAAGCATCGGTGGATCCGTCATCGACAAGAATAAGCTCTACGGATTCGATAAAACCTATATCCTGTGAAAGGATACTGTCAATTGCCTCGGAAAGGTAGGCCTCTACATTATAAACGGCTGTTACAATGGAAAATTTAAAAAGGTAATCGGTATTTGTTGGTTTCAACACAATCTTCTCCTTCATTTCATGATAAAATTATCCTATCACAAAATTGCTGTCTGGTGTAAAAATTATGGGTTTGTGATAGAAAATTAATATTTTGGGCAGCTATTCGACAGGGTCTGAAAAAATATCATGGAAAATGATTGCAATTAAATAGTAAACAAAGTATGCTATAAATATTGAAAAAACGAAATGGTGTATGAGATTAGAACTATGAAAAAAATTACGGTAATTATTTCTGCAGGTGATACAGATAAATATATGGAAGAAACGCTGGATTCACTTTCAGCGCAGTCAATCGTAAATGATATCGAGATAATCGATCAGACAAAGCCCGGCCAGATAACACGCGGGGATGAAGTATTAAATAAAGCAGAGGGGAAATATCTGTATTTTATGAATAGTGGGGATTTGCTCACTTCATTTGCTTTGGAAGAGTTGTGGAATATATGTGAGACGAAACATCTGGATATTCTGCTGTTTTCCGGGGCAGTTTTTTATGAAAATACAAAACTCGCGAAACGATATAAAAATCTTTCAGATGAATTTTACAGATGCGGCTCTTACGCGCAGGTAATAACAGGGAAAGAAATGCGAAATCAGCTGAAAAAGAATAAGGATATATTACCGCCCGTATCCATGCAGATTTTGAAAAAAGATTTATTTATCGGGGAAAAAACGGACTTTCATAATAGAATAGATACAGATAGATGCTTTGTAAAACGTATTCTGTTGAAGGCTGAAAGAGTTTTTTGCGTAAATGATATTTATCTTTATAAGAGAATAACAGAACCATCCGGTGTGGGCAAAATGCTGCAGGTATTAACGACACCGGGGTATTTGGTGAAAAAGATATTCAGGTATATGAGAAAAAACGGAATAAAATGTACAGGCATAGCAATCATTCGAAAGCTTCGTGCAAGATAATGACAGATCAGGAGGAATGGAAGATGGCAAAAGTATCCATACTAATGCCGGCATGCAATGTTGAAAAATTTTTAAAAGAATGCATGGACAGTGTAGTAAATCAGACTTTAAAGGACATAGAGATTATTTGTATAGATGATGGATCCAGAGATTCAACAGGGAATATTCTGGATGAATATGCACAGAAAGACAATCGTATCAAAGTGATCCATAAAGCGAATTCGGGGTACGGACATAGTATGAATGTTGGACTTCAAAATGCGACAGGAGAATATATAGGCATTATTGAAACGGATGATTTTGCAGATCTTAATATGTTTGATGAATTATATAAAGCAGCAAAAGAAAATCATGCAGATGTTGTGAAATCAAACTATTATTCTTATGTATCGCAGCCGGAACCTCAGAGCACATATTATGAAGTACTAAAAGAATATGATCTGTATGATCAGGTGTTCAGGCCGGTGGAACATCCGGAAATCTTTCGGGTGAGACCATGTATCTGGAGCGGGATTTATCGGAGAGAATGGCTGTTGGAAAATCATGTATCTTTTGCGGAAACACCGGGTGCTTCCTATCAGGATACAGGATTTGCGTTTAAAGTATGGGCAAGTGCGGAAAGAGCATTGCTGGTTCGTGATGCCTACCTTCATTATCGCACAGATAATTCAAATTCATCGGTAAAAGCGGCTGCCAAAATATATTGTATCTGTGATGAATTTAAATCTATTGAAGAATTTCTTGAAAAACGACCGGAGCTAAAAGAAGAACTGGAGAAACCGGTTATATCTTTGAAATATATATCTTATCGGTGGAATTTGTTCAGACTTACAATGGAATTCAAATATGCTTTTTTGGAGAGGATGCATAAAGAACTTTCAGAGGCGAAGAATAAGGGACTTTTTGACAAAAAATATTTTACGGAAAAAGAATGGACAGATATCAATCGATTAGTAGATGATATGGATACTTTTTTTGATGAAACATTTCGAAAAGAACTACTCAGGTTTGGAAGCGAAGCAGAACTGGCGAAGGCATTGAAAAAAAGCGAAAACAAGGTGACAAAGCTTCAGAAAAAAATAGATGACATGGAAAATTCTTCATCTTTAAAAATTGGAAGAGCAATTACCTTTGTTCCGCGAAAGCTGAAAAAAATGTTGCATTAATCAAAGGGGAATAGATATGAGTAATGATATACCTGCGGTTTCGGTGATAATTCCGGTATACAATGCGGCAGAATTTTTAAAAGACGGATTAAACAGCCTGCTGAAGCAGACTCTGAGAGAGATTGAAATTATCTGTGTGGATGATGGGTCAACAGATGGATCACTGGTAATTCTGAAAGAATTCGAAAAAGCAGATGCCAGGATCAGAGTCATTCATCAGGAAAATCAGGGAGCAGGAGCAGCCAGAAATAATGGAATGGATGTTGCAAGAGGAAAATACCTGGCTTTTCTGGATGCAGATGATTTCTTTGAGAAAAATATGCTGAAAGCCGCATATGACCGAGCGGAAGAAACAGAGGCAGAAGTATGTGTGTTTAATGCAGACCTCTATGATCATACAGAGAAAGTATACAAAAAATGCACATGGGCATTTCGGAAGCAGTATTTTCCGGAAAAAGAGCCGTTTGCAGCAACTGATGAAAATGTAAGAAATAATATTTTTAGAATGTTTAATGGCTGGCCATGGGATAAATTATACCAGAGGGAGTATGTCAGGAGATTGGGAATCAAGTATCAGAATCTTCGAACAACAAATGATATGCTCTTTGTTTTTATTGCGCTTGCCTGTGCTTCCAGAATTTCTACAGTAGATGAGGTCTTGATCCATCAGAGAGTCAATGTCAGAACATCTCTGTCGCGTACAAGAGAGAAATCATGGGATTGTTTCTATATTGCGCTTTTGGCTATGCAAAAGGAGCTAAAAGACAGAGGTTTATACGATACCTTAGAAAGGGCATTTGTTAATTGGGCGCTTAATTTTTCACTGTGGCAGTTAAATACAATGACAGGAAGTGCATATGAAAAGACATACAGACTGCTCAAAAGAAAGGGTTTTGACTGCCTTGATATCAGCCGTCATAACAGAAGATATTTTTACAGTAACAAAGAATATGATAAATTCCTGAAAATCTATACAACACCTTATGAGAAGAGTTCTGGTTATTAAAAGGTAAAATAATTTATTGCCAGAGATAAACAGAAACCTCAGATTACAGAAGTCCATTTTTCTCTGTAATATAATAAGAATCAGAATACGTGCATAAATTGACAATACAGCAGATAAGAGGAAAGAGATTATGGCAGACAAATTTAAGCTCAGCAGAAAAGCAAAGAAAATCATATTGGGCGCATGTATCGGAGGTGTGGTTGTTCTTACGGCGGGGCTTTTTACTTACATACATATTGCAGATACCAATACACTTGGAAGAAAAATATCTATTTACGGGATGGATGTTTCCACGCTGACGGCAGATAAGGCAGAACAGAAGCTTCTGGATGCTTTTCGCAGCCGTAAGGTACAGTTCAAAGAAGGTGGCTCGGATGTCTATCAGACAACGGTGAGTGAACTTGGATATGATCTGGATGAGTCAGCACTTAAAAGTGAGCTTACAGAATTGCAGACAACGAGGGAAGCAAACAGAAAGATCTTTGCCACGCAGGAAGATTACAAGATCGCATATCAGATCCAGAAGAATGAAGAACAGGAAAAGAAAGCTCTTGCGTCTTCTAATTTTGGAGGTAAAGAGCGTACGGCATCCGTGGATGCAGCGGTTCAGTATGACGAACAGCAGAAGCAGTTTGTTCTGGTCAATGATGTGCAGGGAAATGAAATTGATGAGACCAGACTTCAAAGCTATGTAGATCAGATGCTGGATGATAATTTTCGGTTGAAGCTTCTTGGTGGGGATATTCAGATCACATTGGATACAAATGTTTATCAGCAGCCGTCTGTAACGGCTTCTGATGAAATGCAGAATAAAGTTACAGGACTGAATGATCAGTTGAATAAATATCGCAGTACTACAGTTACATATACATTGGGAAGTACAACGGAAGTAATTGATGCAGGAACAATCGAGACATGGCTGCAGATTACAGATGACAGCCTGAATATTGATCAGGAAGCAGTGAAGTCTTATGTACAGAATCTTGCAGCGAAGTATAATACCATCTATGTTCCACGTACATTCCACACATCCTATGGAAATGATGTCACGGTATCCGATAATGAATATGGATTTCAGATCGATCAGGATGGAGAAGTGCAGCAGTTGCTGACAGATCTTGCGAGTGGTACTGCAGTTACACGAGATCCGGTATACAGCATCAGTGGCATGCAGCGTAACGGTGCAGATGATCTGAACGGAAGCTATATAGAAGTAAGTCTGGATAACCAGCATCTGTGGCTGTACAAAGATGGAGCACTTGTGACAGAAACAGATATCGTCAGTGGAGCACCAAAAGCCGGCAGGGAGACATACAGAGGAGCATGGCCGATTGCCTACAAGGCAAGTCCATATAACCTGAGCAGTCAGGAATATGGATACAACGTAAAAGTAAATTACTGGATGCCATTTGTATATGGGCAGGGGCTTCATGATGCATCCTGGCAGTCTTCTTTCGGAGGAAACCGATATAAAAGTGGCGCCGGAAGTCATGGCTGTATCAACCTTCCGACAGATCAGGCAGCACTGATCTATAATACGATTGACGGCGGATATCCGATCATTATTTATTAAAAAGATACATAAAATGCAAAAGGCCAGTCCGAAAGTGGGCTGGTTTTTTTGTGCAGAAATATTTTAAAAGGTATTCCGGATAAATGAGGAATGTAAGATTAATTAAAAGGTGTTTCATTGACATTTTTTTGGCAAAATAATATAATAAAATGGCATATGTGAAGGAGGAAGTTATGGCACATAAAACAGGACTGGAAGATTATTATGTAATTAAAAATCAAAAGAAACTTCATTTCGGCTATACGACCGGATCCTGTGCGGCGGGAGCTGCAAAAGGTGCCACGGAAATGCTTCTCGGAGGTCAGAAACAGAACGAGACAGATCTTATGACACCAAAGGGAATTCTTCTCCATCTGGAATTGCATGACGTCTGTATGGAAAAAGATACAGTGATCTGCGCAGTACGTAAAGATGCGGGGGATGATCCGGATACGACGAATGGAATTCTGGTCTATGCCAGAGTGGAAAAATGTCCGAAATCCTCTGAGATTACGGTCGATGGAGGGAAAGGTGTCGGAAGAGTGACGCGTCCGGGACTTTCACAGAAAGTGGGAGAAGCAGCAATCAATCCTGTGCCAAAGGCCATGATCCTGAAAGCAGTGGAGGATGCAGCAGATCGATACCACTATGAGGGTGGCCTGAAAGTAACGATTTCTGTTCCAGAAGGTGAACAGATCGCGAAAAAGACTTTTAATCCCCGTCTGGGAATCCAGGGTGGCATCTCTATTCTTGGAACGTCCGGTATCGTAGAACCTATGAGTGAGAAAGCCTTGATTCAGAGTATTCAGGTAGAAATGAAACAGCATTTTTCACAGGGGGAACAGTATCTGATCGTGACTCCGGGAAATTATGGGGCAGATTACCTCAGGGAGCATATGGATCTTCCTTTTGAAAAAAACATCAAGTGCAGTAATTATGTAGGTGAAACCATTGATATGGCAGTGAACATGGGAGTAAAGGGGATTCTTTTTATTTCGCATATTGGCAAATTTGTCAAAGTTGCTGCCGGAATCATGAATACACATTCACACAGCGCAGACGGACGTATGGAGGTTCTGTGTGCGGCAGCAATACGCTCCGGAGCAGATCTGGAATGTGCCAGAGAGATTCTGGCATGCAACACGACGGATGAGGCCCTGCATGTGCTTGATCGTTATCATATTTTACAGAAAGCGATGGAGGATGTGACCCGACATATCCAGTTTTATCTGGATCATCGTTCTTATCAGCAGATCCTTCTGGGTGCGGTGATCTTTTCCAATGAATTTGGATATCTTGGCCAGACAGAGCATGCAGAAGAACTGATCCGTAAAATAAATTCAGCTGAGAGTAAATGACAAATTAAACAATTATATATAAAAAAAGGAGAATAAAAACATGGTTCATTTTGTTGGAGCAGGACCGGGATCACCGGATCTTATCACAGTCAGAGGTAAACAGTATCTGGAGGAGGCGGATGTGATCATCTATGCAGGTTCGCTGGTAAATCCGCAGCTGCTGGAATACAGCAAGGATGTTTGTACGATTCATAACAGTGCGAAGATGACACTGGAAGAAGTCATCTCCGTTATGGAGAGAGCAGAAGCAGAAGGGAAGATGACGGTGCGTCTTCATACAGGTGATCCTTGTATTTACGGTGCAATCCGTGAGCAGATGGATATTCTGGATGAGAAGGGCATTATGTATGACTATTGTCCTGGTGTCAGTGCGTTCTGCGGTGCGGCAAGTGCCCTGAATCTGGAATATACTCTGCCGGATATCTCACAGAGTGTGATCATCACAAGAATGGAAGGCCGTACACCGGTTCCATCCAAAGAAAGCATTCAGTCATTTGCAGCTCATCAGGCAACGATGGTCGTTTTCTTAAGCACCGGTATGCTGGAAGAACTCAGCCGCAGACTGATCGAAGGCGGATATACAGCTGATACGCCGGCGGCAATTGTATACAAGGCAACCTGGCCGGATGAGAGGAAATTTGTCTGCACAGTAGGCACGCTTGCACAGACTGCTGCAGAAAACAATATCACAAAGACTGCACTGATGATCATCGGGGATTCTGTAAAAGCAGCTCACTATGATCGCTCAAAACTGTATGATCCGGGATTCACTACCGAATTCCGTGAAGCAACAGAGTGAGAACGCGCAGTAAATAATCCGATCTAAATGGAGAATTAAATAATGCGTATTTCAATCATTTGTTTCAGTCTTACAGGATATATGACTGCGGAAGACCTGCAAAAAGATCTTCAGGGCAAAGGTTATACGGCAGAAATTTATAAGAAAAGTAAATATCTCGATGATTCGATTGCGGAAAGTACAGGAATCTGGGCAGGCCGCCATTTTGAGACAGATGATGCGATTATTTTTGTCGGAGCCTGTGGAATCGCGGTGCGCAGCATTGCACCTTACGTAGCAAGTAAGAAGTCTGATCCGGCGGTACTGGTGATCGATGAATGTGGAAAGTTTGTGATATCTCTGTTATCAGGACATCTTGGCGGTGCGAATGAACTGACTCTGGAAGTTGCGGAGCTTCTGGGTGCAGTTCCAGTCGTAACGACAGCGACAGATCTTCATCATCGCTTTGCAGTGGATGTCTTTGCAAAAAAGAATTGCTGTGGAATTCAGAATATGAAAGCGGCAAAGGCGGTTTCAGCAGCCTTGCTTGCGGGAGAACCTGTCGGATTTTACAGTGAATTTCCATGGACAGGAAAGTTGCCGGAAGGCCTGGAAGAGCCTTCGGAAGACACGCAGGATAAACCGGAGATTGGAATTGCAGTAACCATTCATCCAACCTGTAAGCCGTTTACATCCACGGTGCAGATCATTCCCAGGGTGGTGACACTGGGAATGGGCTGCCGCAGGAATAAAGAAGCAGATGTAATTGAAAAAGAAGCTAGTGTCTGTCTGGCGGACGCGGATATATACAGCCAGGCAGTAGAGAAGCTGACAAGCATTTCCATCAAAAAAGACGAAGTGGGGCTTCAAAAACTTGCAGAAGACTGGAGAATCCCGTTTATCACATTTGAGGAAGAAGAGCTGAGTCATGCAGAGGGGGAATTTACCCCTTCCGAATTTGTAAAAAAGATCACAGGCGTGAATAATGTCTGTGAACGAAGTGCAGTCCTGGGTGCGGAGCAGGGCCGCCTGATCAAAAATAAGACAGGGAGAAATGGCGTGACAACCGCGCTTGCACTCCGGAACTGGGAGGTTCATTTTGAATAAAATATATGTAGTTGGAATCGGACCGGGAGGCTGTGATCAGATGACCGGTATTGCAATGAATGCTTTGAAAGACAGTGATACGATCATTGGATATACGGTATATGTGGATCTTGTCAAAGATACATTTCCAGATAAAGAATATCTGACCACACCAATGAAAAAAGAAGTGGACAGATGTGTGCTGGCTTTTGAAGAGGCTATGAAAGGCAAAAGGGTTTCCATGATCTGCAGTGGTGATGCCGGAGTCTATGGTATGGCCGGACTGATGTATGAAGTAGGAGAAAAATATCCGGAAGTAGAACTGGAGATCGTTCCGGGAGTAACAGCCGCACTTGGCGGAGCGGCAGTCCTTGGTGCACCGCTGATCCATGATTTCTGCCTGATCAGCTTAAGTGACCTTCTGACTCCATGGGAAAAGATTGAAGCAAGACTTCTTGGTGCATCTCAGGCGGATTTTGTAATCTGTCTCTATAACCCCTCCAGTAAAAAACGCCATGATTATTTACAGAAAGCCTGCGATCTGATGATGCAGTACAAATCTCCGGAAACAGTTTGCGGAACAGTATGTAATATCGGAAGGGAAGGGGAAGAGTATCAGGTTATGACATTGAAAGAACTTCGAGATACACAGGTTGATATGTTCACCACAGTATTTATCGGAAATTCCCAGACAAAAGAAATAAATGGCAAAATGGTAACTCCAAGAGGATATCGGAATGTATAAAGCAATTGTTTTTGCTGGTACTACAGAAGGCTATGAAATCAGCCGGTTTCTGAGTGAAAATAAAGTATCTGTACTTGCCTGTGTCGCGACGGAATATGGATCCAGATCTCTTGAAGAAAATGAATTTTTATCGATTCGTGCAGAACGTCTTGACAAAGAACAGATGCAGGAGCTTTTTGCAGCAGAAAGACCGGAACTGGTTTTGGATGCAACACATCCATATGCGGCAGAAGTGACAGTAAATATCCGTGAGGCCTGTGAAAACACAGCAGTTTCTTATGTGAGAGTCCTTCGTGAAGGAGGCGTTCACAAAGATGCAGTTTATGTAGAAAATACAGAGGCAGCAGTAGATTATCTGAAACATGTATCGGGAAATGTTCTGCTTACGACGGGCAGTAAGGAACTTTCTGCTTATACAGAAATTCCGGGTTATCAGGAAAGAATGTTTGCAAGAGTCCTTTCCATTCAGAATGTGATCGAAACCTGTCGCATGCTGGGATTCGAGGGCAAAAATCTGATTGCCATGCAGGGCCCTTTTTCGAAAGAATTGAATGCTGCCATGCTGCGTCAGTATGACTGCAGATATCTGGTAACAAAAGATTCCGGAAAAGCAGGCGGATTTGAAGAAAAGATTCAGGCTGCCACAGAATGTGGCGCAATTCCTGTGATCATTGGCCGTCCGGTGCAGGAAAAGGGAATTTCTGTAAAAGAATGCAAACGTATGCTGCCAGAGAAATTTGGATTCCAGCCGACACCACATGTAGTTCTCCTGGGAATTGGAATGGGAAACAAGGAAACATTGACGATTCAGGGCAATGAGGCAGTGGAACAGGCGGATCTGATCATAGGCGCCAGAAGGATGGCGGATGCAGTGGCACTTCCGGGACAGGATGTCTTTTATGAATACAGAAGTGCTGAGATTGCAGAGTATATTAAGAAACATCCGGAATATGAAAAAGTTGTGATCGCACTATCCGGTGATGTCGGTTTTTACAGTGGGGCAAAAGGACTTTTGAAAGCTTTGGACGGAAATGCCGAAATCATCTGCGGTATATCCTCTGTTGTTTATTTTATGTCAAAAATTGGTCTTTCATGGGATGATGCAAAGATTGTCAGTGCACATGGAAGAGTATGCAATCTGGTATCCCTGATTCGAACAAATCAGAAGGTTTTTGCAATTCTTGGCACTTCAGATGGAACCGCACATCTTGCACAGAAACTGACGGATTATGGAATGGGTGAAGTGCAGCTTTATGTCGGGGAGAATCTGTCTTATGAGGATGAGAAAATATTTGTAAAACAGGCGAGGGAACTTACAGATTACAGAGGAGATGCCTTGAGTGTGATCTGTGCCTGGAATCCGGATGCAAAAACAGCATTGACCACACATGGACTTCCAGATGATGCATTTACCCGTGGAAAAGCACCGATGACCAAGACAGAGGTACGAACAGTTTCGCTGGCAAAGTTATGTCTTAAAGAGGATTCGGTCTGCTATGATATCGGGGCCGGAACTGGTTCTGTATCTGTGGAGATGGGACTTCGTGCAAGTCAGGGAAGCGTATATTCCATTGAGAAAAAAGAGGATGCACTTGTGCTTCTCGAGGAAAATAAAAAGAAATTTGCGTTAGATCATATGAGGATCATAGCAGGAACGGCCCCTGAAGCAATGGAAGAACTTCCAGCTCCTACCCATGCTTTTATTGGTGGATCTTCCGGAAATATGAAAGAAATTGTGGAACTTCTTCTTGAAAAAAATCCACAGGTTCGTATGGTCATAAATTGTATTACACTTGAAACGGTCGGAGAAACTTTGTCCTGCATAAAGGAAATGCAGACAGAACGCAGCGAGTGGAAGTGGGAGAGTGAAGTTGTGCAGCTTGGTGTGTCCAGATCCAAAGAAATCGGTAGATATCATATGATGATGGGAGAAAATCCTATTTATATTATTACCATACAGGCGCATAAAAAGGAGAATTTTGTATGAAAGCGGCAAGAATTCTCCTGGCAGCAGGAGCCAGTGGAAGCGGAAAAACGCTGATCACATGTGGACTTTTGCAGGCACTGGTGAATCGTGGTCTGAAAACAGCATCTTTTAAATGTGGGCCGGACTATATTGATCCGATGTTCCATAGTCGTGTCATAGGCGCAAAATCAAGAAATCTGGATACCTTTTTTACAGACAGTGAAACTACAAAATATCTCTTCTGTGAAAATGCGGTGGACTGTGATATTTCTGTTATGGAAGGAGTAATGGGATTTTATGACGGTGTTGCAGGGACAACAACGAAAGCAAGTGCTTACGATCTGGCGTCTGTTACAGATACGCCTGTGATTCTGATCGTAAACAGCAGAGGTATGAGTGTTTCTCTTGCAGCATATGTGAAAGGCTTTATGGAATACAGGAAGGACAGTCATATACAGGGTGTGATCTTTAATCAGATGTCACCAATGCTCTATCCAAGAATGAAAGAACTTCTGGAGAAAGAACTGAATATAAAAGTTCTTGGATATGTTCCAAAAATGGATGATTGTGTGATCGAGAGCCGGCATCTGGGGTTAGTGCTTCCGGATGAGATCCCTGAGTTAAAAGAAAACCTTCACCGACTGGCTGAGGTTCTGGAAAAAACTCTGGATATTGATGCAATCCTGCAGCTTGCAGAAAGTGCACGAGAATTATCTGCGAAAGAACCTCGGATAGATTTCTGTCTGAAACATCCCCTTCGGATTGGTGTGGCGGACGATGAAGCATTTTGCTTTTTCTATGAAGATAATTTCCGGCTTTTGCGAAAGATGGGGGCAGAACTTGTACACTTTTCTCCGATCAGAGATAAGAAATTACCGGCTGGACTGGATGGATTGCTTTTATATGGAGGTTATCCGGAATTAAATGGAAAAGAACTGGAAAAAAATACATCTATGAGAGAAGAAATACAAAAAGCACTTAGCGGTGGTATGCCATGTATGGCAGAATGCGGAGGCTTTATGTATCTTCATGAAGAAATGGAAGCAATGGATAAAAAATTTTACCACATGGCAGGCGTGCTTCCGGGCAGGGCATATCGTACACCACGTCTGAATCGCTTTGGCTATGTGACATTAATACAGAATCATTCAGTTTTGGGATGTGAGACATTAGGAGAGATCCCTGCTCATGAATTTCATTATTTTGATTCTGAAAACTGCGGGAAAGCATTTCATGCAGCAAAACCGGAAAGTATGAGAAACTGGGAGTGTATTCATGGCACAGAAACTATGCTGGCTGGATTTCCACATCTTTATTATTATGGAAATCCAAAAGTTGCAGAGGCTTTTCTTAAAGAATGCATGAAATACCACAGCAGACGGGGAGAGTGACGGAGTTGATATATACATACCATACAATTGCCCTGGCAGCAGGGTTTATCTTAGATTTGATATTTGGAGATCCCAGATGGTTGTACCATCCGGTGTGCCTGATCGGGAAGCTGATCTCCAGTTTTGAGAAGGGAATCAGAAAAGTATTTCCCAAAACAGAAAAAGGTGAACTGGCTGGAGGACTGGTTGAAGTAATACTGATCTGTGTCATTACATTACTGGTTCCGGCATTTGTTTTGTATTTTCTGTATATTCATCTTCCGGCATTGGGTGTGCTTTTGGAAACCTTTTGGTGCTATCAGCTGCTTGCTACCAGATCATTGCGTGATGAGAGTATGAAGGTTTATGATGCACTCAAAAAGGGAACAATTGAGGATGCACGTCATGCGGTTTCTATGATCGTGGGACGTGATACGGCGGAGCTGACGAAAGAGGGTGTGACCAAAGCAGCGGTGGAGACTGTGGCAGAAAATACTTCTGATGGTGTGATCGCACCGATGATCTATATGGCAATCGGTGGTGTACCTTTAATGTTTTTGTATAAGGGAATCAATACCATGGATTCCATGCTCGGGTATAAAAATGATAAATATCTGTATTTTGGAAGATGTGCGGCGAAACTGGATGATGCAGCCAATTATCTTCCATCCAGAATTTCCGGCTGGCTGATGGTTGCCGGAGCTTTTGTGATCGGACTTGACAGCAGAAACGCATCCCGTATTTTCAAAAGGGACAGCAGAAATCATGCGAGTCCGAATTCGGCACAGACAGAAGCTGTAATGGCTGGTGCACTGGATGTACAGCTCGCGGGAAATGCATATTATTTTGGAAAATTATATGAGAAACCTACAATTGGAGACGCGATTCGGGAAATAGAGACAGAAGATATTCGTTATGCGAATCGCCTGATGTATGCAACGGCGATTCTGGGCGTGATCATCTGTGTTTTGTTCCGCGTTGTGTTTCTGTAACGGGACACAAAAAGGAGAAAAAGAATGACGAAGCACGTACATGGCGGTAATATCTATACTTATAAGAACTGTCTGGATTTTTCGGCAAACTGTAATCCACTGGGAACGCCGGAAAGTGTAAAGCAGGCGGTACGTGACAGTCTTGAATATATGAAAGATTATCCGCAGGTCGGATATGCACCTTTGAAAAAAGCAATTGCCGAATATGAAGGTGTGGCATCCGAATCTGTGATCTGTGGAAATGGAGCGGCGGAACTGGTATTTTCTCTGTGTCAGGCAGTAAAACCGAAGAAAGCACTGATTCCGGTTCCTACTTTTGCAGAATATGAGCAGGCGCTTACGAGCTGTGGCTGTGAGGTAGAACATGTACTTCTCAGAGAAGAAGAGGGATTCAGTCTGCAGGACAGTTTTATCAACTGGCTGCACAGAGACCTTGATATGGTATTTCTCTGCAATCCGAATAATCCAACGGGAATTTCGATAGATAGAGAATTCCTTTTCCGGGTTTTACGTGTGTGCAGAGAAATGGATATCCTTCTGGTCGTAGATGAATGTTTTCTTGATTTTATGGAGGAACCGGGCAGATACACACTGAAAGCACAGTTATCCAGATATCACAATCTGTTTCTTTTGAAGGCATTTACCAAGCGTTACGCGATGGCGGGAATCCGACTGGGATATGGTATTACTGAGAATACGGAACTTCTTGATGCGATGACGCAGGTGACACAGCCATGGAATATTTCTGTTATGGCACAGGCGGCAGGTATTGCTGCACTGAAAGAAACTGCATATGTGGAAGAGGGGCGACAGATGGTATTCCGGGAAGCAAAATATCTCAAAGAAGAACTGCAGCGTCTTGGCATGGAAGTCTTTCCGTCAGAAGCGAATTATATTTTCTTCCATGGACCGGAAAATTTATTTGAAATATGTGTGGAACAGGGGGTTTTGATCCGTGACTGCAGCAATTACTCTGGTTTGCGAAAAGGATATTACCGTGTGGCCGTCCGAACACACGAGGAAAATCAGGAATTGATCCGTGCAATGCGGGATGGCACCACAAAAGCGGCAGTGGCACATGCAGAGGTACTGAAACAAGAGGAACAGGCATAAGTCTGATACGAAAGGGAACAGATATGGCAAAGACGATCATGATACAGGGAACCATGTCCAATGCAGGAAAGAGTCTTCTTGCTGCCGGACTTTGCAGGATATTTCATCAGGATGGATACCGTGTGGCACCATTCAAATCGCAGAATATGGCACTGAACTCTTTTATAACCAGTGAGGGCCTTGAAATGGGCAGAGCACAGGTTATGCAGGCAGAAGCGGCAGGTATAGAACCATCGGTCCTGATGAATCCGATTCTTCTGAAACCGACAAATGATATTGGCTCTCAGGTCATTGTAAATGGGGAAGTTCTTGGTACCATGAGTGCCAGAGACTATTTTAAATATAAGAAAAAACTGGTGCCTGACATTATGAAGGCATTTCATAAGCTGGCAGAAGAAAATGATATCATTGTGATTGAGGGGGCTGGAAGCCCGGCGGAAATCAATCTGAAGAGCGAAGATATTGTTAATATGGGAATGGCAAAGATGGCGAAAGCGCCGGTGCTTCTTGCCGGTGATATCGATCGTGGCGGTGTGTTTGCACAGCTGTATGGAACGGTGGAACTTCTGGAAGAAGATGAGAGAAAAATGATCAAGGGTCTGATCATCAATAAATTCCGAGGTGACAAATCAATTCTGGATCCGGGTGTGGCAATGCTGGAAGAGAAATGTAAGATTCCGGTCGTTGGTGTTGCACCATATATGAACATTCAGGTAGAAGATGAAGACAGTCTGACAGAACGCTTTGACCGTCATCAGGAAGTTGGAGTGATCGATATGGCGGTTATTCGTGTACCACGTATTTCCAACTTTACAGACTTTAATCCGTTTGAAAGTATTCCGGGGGTTTCGCTGCGTTATGTACAGCATCCGTCAGATTTGAAGCAGCCGGATGTGATCTTTCTTCCGGGAACCAAGAATACAATGGGTGATCTGAAATGGCTGCGTGAAAGTGGCATGGAAGCACTGATCCTTAAGGCAGCGGCATCCGGTACACTGATCTTTGGTATCTGTGGCGGCTATCAGATGCTGGGAGAAAATTTAAGTGATCCACATGGTGTGGAAGCAGGCGGTACGATGCGTGGAATTGGTCTTCTTCCGGTAGATACCGTGTTTGCAGAACATAAGACACGTACGCAGGTCTGCGGAAAATTCCTGGAGCTGGATGAAGAGTTTGCACCTCTTAAAAACGTAGAATTTACAGGATATGAGATTCATATGGGTGAGAGTACCTGGAAAAATGGGGCTGTAGCAAGTACTTCTACATGTGATACTGTGACAGGGACAGAGAAGACAGAAGGAACATTTTATCACAATGTATGCGGAACTTATGTTCATGGCATTTTTGATAAAGAAGAGGTTGCACTTGGTCTTGTTCGTGCAGTAGGCATAAGAAAAGGTATTGATGTGTCAGAGATGGAAGGCGTGGATTTTGCTGCATTCAAAGAAACACAGTATGATATCCTGGCATCGGAACTTCGGAAACATCTGGATATGAAGAAAATCTATGAGATCCTTGAGCAAGGTGTGGAGGATATTCTGAAAGAAAGTGAAGCAGAAGGAGAAGCAGAGAAATGAAAGTAGAGCTTGAAAATGTAAAACCAATGGAGATCGAAAAAAGAAGTTTTGAGATTATTACAGAGGAACTTGGTGATAAACAGCTGCTTCCCGGAACAGAACTTATTGTCAAACGTTGTATTCATACAAGCGCAGATTTTGATTATGCGGATAACCTCTGTTTTTCGCCGGATGTAGTAGAGCGTGCGATGAAAGCAATCAAAGAGGGCGCCTGCATTGTTACGGATACGCAGATGGCAAAGGCGGGAATCAATAAACGTGCACTGGCCCGTTATGGTGGAGAAGTCTATTGTTTCATGTCCGATGAGGATGTGGCAAAGATTGCAAAAGAGAATGGAACCACAAGGGCGACAGCAAGCATGGACAAAGCTGCTACTCTCGATAAAAAACTGATCTTTGCAATCGGAAACGCGCCGACTGCACTGGTGAGACTCTATGAACTGATCGAAGATGGAAAACTGAATCCGGAACTGATCATTGGAGTTCCGGTTGGATTTGTGAATGTTGTACAATCGAAAGAACTGATCATGGATTCGGGAGCACCTTATATAGTTGCGAGAGGACGTAAAGGCGGAAGTAATATTGCAGCCTGTATCTGTAACGCATTGCTTTATATGATCGATAATCGAAGAGATTAAATACTGACACCTGCCTGGATGATGAAATGCCGGACAGGTGTTTTGTGATTATTTATTAAGAAGTCGGGACAGAAGCTGACAGGCAGGGGCAAAATCGTCTGTCGTAATGGAAGAACAGGAGAGCAGAATGGTGATCGTAGCTGCATTTTCTTCAAGAATCAGAAGAGACATTCCATGCATGCGGGCTTCTTTTTTTAGCTCAAGACCTGTTCTGGCATAAGGAATGGTCAATGCCAGACTTGTTCCTGCGGCACCGGTCTGGATCGTGCAGTTGCTGCCGAATGTATTTCGCACCTCGTTTTCAAGAGCCTTCAGCTTCTGAGCATACAGCTTTTTTAATTTTTTTGTCTGCGAAGTCAGATGACCGTCACGGATAAACTGACAGAGTGCAATCTGTTCGGCTTTGGAAGCAGTCTGGCTGTAGCGTTCTGCAACAGCTGCATATTTTCTGGAAAGAGAAGGCGGCAAGACCATGAAGCTTAAGCGAATCGATGGAAGCAGCAGACGGGAAAAAGAACCAATATAGACAACGCCATGTCCTCCGGCAAGATTAAAGAGGGAAGGTGTTGGACGTTGGAAATAAACGAATTCATTCTCAAAATCGTCTTCGATGATCAGACTGCCTTTCGCTGCAGCGTAATGTACCAGTTCCATACGACGGCTGACGGGCATGATCTCTCCCCATTTCGTCATATGTGCAGGAGAAACATAGATTACGTCACAGTCTTTGTTGCGGTATTGAACTTCAAAACCATAATCAGAAAAAATAGTACTTCCCTGCACAAAAGAAGCGTTTGGAAAAGAAACGGTTTTTCGGTCATGGATCAGAGGACAAAGAAGATTCAGAATGCTCTGAACTCCGGCCCCGATCACAATATCGTCAGCAGAACAGTTGACGTTTCTTCGCTGACGGATGTAGTCAGCAAGTACCTGACGAAGATCGGCTTCACCCTGGGGTTCTCCATAGGAGAGAAGACGGTCACTCTGACGAAGTGCGCTTTTGATATAACGCTGCCAGAGGTCAAAACGGAAACTTTCATGATCGACACCGTTGGAAGCAAAGTCATATTGTATTGAAGGCAGATTCGCATGCCAGGAGGTAGTGGAGACTGGCTTTTGCTCTGCAATATTAGTTACATAATAGCCGCTTTGTGCACGGGCAACAATGTAGCCGTCTGCGGCCAATTGCAGATAGGCATTTTCAATAGTTGTACGGCTGAGCTTCAGTTCTGCAGAACATTTGCGAAGAGATGGCATGCGGCTTCCGGCAGGAATTCGCCGTTCCATGATCAGATTTTTGTAATGTTCATATACCTGAAGATACAGGCATTCTTTATTGGAATGAAAAGATAAACTCATAAACTGTCCTCTGAAAAATGAATAAAAGTGGTTATTTTTATAAATACACTTAGATGCTATTCTAAATCAGATAATGAGAAAATGCAAGACGAGGAGATAACAGATTGAAAAAGATTGCGGTATTAAATGATTTATCAGGAATGGGAAAATGTTCTCTTACTGCAGCAATTCCGGTGATTTCCGTTATGGGAATCCAGGCATGTCCGCTTCCGACAGCGGTATTAAGTGCGCAGACGGGTTTCCCTTCTTATTATTGTGATGATTATACGGATCGTATGGATGCGATTATGGAAGAGTGGAAGAAGATAGATTTTTATCCGGATGGAATCTATACAGGATTTTTGGCAGACGCACGTCAGGCCGATAAAGCAGTTGAATTTATTGAACAGTTTGCAAAAGAAGACACAAAGATACTTATAGATCCTGTTATGGGAGATAATGGAGAGGAGTACCCGATTTATACGGAGGCACTCTGTGAAAAAATGCGTTTTCTGGTCAGAAGAGCGACGGTGATAACACCAAATCTGACAGAAGCGCTATTGTTATTATATGGCGCACAGCGTGCACATGTATTGTGGAAGGAGCTATCACTTATGGATGAGGAGAGATTGCTGAAATTCACAGAAAGTACAGGGAAGGAACTTTCAAAAGAGTTTGATACGGAAGTGGTTATTACAGGAATTGATCTTCCTGCGAGGGAGAATCATCAGAAGATAGGAAACCTGATCTGTCAGGATGGCAATACGACCTGGGTGACTGCAGCAAAAGAGGGTGGCAGTTATTCCGGTACAGGTGATCTGTTTGCATCGGTTTTGAGTGCCGGTATGGTGAAAGGAATCGACACGGTGGATTCTGTGCACAGGGCCGTGAAGTTTCTGGCGAAGGGGATTCATGATGCGGTAGTTGAAGGCACCGACCGGAATGAAGGAATTTGTTTTGAAAGATATCTTTCTGAATTAGCTGCTGAAAATTAGAACTTTAGAATTACATTTATATAATTCACGAAAAGCTTCCTGATCTGTTCAGTCACAAGGCTTCGGAGTCCGGAAGTACTAAGATATAACCTGCCTGCAAAAAGCATTCGCAAAAATTGCTAACTCGCCGATGGCTCAGACAAGTGTTATTTTTGCTATCTACCTAAAAGATGGTAATTTCAGCAGTAAGTTCAGAGAAAGGACAGGTGAGGCGCCGCCAGCAAACTGGCGCATGTTCTGAGTAGAAAACGCAGCTTTGGCGCAGAAACTGTCCTTTCTTCGGAATATTTACTGTGTGAATTCCCAGTTCTCTTTTTACAGGTTTTTCTTTTTATAGATAAACCATGATGCAATCGCTGTAAAAACGATCAGATATGTCATAAGTATCGCAATTCCCGACATTGCAAATCCCTCTCCTGCAGAGATGCTTCGGATCATATGACTTGTCTGGGAAAGCGGCAGTGCAGAGACAAATTTTCCAAGAAAACCAGGAAGCTTTTCTGTAGAGAAAAATGTATTGCACAGATATGCCATTGGCATGATGATGTAGTTCGAAAAACGCGGTACATCTGCATGGTTTTTGGCAAGGAATGAAACGACAACACCGATTGCAGAAAAAACAGCTCCATTCAGGAACATGACAAGGAAAGACCAACCGTTAAAGATCAGTCCGGTGTCGATCGGCATTGTCAGAACCAGAATAACGCCACCTGCATAAAAACCACGAAGGCTTCCGCCGATGATCTGACCGGCAATAAACTGCCATAACGGTGTAGGAGAGATCAGTACCTGATCGAAAGCCTTCTCATAAAGTCGCTGCACATTCAGATTCTGTGCAATGGCATTAAAGCTTCCATTCATTGTCGTCAGTGAAACAACACCCGGGATCAGAAAGTTCAGATAAGGTTCTCCATGTGAGATTGTCTGGATTCCCATTCCAAATACGACCAGATACATCAGTGGGGCAATCATTGCCGCCAGCGTGATCTTATAGAAATCCCTTCGAAATTCGACCCATTTTTCCCATAAAATTGTAATAATTCCCATAATTAGCTCCTCCCTTATGACGGCATCAGATGTCGTCCGGCACGTTCAACAAACACATCTTCCAGCGTTGTTTCGCGTAGAGAAGCCTGTCCGGAAAGACCGGAGAGATAGGCAATTGCTTCTTCACGACTGTGAAAATAATGACTGTGAGTTTCGTCTCCGGCAAATTCATCAACGGTGTAATTTCCAAGACTGTCGATCAGTCCGGCCGGAGTATTGACTTCCTCCAGTTTACCGTGGTCCATCAGAGCTACACGGCTGCAGAGATTCTGGGCTTCCTCCATATAATGAGTAGTCAGAAGAATGGTCAGGTTTTTGCCGTTTAATTTGCGGAGCAGATTCCACATCTGACGACGGGAAAGCGCATCCATACCGGCGGTCGGTTCATCCAGAAGCAGGATCTCAGGATCTGTCAGGAGGGCCCGACATACCATCAGTTTCCGCTTCATGCCGCCGGAAAGCTTACGGACTGTTCGTTTACGAAACTTGATCAGATCACAGAACTCCAGAAGTTCTTCTGTACGACGTTTGATTTCTTTGCGTGGCATGAAATAAAGACGTCCTTGATATTCCATGATCTCGTCCATATTCATGTCCTGGCGCATGGAGTACTCCTGTGTGATTACACTGATCTTACGCTTGAGATCCGGTCGGTTTCGTGTCAGCTTCTGTCCATCGATCAGGATTTCTCCTTTAGTCGGAAGAAGAAGCGTAGAAAGAAGACTGATCGTCGTAGTCTTTCCGGCACCATTCGGTCCAAGAAGACCGAAGAATTCTCCGGTCTCAATTTTGAGATCCAGAGAATCCACAGCAGTAAAATTATCAAATGTTTTTGTCAGATTCTTTGTTTCGATCATTTGTGCTCCTTCGCAATGATCAGAGAATAGTAGCCGGCATCATCCGGAATTTCCTCCACTCCATGATAGATATGTTCCTCTGGCATGCCACAGTTTTCAACCATGAGGACATCACGGCCGCTTTTGGCGAGAATTTCCTTTACCTGATTCATTTTCTTTCCTGATTTCATCAGAATGTAGTTTCCGGATTCTGTCAGTTCACTGTCAAGACGATGGACAGCAGGAACGATATGAAGCTGTTCGTTCCATTCAGACAGAGAAATGTTCAGTCGTGCAGCTGCAGCACAGAAAGAAGTGATTCCGCTTACCAGTTCTGTGTGATATCCGTCTGCCTCTACGCGATGCTGCAGATAGGAAAAAGTAGAATATACACATGGATCACCAAGAGTCAGGAAAACAACATTTTTTCCCTGATCAAGGCAGGCTTCCAGAGCTTTTGCGCCTTTTGCATGATTTTCTTCAAGTTCCTTTGCATCATGTGTCATCGGCATGTAGATTGGAAGAAGTTCTTTTTCTTCCAGCTCCGGAACTGCCTGTACTGCAATTTTATAGGCAACGGTTTCTTTAACGTCTGCACCAGGTACAGCGATGATCTCATTTTCACGGATCATGCGAACTGCCTTTAATGTCATTAATTCCGGATCCCCAGGTCCGACGCCAACTCCATATAATGTACCTTTCATTGATAAAACCTCCTGAATTTATTTTTGAAATGATCTTAAATTTACATTATGCTGTGAAGTCTCATTCACAGACATATCTTTTTAATTATACTAGAATTGTATAGTGTTTGCAATGTAGGATTTGCTGTGTTATCATAGTTTCTATAGATAAAATTTGGCAATGTTTAAAAAGAAAAAAATGGAGTAGAGAAATGAAAAGAAAACTTTCAAGTCTGATTGCTGCTGTATTTATCGGCATTGGAGCTTTTTCCTGCATCTGTCAGGCGGCAGGCATGGATATTGACAAAGAGGATGGAGAATATTCCATTCAGGTGGATCTTGAGGGCGGAAGCGGAAAGGCAAGTGTGACATCGCCGACAATTCTGACTGTGAAGGATGGTCAGGCTTACGCACAGATCCAGTGGAGCAGTTCAAATTATGATTATATGATCGTAGACGGAGAGAAATATCTTCCGACCAATGAAGAAGGTATGAATTCTGTTTTTGAGATTCCGGTGCTCAGTATGGATGAAGGAATGCCGGTGATCGCAGATACAACAGCAATGGGAGCACCTCATGAGATTGACTATACGCTGACCTTTTATTCGGATTCTATTGGTTCAAAGAGCCAGCTTCCACAGGAAGCAGCCAAGAGAGTCGTGGCAGTTGCCGTTGTGATCATTGTTGGTGGGGGAATCCTGAATTATTTTGTTAATAAAAGAAATCGCTGTTAGATATGTTGAATAGAATTGAAGAGAAGAAGGGCTGGTTTCAGTGAAACCAGTCCTTCATTACGTCAAAAATCTGAATGAGTTCCTCGTCGGAGATCACATAAGGAACCATGGAATACATATAGTTTAAGAAAGGTCTGCAGAAGACCCCGCGTTCATAGGCAAACTGCTGGAAACCTTCCAGGATCTTTGAATCATGGACTTCGACGCAGGTACAGCCGCCCATGATACGGACTTCTTTGATGCGCGGGTCAGAGAAATTTTCCATTTCCTGACGGGAAATCTGTTCGATATGCCGGATCTTGCTCATATAATCGTCACGTTCAAAGATCTCGATTCCCTTAAGTGCAACGGCACAGGCAAGTGGATTTCCCATAAAGGTCGGACCGTGCATCAGGGCAAGGCGGTCATCGTCACTATAAAAAGCGTCAAAGACTTTGTGGTTTGCAACGGTGACAGCATGTCCGATATAACCGCCGGTCAGGGCTTTTCCGAGAACCAGGATGTCCGGAAGGACAAGGTCGGCTACAAAGCGGTTTCCGGTACGTCCGAATCCTGTTGCAACCTCATCAAAAATCAGAAGCACATCATATTGATTGCACAGTTCTCTGGCACGTTTCAGGAAAGAAATATCATACATCCGCATGCCGCCGGCGCCCTGGAGCAGCGGCTCTACGATAAAGCAGTTCAGCCGGTCATGATACAGTTCAAATGCATCCTCAAGCGCCGGGATCTCTGTCGGGATATGAACGACGCCTTCTTTTTTGTCAAAAGCGAAATGATAATCTTCGTCATCTCCGACTTCCATTGCCTTGAAAGTGTCTCCGTGGTAGGCATGTTCCAGAGCCAGCACCAGAGGGCGTTTCCTTCCCTGATTGGTGTTGTACTGGAGTGCCATCTTAAGAGAGACTTCTACTGCGACACTTCCCGAGTCAGAAAAGAAGCAGTAGTCCAGGTCACCCGGAAGAAATTCCTGAAGCTTATCAGAAAGTTTTTCTACCGGTTCATGGGTGAGACCGCCGAGCATTACATGGCAGAAACGGTCAGCCTGTTCTTTGATGGCGGCGGTCAGCTCCGGATGTTTGTAGCCGTGGATCATGCACCACCAGGAAGAAATTGAATCGATCAGCTTCTGGTCTTTGGTGTAGAGATGCACGCCTTCTGCATCCAGAATCCTGTAAGGTTCTTTCATTGTTTTCATCTGTTCATAAGGATACCATATCATCTGATCTTCACCTCGTCATAAAGTGCACTCAGCACATCTGCATCTGTTTCAAGTTCTGTGGCATTGTCCTGTACCTTCGCAAGCACAGGAAGCCCTGTCATATGTTCACACATAAAAATATTATCTTCTTCCATGATGTTCCCCGGATGGTAATGATTAAAAATGATGCCCTTAAGCGGAAGGTTGTGTGCCTTCATATATTCGAAAGTCAGGACAACACTGTTGATCGTGCCAAGACCAGCATCGGCGATAAGGATACTGGAAAGATTAAATTCCCGGATCACATCTTCAAGCTGGATCTTATGCTCATCAAAACAGAGAGGGCAGAGGATTCCGCCGCTTCCTTCCATGGTGATGTAGTCATAGTTCTCAGCGACTTTCGCAAAACCTTCGCGGACAACAGCGAGGTCAACAGGATTTCCTTCCACGCGGGATGCAAGGTGTGGTGACCAGGCATTTTCATATACATAAGGGCACATTTCGTCAAGCGGCTGTGAGATACCGGACATCTGTCGCACAAAAAGTGCATCGCCCGGGATCAGGCTTTCGTCTGACCGGCGGTCGTTTCCGCTCATGGCTGCTTTGTAGTAAGCTGGATTTTTGCCTGCCTGTGCAAGTTTTTTTACGATTAGTCCGGCAATAAAGGTTTTGCCGATATCTGTTCCGGTTCCGGTGAGAAAAATTGCTTTGCTCATTTTTATTTTACACTTCCTTCCAGTATTCAGGAGTTACGTCACGTCCCATGTCAGCGAGCATCTTGCGGTCGCTTCGGATCGTCGCACATGCAACGGTGGTCAGCATGTTTCCGGTGATGGAAGCGGAAGCTCCGGCTTTGAAAGCAGTTTCTCCGTCGTTGGTGAGAAGTGCGCGTCCGGCAGCGAGACGGATGTTTGCCTCCGGGTTGATATAGCGGAAGAAGGCGATCGTACGCAGGATATCCGGCTCAGAAAGTTCCGGTAGATGTTCCAGAGGTGTTCCTGGGATCGGCATCAGAGCATTGATCGGGATGGAATCGATGCCAAGTTCAGCAAGGCTGATCGCCATATCCAGACGGTCTTCCCAGGTCTCACCCATGCCGATGATACCGCCGGAGCAGGCACACATGCCTTCGGCTTTGACTTTTTTGAGGGTCTCGATCTTCATGTCGTAGGTGTGTGTGGTACAGATATTCGGGAAATTTCTACGGGAGGTTTCGATGTTGTGGTGGTAGCTGGTCACACCTGCCTCGTGAAGACGGTGAAGTTGTTCGGCAGAAATAAATCCCATGGAAGCGCAGAGGTCAATCTTGCATTCTCTGTGCATGGTCTCGTAAGCATGGATTGCCTGGTCGAATTCTTTTCCTGTCAGAGCTTTTCCGGCGGTGACGATGGAAAAACGGTCGACACCTTCGGACTCATTCATCTTACAGGCTTCAAGGATCTTTTCCTCCGGAAGAAAATTGTAAACTTCGCAGGAAGTGTGGTGGTGTGCGGACTGTGCACAGTATTTACAGTCTTCCGGACATCTGCCGCTGCGTCCGTTGATGATTGAGCAGAGGTCTACTTTGCCTCCGATACAAGCTTCTCGAATGCGGTCTGCACCTTCACATAATTCATCCAGATCGCAGGTGAGAAAGAAGGAAAGATCATCCTCTCTTGTGATCCTGCGTCCGTCAATAATTTCCTGGGCTAAAGTAAGTGGGTTCATTTTGCTGTCTCCTCCGTATGTAATAAAGTTGTATTGGAATCAGAAAGGTACTGGATCACGACCGGACGAACACGTCTGGCAATGATGGCCCCAAGGATGCTTAAAGCGATGTCACCAGGTACTGCAAGAAGGAAGCAGTAGAGGATGAGCGGCCAGATTCCGATTGGTGTGTCGATCACATAATTGCAGATCACATAGTAGTAGATCATGCCGCAGGCATAGACGATCATAAGTCCAGCCAGGTTTGCGAGCAGGTAGCGGAAGATCGTCTTTTTCTTCAGATGTTCTGCGATACGTCCTGTCACGTAAGTTCCGAGGCAGAATCCAATGATATAGCCAAAACTCGGCTTAAAGACATACCAGAGACCGCCGCCCTCAGAGAAGATCGGAAGCCCTGCAAGCCCCAGAAGCATGTAGGCAACGACAGAGATTGTTCCACGTTTAGAACCAAGCAGCAGCCCTGCAAGCATTGTAAACAGATACTGCAAAGTAAAAGGAACCACCGGCACCGGGATCTTGATAAAAGCCCCCGCCGCAATCAGCGCAGTAAAAAGACTGCAGTAGATTAAAGTTTTCGTCTTTGACATTTGTAAACCTCCAAAATCTTTATGGTTTACAATTTTAAAAGAAAGAAAAGATAATGTCAACTAAAAAAATAGAAAAGTTTACAATTGCATTTAGATTTAAAACAAGACCGTTTAATGTTGGGGACATGTGGGAGTGGTACTGATCTCTACGATTTTCTTCAGCACTTTTGGAATAGAAAACTGGAAAATCCTTGCACGCATCTGGGCGGTCATTCCGGTACTTAATGGAATCGTATTTCTGACTTCCCCGATCTATTCCCTGCATGAAGAAGGAGAGAAAGGACTTTCTATTAAAGAACTCTGCTCCATGAAGATATTCTGGGTCGTTATGCTGATGATGACCTGTGCAGTCTGTGGATTTTCTGTTGGAATTATGTGGCCGGGAACATTCAGCATTGCATCGGCATCCATCAGAGGTGGAGGTACGGCAATGTTTGCATTGCTTGCTCTTGCAGGAGACCTTGGCTGCTCCGGTGGTCCGACACTTGCAGGTTTTGTATCCAGCAGTGTGGGGAATAATCTGAGAATGGGAATTCTTGCGGCAATCGTATTCCCGGTGCTTTTACTTATGGGAATTCAGATATGTAAAAAGAGTCAGGAGAGCTGAATAAAAGAGAAGCGTACATTATAAATGAATATGGAAAAAGGTCTGGACCTTTGAGAATGATACAGTTCCATGCTGCGTAAACAGGCAGAGAAAAACTGTAAATATTCCCGATGGGTACAGACCTTTTTGCTTTATAGGACATTACTGCATAGATATATTATTTCATGGAATCAATGGCTTTTTGTGCATGCTCCACATACATCCTGCGTATTCCAGGATATTCACCCAGTCCTTTGATGATCGGACAGACTTCAAATCCGGCATTTTCAAACTGACATACCCAGGAATCCGGAGAATCACCAGCCATATCATTGTGTGCATGATCGCCTGCTACGATCATAAAAGGTGTTACATAGATTTTGGATGGCTGGAAAGATGTTACTTCTTTTACCAGATTATGGATGGTTGGATCAGCTTCGACGGTTCCGATAAAAACATTGGCGTGAGCGGACTCTTTGAATTTCTGATCAAGTCCTGCATACACGGTGTTTACCTGATGGGTTGTTCCATGTCCCATGAATACAAGAGCTTCTGTTTCTTTCAGATCAGAAAATTCTGTTGTTACTGCGTTGATTGCCTGTGATTCATCTTTCAAATCTGCAAGAAGAGGAGTTCCAAATGCGATTTTGTCAAAAGATTTTTTATAAGAAAGAATTTCTTCTTTCATAATATTATTCTCGATACCGTCCAGGATATGGGTCGGCTGAACAACCACTTCCCGGATTCCGTCTGTGATCATTTGTTCAAGAGCTTCCTTTACAGTCGGAACCGTATAGTTATCTCTTTTTTTCAGAATTGAGATGATAAATTTACTGGTCCATGCACGATAGATCCGATGATCCTGAAAAGCGTTTCTAATGTCCTGTTCAATCTTTTCTATAGTGGCTTTTCGGGATGCTTCATAGCTGGTTCCGAAGCTCACGACCAGAATCGCTTTATCTGTCTGCTGATTCATAAAAAGTATTCTCCTAAGTATTTATTTTCCGCGTATAAATGAATTATACAATACCGCGAAAAAAAGTTCAAATTTTTTCCAAAAACCTATTGACATTTCGGGTAAAAAGGAATAACATACTAAACATATCAAAGAGGTATGTTAATAAAAAACAGACACGAATAAATAAGTAAAAAGAAAGGCGGTAAACACCATGGCAAACATTTATAAAGGAACACTTGGACTGATTGGAAACACTCCACTTGTAGAAGTAATAAATGTAGAGAAGGAACTTGGACTGGAAGCAACTCTCCTTGTGAAACTTGAGTATTTTAACCCGGCAGGAAGCGTCAAGGACAGAATTGCCAAAGCGATGATCGAGGACGCTGAAGCAAAGGGAATCCTTAAAGAAGAATCTGTAATCATCGAGCCAACATCCGGAAACACAGGTATCGGTCTTGCATCTATCGCAGCAGCGAAAGGATACAGAATCATCCTTACCATGCCGGAGACCATGAGTATTGAGCGTAGAAATATTCTGAAAGCATATGGCGCAGAACTGGTTCTGACAGAAGGAGCCAAGGGAATGAAAGGTGCAATCGCCAAAGCAGATGAACTTGCTAAAGAAATCCCGAACAGCTATATCCCGGGACAGTTTGTAAATCCGGCAAACCCGGCAGCACACAAAGCAACCACAGGTCCTGAAATCTGGAAAGATACAGACGGAAAGGTAGACATCTTCGTAGCTGGTGTCGGCACAGGCGGAACACTTACAGGAACAGGAGAATACCTGAAAGAGCAGAACCCGGATATTAAGATCGTAGCAGTAGAACCTGCAACTTCCCCGGTTCTTTCCGAAGGAAAAGGCGGCCCGCATAAGATTCAGGGTATCGGAGCAGGATTCGTTCCGGAAGTCCTGAACACACAGATTTATGACGAGATCATGCCAATCGACAATGAAGTATGCTTCACAACAGCAAAACTTCTTGCCAAGAAAGAAGGCGTTCTCGTAGGCATTTCCTCAGGAGCAGCTCTCTACGCAGCAATCGAACTTGCTAAACGTCCGGAAAACAAAGGAAAAACAATCGTAGCACTTCTTCCGGATACTGGTGACAGATATTACTCAACAGCGTTATTTACAGAATAAAGGAACACCAGGGTTAAAAACTGCAAAAGACGTTCGTGCTTGCACGATAAGGCTTTTGAGTTTGGAACCCGCCAAATATGAGAAAGTAGCGATTTACGATAGTAAATCAGCGGATTTCGAATATTTGCAGGAGTGTGGGAGTAGCTTGCTACGGAACACTCCGTGGTACATAATATAGCAACAAAAATTCAAAAAAACAGAAAAGAGGATCAGATTCATGGGTGAAAAAATCACAAGAGAAAACAGAAAATTCAAATTTGAAACACTTCAGCTTCACGTAGGACAGGAACAGCCGGATCCGGTTACTGACGCAAGAGCCGTTCCAATCTACCAGACTTCTTCTTATGTATTCCGTAACTGCGATCATGCAGCAGCTCGTTTCGGACTGGCAGATGCAGGTAACATCTATGGTCGTCTGACAAACCCGACAGAAGATGTTTTTGAAAAAAGAATTGCAGCTCTTGAAGGTGGTACAGCTGCACTTGCAGTAGCTTCCGGTGCAGCAGCAATTACATATACAATCGAAAACCTTGCACAGAATGGAGATCATATCGTAGCAGCAAAGAATATCTACGGTGGAACAACAAACCTTCTGGAGCATACACTTCCGGCATACGGAATCACAACAACATTTGTTGATATCTTCAATCTTGAAGAGGTAGAGAATGCAATCCAGGACAACACCAAAGCACTTTACATCGAGACTCTTGGAAATCCGAACTCTGACGTTGTTGACGTTGAGGCATGTGCTGAGATCGCACACAGACATCAGATTCCGCTTGTTGTAGATAATACATTTGCAACACCATACCTTGTAAGACCAATCGAATACGGTGCTGATATCGTTGTTCATTCTGCAACAAAATTCATCGGTGGACATGGAACAACAATCGGTGGTGTCATCGTTGAAGGTGGTAAATTTGACTGGGAAGCTTCCGGTAAGTTCCCGTCTCTGACAGAGCCAAACCCGAGTTATCATGGAATCAGCTTTACAAAAGCATGCGGACCGGCTGCATTTGTTACAAAGATCCGTGCAATCCTTCTTCGTGATACAGGAGCAACTATTTCTCCAGTAAGCTCATTCATCTTCCTGCAGGGACTTGAAACACTGTCTCTTCGTGTAGAACGTCACGTAGAAAATGCTCTTAAAGTTGTTCAGTATCTGAATAATCATCCGCAGGTAGAAAAAGTTCATCATCCGTCTGTAACAGATGATGAAAGCCAGAAGGCACTGTATGCAAAATACTTCCCGAATGGTGGTGGATCTATCTTCACATTCGAAATCAAGGGAGATGCACAGACAGCCAAAGACTTCATCGACAACCTCGAACTGTTCTCTCTGCTTGCAAACGTAGCAGATGTTAAATCACTGGTTATCCATCCTGCAACCACCACACACAGCCAGTGCACAGAAGAAGAGCTTCTGGATCAGGGTATCAAACCGAACACAATCCGTCTTTCCATCGGAACAGAAAACATCGATGATATCATTCAGGATCTGGACGAAGCTTTCAAAGCAATCCAGTAATTGAAATTCTGTAAAAAAACCAGATATGGTCTCACTGCGTTGGTGGATCTGGCTGCTCAGCCGTCCACCACACCGGTAGCCCTGAAAACCATTGCTGAGAGAAATGACATTTCTCTCCAGTTTCTGGAACACATATTTGCCTCGTTCCGCAGAACAGGCATAGTAAAAAGTGTCAAAGGCTCCCAGGGAGGATATAATCTGGCAAAAGCTGCTGACGAGATTACGGTTGCATCTGTGGTGGAAGCACTGGAAGGCAGTTACCACCTTGAAGATGAGGATGTTCTGGCGGAAAACAGTTATAAAGGAATCTCTGACACGATTCAGAAACTGGTGGTGGATTCCGTCAACCAGGAACTCGATCAGATTCTGTCAAATTTAACTTTGGCACAAATGAGCGGATATTATTCCGATCACTATGATAAACAGGAAATGTACTATATCTGAATATTACCGGGGGTTAGAGACACAGGGCTGTCCTGACTTCCGGTTCTTTTTTTACTGAGATCTGTCGAAGGAAGGCAGAGAGAGGAAATACATATGTCAATCAAAAAGATCGCAGAAAAAGCAGGAGTATCTATATCAACCGTATCACGTATCCTGAACCGGCCGGATTACAAATGTTCAGTGCCTGGCCTCAGAGAAAAAGTCTGGTCAATTGCCATGGAAATGAATTATGTTCCAAATGAGGCGGCACGTAACCTGAAAAAGGGAACACAGGCAAAAGAAAGCAAAATCTGGTATATCAATGTCCTTATGACACGTACAGATGAATCCAGAACAGATCCTTTTTTTACAGAATTGCTCAGGGTTGTAGAAAGTGAGATACATGAACATAACTGTATTTTATCAAAAGTCTGGTATATGCCGCTTTTTTCTGATGATCGAAAATGCAGAAGAGAAAATCTTGACCAGATCATTCAGCGAATGTATACTGAGACAGAAGAAAATAAAGACGGACTGATCATCATTGGACGCTGTAATCCGCTTGCTTTGAAGAAACTGAATCAGAAATACAGAAGTGTTGTATCTGTTAATCGAAATTCTACAAATTATGAAGTTGATGAGGTTTTGTGCGATGGAAAGAAAATTGCACAGATGGCAGTTGAACATTTGATCTCGCTTGGTCATAGAAACATCGGATATGTAGGCGGCTGCAGAAATGAAGATCGTTATGTTGGTTATCTGGATACGTTGAAGAAAAATAACCTGGATGTCATACCGGAGTATGTAGTAGAAACAGATCAGACAGAGAGAGAAGGCTATGAGGCAATGGAGAAGCTTTTGAAATCTGAGGACTGCCCGACTGGCATTTACTGCGCAAATGATATCACGGCTGTGGGTATACTGAAATATCTCAGAAAGTGCAGAAATCTGTATTTTACTCCATCCATTATAGCCAGTGACGATATTGAAGAAGCGCAATTTACCAAACCAATGCTGACGACAGTTGGTCTTCCAAAAGAAGAAATGGGACGATTTGCCCTGTATCTGCTTCTGGACAGAATGAAAGGCGGCCATTCGGGAGTAGTCCGAATGGAACTATCCGGGAAACTGCTGGTAAGAAACAGCTGCTCTCATGTTTCGGAGAGCTTCTGGAGTGATTACTGTATATAAGAAAAGTATAAGGAAGATTGATATGTGTATTAGAACAATTGAAGAGTTACAGGAAGATACAAGAGAAAAGCAGATCATAGATATCCGTGATGCCGCGGATTTTGAGAAGGAGACTTATCCTGGTGCGGTCAATATTTACTGGGAGGAATTGGCAGCGCATATGGATGAAATACGTAAAGACTGTCCGGTTTACCTGCTTTGTTATACCGGTCAGAAGAGTGAAGAAATCGCAGAAGAGCTGACAGAACAGGGATATGAAATCTACAGCATCAAAAATGGCTATCGTGCATGGCTTAAGATGAAGCTCAGCAAAATGATGGCTGACCACAATGCAGCGGAACAGCGTACAAAGGACATTGAACGAAGCATTATCAAGAAATTCCGCAAACCTATCTGGAGACGGTTTACGAAGGCAATCAGAGAATATGAACTGGTGCAGGATGGTGATAAAATTGCAGTCTGCATTTCTGGTGGAAAAGATTCCATGTTGATGGCAAAGTTGTTTCAGGAGCTTTCCCGTCATGGAAAAAAGAATTTTGAAGTTGTCTTTCTTGTAATGAATCCGGGATACAATGAGATCAACTATCAGACGATCAAAGATAATGCACAGATCCTGAATGTTCCGATCACAGTATTTGAGTCGGATATCTTTAATATTGTAGCATTTGAGGAACAGTCACCGTGTTATCTCTGTGCTCGTATGAGAAGAGGTTATCTATACAGCAAAGCAAAGGAACTTGGCTGCAATAAGATTGCGTTAGGGCATCACTATGACGATGTTATTGAAACGATCCTGATGGGAATGCTTTACGGTGCACAGGTACAGACGATGATGCCGAAGCTTCACAGTACAAACTTTGAGGGAATGGAACTGATTCGCCCGCTGTATCTGATCCGTGAGGCGGATATCATTCACTGGGCGAACTACAATGACCTTCATTTTATTCAGTGTGCGTGTCGTTTTACGGAGCATTGTGCTTCCTGTGGTGGTACGGAAAAAGGTTCCAAGCGTGCAGAGATCAAGGAATTGATTCACGAACTCGCTCAGAAAGATCCGGTAATTGAGTATAATATTTTCCGAAGTGTTGAGAATGTAAATCTGAATACAGTCATTGGGTATAAACAGGATGGTGTGAGACATAATTTCCTTGATACTTACGATGATGTGAAATAGCTTCCGGCAGGATTGCAGCTGTTATCATAAATGATGGCAGCTGTTTTTTTATATGCCTGTGCAAACGTTTTCTTATAAACATATTTAAAAACTATGTTTATTGGTATATAATGCCATTAACGTAAAACATACCAATCACATATGTTAACGAAATAATCATCCAACGGGAGTGGAATAAATGATAAAAAAGAAATTCAGAAACATCTGCCTGGTATCAGTACTTGGAATAGCTGTATTTGCCGGCGTCTGTTCCTACGATGCCGGTGCAGGTTCAAACATACATATCATCAATGTTTCTTATGATCCGACAAGAGAACTTTACGAGTCCTATAATGAGATTTTTAAGGAACACTGGAAAGAAAAAACAGGACAGGATGTTGATGTGATCCAGTCACATGGAGGCTCCGGCAAACAGGCACTGGAAGTGATCAACGGCCTGCAGGCAGATGTAGTGACACTTGCACTTGATTATGATATTGATGCAATCGAAAATGCCGGCATGATTCAGAGTGGATGGAAGGAAGAACTTCCTGATGACAGTGCTCCGTACACATCTACGATCGTATTTCTGGTACGGAAAGGAAATCCAAAGAATATCCAGGACTGGGATGACCTCATCCGAGACGATGTCGATGTGATCACTCCAAACCCGAAGACATCCGGCGGTGCACGATGGAATTATCTGGCAGCCTGGGCTTATGCTCAGAAAATATATAATAATGATGAAGAGAAGATGGAAGCATTTATAAAGAAATTATACCAGAATGTTCTGGTACTGGATTCCGGAGCAAGAAGTGCTACGACCTCTTTTGTAGAAAACGGGCAGGGAGATGTGCTGATTGCCTGGGAAAATGAAGCATTTCTTTCTGTAAAAGATGATCCGGATGAATTTGAGATCATTGCTCCGAGTATCAGTGTTCTGGCTCAACCGTCGGTAGCTGTTGTGGATGAGGTCGCAGAGAATCGTGGTACAGAAGAAGTTTCCAGGGAATATCTGAATTATCTGTATTCTGATGACGCACAGAGAATTGCAGCTGAGAATTATTATCGTCCGGTCAATCAGGAAATTTTGGAGGAATACAGTGATGTTTTTGATCTGAATATGGAACTGAAGACGATTGATGATTTTGACGGCTGGCAGGAAGTGCAGCGGAAACATTTTGCAGATGGAGGAGTTTTTGACAGAATCTATGGAAACTAGAAGATGAGGAGTGGATATTATGAAAAAAAGCAAAAAAAGAGTGATACCGGGATTTGGACTGACGATGGGTGTGACAATCACTATGCTGAGCATTGTTGTTCTGATTCCACTGGCGTCACTTGTAATCTATTCTTCCCAACTTGGGTTTAATGAATTTATTGAGGTTATAACCCGTAAAAGAATTTTATCCAGCTTTTATGTGAGTTTTATTACGGCTCTTGGAGCTTCTTTTGTAAATGCAGTGATGGGGCTGATCCTGGCATGGGTGCTGGTACGTTATGAATTTCCGGGAAAAAGGATCATGGATGGAATGATTGAGCTTCCATTTGCGCTTCCAACAGCAGTAGCAGGCATTTCTCTGACTTCCCTTACTTCGGATCAGGGATTGATTGGAAGTTTTTTTGCAAAGTTTGGAATTAAGATTGCCTATACAAAGCTTGGAATTACATTTGCACTGATCTTTGTGGGGATTCCTTTTGTAGCGAGAGCTGTTCAGCCGGTTCTTGAGAAACTGGATGGTTCTTATGAAGAAGCGGCAAGAGTTATGGGCGCAAAGCCAGCCTATATTTTTCGAAGAGTGATTCTTCCGGAACTTTTACCGCCACTTTTGACTGGAACCGGACTTGCATTTGGACGATGCCTGGGAGAATATGGAAGCGTAGTATTTATTGCAGGAAACAGACCGTATGAAACAGAGATCACACCATTGATCATTATGTCTGAATTACAGGAATTTGATTATAAAAGTGCCACATCCATTGCACTGGTTATGCTGGTGGCTTCATTCCTGATTCTGTTTCTGATGAATCTGATGCAGGCACGCAATTCAAAAAGACTGAGAGGAGGCAATGCGTGATGGGTAAGAAAAAAGAATCAAAGCTGGTCAAATATCTGCTGATCGGAATCAGCATTCTCTTTCTTTTTGTTATGCTGGTGCTTCCTTTGATTGTAGTTGTAACGGAGGCATTGAAAAAAGGATGGCAGGTTTATGTGGAAGCGGTGACAGATTCTTTTACGATCGCTGCACTGATGCTGACGTTAAAAGCAACAGTCATTGCGGTATTATGTAACACTGTTTTGGGCTTATGTGCAGCCTGGGCAGTGACGCGATTTCAGTTTAAAGGGAAAAAATTTCTGATGACTCTGATCGATGTACCAGTCACGGTTTCGCCAATCATTGCAGGTCTGATCTATCTTCTTGTATTTGGAAAACAGAGCATTCTTTACCCGTATCTGCAAAAAGCAAATATCCAGATTGTATTTGCTGTTCCGGGAATCATTCTGGCGACTGTATTTGTAACATTTCCATTTGTTTTTCGTGAACTGCTTCCAGTACTGGAGTCGATTGGAACGGATGAGGAAGAAGCAGCAGCACTTATGGGAGCAAAAGGATGGACGATTTTTTCAAAAATAACATTTCCACATATCAAATGGGCGCTGTTGTATGGAATCGTACTCTGTACTGCAAGAGCCATGGGGGAATTTGGCGCAGTATCTGTACTGTCAGGTCATCTCAGGGGACTGACGAATACATTGCCGCTGCATGTAGAAATTTTATTTAATGAATTCCAGTATGTTCCGGCATTTGCTGTATCATCAATTCTGGTAATCATGGCAATTATTCTTCTGGTCATTCGAAGCATCATGGAGTATAAAGGCAAAAAAGAGGAGGAAGCATAATGTACGTGGAATTAAAAGATATCAATAAAACCTTTGGGGACTATAAAGCTTCAGATCATGTTTCCTTCGGGATTGAGAAAGGAAAACTGATCGGTCTGCTTGGACCAAGTGGAAGTGGAAAAACGACAATACTACGTATGATTGCGGGACTGGAACAGCCAGACAGCGGGGAGATCATTATTGACGGAAAAGTAGTGAATGATATACCGGCAAGCGAACGTGGAATAGGATTTGTATTTCAAAGTTATGCGTTATTTCGTTACATGACAGTTTATGACAATATTGCATTTGGTCTGAAAGTACAGAAAGCGGATAAAACCTATATTAAAAAAAGAGTAACGGAATTGATTGAACTGATCGGACTGAAAGGACTTGAAAAAAGATATCCAAGTCAACTTTCCGGTGGTCAGAGACAGAGAGTGGCTTTTGCGAGAGCTCTTGCACCAAATCCGCAGCTTCTTCTGTTGGATGAGCCGTTTGCAGCGATTGATGCAAAAATCCGACAGGAACTTCGTACGTGGTTGAAGGATATGATTGAAAAACTTGGGATCACCAGTATTTTTGTTACGCATGACCAGGATGAGGCAATTGAAGTGGCAGATGAGATCATTATTACAAACCGGGGACATATTGAACAGAAAGGCAGCCCGGTAGAGGTATATCAGAGTCCTGAAACTGCTTTTAGTGCGTCTTTTTTTGGACAGGCGGCTACAGTCAGGGATTATCATGTCTTCAATTACTTTGAAGATATTCCGGGTGCAGAATATGCAATTGTACGTCCTGAGTTTGTAAAGGTGACCAGAAAAAATGAAGTACAGAAATACAAAAGTTCTGCATCGGAAGCAGATGTTGAACGTGTGGCCTTCAGAGGCAGTTATTTTGAACTTCAGCTGAAACTTGGAGAAGTTGTGCTGTCTGCAAGAAGAGGACTGGATGAACCCCTGGTCCGTCAGGGAGAAAAAGTGGATGTGTTTGTACAGCGGCTTTTTGTAATAAAAGAAAACAAAGTATATGCACTGGAGAACAGCTCTGCAAGAGAAGATTATCTTGTAATCTGATGATTGACACTTGTTTTCCCTATAACCTTGTGGTATAATAGGTTTATGGAGGGGATTTCATGAAGATATCAACGAGAGGACGTTATGCGATCCGCGTTATGCTGGATCTTGCAGAACATAATAATGGAGAGTATATTCCATTAATGGACATTGCGAAAAGACAGGAGATTTCTGAGAAATATCTCGAGTCCATTGTTTCTGTCTTGAGCAAACAGAAATTTGTCAAAGCGCTTCGAGGAAAAGGTGGAGGGTATCGCCTGGTCAGGACTCCTGCTGAATATACGATCGGAAGTATCCTGCGTATTACGGAAGGTTCAATGGCACCGGTTGCCTGTCTGGATGATCATCCGAATCAGTGCGAGAGAGCGTCATCCTGCAAAACACTGCAGATGTGGGAAGGTTTCTATAAGCTGCTCAATGAATATTTTGACGGAATTACTTTGGAAGACCTTCTGGAGCAGAGCACAGATACAGGAGACTATGTAATCTGATGAATAGCGCGGAACAAAGGGCAGATCAGAATAAGTAAAATAGCTGTCGGATCAAGAGAACAGAACTGTCAGAAGTACAGTGGCTGTTCTTTTTTTCTGCGGAATAAAGTTTAAAATTGTAAATTTATAGAAAAAATGGAAAAAAGCATACATTACCTATTGACATGGTATGTTTATAGGTATATAGTAATACCAACACAAATGAAAAGAAAAAAGGAGCACAGGAATGAAAGAATACGGTTTTAATACAACTTTGCTTCATGGGACAGAGGGTAACAATCCTCACGGTGCGACACAGGTACCGATCTACCAGTCCAGTGCATTCCGTCATGATACAGCTGAGGAACTTGAGAAAATCTTTTCAAATAAAATGGCTGGGTATTCTTACACAAGAATCAACAACCCGACGATACAATCTTTTGAAAAAAGGATGGCAAAGCTTGAAGGCGGGATTGGAAGTGTGGCGTGTTCTTCCGGCATGGCGGCACTTAGCATGGCTCTTATGAATGTCCTTCAGAGAGGAGACCATGTTGTTGCAGCAGCTGGCTTATATGGAGGAACTGTGGAACTTCTGGATGAGCTGAAAGTATATGGTGTTACGACAACTTATGTAAAAGTCAATACACCGCAGGCTTTTGAGGCGGAAATCACCCCTGAGACCAGAGCTGTTTTTGCTGAGACAATCGGAAATCCGAAACTGGATGTCACGGATATTCAGGGAGTTGCAGAAATTGCACATAAATATGGAATTCCATTTCTTGTGGATAATACAGTAGCGACACCTTATCTGATCAATCCATTGAAACTTGGAGCAGATGTAGTTATTCATTCCTCTTCTAAATATATCAATGGAAGCAGTGATGCAATCAGTGGTATACTGATAAGCGGCGGAAAGTTTAAATGGGATGCAGATAAATATCCAGGAATGAAAGAATTCAAAAAGTTTGGACCTTTTGCTTATCTTGCTAAATTGCGAAACGGATTGTTTCGAAGCATGGGAGCCTGTCTGGCACCACAGAATGCTTTTCTCAATAATCTGGGACTTGAGACACTTGGTCTTCGAATGCAACGCCACTGTAGTAACGCCATGGAGCTGGCGGAGTTTCTGAATGGATTAGGACACGGCATTACGGTTTCCTATCCGGGACTTAAGGAACATCCATATCATGAGATTGCGGCAAAACAGTTCCATGGTGGATTTGGAGCAATCATTACATTAAGAACAGAAAGCAAAGAAAGAGCTTTTCAGATATTAAATGAATTGAAAATTCCATGGCTGGTTTCCAATATTGGAGATACCAAGACACTAGTGATTCATCCATCGAGTACGATAGCAGCTCATTTGTCACAGGAGGAAAAAGAACTCTCAGGAGTTTATGATGATATGATTCGAATCAGTGTCGGAATTGAAGATATAGAAGATTTGAAAGAAGATTTCAAAAGAGTAATAGAAGGAGATGACGAAAATGGCAAAAGTTGATTACGCAACCTTAAAAAAAGGCGGATTTATGCGCCAGAAACAGAAAAATAATTTTTCACTCAGACTTGCCTGCGTTGGTGGAGCTCTTACGGCAGAGAACCTCAAAAAGATTGCGGAAGTTGCAGAAAAATACGGAGATGGATATGTTCATCTGACTTCCAGACAGGGAGTTGAGATTCCTTTTATTAAATTAGACGATATTGATGATGTAACAGCAGATCTTGCCAAAGGTGGATGTCGTCCGGGTGTCTGTGGACCGAGGGTACGCACAGTAACAGCCTGTCAGGGCAATGCAGTCTGTCCAAGTGGAAATATCAACAGCTATGACATCGCAGTAAAATTAAACGAAAGATATTTTGGACGAGAACTTCCTCACAAGTTTAAATTTGGTGTGACGGGATGTCAGAACAACTGCCTCAAAGCAGAAGAAAATGATGTTGGAATCAAGGGAGCAGCACAGATCAGCTGGAAAGAAGATACCTGTATTCATTGTGGTGTCTGCGAAAAGGCATGTCGTGAAGAAGCAATTTCTTTCCAGGATGATAAACTGATCATCGATAATGAAAAATGCAACTATTGTGGCAGATGTGCAAAATCCTGTCCGGTAGATGCATGGGATGTAAATGAGGCATTTCTTGTATCGTTTGGTGGTACTTTTGGAAATCATATCAGTAAGGGAAGAGAATTCCTTCCACTGATCACTTCTGAAGAGCAGCTGTTCCGTGTGACAGATGCAGCCATCCAGTTTTTTGCAGATCATGCAAATGCAGGAGAGCGATTCAAATTTACAATTGATCGAGTTGGAGAAGAAAAACTGTACGAAGTACTGAAAGGAGCTTATGATGGCTGATTATAAAATTGATGATACCGTAGATATTACGGATGTTGTATGTCCGGTAACATTTGTAAAAGCAAAGGTTGCGCTGGAGGAACTTGATGACGGACAGATTCTTGCTGTTCGTATGAATAATGGAGAACCGGTACAGAATGTTCCGAGAAGTATTAAAGAAGAAGGACATCAGATTCTGAAACTGGAAGACAATGGGGATGATACATTTACCCTAATCGTTAAGAAAGTAGAGGATGAATGATATGGCACTCAGAATCAATGCAGAGAATTTCGAAGAAAAAGTGTTAAAAGCAGATAAGCCGGTCCTCGTTGATTTTTACTCTGATACCTGTATTCCATGCAAACAGATGGCAGGAATACTTGGGGATATCGAAGATGAACATGAGGATACTGTTTATATTTACAAAGTGAACGTAAATTATGATAAGGCACTTGCTGAGCAATATAAGGTTATGTCTGTTCCGACGGTGATCTGTTTTGTGAACGGAGAACAGAAGGGGAAAGTAGTCGGACTGAAAGAACAGGAAGAAGTAGAAGCACTGTTTGAAGAGTTTATTTGATAATTTGACATGTGCGTGATCAAATATATAAAAGGAGAATAATCATTATGTTTATCAAAGTAGCAGGAGAAAAGAAAGAATATCCGGAAGGACTTACAGTTAAAGAACTGATTGAGAAAGAGGATGTAGAAACACCACAGTATGTTACAGTAACTATCAATGATGAATTCGTAGAAAGTGGAGCTTTTGAATCCACAGAAGTGAAAGACGGTGATGAAATCGAATTCCTGTACTTCATGGGAGGAGGAGCAAGATAATGGCATTTACGAATGAACAGTTAGAGCGTTATTCCCGTCATATCATCCTCAAAGAGGTTGGTGCCAAAGGACAGAAAAAACTCCTGAACGCCAGTGTACTGATTATTGGGGCAGGTGGACTTGGAGCACCGGCAGCTATGTATCTGGCGGCAGCAGGTGTAGGAACGATCGGAATTGCCGATGCGGATGAAGTTGATCTTTCCAATCTTCAGAGACAGGTTATCCATACAACAGCAGACCTTGGAAAAGCAAAAGTAAAGTCGGCAAAAGAAACCATGCAGGCAATCAATCCGGATGTCAAAGTAAATACATACCGCAAGTTCATCACATCCGAGAATATCATGGATATCATCAAAGATTACGACTTTATTATTGACGGAACCGATAACTTTCCGGCAAAATTCCTGATCAATGATGCCTGTGTCATGTCACAGAAACCATTCTCTCATGCAGGAATCATCCGTTTCAAAGGCCAGCTTATGACCTATGTTCCAGGAGAAGGACCATGTTATAGATGTGTATTTAAAGATCCGCCGCCGAAGGATGCTGTACCGACCTGTAAGCAGGCAGGAGTCATCGGAGCCATGGCAGGGGTTATTGGAAGTCTTCAGGCGATGGAAGCTATCAAGTACATTATCGGAAAAGGTGATCTTCTTACGGGAAGGCTTCTCACCTATGATGCTCTGACTATGACTTTCCGTACGGTGAAGCTTCCAAAGAATCATGAATGTCCGGTATGCGGTGACCACCCGACGATCACCAAACTGATTGATTACGAGCAGGCAGAATGCGATATGCATATGTAATGTAGCCTTACGTGTGCGAGATCAAATATTTCATCGAAGATACGCTCTCGCTGCCTTCGACTGGCAGCGGATACTAAGGGAGCAAAGAACACTTCCTAAGTACCGGCCGTCTCAGAGCATCTTCTCTCGAAATATTTATCTGCACACTGTGGATATGCAGAGATAACAATTGCACTAAGAGATATATTACAATGCTTTCGGAGCAGAATTTTGATAGCCATTAGCTGATACATTGAGCTGAAATTGGCGAAGCTGACCGTGTGGAGCTAAATTCAAGTGTACAGATAAACAAATTCATAAGAAGATGCTCTGAGATGGTCGGTACTTAGTGACCGTATTGTGGTCACTTATGTACCGCTACCAATCGAAGGCAGCGGGAGCGTATCTTCGGTGAATTGTTTATCATGTACACGCAGTTATTAGAGGAACTTTTATTATGAAATTATATTTAAAAAAATCACACTACAACACCATCCTAGAGCACTGCACCGCCGGCCTCCCAAATGAATCCTGCGGCCTCCTTGCAGGAACAGAAGAAGACGAAGAGATCACCGTCACGAAGGTCTATCTCCTCACAAATGTGGATGCCAGCAGAGAACATTTTTCCATGGATCCCAAAGAGCAGCTTGCAGCCCTCAAAGATGCCAGAGCAAACGGATACAAGATCATCGGAAACTTCCATTCCCATCCGGAATCCCCATCCCGCCCATCCGAAGAAGACAAACGCCTGGCATTTGACCCGACCATTGAATACCTTATCCTTTCCCTTATGGAGGAAGGAAATCCGGTACTCAAAGCATTCGGAATCGACAAAGAAAAAAATGTCACGATTCACGAGATCGAGATCACAGAATAAAGTAAGGAAGAAAAAAACATGAGCAAACCCTTACAGGTAAAACACTTACATACAGATGTCCTGATCATAGGCGGCGGAACTGCAGGCTGTTATGCCGCACTCACAATCAGCAGAAACTCTGGACTTAACATTCTTGTTGCAGAAAAGGCAAATATCAAACGAAGCGGCTGTCTTGCAGCAGGTGTCAACGCGATCAACGCCTATATTGTAAAAGGCCGCCGACCACAGGACTACGTAGATTACGCAACTAAAGATGCGGCAGGAATCGTCAGAAACGACCTCCTTCTGACAGCCGCAGAAGAATTTAACGAAGTAACGGCAGATATGGAAAAACTTGGTCTCGTGATCCTTAAAGATGAAAACGGAGACTATGTGGCACGAGGAAACCGTAACATTAAGATCAATGGCGAAAACTTCAAACCACTTCTTGCGGATGCCGTATATAAAAGTGAAAACGTAGATGTTCTCAACTACGTAAACATCACAGACCTTCTTACGGAAAATGGAAGAGTCTACGGAGCTGTCGGTTTTTCCATCATGGAAGAAACTGCCTATGTGATCCATGCGAAAGCCGTTCTAATCGCAACAGGCGGAGCTGCCGGTCTCTACAAACCAAACAATCCGGGATTTTCCAGGCATAAGATGTGGTATCCTCCATTCAATACAGGAGCCGGATACGCAATGGGAATCCGTTCCGGTGCAGAAATGACAACCTTTGAGATGCGTTTTATCGCACTTCGCTGTAAAGATACGATTGCTCCGACAGGAACCATCGCACAGGGCGTGCAGGCAAAGCAGGTCAACTCCAAAGGCGAAGTCTACGAGCATATTTATGGTCTGACTACCAGCCAGCGTGTGTATGGAACCGTCAAAGAAAACCAGCTTGGTCATGGCCCGTGTTACCTTAAGACTTCCGGTATCACATCCGAACAGGATCAGAATCTTCTCAAAGCATACCTGAACATGGCACCGAGCCAGACCCTCAAATGGATCGAGAGCGGCAAGATGCCGAGCGAACAGGACGTAGAGATCCAGGGAACAGAACCGTACATCGTAGGTGGTCATACAGCCAGTGGATTCTGGGTAGATACCAGAAGAGAGACTACCATCCACGGACTTTATGCAGCCGGTGATGTGGCAGGCGGATGTCCTCAGAAATATGTAACCGGTGCTCTGGCAGAGGGCAAGATCGCCTCTCTCGCAATCATCGAACAGTTAAAAGACGATCACAGTGAAGAAACATCCGAAATCGAAAAACAGGCACAGATGATCCTTGCTGACTACGAAAAGATCCGCAATGGAGAAAACGGTCTGTTTACCATCGACGAACTGGAAGAAGCCATGCAGAAAGTCATGGACGAATATGCAGGTGGAATCGCCAGCAACTATCAGTTCAATGAGAAACAGTTAAATCTTGCAGAAGAAAAAATTACAAGATTAAGTGAACTGGCAGATCAGGTCGGTGCAGAAGATATGCATGAACTTCTTTTTGCATACGAATTGAAAGAAAGACTTCTTGTCTGTCAGGTGCTGATCGAGCATCTTAAGAATAGAAAAGAAACCAGATGGCATTCTTTCAATGAGAATCTAGATCATCCGGAAACAGACCAGAAGTTTGAAAAATATGTAAATTCCAGAATGGAAGACGGAAAGATTCGTATTCTGTTCCGGGATCTGGTAAAGGGGGATACTTATGAGCATACGAATTCGTGAAGAGCGATGTGTCGGCTGCGGTAAATGTCAGGAAGTATGTCCTGGTACCCTGATTCAGATCATAGACAGAAAAGCAGTCATGAAATACCCGAAAAACTGCTGGGGCTGCGTTTCCTGCGTAAAAGAATGTAAGGCAGGAGCCATTGAATTTTATCTTGGCGCAGATATCGGTGGTATGGGTGGAACCATGAATGTTACCCAGAAAGGTGATCTCCTCAACTGGAACATCACCAGATCTGACGGCAGTGAACTGGTCATCAGCGTTGACCGGCGAAATTCCAATAAATATTAGTACAGGAGTAGAACTATGAGCGGATTATCACATTTAGATGAACTGGAAGCAGAAGCAATATATATTATCCGGGAAGTGGCAGCAGAATGCGAAAAACCTGTGATGCTTTATTCCATCGGAAAAGACAGCTCAGTGATGCTTCATCTCGCACTGAAAGCCTTTTATCCAGAAAAACCACCTTTCCCGTTTTTACATGTAAATACAACCTGGAAATTCAAGGAAATGATCGAGTTTCGTGACAAGACAGCAAAAGATCTTGGAATCGAAATGCTGGAATATATCAATGAGGACGGTGTGAAGCAGGGAATCAACCCATTTGACAACGGATCCGCTTATACTGATATCATGAAAACACAGGCTCTGAAGCAGGCCCTCAACAAATACGGATTTACCGCAGCATTCGGAGGCGGCCGTCGTGATGAGGAAAAGAGCCGTGCCAAAGAGAGGATCTTTTCTTTCCGTAATGAAAACCACGCCTGGGATCCGAAGAACCAGAGACCGGAGATGTGGAAACTTTACAATACAGAGATCAACAAAGGCGAGAGTATCCGTGTTTTCCCAATCTCCAACTGGACAGAGAAAGATATCTGGCAGTACATAAAAAGAGAAAATATTCCGATCGTGCCTCTTTACTTTGCAAAAGAGCGTCCGGTAGTATATCGTGACGGAAACATCATTATGGTGGATGATGACCGTATGCGTCTCAAACCTGGCGAGAAACCGGAAATGAAAAAAGTCCGTTTCCGTACCCTGGGCTGTTATCCACTGACCGGCGGTATCCTTTCTGATGCAGATACTCTTGATGCGATCATCGATGAGACATTAAGTTCTGTTGAATCTGAGAGAACCAGCCGAATCATTGATTCTGACGGCGGTGCAGCCAGCATGGAAAAGAGAAAGAGAGAGGGGTACTTCTAGATGAGTGGTTTACTGAAATTTATTACCTGCGGAAGTGTGGATGATGGAAAATCTACACTGATCGGACATATACTTTACGATTCTAAGCTGCTTTATGCAGACCAGGAAAAAGCCCTGATCCTTGACAGTAAGGTAGGATCCAGAGGCGGTGCGATCGACTATTCACTTCTTCTGGATGGTCTGATGGCAGAGAGAGAACAGGGTATCACCATTGATGTTGCCTATCGTTATTTTACAACAGATAAGAGAAGCTTCATCGTTGCAGATACACCGGGACATGAAGAATATACAAGAAACATGGCAGTTGGTGCTTCTTTTGCACAGCTTGCAATCATCCTTGTCGATGCAAAACAGGGTGTTCTGGTACAGACAAGACGCCACAGCCGTATCTGTGCCCTGATGGGAATCCATCACTTTGTATTTGCAGTCAACAAGATGGACCTTGTAGGCTACAGCGAAGAAAGATTCAATGAGATTGTAAAAGACATCAATGAACTTTCAGAAAATCTTGGACTTCAGGATGTTGTGATCATTCCGGTCAGTGCGACAGAAGGAGACAATGTAACTGTAAAATCTGAGAACATGCCTTGGTATACAGGCAAAACACTTTTGGATCATCTGGAAACAGTCGATGTGACAGAGACAGAGAGCGAAGCAGGATTCTACATGCCGGTTCAGAGAGTCTGCCGTCCTAACCACGAATTCCGTGGTTTTCAGGGACAGATTGAAAGTGGTAAGATCAAAGTCGGACAGACTATCACCACGCTTCCAAGTAATGAGACTGCAACGGTAAAATCTCTTTTGAACGGAAGTACTTCCGTAGAGGAAGCAGTGACAGGACAGGCAGTAACGATCCAGCTTGACAAAGAAGTAGATGTCAGCCGAGGCTGCGTACTCACTGACCAGGCCCGGCTCTCCGTAGCAAAAAGCTTTACTGCAACACTTCTCTGGATGGATGACAGTAAGCTGACACTTGGAAAAGAGTATCTGGTCAAACTGGGAACCAAGAGAATTCCTGGATTTATCCGTAGCATTAAATATAAAATCGATGTCAATACAGGTGAACATATCTCAGCAGATCATATTGAGAAAAATGAGATTGCTCTGTGTGAGATTGAACTGGCTGAGAAGATTGTTCTTGACGAGTTTAAGAAACACAAGACACTTGGCGAGATGATTCTGATCGACCGCGTAAGCCATATGACATCTGCCTGTGGTGTGCTTGAAACAGTAGAAAATGACGGAGAGAAACCATATTTCCAGAAAGATGACATCAAAGTCGGTGGTTATGTATTTGAAGAATTTTATTTTAATCTTGAAAATGCGATGATGTCCAAAGCTGGTTCTGATAAGAAGACTTATCATGTCGGTGACGAAGTGCCGGCTGTTGGGGACAGCTTCAAATATCCGGAATATTTTGATATTCTTTCTGTAGAGGATGGCGCAGCAGTTTTGATCCGAGATGGCAAGGTGGAAGATATTCAGAAGATTGAAGACTATCGTTATGTGGGACTTCCGGTTGTAGATGAGAGAGGAATGGCACTGTTTGTGAAGAGCAGAGCGGATCTTGAAAAATTCCTTGCGGAAGCAAAAGAGGTTACGGTAGAGAAACGCTCTGAGGTACACAATAAATGGTTTAGATTTGAAACATACAGGAAGGTTGTTTGTACGGACAACTTTTGGGTAATTTAAGGGTACTTCCTTAATAGGTTTGTGTATTAAAAATTATAATAATACATAACGGTATAATAAACAGAATGATAATTTTGTAAAAACACAATAAAAAAGATTTAACCTCTTTTTTATTGTGTTTTTTGATTATCTGTGGTATATTTATTTCAGATAAAAAATAATTCATGCCGAGACAGGAGAGCATATTGGAAACAGTGGATCGCTGTTTTACTTGTGCTCATTTTTTTTGCAAAGAACAGTGGGGAAGGAACTTAAGATGGAACGTATATTCTGGGAGGCAGTAGAAGAAAACCCAATCATAGCAGCAGTGAAAAATATGGAAGATCTGGAGAAGTGTTGCAGCCTTTCAGATATACATGTGGTGTTTATTTTATTTGGAGATATCTGTTCTATTGCCGACATTGTACAAAAAGTTAAAGAAGCGGGTAAGATTGCGATGATCCATGTTGACCTGATCGGAGGATTAAGTACGAGAGAAATTGCTGTTGAATTTTTAAAGAATAATACAGAAGCTGATGGAATCATTACGACAAAGCCGGCATTGGTCCGAAAGGCCAGAGAACTTTCTATGTATACGGTACTTCGTTATTTCCTTTTGGATTCGATGGCATACGAGAATATTCTTTCACAGCAGCACAGTGTACATCCTGATTTCATTGAAGTTCTTCCAGGTGCAATGCCAAAAGTTATACATAGACTGTGTGCTGAAATCAAAGTGCCTGTGATCGCCGGAGGTCTGATCACTGACAAAGAATCCGTGATGGGAGCCCTCACTGCCGGAGCGACAGCCGTCTCTTCAACCAATCATAAAGTGTGGAATTTGTAATTCCAATACACTTTTAAAAGGGAGGTTTTTATATGAACAAATATATTATGGCGCTGGATGCGGGGACAACCAGCAATCGTTGTATCTTATTTAACGAAAAAGGAGAAATGTGCAGCGTGGCACAGCGTGAATTTCACCAGTATTTTCCGAAGCCAGGCTGGGTAGAGCATGATGCGGATGAAATCTGGGCAAGCATGCTTGGTGTAGCAGTTGAAGCAATGAATATGATTGGAGCAGAGGCACGCGATATTGCGGCAATTGGTATTACGAATCAGCGTGAAACCGCAATTGTCTGGGATAAAAACACCGGTGATCCAATCTATCATGCAATCGTATGGCAGTGCCGCAGGACATCTGAGTATTGTGATTCTCTGAAAGCAAAGGGACTCACCGATAAATTCCGTATGAAGACCGGACTGGTGATCGATGCGTATTTTTCAGCAACTAAGGTAAAATGGATTTTGGATAATGTACCGGGAGCCAGAGAAAAAGCAGAACGTGGAGACCTTCTTTTCGGAACAGTCGAAACCTGGCTGATCTGGAAACTGACCAAGGGTGCAGTACATATTACAGATTATTCCAACGCATCCCGAACAATGTTGTTTAATATCAATACGCTGCAGTGGGATGATGAAATACTTGAAGAACTGAATATCCCCAAATCTATGCTTCCGACACCAAAACCGTCCAGTTGTATTTATGGTACGGCAGATCCTTCTTTCCTGGGAGGACCAATTCCGATTGCAGGAGCTGCAGGAGACCAGCAGTCTGCATTGTTCGGACAGACTTGTTTCCAGCCAGGCGAAGCAAAAAATACATATGGTACCGGCTGCTTTCTTCTGATGAATACGGGTGAGAAACCTGTTTTTTCCGAAAATGGCCTGGTTACGACAATTGCCTGGGGCCTGGATGGCAAAGTGAATTATGCGTTGGAAGGTTCGATTTTTGTTGCAGGAGCTGCAATCCAGTGGCTTCGAGATGAAATGCGTCTGATTGATTCTGCTGAGGATTCGGAATATATGGCAAAGAAAGTCAAAGATACAAATGGTTGTTATGTTGTGCCAGCTTTTACCGGGTTGGGAGCTCCACACTGGGATCAGTATGCGAGGGGGACGATCGTTGGAATTACCCGTGGGGTAAATAAATATCACATCATCCGTGCGACGCTGGACTCTCTTGCATATCAGGTAAATGATGTGCTGCAGTCCATGAGAGCAGATTCCGGTATTCAACTGGCTTCACTTAAGGTAGATGGAGGAGCCAGTGCGAATGACTTTTTGATGCAGACGCAGGCAGATATCATTAACGCTCCGGTCAATCGTCCACGATGCGTAGAGACAACGGCCATGGGTGCTGCTTATCTGGCAGGGCTTGCTGTCAAATACTGGACCAGCAAGGAAGAAGTCCTTCAGAATTGGGCAATTGATAAGACCTTTATCCCAGAGATCACAGATGAAGCGCGAAGTAAACGCATTCGTGGATGGGAGAAAGCAGTCAAATATGCCTACGGATGGGCACGTGATGAAGAAAACTGATTACAAAAATAAAAATATATGATGGCATGAGAGAAGAGAGCCTGACATTAGATCCATGATACATGGGTTTATTTGTCGGGCTTTTTCTTATATAGAATTCAACAATGAGGAGGAAAATAAAAATGGAAAAATATGATGTGATCATTATTGGTGCTGGAGTTACCGGTACGGCAGTTGCAAGAGAACTGTCCCGTTATCAGATAAAAACCTGTGTACTGGAAAGAGAGGAAGATGTATGTTGTGGAACTTCCAAAGCAAACAGTGCGATCATCCATGCCGGTTACGATGCAGAACCGGGAACTTTGAAAGCAAAATTAAATGTAAGAGGAAATCTGCTGATTGGAGAACTGGCTGAAAAACTGGATTTTCCATTTAAACGGAATGGTTCACTTGTGCTATGTCTGGACGAAAAAGACTATCCAAATCTACAGAAGCTTTATGAAAAAGGAATTACAAATGGGGTAAAGAAGCTTCGGATTTTGAATCATGATGAAGTGCTGGAGATGGAACCAAATGTGTCTGAAAATGTGTACGCAGCTCTGTACGCGCCAACCGGTGGAATTGTGTGTCCGTTTAATATGACGATTGCTTTTGCGGAAAATGCCTGTGTCAATGGAGTGGAGTTTCGTTTTGATACAGAAGTATTAAACATTTCACGGATTTCTTCTGGTACAGAAAACTGGAAAATTGAAACAACCAGTGGTACTTATGAAACAAAATGTATTATTAATGCAGCTGGAGTCTATGCTGATCGTTTTCATAATATGGTCAGCGAAAAGAAAATTCATATTATACCACGTAAAGGTGAATACTGTCTCCTTGACAAAAGTGCGGGCAGCCATGTGAGTCATACAGTTTTTGCACTCCCGGGAAAATTTGGCAAAGGTGTTCTGGTTACGCCTACTGTTCATGGAAATCTGCTGATTGGTCCAACTGCACAGGATATTGAAAATAAAGAAGGAACAAATACAACAAGAGATGGGCTGGATCAGGTATTTATCAAATCCTCCAACAGCGTCAGAAATATTCCGACAAGACAGGTGATCACATCTTTTGCAGGTCTTCGAGCCCATGAAGACGGAGATGATTTTATTATTGGAGAAACGGAAAAAGATTTTATAGACTGTGCCGGAATTGAATCCCCGGGATTATCCAGTGCACCGGCAATCGGAGAAATGGTTGCAGATATTCTTAAGAAAAAATATGACCTGAAAGAAAAAGTAAACTTTGTATCAACAAGAAAAGGTATTGCTGACCTGAATGCAATGTCGCTTGAAGAGAGAAACGAATATATTCGTCGCAATCCGGCTTATGGAAATATTATTTGCCGATGTGAAATGGTAAGCGAAGGGGAAATTATTGATGCGATCAAAAGACCTGTTGGAGCCAGATCCCTTGATGGTGTCAAACGACGTACCAGAGCAGGCATGGGACGATGTCAGGCGGGCTTCTGTTCACCGAGAACAATGGAAATTCTTGCGAGAGAACTTGAAACTCCAATTGGAAAAATTACAAAATGTGGCGGAGATTCCAGAATCATTGAAGGCGTAAATAAAGATTCATTTCAGGAGGGAAATAAATGAAAACATATGATATTGTAATCATTGGTGGTGGCCCGGCAGGATTGTCGGCAGCTGTTGCAGCACGAAAGAATGGAACAGAAAGTATTTTGATTCTTGAAAGAGACAAGGAACTCGGAGGAATTCTGAATCAGTGTATTCACAATGGATTTGGTCTTCATACATTTCAGGAAGAACTGACAGGACCGGAATATGCTGGACGTTTTATCACACAGGTTATTGAATTGGGAATAAAGTATAAATTACACACTATGGTCATGGATATCAGTGCTGACAAGGTTATAACAGCGATGAACCGTGAAGATGGAATGTTTCAGATCCAGGCAAAAGCAGTGATTCTTGCAATGGGATGCAGAGAACGTTCCCGGGGAGCACTTAATATTCCGGGATACCGTCCGGCAGGCATTTTTTCGGCAGGAACTGCACAGCGTCTTGTTAACATTGAGGGATATCTTCCAGGACGCAAAGTTGTGATTCTTGGATCAGGTGATATTGGTCTGATCATGGCAAGAAGAATGACTCTGGAAGGTGCAGAAGTACAAGTTGTTGCAGAACTGATGCCGTATTCCGGCGGATTGAAGCGAAATATTGTACAGTGTCTGGATGATTTTGGAATTCCGCTGAAACTTAGCCATACTGTAATCGATATAAAAGGAAAAGAAAGAGTGGAGGGTATTACTCTTGCAGAAGTAGATAAGTCAGGTAAGCCAATTCCTGGAACAGAGGAAGAATATGAATGTGATACGCTGCTTCTTTCGGTTGGTTTGATTCCGGAAAATGAAATTTCACGTGGAATGGGAGTTGAACTGAATCCGGTCACTTCAGGCCCAAGGGTAAATGAAAGCCTGGAAACAAATATGGAAGGTGTTTTTGCATGTGGAAATGTACTTCATGTTCATGATCTGGTGGATTTTGTATCGGAAGAGGCTGCAGCTGCCGGACAGAATGCATCCATGTATGTTCGGAGAAAAGAGAATGCAGGTGAATCCTATAAAGATGCACGAGAAATACTTTTGGTGCCAGAAGCAGGAGTAAGATATACGGTTCCTTCCGTGATTCGCATAGAACATATGGCAAAAGAGCTGACAGTTCGTTTCCGCGTCGGCGGAGTATATAAAAACTGTTATATCAGCTGTTATTTAGGTAAAGAGAGAATTATCCACAGAAAACGTCCGGTAGTGGCACCTGGTGAGATGGAACAGATCAAACTGACAAAAGAACAGCTGCTGGGATATTCATATGCAGATAAAATCACACTTAAAATTGAGGAGGTATAGAGTATGGAGACGAGAAATCTGACATGCATTGGCTGTCCAATGGGCTGCCCGCTTACAGTGAAAATAGAAAATGGAACCGTATTAAGTGTAGAAGGAAATACCTGTAAAAGAGGTGCAATATATGGAAAGAAGGAGGTAACAGATCCGACTCGTATTGTAACAACAACCGTTCACGTATCTGGTGGTGTTGAAAATATGGTATCTGTCAAAACACAGAGCGATATTCCAAAAGATAAAATTTTTGACTGTATTCATGCACTTAAAAATATTACTGTTTCTGCACCTGTGCATATCGGAGATGTGATTCTTAAAGATATTGTGCATACAGGTGTCGCCATCATCGCAACTAAAAATGTCGAGTAAATCCATTCAATTCCATTGACAATCCAGCATGAAAAGTCTATCATAAAAACAGTATGTTTTCCTGAAAATCCACCTCAGACAGGGGTGGATTTTCAGGAAAGGGTATCATACATCAACAAAGGAGAATTATATATCATGACAATATCCATGATAGGCATCGATCATGACAGAGCGCCCGTAGATATCCGGGCTTTGTTTGCGTTTACAAAGAAAAATGCCGGTGAAGCAATGGAAAAATTCAAAGAGACAGCAGGAATCCATGGCTGTATCATACTTTCAACTTGCAATCGTCTTGAAATTTGGGCAAGCCACGAAGACGACCAGGAACTTTCTCTTTACCAGTGCCTTTGCCAGCTTAAAAATATACAGGATGATTCTTATGAATCTTATTTTGTTTCAAGAACAGACCGTGAGGCTGTAGAACATCTTTTTTATCTGGCAGGAGGACTGAAATCTCAGATTCTGGGTGAAGATCAGATCTTGACGCAGATTAAAGATGCACTGAACCTTGCAAGGGAACATTTTACGACAGATAGTACACTGGAAGTCCTTTTTCGCATGGCTGTTACAGCCGGAAAGAAAATCAAGACAGAAGCACCACTTGCACATGGAAATCCATCGGTTATCCATCAGGCGGTCAGTCACCTGAAAGAGCAGGGATATGATATGCATGGAAAAATCTGCATGGTGATCGGAAATGGTGAAATGGGAAAAGTTGCAGCGCAGACTTTGCGGGATGCAGGGGCAAATGTAACGGTAACTGTCCGTCAGTACCGCAGTGGTATGGTGAGTATTCCGATAGGATGCAGCCGCATTCATTATGGAGAACGCATGAACTTTTTGCCAAACTGCGATATTGTAGTCAGTGCGACCGCCAGCCCGAATTTTACTTTGCGGGAAGAATTGTTCCGGGACATTACGATCCGGAAGCCACTTTTGCTTTTGGATCTTGCGGTTCCGAGAGACATTGAACCATCTCTGGGCAGAAAAGAAAATATTACGCTTTATGATATGGACAGCTTCCATACAGAAAAACTGTCACCGGAAGCCAATGAGAGTCTGGTCAGGGCAGCTACAATCGTAGAAGAACAGATGGCTGAATTTTTTCAGTGGCTGGATGGAAGAGATGTAATTCCGAGAATTCAGGAGATTAAGGCAGAGGCTGTTCAGGATCTGAATCTCCGTATTGAAAAGATACTCAAAAAGACACCTATGCAGGAAGAAGACAGAGTGCAGCTTCTCGAGGCAGTGGATACCGCAGCAGGAAAAGTTGTCAATAAAATGATCTTCGGGCTCAGAGACAGCCTGAATCAGGAAGCTTTTCTGGAATGTGTGGCAGGATTGGAGAAAGTATATGAAGAATAAACGATATTTTCCGATGTTTATTGATCTGTCCGATAAAAAGATTGTTGTAGTTGGTGGCGGAAATATCGCGACCAGGAGAATAAGGACATTGCTGCAGTTTACAAGAAATATTACGGCAATTGCACCGAAATCGACTATGGAGCTGCAGGAACTTGGCAAAACCGGTTATGTCAATCTGATTACACGTCCGGTAAAAAGGTCAGATTTTGATATGGCATATATGGTGATCGCAGCTACAAACGACTGGAAATTAAACGATGAGATATACCGCGTCTGTAAAGAAGAGGGAATTTATGTCAATGTTGCAGACGATAAGAGTAAATGCGATTTCTATTTCCCGGGTATTTATATGAAAGATGAAGTTGTGATCGGAATTACCGCCAGTGGCCTGGATCACAGCAGAGCCAAAAAAGTCCGCTTGGCAATTCAGGAAGCAATGGAGGCATCAGATGATACAGACAACAGCGAAGAATAAAGTTATTATCGGAAGTAGAGAGAGCCGTCTTGCTGTTTTACAGAGTGAGATGGTACGTGATTACATAAAAGAACAGCATCCGGGACTGGATGTTGAAATTCTTACAATGAAAACAACTGGAGACAAAATCCTTGACCGGACACTTGACAAAGTTGGCGGAAAAGGCCTTTTTGTAAAAGAACTGGACAAGGCATTGCTGGAAGGCAGAACAATGCTGTCTGTGCACAGTCTGAAAGACATGCCGATGGAAGTTCCGGAAGATCTGCCACTGCTTGCTTTTTCCAGAAGAGAGGATCCGAGAGATGTTCTGGTGCTGCCGGAGGGTGTAGCCAGCCTGGATCCTTTGAAACCTCTGGGCTGTTCCAGTCTTCGTCGCACTTTGCAGCTGCAAACAATTTATCCGGATATGAAAGTGAAAAGTATCAGGGGAAATCTTCAGACAAGACTGCGTAAGCTGGATGCAGGAGAATATGCGGGGCTGATCCTTGCGGCAGCAGGCCTGAAGCGTCTGGGCCTGGAAAAAAGAATTCATCGTTATTTTTCAGTAGATGAGATTCTTCCGGCAGCCGGACAGGGGATTCTTGCCGTACAGGGACATAAAGGCCTGAAATATGAATATCTGAGTGGATATAAGGACGAGGATGCATGGATAGCAGGCACTGCAGAAAGAGCTTTTGTCAGATATCTGGACGGAGGCTGTTCCTCACCGGTTGCTGCATTTGGTATTGTGGAAGGTGAGGAGCTGTTTCTTCGAGGACTTTATTACAGGGAAAAAGATGGCAGATATTTTAAAGACAGTATCCGAGGACCAAAGACAGAAGCGGCCCGCCTGGGTATGTGTCTGGCCGAACAAATGAAGCGTGAGCATGAAGAACAGGAGAACGACAAATATACAGGAGGAGAGCCAGTATGAAAAAAGGAAAAGTGTGGCTTGTGGGAGCCGGACCGGGTGATATCGGGCTTTTCACACTGAAAGGTATGGAAGTGCTTCAGCAGGCGGAGGTCGTGGTATATGACAGCCTGGTGGGGCAGGGGGTCCTTGCAAAAGTGCCGACCACGGCTCGTCTGATCGATGTAGGAAAACGTGCTGATAAGCATACGATGCCACAGGAACAGATCAATCAGGTATTGCTTGAAGAAGCGCAGAAAGGTCAGCGCGTGGTTCGCTTGAAAGGAGGAGACCCGTTTCTTTTTGGAAGGGGTGGAGAAGAACTGGAACTTTTGACTGTAAATGGTATTCCCTATGAAATCGTTCCAGGTGTGACTTCATCCATTGCAGTTCCTGCATATAATGGAATTCCGGTAACGCACAGGGATTTTTGCTCTTCTGTGCATATTATTACCGGACACAGACGTGCCGGAAAGGAATACGATATAGATTTTAAAGCTCTGGTCAATACAAAGGGAACTCTGGTATTTCTGATGGGTATTGCGGCACTGTCAGATATTTGTTTTGGTTTACTTGAAGCTGGAATGGATCCGGCTATGCCGGCGGCCGTTCTCCAAAAGGGAACTACGGCAGATCAAAAGAGGGTGGTGGCAACCGTAGCAACTCTGAAGGAGGAAGTAGACCGTCAGGGAATAGAAACACCGGCGATCATTGTTGTCGGAAAGGTATGCAGACTTGCAGATGAATTTGGCTGGTATGAAAAACTTCCTCTTGCAGGATGGAAAGTTCTTGTAACCCGTCCAAAGGGGCGTAGTTCACGAACCGCGGAGGAATTGCGCAGAAGGGGCGCGGAAGTTCTGGAACTTCCATCAATTCGAACAGTTCCGCTTGAAGATCAGAGTACACTTGTTCATGCATTTGAGGAAATTTCCTCTTACCAGTGGATCGTATTTACCAGTCCGACCGGGGTGGAAATCTTTTTTGATGAGCTGAAAAAAGCACATAAAGATATTCGCAGTCTGGCAGGAGCACAGATTGCTGCAATTGGTCAGGGCACGGCAAAAGTTCTGGAAGACAGGGGCATTCTTGTTGATCTGATTCCGGAAGTTTATGATGGCGAATCACTTGGCGAAGCACTGGCAGTGAAACTTCAAGGAGGAGAGAAGATTCTCCTGCCGAGGGCGAGAAAAGGCAATCAGAAGCTTGTAAAGATTCTTAAGGAACAAGGTGGACAGGTCAGCGATATTCCAACCTATGATACAGTATATGAGAAAAGCAGTCTGATTCATATTGACAGGGAAATTGAAAGTGATTCCATAGATTGTGTAGTATTTACAAGCGCATCTACTGTAAAAGGATTTGTAGAGAGTACCGGGCTTTTGGATTACTCCAAAGTTACTGCGGCATGCATTGGAAAACAGACAAAAGCTGCGGCAGACGATTATGGAATGCAGACATATATGTCAGAAAAAGCAACCATTGATTCGCTTGTAGAACTGGTTGTTAAAATAAAAAACAGATAAGGTAAACAAATAAGGAAGAGGTGCATTAAAATGGATCTGATTCAGAGACCAAGAAGACTTCGTGGAAGTGAAACATTACGTAAAATGGTAAGAGAAACAAGAATTGATAAATCATCGCTGATCTATCCGCTTTTTGTAAAAGAAGGTACTGGAATTGAAGAGGAAATTCCGTCCATGGAGGGACAGTACCGTTACAGTGTGGATCGTCTTCCATATGAACTGGAACGTCTGCAGAAAGCAGGAGTCAGCAGCATCATGCTTTTCGGTATTCCAGATCATAAAGATGAAGTGGGCAGTGGCGCATATGATGAATACGGAATTGTTCAGAAAGCACTGAGAGAGGCCAAAAGACAGTTCCCGGATCTTTACTATATTACAGATGTATGTATGTGTGAATATACTTCTCATGGCCATTGTGGTGTGCTCTGCGGACATGAGGTTGAAAATGATGCGACGTTAGATCTGCTTGCAAAGACAGCACTCTCTCATGTAGAGGCAGGTGCTGATATGGTGGCGCCTTCCGATATGATGGATGGCCGTGTGCGTGCAATCCGTGAGTGCTTGGATAAAGCAGGACATAAAGAAACACCAATCATGTCTTATGCAGTCAAATATGCATCGGCTTTTTATGGCCCGTTTCGTGATGCGGCAGGTTCTGCACCATCTTTTGGAGACCGTAAAAGTTACCAGATGGATTACCATAATCGTCGTGAAGGAATGAAAGAGGCACTGACAGATATTGAAGAAGGTGCAGATATTATTATGATCAAGCCGGCAATGTCTTATCTTGATATGGTTTCAGAAGTATCAAAAGCAACCAATGTACCGATCGCAGCGTACAGTGTCAGCGGTGAATATGCCATGGTCAAGGCTGCCGCTAAAATGGGCTGGATCGATGAAGAAAAAATCGTCTGCGAAATGGCAGCAAGTGCATACAGAGCAGGGGTGAATATATATCTTACCTATTATGCAAAAGAACTTGCACGTTTTATTGATGAAGGGAGAATTGGATAATGGGAAGATCAGAAGAATTATTTGAACGGGCGGTCAAAAGAATTCCGGGAGGGGTTAACAGTCCGGTAAGAGCTTATGGTGCAATTGGAATGGCACCGAGATTTATCAAACGTGCGGATGGATGCCATATTTATGATGTAGATGATAACTGTTATGTTGATTATATTGACTCCTGGGGACCAATGATCCTTGGACATAATTTTCCAGAAATCCGGGAGGCAGTGGTAAAAGCATGTGCGGAAGGCTTGAGCTTTGGATGTGCTACAGAGATTGAAGTGGAAATGGCAGAATTTATCTGTGAGCATCTTCCACATGTGGAAATGGTACGTATGGTAAATTCCGGTACAGAAGCAGTTATGAGTGCGATCCGTGCAGCCAGAGGCTATACAGGAAGGGACAAAATCATTAAATTTGCCGGATGTTACCACGGACACAGTGATGCGCTGCTGGTAAGTGCCGGTTCTGGTGTGATGACGAGTGGGGTACCAGACAGCGCCGGTGTACCAAAGGGATGTACCCAGGATACGATGACCGCGGTCTATAATGATCTTGACAGTGTAAAAGCTCTTTTGGAGCAGGCAAAAGGACAGGTTGCAGCGGTGATTGTTGAACCGGTAGCTGCCAACATGGGTGTGGTTGCTCCGAAAAAAGGTTTTCTGGAAGGCCTTCGTACTTTGTGCGATCAGCATGGAACACTGTTGATCTTTGATGAGGTTATTACAGGATTTCGTCTGGCATTTGGCGGTGCCGCTGAATATTTTGGCGTAACACCGGATATGGTGACTTACGGCAAGATCATAGGTGCGGGTATGCCGGTGGGAGCATATGGCGGAAGAAGAGAAATCATGGAAATGGTTTCTCCTGCAGGTCCGGTATATCAGGCTGGTACTTTAAGTGGAAATCCGATTGCAATGGCAGCAGGACTTACACAGCTGAAATATCTGTATGAACATCAGGAAGTATATAAGGAGCTGGAAGAAAAAGGCCAGAAACTGTATGGAGGAATTGAAGAAATCCTGAAAGAGGCAGGAAGTGAATATCATGTAAATCATGTTTCTTCTCTGGGAAGCCTGTTTTTTGCAAAAGAAGAAGTGGTGGATTATACTTCAGCCAAGTCTTCTGATACAAAAGCATTTGCAGATTATTTCCTAGCCATGCTGAAACAGGGAATCCATCTGGCACCTTCTCAATTTGAAGCAATGTTCCTTTCAACAGCGCATTCCGATGAAGTACTTGAAGATACACTTACCAAGATCCGAAATTACTTTATGTAAAGTACGTAAGAAAATACACATTCAACAGAGAATGTCAACTTGTTCTTGCAAATGAATTGTGCTATAATTAGGACACCAAATGCGGATAGAGCTTTCGCACATATTCATCGAATTTTAGGAGGCAGTATAATGGGGAACAAGAAATATGTGGCCTATGTGGGTACATACACTTATGGTACCAGCAAGGGCATTCAGGTTTATGATGTAGATGTGGAGAATGGTAAACTGATCGAACGAAGCGAAGTTAACGTCAGCAATGCATCTCACACAGCAGTTTCCAAAAACGGTAAGTATCTGTATTCTATTGAGGACGAGGGTGTTGCGGTATTCAAACGTGACGAGAACGGAGACCTTGTTCGAATTAACAGTGTAGGAATTGACGGCATGAGAGGCTGTTTCCTTGCTACAGATGTGGACGGTCGTTATCTTTATGTTGCGGGATATCACGATGGCAAAGTAACGGTTGTACATACACATAAAGATGGAAGTCTTGGCCGTATTATGGATGGGGTATTTCATAAAGGACTTGGAAGTGTCGCAGAGCGTAACTTCCGTCCACATGTAAACTGTGTACGTCCGACACCGGATAATAAATATCTTTGTGCAGTTGACAATGGAATTGATCAGGTTAAGATCTATCGGATCAACAAAAGACGCCATAAACTGGAATTAGTAGATATTCTTCGCTGCCCGAGAGAGAGTGGACCAAGAATCATTCGTTTCAGTGCTGATGGAAAGTATGCATATATTCTGTTCGAATTAAGTAATGAGATTAAAGTTTACAGTTATGATGGAAGTGGAAACAATCCGGAATTTGAACTTCTGCAGAGTGTTTCTACATTGAGTAAGCAACATGACAAGGATGCGATTCACAATGCGGCTTCCGGTCTGGCACTTGCTCCTGATGGCAAACATCTTTTCTGCACAACAGCTGGTGAAAACACAGTCTCCATGTATGAGATTGATGCAGAAACCGGACTTCTGGAGAAAAAGTTCACTCTGCCGATCAGCGGTGATTATCCGAAGGATATAGTAATCTTCCCTGACAATCAGCATATTGCTGTTGCGAACCATGCAAGTAATACAATCACAACATTCAAAGTGGATTATGAGAAGAATATTATTGTGATGAATGATAAACCACATAAAATTGAAACTCCAAACAGTATTCATATGTGGCCGGTACCACAGGACTTTGATGCTGTCGAACCTTTAGCTGATGCAGAAGATGAGCAGGAGTGATTTTTCTCATATATATTTGTAAATGTAAAGATCCCGCAGTTATGACTGCAGGATCTTTTTTGCGTTATAGAAGCGACTCTGTCTGATTTATTTTGTGTAAAATTTCTGAATATAGTCCAGACGGGAAGTCATATTGGCAAAAAGTGCATCTGTAATTGCAAGCGCACACATAGATTCAATAACGACAACTGCCCTTGGTACGATGACTGGATCGTGACGTCCATGAATTTCAAGAGAAATATTTTTGCCGTTGCATGTAGTTGTTTCCTGTGGCTGGCTAATGGAAGGGGTTGGTTTGATATAAGCACGGAGAATGATCTCGCTTCCATCACTGATACCACCCATGATGCCACCGGCGTGATTGCTTGTTTTGCTGATTTGCCCGTTTTCAAAATGAAATCCATCATTATCATCGGAACCGTTCATATGTGCAACTTCTGTACCGTCACCGATTTCGACAGCTTTAACAGCACCGACAGACATAACTGCCTGGGCAAGTACTGCATCAAGTTTTTCGAAGACAGGGCTTCCAAGACCTGCTGGGACACCTGTGATACGACACTCTACAACACCACCGGCACTGTCCTGGCTTTTCATACATTTCTCCAGATATGCACCTGCCCTGGCAGCGGCATCCGCATCTGGCATATAAAATGCATTATTGTTGATTTCTTCTGAATCAAATTTTTTGATGGAAACAGGTCCGATGGATTTTGTATAAGTACAGAAAGAAATCCCTAAAGTTTCCAGAATTTTGGAGGCAATTGCACCTGATGCCACACGCCCGATAGTTTCCCGACCGGAAGAGCGGCCGCCGCCTCGATAATCACGAAAACCGTATTTGGCATCAAAAGTATAATCTGCGTGTCCGGGACGATAGGAAAGCGCAATATTGCCGTAATCTCTGGAACGCTGGTCAGTGTTGCGGACTATTAATGAAATTGGGGTACCGGTAGTTTTTCCCTCAAAAATGCCGGAAAGGATTTCGACAAGATCGCCCTCTTTACGTGCAGTTGTGTAGCGGCTCTGACCGGGTTTGCGTCTGTCGAGAAATTTTTGGATGTCTTCTTCACAGAGAGAAAGTCCTGCCGGGCAGCCGTCCACAACAGCACCAAGCGCTTTTCCATGAGATTCCCCCCAGGTAGTTACAGTGAAATGTGTACCAAAGCTGGATTTATTCATAAGTCTTATTGAGTCCTCCCTTATTACTGTAGTCCATCTTAACATATTAAATAAAGAAAGTCTACAATTTACACTATACCACTTTAAAACATAAATTGAGTAAATTTTTTGTGAATACAATTCCGTTGGAATTGACAAAAATCCTGTCACATTTTATAATATATCCATATGACCTAAAATGAGAGTGGAAGGGGAGTGTAATCGTGGTTAGGATGTTTCGTACATCAGACGGAGCAATTCATGAAATTCAGGAACCTCAGGATGGCTGCTGGGTTGCCCTTACAAATCCTACGGCAACAGAAATCTTTGAGATATCCGAGCAGTTTCAGATAGAGGTCGATGATCTGAGAGCTCCTCTGGATGAGGAGGAACGGTCACGTATTGAGGTGGAGGATAATTACACTCTGATCCTGGTTGATGTTCCTATGATCGAGGAACGAAATGACAAGGACTGGTATGGTACGATTCCGCTGGGTATTATAGTCACAGATAAGATGATTTTTACGATATGTCTGGAAGATACACAGGTTCTTACCAGATTTATGGAGGGACGTGTGCGTAATTTCTTTACTTATATGAAGACACGTTTTATTCTTCAGATACTGTATCGTAATTCCAGCATGTATCTGCGTTATCTGCGTATTATTGACAAGAAAAGTGAACAGGTTGAGGAAAAACTTCATTTTTCTCCGCGAAATCAGGAACTGATCGAGCTTTTGGAACTGGAAAAATCTCTGGTGTATTTTACTACTTCACTGAGATCAAATGAAGCGGTGCTTGAGAAGCTGATCAAGCTGGAGAGCATTAAGAAATATCCTGAAGATACAGAACTTCTTGAAGATGTTATCATTGAGAATACACAGGCGATTGAGATGGCGAATATATACAGCGGTATCCTGCAGAGTATGATGGATGCGTTTGCATCTGTTATATCCAATAACCTGAATGATGTTATGAAAATTTTGTCTGTGATCACGATCGTTATGAGTATTCCGACGATCATCTTTAGTGCATATGGAATGAATCTGGCACCGTCCGGAATGCCTTTCTCCAGTACGATTTGGGGATTTCTGATCGTAATTCTGGTCTCTATTGCGGCCAGTATCATTGCAGCACTTTTCCTGTCAAAAAAGAAATATTTTTGATAAGGCAGGTATTCATCTTTCCGAACAGTACTTATTAACTGAAAAAGGAGAAGAAGTGATTTTATGAATTGGATCGATAAACTGGAACGCAAATTTGGAAGACATGGTGGAATACAGAATCTGACAGTGTATATTATTATCTGTTATGTGATAGGGTATTTGCTCACTTATATGAATCCATCGCTGCTCAATATGATGAGTCTGGATGTTTCCAAGATTCTGCAGGGACAGATCTGGCGTCTGGTCACCTGGGTGATCTATCCACCAAGCACCGGTAATTTCCTATTGTTTGCGATTTCTATTCTGTTCTTTTATTATCCGATCGGTACCTCTCTTGAGCGTACCTGGGGAAGCTTCCGGTATACATTGTATATATTTTCCGGGCTTCTCTTTGTTTTGATCGCAGCGTTTATCACTTATTTTGTGACAGGTGGTTTTGTTGTGATCGATGGAATGACTTATATGATCGGTGGAAGTGTTTTTACGACCTATTATGTCAGTCTTTCTGTATTTCTTGCTTATGCGGCATGCTATCCGGATATGCAGATCCTTCTGTGGTTTGTGATCCCGATCAAAATGAAATGGATGGCATGGGTATATGGCGCAATCATTGTTTATAATATGATTTCATATGTAAGAGTTGGTCTGTGGGTTATGGCTGTTCCGATCCTTGCATCTCTCTTGAATTTTGTTCTGTTCTTTTTCAGTAACAGAAACATGCATCGGTATAATCCTAAAGAGGTACACCGACGCAGAGAGTTTAAGAAGGCAATGGCACAGAGCAGAGTAAATCCGGCAACAGGTGGCATTACCAAACATAAATGTGCAATTTGTGGTCGTACAGAGAAGGATGATCCGAATCTGGAATTTCGTTTCTGTTCCAAATGCAATGGTAATTATGAGTACTGCCAGGATCATCTGTTTACACACCAGCATGTGAAATAATGCCAATATAACGAGGAGATAAAAATATGAAAAAAAAGCCGTTTGTAACTTTGGAAAAGCTTCAGGAAATCACTGAAAAATATCCGACACCTTTTCATCTTTATGACGAAAAAGGAATTCGCGAAAATGCAAAAGCATTGAAAGAAGCTTTTGCATGGAATAAAGGATTTAAAGAATTTTTTGCAGTAAAAGCAACTCCGAATCCGTATTTGATTCAGATTCTTCAGGAATATGGCTGTGGATGTGACTGTTCTTCTATGACAGAACTGATGCTGTCCAAAGCAATCGGCTGCAAAAAAGGTGATATCATGTTTTCTTCTAATGATACACCAGAAGCAGAATTCCGTTATGCAAATGAAATCGGTGGCATTATCAATCTGGATGATATTACCCATATTAAAGCAGTTGAAAAAGCGGTCGGATATATTCCGAAGACGATCAGTTGCCGTTATAATCCAGGCGGAGTCTTTAAAATCAGCAATGATATTATGGATAACCCGGGAGATGCTAAATATGGAATGACAACGGAGCAGATTTTTGAAGCATTTCGCACTCTGAAAGCAAAAGGAGCAGAGAATTTCGGTATTCATGCATTTCTTGCCAGCAATACAGTAACGAATGAATATTATCCGATGCTCGCCAAAGTCATGTTTGAACTTGCAGTAAAGCTTCAGAAAGAAACAGGAGCACATATCGGATTTATTAACCTTTCCGGTGGAATCGGTATTCCATACAGACCGGACCAGACACCGAATGACATTCGTGTGATTGGAGAGGGCGTTCGTAAAGTATACGAAGAGGTTCTTGTTCCGGCAGGAATGGGAGATGTTGCTATCTATACGGAACTTGGGCGTTTCATGATGGGACCTTATGGATGCCTTGTTACAAAAGCAATTCATGAGAAACATACACACAAAGAATACATCGGTGTAGATGCATGTGCGGTAAACCTTATGCGTCCGGCAATGTATGGTGCTTATCATCATATTACAGTTATGGGCAAGGAAGATCAGCCATGTGATCGTCTTTATGATATTACAGGTTCTCTTTGTGAGAATAATGATAAATTTGCAATTGACCGTTATCTTCCAAAGATTGATATGGGAGATCTTCTTGTTATCCATGATACAGGTGCACATGGATTTGCCATGGGATATAACTACAATGGCAAACTGAAATCTGCAGAAATTCTTCTTCATGAAGATGGAACTTTTGATATGATCCGTCGTGCGGAAACTCCAAGAGATTATTTTGCGACATTTGATTGTTTCCCGATTTATGAAAAAATACTTGAAGATGAAGACAGACTTTATAAATAAAAACAAATAAAAATATTTGTATTTCTATCTAAAATGCTTGCAATGGACTGAGAATTATGATATTATATTTTTCGGTTCATTTGCCGCTGTGGCGGAATTGGCAGACGCACTTGACTCAAAATCAAGCGGGAAACCGTGCCGGTTCGAGTCCGGCCAGCGGCACTCTAAAAGCCTTGAATTTTCAAGGCTTTTTCTTTTTGTGAGAACCTTCGTGAGAACCACCAGATAACAAATCTTCAAAATGTTCATTTGCAAGCTTATTCATTTCCTGTGCTTTATCTGACAGTGCATGTCTGTAAACAGCTTTAAGCGTTCCATCATTTCCCCATCCACCACGCTGCATGATATAAACATCCGGGATTCCCAGAGCGTGAAGAATAGAAGCTGAGTAGTGCCTGAGATCATGGAAACGAAAATGAGGAAGATTGCATTTCCTTAAACATTTTTCGAATTTGTCAGTAAGCTGTCCGGGATTCAGATCAACGATTCTTCCTGGACGTTTTGGTAACCTTTCAATCACATCATCTGGAAAATCAATATACCGGTCACCTGCAAAAGATTTCGGTGCTTTGATGATCCATTGATTGTCAATCGTGCGGACCATGTTTTTACTTACATGAACAATATTACCGTTTATATCTGATTGTTCCAGGGCACAGATTTCACCTCGTCTCATTGGACCGAAGGCTGCAAGCAGAACAGGGATTTCCAGTTCTGTTCCTTCTACAGTATTCATGAGAATTTTTACTTCTTCATCAGAAGGTATGTATAATTGAATACGTTTCTTCTTTGGCAAGGCCGTATTCAGTGCCATAGACGGTCTGTATACCCGTAGTACGGCAGATACTAAGCCGTGGATGTTACGGACGGTTTTAGAGGATAATTTGACAGCCTCAAGGTTAATTGCTTTTTGAATATCTTCTTGAGTGATAGCATCAATCTTTATTCCCATAAGTGATTGAATGTAATTTCGCTGCGTTCCCCTGTAGTCTCTGATTGTACATGGAGATAAGATATTTTCTCTCGAAGAGATATAATCGTCCAGAGCTTCTCCAAACGTTAGTGATTCAGCAACAGGGGAGTGCTGTTCTTTGCTGGCGGCCCATTCGGCAGCCATTTGCTCGCAGATCCGCTTGCCTCTTTTAGTTGGATCATCACAAGTAAAAGATTTCCTGATTTTTCTTTTTCCTATAGTTCCATCTGGTTTGGTATACTCTTCTGTGTGAGATAGTACCTGACACCTCCAGGAACCAGAGGGAAGTTTCTTGGCAGTTGCCATAATATCACCTTCCTTATTTGATTTTTGCTTATTTTGGGTACAAAAATAACAGCCACACAAACGTTCTGGTTGTGCGCTGCTTCCGAAGATGATACAATATTCTTGCAAAATGAGCATCTCTTCGGAGATGTTATAGTAATGTCCTGACTGGTGTCCGGTCAGGGTGCGATCGGTTCGGTGTTGGTAGCACTGAACCGATTTTTTTGATTTATATATAAGTTGAAGTTATGAATACAAAATGATATAATTAAATATACTTATTAATACTATACATATTTTCTAATAGCTTGAACGATGGATTGAGTGTTCCAACCGACTAATTCCGTAGAATTATTTTGTACATATTGTGGAATTTGTTGTTGTCCCCAAGGGATGATGCCTAAAACAGGCTTTCCCATTCGTTTGGATTCATCAATTTCATATTTCATCCAGTCGCTATAAGCACCATACATCCCTGATATAACCAGAGTGATTTGAGCTGGTTTGATCTTGTCAGTAATTTTTTGAGCGATATCGTAGGACGTATATGGTGTGCCATATGGGAAAAGCGGTTTTTCTTTTGGAGCGGAATAGTTATAATAAGAAAAATACGGTGCATTATTTAGCAGAGTAACTAAACTGTCATAAGCAGATCCGTATTTCCATGCGTGACTGATAAAAATTCGATAATCGTATAAATTAGGCATAAAAAACTCCTTTCTTTTCATGAGGTGATAGTATGAAATTTAGAAAAAAACCAGTAGTAATAGAAGCATATCAAACTGATAAGGAACTCATTATTCAAACGTTGGAAGGACCCTTACGTGCAGCACCTGGAGACTGGATTATTACTGGTATAAGAGGAGAGCAATATCCATGTAAACCAGATGTGTTTGAAAAAACATATGAACGTGTTAAGTAGATGTATTGTTATTTGTTGCTTCAATTGATGCGTTTATCTTCCATTGGTTATTCTCAGAAGAAATAATATCTTCGATATTTTTGACAAAAAGATTATCAATAGTTTCTTCGGTTGGGTTATAAGGGCTGGATTGGGTTAGATACAAATATTTATGATATTTCAATAATTCACATGTTGTACGATATTCAATCCAGTTTTCATGCCACTTGAATAATTTGGAAATGGTTTCAATTATAGCAATAATGGCACCCAAAATTCCAACGATGATTGCAATAGTAATACAATCTGTAGCATAGCCGGACAATAGTGGAATAGCAGCAGCAATAATTATTTCAGTGACTTGAAAAATTTTGTACATTTTTTGAGCATGCTGAGATTTTTGGCTATACCACTGAATTTGATTATTAAGTCGTTCTTCAATGTACTGGTTAATGTCCAATATTTCATCACCTTCTTTCATATTTATCATTCAATAGCAATCAATTTAATCACTGCAAAAGGTTTAAAATAGATAATATAGTTGTTGATAATAGTATGTATTCTACCTTTTTCAGAAATAAACGTAAAAGGCCTCGCATTACTGCGAGACCTTCACATAATATAAATCTGTCTTCTTTTATGCCCTATAGGCTCTGTTGTTAGAGATACAACTCTCTGACAGCATTTATATTATATATTAGATTATTACCGCAGTCAAGAAAAAATACTAGAAAATAAATAATTCTTTTATTTTATTATTTATTTTATCAAGTGATTCTGGAGATAACCGAATCCCTGATAATACGCCATATGCATTTCGAGGATCATAAATTCTTATCTTACTAATTGTTGTGATTTGATCTACTAATGCAATACTACCAGTTTTCATTTGCTCGATTTCAGCTTTGATTTTATTTAACTGTATAGTTTTCAATTTGTTTTGTTCTGATTTCTTTTCCCATTCATTTTTTAAGTCTTTAGCGATTTCCAAATATGTTCTGGCTGCTTTTGTCGCATCAGAAGATTTTGGAGAATTATCTGGTACAGATAAATTCTCATCAACAGCTTTCATTAAAGTATCAAATAAACCAAGCGTTTTGGAGATTTCTTCTTCTTCAGCCTGAACTTGCTGTGCAATAGTGTCATATTTTAATTTTAAATTACGGTATAGTTCATTTCCGAGTTCTACGTCATTTGGATGAGTAGAATTATTGTTTTTTTGCGAAGTTAAAGGTATGACTGTAACCACAGAAGAACTATGGGGATTTTTATTATTTATAACAATGGCATAATGTAATCCACCGTATTCACTTCCAATATTGAATCCGAAATTTAGTTTTACAATATCACCGCGTTTATAAGCAATATTTTTTTTAGGGTCAAAAGTTTCTTCAAAGCTAAGCATTCTGACATAATCTTTAATCCAGTAGGAAAGCAAGTTGGCTTTTTTTAAACGTTGTCCGCTAGGGTCATTAATAAATCCTTCTAACATAGAATTTAACTTTTTTATAGCTTGTTTTTTGTTTTGGATGACATCTTCTTTTGAAAAATCTGTAGACAATAAACAATCCTCCTAATTATGTATTTTCAATTCTATTAATTTTTGGTGATATCCGGTCATTCTGGATATCTGATCAATAGTAAAATCCCTGTATTCCGCAAGAAATGAATCTGGCAACAGCAGCTCCATTGCGAACTTGTTGGCTTCGATTTCCTTTTTGGAATTCAGTAAAAGTGTTTGGTTACGAATAAAATAACAATTTTCCTTCCGGTGCAGGAGAGCATGACCAAGCTCATGAGCCATGACCAGACGTTGTTCGTGTTCCGAAAGACTTTGATTAATGAATATGTAGCGGTGATTTTTCAGGAACATATAGCATCCTTCGAACTGCAGATCACAAATCTGGTACAGGATACCAAGCTGATCAGCGATGGCAAAAGGGTCTGCTGTTCCTGTTTTTCTTTTATAGTAAGAAACAATTTTCTTGATATTACGATTCAAGCAATCCACCTACTTTTTGTACTTCTTAGGAGTGTACTTCTCTTTGTTAATAATCTTTAATCTTTTCAAAGCAATTTCCAATTCATCTCTGAATAACTCTGCAGCTTCCGGACTCAATTCCTCGCCGTTGTAGCTAGCTGGTCCATCTTCACCGGAAGTAAGTTTTTTCATGATACTGTCCAGATCTTTAGAGATATCTTTATTGTCTTTTTCAGACAAACCGTCTGCATCAATTCCTTTTAGTAAGTAATCAGTACTCACATCAAAATAGTTCGCAACTAATAAGAGCTTTTCTGCGCTTGGATTAGGATTTGATTTCCATTTTGAAATAGTGCCTTTTCCGAATCCAAGTTCTTTTTCCAAATCGGATTGGTTAATCCCTTTTTTATCACAAAGAGAGATTACTCTGTTGAATAGATTCATATCAGTCCTTTCTGAAAAAATTCAACAAAAGGCTTGACAAATGATGAATATATTCATATAATCATAATCAACAGATGAATAAATTCAACAAAAGCCTTGAATGATGAATGATTTCAATTTTGATTTGTTTGGTTACAGATATAATAGAATATTTTCATCGGAAAGTCAATATAAATGTTGAATATTTTCATCTATGAAAGGAGGAATGAAGGTGATTTATGATAACATCCGAACTATCTGTGAAAAGAAGAACATTTCTATTAAACAGGTAGAGCGAGAACTCGGCTTTTCCAATTCAAGCATTTGTAAATGGAATGAATGTGAACCAAGTGTTTGGAAAGTACAGAAAGTAGCAGATTATCTTGGAGTATCCATGGAATATTTGCTGTCAGACCAGAAGGAGGCGAGTTGAGATGAATTGTCATACAGGAAAATCAGGAACTTCTGTATATATGATGTCGGAAAAAGGACAAATAAATTTAATACCAGAAAGGAGTGAGACGAAATGATAATGATCACAATATCCGTGATCACATCGGCGCTTACAGCCAAAATAGTAGCCACCTACTATTTCAAGAAAGTAGATGGCTATGTAAAAGAAATGTGTGAAATGACAATTAAAAGCAATGAAAATACGTTGGTTACTTTACGCAGACTTCAAAAAAATTCTTCCCAAGAGGAGTGAAAAAACCAAGATATTTATGAATAGTTGCTCTTTTTGAAGCGTAAGAGCGAATAGCTTTTGAAGAAAAAGTCTTATAGTAATCGGTTTCCTCAAACGGAGTATAAACTGACTTATCTGAAAAAGAAGAGCTAGTATCTAACGCAATTATTCCAAGTCTTTCTAAAGATGAAATTGCGGAAGAGGCACTCCACATATCAATATCTGAAAGCGAAGATATATAAACGGCAGGAAACTGTAATTCGTAACTGGAGGTCAGATGATTTTCAAGCACATAATCAACAACCGGAAAATTATATTTAGGGTGAAGTGTTTTTAAAATTCTGGCATCGATGGGGCTCATCTGCTTGATAATTTCTGCAAAAGATGGGTGAACATTTGAAGTGTAATGGCTATCCATAGATTTGGAAATTAAATTTACAAACAGCTTACGAAGTTCTTCTGATTCAATGCAGTATTTCGAATTTTCAAGAGCCTGTGCCGTTATTTGGATATTTGGTTCAATGAGATTTTCTTCAGGAATAGAAAGAATTGCCTGTGACAATTCTTGTTCGTAGAGTTTTAAATCATGAGCATATTTCATGCGACGTTTATCTGCAGCGTGAGTGATTCCACCAAAAACTAAGTACCATACATCTGCAAGTGTTTGCCCTATTCCCTGCGTTGGCTTATCGGTAAGATTTTTAACAGCATTGTCAATAGAAGCTGGAAGATCCGGTAAATTAATAAAGGAAGAATTTTTATCAGACATAATATTTTCCTTCTTTCTTATGTACTAGGCATGGCAGTGCCTGTAATTACAGAATAGGAGTGAACGTGAGGAATGTCAACTTATTTAGTAGAATCATCGGATTGCTGAGATAAAAGCAAAAGATACAGCTGGTAAAGACTCAAATGTTCAGGTTTAGCTTGAACTTCAAGAGATTCATCATTAATTAAAATTTCTAACATAGGCGATTACTCATTTCATATTTGCTTAAAGCATAACCGATATTAGGTGGAACAGCAAGAAAAGGAGTTCGAAATTTATCGACCAAAAAGGAAAGAGAGGTGAGAAACGTGGCAATTCAATACACATCAGAAGAAAAAAAGTACGTTCTCCTTAAAGGAAACATCCTGAAACGTATGGAAGCAGAAAGAGTATCTGATGCTCAGATGGCTGCAGCTACTGGAATGGCAGTGAGAACATACAGAGAGAAGAAATTGTATCCAGAGAAATTTACTTATCCAGAACTCAGAAGATTGTTTATTCGGTTGAAGTTTCCGGAGAGTGAGATATTGGAGGCATTAACATGAGAGATTTAATAGATTCCATCCTGATCGGAGAATGTGCAAGTTATCTTCCGTTCTGGATATGGGACAGCAGAGCTGATCAGATTGCCGGAGCAATCGCGCTGATTGGAGTAGTGTACATAGCCAAGCGGCGGCATGTGTGGAGAAAATGTTAATTAAAGGAAGAAAGTATGAGACTGACAAGAAAGAATCCAAATGGTTCGTACAGGATTCCGATGAGCACACAGAAGACCTTGCGGCTGGAATGGCAGCAGGAAGAACTCACTGTATTTGGTGAAGTTGCGAATCTTCTTGGAGCTTATGAGGAGCTTGGTACACCAGAAGAACTGAGAGAACTTATATCGATGCATAAAGGCATAAAAAAATGATCTGTACACTGCAATGTACAGATCAAAAGAATCATGTCCTCCGGACAAAACCTACTATATACATATTACCATCCGGAGGACATAACGTCAATAGCTTGCAGGAGAGATCCTGTTTTTATTTGACTTTTTTCACGGGGGAAACAGCCCCGTATAGTACTTGATAAAGATATTAAAGTTAGGACATAAGACTATGGCTACCAGAAGAAAAGAGTACAGATTTCGGAATGGAAAGATCATTGAGATAGAAGAGAATCATGATAGCAATTATGGAGCTTCCGGACAGAAACGGATAAAAAAGAAAAAGCCTACAGAAGAGCAGATGCGTCTGGTGAATATAAATAACAAAGTGAAGAGATGCAGGCATAAGCTGTTGGAATATTTCAATGTTGGCGATTGCTTTGGTACATGGACGTATAGTCAGGCAAACAGACCACCTGATATGAAAACAGCATTGAAAGATTTTCAGAAGGCAATACGGATCGTTCGGATAGAGTATAAGAAACGAAACAGGGAATTGTTCTGGATCCGGAATATTGAAAGAGGCACAAAAGGAGCATGGCATATCCACTTTGTGGTGAACGAGATTGGAGATACTGCCAGTATCATGCAGAAGGCATGGAAAAAAGGCGGGATCTATGCAGTTGAGATCAGGAATGAACCTAAAGTATACGATGAGGATTTTTCAAAGCTTGCTGCTTACATGACAAAAGATGAGCATACAAAGGAAATAAAGAAGGACGGCACTCCGGCGAAGCCGCGATTGAAGGAAACCAGTTACAACACCAGTCGCAACATGCCGTTGAAAAAGCCTCACGTAGATAAACTGGTGAGATGGAAGAATGAAGTGAGGCCAAGAAAAGGTTATTACATCATATCCATTCACGAGGGAATCAACCCGGTGACAGGCTTTAAGTATCGTAGATATACGATGGCGAGATTTCCGGAGCCAAAAAGAAAAGTGCAGTTGAAAAGGAGGATTTAAAGATGCAGGAGGTACATATATTTCTGATCACATCCTCGCATGCTCCAAAGCTGAGGAAAGCCTGGTATCGGTATATCCTGGTGTGCCAGGGGAAAACACTGGAGAAGAAGACTGACGTACAGGATGTGACAGGACATCAGCTTGTGATGGAATGTGCAGTTGCAGCACTGCAGAGGATGATCCGGCCGGCGATGATCACAATCCATACAGACAGCCATTATCTGGCGAATGGACATGGAAAGATGGCGGTATGGAAATCTGATGGATGGAAAAGGGGAAACGGTCAGGAGCTTAAGAATGCAGATCTGTGGCAGCAGCTGGAGAGACTTTTGCAGCCACATGCTGTCCGGTTCAAAGTTGAGTCCATGCTTCCGTATTCTGAGACAGGCTCTACTTGAAAGAAATAAGGAAAAACAGGAAATGAAACGGCTACAAATTGTAACCAGTTGAAAAATGCGGATAAAAAAGTGCAAAAGTACGGTCTACTTGAAAGAAATGTGGGAAAACAGGGATTGAATCGGTGACAAATTGTCACCAATTGAAAATTGTAGACAAGAGGGAGATATGTATGTTTGATAAATTTGGAGAAATGGACAGCTATAAAGAGATAAATGAACTTGCAGAGAATCTGTTCAATGAAGGGGATATTGACAGCCTGCGTGTGATGGCAAAAGAAAATGGGATCCCAGATGATTTTGTAGAGATGTACCTGGAAGGAGCGATTCCGGAATTATGCGATTCCACTACAGCTGCTTTAGGAAAACTGGACGTTGAGGCAGCAGGGCTGAAACTGAACGGTCTCATGCTTGACTGGGTGGAGTACATAAAAGGCCTGTGCATGGAAGAAGTGATGATCGCTCATCAGGTCCGGAAGCAGGGAAAATCCCTGCAGGAATGCATGGCGGTCCTGCTGAAATATTCTTTTAATAACAGAACTGCCGTGGCGAAAGAAATCGTTAAAGCGGCAAAGATCAGTGCCAGCAGGGTAGATTTCGGTATTCCAGGAATGGCAGAAGCAAAGAAGATGATCAGGGAGTATTACCTGGGAGGCAGCAGATGAAGAAAAAGGCGATTGAAAAGATTCCATATCTGACACTTCCTGCAGTTAGCCAGGAGAAGGAAACAGAATATGTCGGAGTGACAGCGGTAAAGGTGATCGATCATGAAAAGCATCTGTTTCTGGAAGTCTACCAGAATGATGAAAACAGCAGGAATGTTCCTTTAGTGCGGATCGTGCTCACAAAAAAAGATTTTGGTTCATATTTTCCGGAAGAAGAGAAATGGACACGCCAGAAGATTCAGACAGACGGAGGATGGGGAAGACTGATCTGGAAGGCTGAAGGAGGCTGGCAGGAAAAGATAAGAAAAAATGTACTCAGCAGCCCTGATGATCTGAATCGGCTGAAGGCTTTTTGCAAAGTGACTGTCTGGAATGAAAATAGATGGTGGGAATACATAATGAAGCATCAGAATGATATTGTGATCACCGCAAGACGTAAGACTGAGAAACGTAAATATGAGCGCCGGCAGGAGGCACTTGATGAGCGGATCCGTAACACCCGGGCTTTACCGGAACAGAAGATACTGAAAAGAGCGAATGATGTGTATTTCCAAAATGAACATTACCTGTATTACAAGAGGCGTGGAAACTGGGTACAGATCGCATGCAGTAAATGTGGAGGAGTCACAGATGTAAGATGGAAGGCAGGAGAATCCTATGAAAGCCACTTCCAGCGGCATGTGGAAGTTCCACAGGAAGGCAGAACAGGAATCTGCCCTTTGTGCGGCACCAGTGGAACATATAAGTGTCAAGGAAAGGCAAAGAGTAGCCACAGCAAGAGGATTCATTTATTCCTTGGCCAGAAATACAAAGAAAAAGGTCTGGTGATGAGATATCTGGAACTCGAGAAAGAATGGCAGCTGGAACTGGTTGCAGGAGACCATGGCGATGAGATGCATGGTGCTTATGAAGAAATGAGCGGAGTAGAGATTGCCAGGGCATACTTCGAACCAGGGAAAAAGGTGCAGATAGATTATCAAAAACACGACTGGTATTCAGGTAAAGACTTCTGGGATGACTGCAACCTATATGGAAACACCAATATCACCATAGAAGCAGCACCGATCCTGCCGGAAACATACGATGAGATAAAAGGTACAGAGTTCCAATATAGTGCCTTGAAGGAATATGCGGCGGTAATAGGAAAGGTCAATCCTATTGAATATTTTAAGAGATATGAACAGACGCCACAGATTGAGATGCTGGTAAAGCTTGGATTGTTTGGTGTTGCTAATGAGCTTGTGAATTGCCGTTACGGAATCGTGTCAAACGAGAATGCAAGACAGCCGGATATATTTCTGGGGATCAGAAAAGGACGGGTAAAGCAGCTAATCAGTCGGAAGGGGAATATCAGATTCCTGAAAACTATGCAGGCTGAAAAAAGAATGGGACAGATATGGACGGAGGAACAGATTGAAAAAATAACAGAGGCACAGCTGAGTTATGGACAGATCGAAACTGCAACGAAATATATGAGCCTTCAGAAACTGTTAAACCGCATTGAAAGATATTCCGGATGCCGGTTTGGTACAGCATGCAGCAGTGCCGAACAGGTAATAAGGAACACAGCGAACACCTATATGGATTACATTGGCATGAGACTGGCACTTGGATATGACATGAACAATACCGTATATCAGCAGCCAAGGGACTTAAGAGCGGCACATGACAAGATGGTACAGGAATCCAATAAAGAAAAAATGGATGAAAGGATACGAGAGGTTGAACAGAAGTATTCCGATATACGTTTGAATTATAGAAAACTCAGAAATATTTACTTTTATGAAGATGATACTTACATGATCCGACCGGCACGGTCAGCAAAAGAGATCGTGGAGGAAGGGCGGCTCTTGCATCATTGCGTTGGAGGTGACAGTTATTTAAACAAACACAATGATGGAAGGTCATACATCCTGATGCTTCGTTTTAAGGATAAAGAGGAAGAACCTTATATCACGGTGGAAATAAGCAGTGGAAAAGCACATATCATGCAATGGTATGGAGCAAGGGACAGAAAACCGGATGAAAAGAATATGCAGAAGTGGCTGGATCAGTATCTGGAACAGTTAAGAAATAAACAGAAGCAGCTGGCAAGGACAGCCTGAGAGGAAAGGAGAACAAAATGGAATACCTGCAGTTGAGTATGGATGATTACATCCAGAGTAAGAACGATATCAAAGAGAATCTTGGAACAATCGTAAAGAGCTTTGTACGGATCGGATGGCAGCTGAGCCGTATTGACAAGTCAGGAGCCTATAAGAATGACGGATATAAAACGATTGCAGAATTTGCCAAAGCAGAATATGGAATGAGCGCGACTGGTACCAGTCGTTTCATCCGCGTGTATGAGAAATATTCTGTGCCGGGTGATACTCCGGAGCTGAGGGATGAGTATAAGGACTATAATCGGTTACAGCTTGAAGAGATGCTACAGATTCCGGAAGAAGACCATGAGATGATCCGGCCGGAAGCGCATAGAGAAGACATCAGGGAATTGAAGAGTTTCAATGCGGAGAATGATTCTAATCCAGATAATCTTCTGGACTGGAAATCGGCAAGGACAGCAGAGGAGAAGCTCAGAGCTACGATCTTTGAATTCTGGCACGATAACAAAGATATCCTGAATGCATTTTATGGACTGGAGATAAAAGATCTTGCAGAGAGGATTGCACCATCCGGCAGCAGGAGTTACCGGAAAGGAACAGTATTTCTGATGTTTTACAGCCTGGAAGCAGGAATCATGGTCAAAATATTTGGTGATGATCCGAGAAAGATGAGCTATCAGGAATTTACAGAGTATACGAAAATGCTTTTTGATGACATGGCAGAGCATACCTGGGAACACTATTTTGGAACTCCAGAAAAATCGCAATCTGAGGAGACTGAAAACGAGACTTTTGAAGATTGCGAAATCAAAACAGATGAGAATATTGTAGATCCAGATCAGATTCCGGGACAGGACAATATTAAGAACCATCCGGAATATATGCCAAAACCGGAAATTGCGCCGGCGCAAAAAACTGAGGAACAGAAATATAACGAGCAGCAGGCAAGGATTGACCGAGAAACAAAGAAGAAACTTCAGGAGCAGGAAGACCAGGAGAAAATGGAACATCTTCCATCAGATGAGCCAAAGAAGACGAAGCAGCTCAGGATGGCGGCATCATATTACGATGATGTTCTTTCTGGAAAGATGTCTTTCTGGTTCTGCAAGAATGACAATTTTCACGTAGGAGACAGCCTGGACCTTATGGAATTCAAAGAAGGCAGGCATACAGGCAGGAACATCCAGACAGAGATCACATACATACTTGAAGATTATACCGGTCTGGAAGATGGATATTGCATTTTGGCAATTAAAGTAACGGGTGCTATCTAAAATCACATATATCACACACAGGAGAGAGGAACTGTATAATCCTCTCTCCAGAAAGGAGTGAAACATGGATCAGGAAGGATTGATGTTTCCGAAAACACAGAAGAAACGAAAGAAAAGAATGAAACATCCCAGGAGCATCCTGCATGAGAAAAATGGGACATGTTATCTCTGCATGCTCCTGGATGGAAACCATAAGAAACATCTGCTCTTGGATGAGCATCATATATTTGGAGGTCCCAACCGGATGCATTCCGAAGAAACCGGGCTAAAGGTCTGGCTTTGCCTGGATCATCATACGATGGGAACTCTGGCAGTACATAGATGCCCTGACACCATGAGACTGATGCACCGGATTGGGCAGCAAGAGTACGAGAAGACACACAGCCGGCAGCAGTTTATAGAAATTTTTGGAAAAAGTTATTTGTGATGATGGAGGAACAGGATGGAAGATAAAACATGTAAAACCTGCGTTGATAATGAGGATGGATTCTGCGACAGAAAAGGAATCCTGGTAGAGGACGATGATCAGTGTACTGATCATAAACCCGATTGGAGAGAATCCATGATGCGTAATTTCCTGAGAGGACACTGATATGGGGAGAACAGATCTTAGACCAGATATCACAAAAGAAGTTCTGGAAGAATACATACGAAAAGGTTATTCGCAGAACCGTATAGCGATAACTCTTGGTACTACCCAGTCGACCATATTTAACAAACTCAAAAAATATGGTCTTCAGGTTCAAAAGACCAGACCAAGTAACTATGACGAAAAAGCTCTGATCAAACAGCTTCAGAACGGATGGACTACGGAGCAGATAGCGAGGTACTTCGGCGTTTGCACCGGCACTGTTGGGAGCTGGATCAGTAAGAACAAGCTTGGAAAGTACAGAAAAGCATCACCAAAGAAATTTGATACCAAACTGTGCAGTACCTGTATATATGGCACAGGAAAGAAGACAGACATGGACAGATGCAATTACTTATCTATCACCGGTCATTCCCGAAACAAGGGCCAGCCAGAAGATGGATGCTCGAAGTATGTTAAGAACGTAAATGGACGAAAAAGGAGGAGAAAAGCATGAGCGATGGAATGACACTTGTGCAGCATGAAGATGGTACATTTGGTGCATACGATGATACTTATGACATTGCAATACATTGCAAATCGAAAGAGGAACAGGAGAGAGCTATTAAGCATTTAAAATCTACTTGCTGGATTCCAGTCAGCGATATGCCGAACGGTTGTGGTTATCCAGTGTTACTTACAGTGGAGAATAAATTTGGACAAAGAGAAGTCTGCAAGGCTTTCACGAATTATATGAAAGAGGGGAAGCAGCTGTTCTACACACATGAAAAGGAATTCTGTGCAGAATTAACTTCAAGTAGATTAAGTGAACACTGGAAACCAATTGCCTGGATGCCACTTCCGAAGTGCTATAAGGAGACGGAATAATGAAGAGATTAATACATTGGATATTCAGAGCTAGAAAGAAACAGTGCAGACATTGCTGTCTGATCTGTGAATATTGGGATATATGCATAAAGGATGAAGGTGAATAGCTATGGCATACAGAAATTATGAAGGATATCCGGATCCAACAGCTGGTGAAGCTATTAGAGGTGAAGGACACATGCCAGAACAGATATACAGAGATTATTGCATCCTTCGGGCAATGGCATATCGCATGGGACTGGAAATAACCGAGATCAGAGACAGGAAGACAAAGAAGAAATGGAAACGGGGAGGCTGACATCGTGGATAAGAGAATTCTGGAAGAATACATAGATGCATGTGAGGTGATCAGAGAGACAGAGGCAGAGATTCGGAAGCTGGAAGACAAAAAGAGTATCACTGCAAATGAGACAGTATCTGGAAGCAATCCAGAATTTCCCTATAATCCACAACACTTCAAAGTGCAGGGAACGATATATTCTTATGCAGATGACAGCAGGCTTAGGGCAAAGAAAGAGATCCTGAGAAAGAAGAAAGAGAAAGCGGAAGAACTGAAACTGCAGGTAGAAGTCTGGATGATATCAATCCCGTTCCGGATGCAGAGGATCATAAAGTACAAGATCTTTGAGAAAATGACCTGGCAGCAGGTAGCAGATCGGATGGGACGGAAGACTACAGAGGAAAGTGTAAGAAAAGAATTTAAAAGATTTTTTGAAAAAAATTAAAGTTTGTCCGTTTTGTCCGATATGTCCGCTTCAAAGATGTTATAGTATATCATGAACGAATTGGAAATAGCCAAGACGTTCAGTTTTCTTTTCTCATACGTATCTTCCGCATATAAGATATGATGAATCCCCCGTCCTGGTCTCTGGTGGTGCTCAGATCAGGACATCCCGGAACATAGCTCAGTGGTAGAGCAGCTGGCTTATATCCAGCGTGTCGGTGGTCCGAATCCATCTGTTCCGACTTCTCCATTGGAGAAAAGATATTCTACCCCAAGAATATAATTTTCAAAAGAACCTCGTAGAAATTACGGGGTTCTTTTTGTACAGTTTTCCGATATGGACATTTACAAACAAATGTTCTATAATGCAGATACCTCATAAGATATATATCAGAAACACTATTTGTTGAAAAATGTCAGATTGTGGAGTATGATAAAAACAGATTATATCTTATGGGGGAATAGTGTATGGCTCAAGATGCTTTTAGAAACATGATTATAAAACGAGTTATTGTTCATCAAGTTTTTAGACGTGATACAGATAATAAGGTTAGAAATCCTTTTTTTAGTTCTGAATGTGTTACTCTTTCAGATGATTTTAACACAAAAATGAAAGAAAGAATCATAAAATTGTTAGGGCAGGAATCACATTCTATTCGAATGGAAATCGAAGATGATGGAGAAGAAAGCACATATAGTCATGTTGTAAAATATTGGAAGTGTAAAAGTAGAGAAGAGAATAAATTTATAGATGCGTCTAAAGAAATAACAAATAATCTTGTTAAAATACAGGATAGCAGACGCTATCCAGATGCATTATTACTTTGTGTAGAGGGGACTGTTCGAAAAGATAACCGTGACTTTTTTTGTATAATAAAAGCTGAAAGTCAGGATGGATTTTTAATAACTCAGGAAGCAGAAAAAATAGGTTTAGACTATATTGCTAACTTATTTATGACAAAAAATGAAAAATTTCAAAAATTAGGAATGTTTATAAAAACTGTTGATAGCAATGACAATATTCCTAAAAATGTGGTTGAAACTTATTTGTTTGATAGTAATACAGATGATTCTATATCCAAAGCAAAAGCAAAATATTTTTATCACGATTTTTTAGGCCTGAATTTTCGAAATGATAGTAAAAAGCAAACGTCCGCTTTTTTTCATGAAACCAAAAATTTTATTAATTCTATAAAAGAATTAAATGATGTTGAAAAAATAGAATTAACAACAGAGTTATTGGATTATATTAATGATCCAGATCGAATGATTATCAATGCTGGCGAGTTTGCAAAAAAATATTTTTCGGCTACAGTTAAGGACAATTACGTTCGTTTTTTAGAAGAAAAGCAAATAGATACGAATAGCATTCATAAAGACGTGAAAATGTTGGGTAATGCTTTAAAATACAGAAAATTATGTTTTGGAAATTTTGTAAAATTACAAATTCCATCGGATTTATTTTCAGAAGACGTTGATATAAAAAGAGATGCGAAATCGGGCGAAACACTGATCACAATTAAAGGAATGATGTTAAATGAAAGGTGATGTATCGCAAAAAGAATTTGTCGATTTGTATAAGAAAGAACGTGAAATGTATGAAAGCTGGGGAAACTTTGTTGCTGATTATATTCGCAAAAAAATTAAAGAGAAATATATTAATTTAGACAGAATTTTAAAAATACCAATTTCTGTACGAACGAAAGATATAGAATCTTTAGTTGAAAAAGCATTTTATAGAAATAAAAACTATAAAGATCCTTATAATGAAATAACAGATAAAGTTGGAATAAGGTTTGTTGTAATGCACAGTGGACAATTGGAACTTATCTGTAAGATCGTAGAAGAATGTTCCCTTTGGAGCGAGTCGAAAGACTCGGATTTTCATTTAAGTAGAGAGAATCATCCTGAAGTTTTTTCTTATGAGTCAATTCATTATGTTGTTCGAAATACAGAGAAGCGTAAGATTGATAAATATGAAATTCCTAAGGGGACACCATGCGAAATCCAAATTAGAACGCTAGAACAACATGCATATGCTGAAATATCTCATGATTTATTTTATAAAAAAGAAAAGCGCGATAATGCTGAAATATCAAGGTATTTAGCTCGAACAGCCGCTTTTAATGAAGAAAGTGACGAGTTATTCAAAATGATATATGAAAAAGTTGAAGAGGATAATGTAAATTATGAAACAATTATGAGTGAATTGTTAAAAAAATACTCTCTTCTTAGTTTGCAAAGCGACAAACTGAATCGAGCTGTATACGATAATATTTCTATATTGATTAAAAAGTATAAAATAACAGGAAAACAGGTAATAAAGTTTATAGAAGATAATAATTTTATTTTAAAGGATATTGAAAGACAAAATGAAAATCTTCTGTTTAAACAACCAGTAATTTTACTATTGTATTACCTGGTGGAAAATTATATTCATGAACTAGATGATATATGGGATTTTCCAGAAGACATGTTAACACCAATTAAATGTGATTTAGGGAAATCATTTGACTAAAGTAGAACAATAGGATGTAGGAAAATGATTATACCGACATGGGCAGCTTTTCGGAGCTGCTTTTTCTATACTCAAAAACGAAACGAATGAGAGGTGGTGAGGCTTGGCAAGAGCACCAGATCAGAGAGCAGAAGAAGCCAGAAAACTATTTGATTCTGGGATGAAATTGATTGAGATTTCTGAAAAGCTTGGTGTTCCGGAAGGAACAGTTCGAAGCTGGAAGAATAGATATAAATGGAATAATGCAACGTTGCAAAAGGAGAAATGCAACGTTGCAAGAAAAAAAGGTGGTCAGCCTGGTAATAAAAATGCCAAGGGACACGGCGGTACAGGACCACCGGGAAATAAGAATGCAGTTAAGACAGGAGAGTTTGAAGCTCTCTTTTTTGATACCTTGGATGTAGATGAACAGAAGCTGATTCAGACAGTACAGCCGGATAAGGAACAGCTACTTTTACAAGAGATACAGCTTCTGACAGTCCGTGAAAGACGAATGTTGAAACGGATTGATCAGTTGAGGATGTTAGAAAGACAAGATCCTACGTCAAATTCTGATAGTGAAACGGTTCCTCCGGGAATGTCGGTAACAGAGTATAGTTCCGGCATAGAAAAGGGCAAACTTACTGAATTGAAAAAGTATGAAGGGATTCTTGGACAGATTCAGTCCATAGAGGATGCTCTTACCAGAGTACAGGCAAGAAAGCAGAAAGCAATTGAGACGCTTCATAAATTCGGATATGATGATGCGAAACTGGAACTTGCAACTATGCAGCTTGAATTTGCAATGCTGAAACAGGATAACGTTGATGAGAATACCACAGATGATGGATTCCTGGATGCGATAAATGCGACTGCAGCGGAGGTTTGGGGTGATGAGAATGAATGACAAGATCAAAACCCTGAAAGAGAAACTGCAGAAGATGAAGGTTAACAGGGGGAACAGACAGACTGGTCAGATGTTTCATTTTTCTCCATTCTCAAAGAAACAGAAACAGGTGCTGACATGGTGGTGCAAAGAATCACCGGTACACAGTAAAGATGGAATCATAGCTGATGGAGCTATCCGATCAGGAAAGACAATCAGCATGTCACTGTCATTTGTAATGTGGGCTATGAATTCGTTTCCTGGCAACAACTTTGCAATGTGTGGAAAGACCATCGGTTCCTTCAGACGAAATGTTCTGTTCTGGCTAAAACTGATGCTCCGTTCCAGAGGGTATTCCGTAACTGATCACAGAGCTGATAACCTGTTAACAATCCGAAAAGATGGAAAGGAAAACTACTTCTACATCTTTGGCGGCAAGGATGAGAGATCACAGGACCTTATCCAGGGTATTACTCTTGCCGGTGTGTTTTTCGATGAAGTTGCACTGATGCCAGAGTCGTTTGTTAACCAGGCTACTGGACGATGCTCTGTAAAAGGTTCTAAATTCTGGTTTAACTGCAACCCTGATGGACCATATCATTGGTTCAAGGTTAATTGGATAGATAAATGTGCAGAGAAGAACATTCTGTATCTGCATTTCACAATGGATGACAATCTGTCTCTGGATGAGGAGATCAAGGCCAGATACCGAAGTATGTACGTAGGAGTGTTCTTTAAACGTTACATCATGGGATTATGGGCGGCCGCTGAGGGGATTATCTATGATATGTTCGATGATGCCAGGCATGTTCGAGATATTAAAGATTTCTTTCAGATACTCATAAATGGAAATAGATATGTATCCTGTGACTATGGTACGCAGAACGCTACAGTGTTTTTACTCTGGAACAAAGGAAAAGATGGTAAATGGTACTGTACCAAAGAGTATTACTATTCCGGAAGGGATAAAGGAAAACAGAAGACAGATTCAGAATATGCAGACGACTTGATAGAGTGGCTGGATGGTACGAAGATCAGAGCAATGATTGTGGATCCATCGGCCGCTTCTTTTATTGCAGAATTACGCAAGCGAGGAATCAAAGTATTAAAAGCAAACAATGATGTTTTGGATGGTATCCGATTGGTTGGAATGTTGCTGAATCTGGAAATGTTGGTATTTTCTTCGACTTGTACCGAAACGATAAAAGAATTTGCTTCTTATATCTGGGATGAAAAAGCAATGGAACATGGTGAGGATAAGCCGGTAAAACAGCATGATCATAGCATGGATGCTGTAAGGTATTTTGTAAGTACAATCTTAGGTCATAAGATGGCAAGATTTAGAGAAGTCAGGAGGTGAGAGAGATGTATACGTTTACGATTCCAAGGGATGAGTTTGACGAACTCAGACCTGATAAGCAGATGATCAGAAAGTTAATCGGTAAGCACATCGGTCTTGTTGGTCGTTTGAAAAAGAATATGAACTATTACCGGGGCAAACATAAGATCTTGGACGATGAGAACCGAGAAAATAAGCTGGTATGTAACCATGCAAAGGATATCTCGGATACAGCCAGCAGCTATTTCATTGGTAATCCAGTGTCCTATAAATCAGAGAATGATATCACAGAACTGACAAAAGCTTTAGAGGTTGCCGGAGCTGATGAAGTAGATGGTGACAATGGCTTGGATCTTTCGATATATGGTCTTGCATATGAGTACATCTATGTGAAAGAAAATGAAGCATACCTGTGTGATAAGAATATTTCTGCAGAGAACACCTTTATGGTTAGAGATGACAGCATTGAGGAAAATGAACTCTTTGCTGTTTATTATTATGCCAAAAAAGATGATTCCGGAACAAAAACGACTCAGTACATGGCTACGATATTGACTCAGAATTATAAATTTGAGTTAAGTATCCTGAATACTGATGGCAGTCAGGAAACCACAGAAGAGCCTGTTCCTCATTATCTGGGAGAAATCCCTATTATAGAATATCTGAACAACAAACTTGCAATCGGTGACTTTGAACTGCAGATTCCGCTGATCGATGCATATAACGCGTTGATGAGTGACCGTATCACGGACAAAGAACAGTTCATTGATTCGATTCTTGCCATCTATGGAACATTGCTTATAGATGATGAGATAGAGGAAGACGGCGAACAAAAGGATGGTGCAGAAGCTGCCATGAAGCACCTTAAGAAGAGAAAGCTGTTGGAGATGCCGGATGGCACCAAAGCAGAGTATTTGACAAGGACATTTGATGAAGCTGGTGTAGAAATCCTAAAGAAAGCAGTTGAGCAGGACATTCACAAGTTTTCACATATTCCATGTATGACAGATGAAAGCTTTGGAGGCAATGTATCTGGTGTGGCTATGGAATTTAAGCTTCTTGGCATGGAGAATATCACGAAGATCAAGACCAGATATTACCGCAAAGGATTGAGAAAAAGAATTCGCATATTCTGTAATTTTCTTGCAAAGAAAGAAAAAACTGTGAATCCGGAAGGAATTACAATGACTTTCACCAGAGCTCTTCCAAAGAATCTTCTGGAGATATCTCAGATGGTATCTAACCTCAAAGGTATTGTGAGTCAGAAGACGTTGCTTGCTCAGATTCCATTTGTTGAGGATGTTGACGAGGAATTGGCTGCAGTGAAGAAAGAATCCGAAGAGAGCCTGAAACAGCAGCAGGAGATGTTTGGCATGCAAGGAAATGATCCGCCGGAAGATAATAATCCGGATAATTCATCACAGAAGAAAACAGAAGAGAAAAAAGTAGATGAGTGATTACTGGGAAAAAAGAGCTGCCTGGGACATGTATGAACGTATGGCTGATGCAGAAGACAATGCAGATCTTGTAGCCAGAATATATAGGTCTGCATCCGCTCAGATTGTGTTTTCAGCTCAGGATATATTTGAGAAGTACATGACAAAACACAAATTGTCAAAAGCTGAGGCTTGGAGATTCCTGAATAGCTTTCAGGATAAAGATTCCATTCAGAAGCTGCTTCTTGAGATTAAGAATAAGGACTCTGGAAAGAATAAACAGGAACTTCTAAAGGAGTTGGAAGCACCGGCATACAGAGCCAGAATCGAAAGACTGCAGAGACTCCTGCAACAGGTCGATACAGTCATGCAGAATGTATATCAACAGGAACAGCGGTTTGATACAAGCTTTTTTGAACAGCTTGCTGAGAATGCTTATTACAGGACGATATACAATACGCAGCGCAAGACTGGATTAGGCTTTAGTTTTTCTCATGTTGATCAGAAACAGATTGAGCGAGTACTTCGGATGAACTGGTCAGGAAAACATTACTCGAAGCGTATCTGGAAGAATACGGATGATCTTGCAAAAACGATCAAAGATGAATTACTTGTTAGCCTTTTGACTGGTAGGACAGACAGGGAGACCGCTGCAGTGATCACTGAGAAATTTGGCGGAGGGGCAATAGCTGCACGCAGATTGATCAGAACAGAAAGTTGTTTCTTTGCAAGTGAGCTTACCGCTCAGGCATATAAGGAATGTGGTATAAAGAAATACAGATATATGGCAACTTTGGATTTGCGTACCAGTAAGATATGTCGAGAGCTTGACGGAGAGGTGTTCCTGGTGTCAGAAAGACAAGCCGGAAAGAACTATCCACCGATGCACCCGTGGTGTAGGTCTACCACGATCAGTGACATCGATGATGAGACGTTGTCCAGGATGACAAGAGCGGCTTATAATCCGGAAACTGGACGTACTGGGAAAGTTCCTGCAAACATGACATATGATGAATGGTATCAGAAATATGTCAAGGGAAATACAAAGGACAGAGTAGGCGCTAAATCCATTGCAAAAACTATTGATTCTGGTATAATAAAGAAAAACAAGGATAAACTAAAGATGAATCTGCAATTATTTGCTGAAAGCGATATTAAAAATCAAGAGTCCGGTTCGCTGAAACGAGCGATACGGAAGTACGAAAAGCGAATAAAAGAACATGAAGAATATTTAGAAAATCCAAAAGCACATTGTTCTGATTGGGACGATAAAATGACATGCGAACAGGAAGGCTTGAAGCGTCACTGGAAAAAAGAAATTCGAAATTTTAATCAGGCAATACAGGATCGGATAGACGAGCTGAAAGAAAGAGGTGATTACAATGGCTGATGCATTAACAAGAGATGGAATTAAATATATGATAGCCCGATTGCTGGAAAATGCAAATGAAGCTGTTGAAGAAAGTAAGGAAAACAAGGATGATGCGTACTGTGCTGGACGGAAAGTTGCGTATTATGAAATGCTCGATATTCTGAAAACGGAGTTGGATATCAGGGATCAGGACTTAAAAGAATTTGGGCTTGATATTGATCTCGAAAATAAAATTGCATAAAATGTGAGATACCACCAGTCAGAAAAGGCCGGTGGTATTTTTATACCCATTTTTAAGAAAGAGAGGATATAAAACATGAAATTTGAAGAAGCGTTAAAAGCAATGAGATCTGGAAGTAAAGCAAAATTACCATCCTGGGGAGGATATTGGTATTGGAGTCCAGAGAAAGAAACAATCATCATACACACAAAAGGCGGACAGGAAATGGATATTCGAGAAACACAGAGCGTTGTATATACACTTCAGAATATCCTTTCTGATGAGTGGATTCTGGCAGATGAAGTAAACTGTCCTCAGCTTGGCGGTGAAGCAACGTTTTCCTTTGGAGAAGCAATTAAGTATCTGAAAAGAGGAATGAAAGTAGCACGAAAGGGCTGGAATGGCAAGAAACAGTACATTCAGCTTGCAAGCGGAATTTCATACAAAGCGCCTACAGGAGAAATTATAAATTGTGAGCATGATGCCATTGGAAATATGGCGATTGCTTTTGTTGGAAGTTCAGGTGTACAGATGGGCTGGCTTGCTTCTCAGGCAGACATGCTCGCAGAAGATTGGAAATTTACGGAGGGCTAAGAGCATGAAAAAGAAAATTGCAGCAGTAATTGCATTGATGCTTCTGATCTGTATTACAGCCACAGGATGTGCTGAAGCAGATCAGGTGAGCTACAACATTTCCAAAGAAGCAGATAACTTCAATGTGACCAGGAAGCTTACGGTTCTGAATGCAAGGACAGATACCATTCTTCTGGAACTGACTGGAACATTTGCATTGAAGAACAATTCTGATAATGAGCTGGAAGTGATCATTGAGACAGCGGATAACAAATATCAGAAAGATTATGTGTATCTGAATGACTACACCATGTATGTGGTCGAAGATATTTCCGGATCAGCTGTAGACAAATATCATTACGAGATTAATTTCCTTCCAGAGTTTGGATTAAAAGCAACATACAGTGATTGAGGGGAGGTGAGAACAATGAAGGTAAAGTGTATTAAACGCTACAGCGATGTCAAATTAAAGAAAATCGTTGAAGTTGGCGAGATTCTGGATGTTGATGATGAAAGAGCTGAACATCTGATTCATGAAGGTGTTGCTGAGATCACAAAAGAAACAGAAAAGTCAGCAGGTAAGGAGAAAGGATAAGGTGATCCGTTTATCTCCCTATGAGGCGCGGGGTGAAGCGTCTTATTTTTTGTGTCCGAAATGACACAAAACTACAGAATCTGAGACGAATGGCCCGGGCACAGTAGTGAATAGGCTGGGCGGAAAGGATAAGAAATGAGAAATAAAGTATTCAAAGCAATGTGTAAAGTTCCAATGAACCTGCAGTTATTTGCAGAAGGCGGAGACGGTGCTGGGACCGGCGATGAAGGCGGTAATGGCGGCGGAGCCGGTGGAGCAGGCGTTTCAGATGGGAATGAACCTCTGTCCTTCGATGATTTCCTGAAAACCGGTGGTAATCAGGCAGAATTTGACAGACGAGTCCAGAAGGCAGTCAATACGGCAGTGACAAATGCTCAGGAGAAATGGCAGGCACTGACGGATGATAAGCTTTCTGAGGCTGAGAAGCTGGCAAAGATGACAAAAGAAGAGAAAGCACAGTACATGCAGCAGAAGAAAGAAAAAGAACTTTCTGAAAGAGAAGCTGCTATTACTCGCAAAGAACTGATGGCAGAGGCAAGAAACACACTTGCTGGTGATGGCCTTCCGCAGGAACTTGCGGAGATTCTGAATTATACAGATGCCGACGCTTGCAAAAAGTCTATGGAGACCGTAAAAGCAACCTTCCAGAAAGCTGTTGAGACAGCTGTGGAAGAGAAGTTGAAAGGTGGAAAGCCGCCAAAGAAGGCTTCGGGACAGGAAGGTGTCACAAAAGAAATGTATTCCAAGATGGGATATGCAGAAAGATTGAAACTGAAAACAGAAAATCCGGATCTGTATAAGCAGTTATCCGGCAAATGAAAAAGGAGAGAAAAATAAATGGCAGGAACAATTTTTGGAATTCCATTTGATGAAGAATTATTTATGCAGATGTGGAATGAAGCACCGGATCCATATCTTACAGCAATGATCGAATCTGGTGCTGTTGTAGAAGACCCGGTTATTGCGGAAAGAATCGCAAACAGCGGAAACTTTTACACCATTCCGTTTTATAACACTCTTGATGGAGAAGATCAGAATTATGATGGTCAGACTGACATCACAGTGGAAGAAGTAGCTGGTGGTTCCCAGAGCGGTATTGTATATGGTAGAAGCAAAGGATTCTTTGCTCGTAACTTTACCGCAGAACTTTCTGGTGCTGATCCGATGGGACATATCGTAGCCACAATTGCCAGATACTGGCAGAAGAGACGTCAGAAACGTCTGATTGGTATCACTGACGCTGTATTCGGTATTACTGGAGCATCAGGCAATGCAAAGAAATGGAACGAGAATCATACTCTTGATCTGTGTTCCGCATCTGCTAATGCAAGAAACATTGCAGAGACGGACCTCAATGATCTTGCGACAATGGCTTGCGGTGATCATAAAGATCAGTTTGGCCTTGCAATCATGCATTCTGATGTAGCAAAAACACTGGAAAATAAACAGCTTCTGGAATTTTGGAAGTATACAGATCCAAATGGCATTCAGCGTCCAATGAATATAGCATCTGCAAACGGATACACAGTTATTGTTGATGATGGTGTACCGTGTGTTACTGTTGGCGGTTCTGAAGCCAACAAAGATCTGAAAAAGTATACAACATACCTGTTTGGACAGGGTGTCATTCGTACTGCAAAAGGCCGCGTAGATATTCCGGTTGAAACAAATCGTGATGCGAAAAAGAATGGCGGTCAGGATGAACTTATCACCAGAATGAGAGAAACTATCCATCCGAATGGATTCAGTTTTACAAAACCAAAATCAAACTGGACTGAATCCCCGACAGATGAGCAGCTGTTCGCGACTGCAAACTGGAATATTGAATTTGATCCAAAGGCTATTCCGATGGCACGTCTGATTACCAATGGCTGATAAGGAAGTGATCAGATGACAGAGCTGGAAAAGCTGAAAAAGATCACTGGTGAGAAAGATGAAGAGCTTCTGCAGCTTCTTTTAGAGGATGCGGAGGCTTTCGTTTTATCCTATACAAATCGCACGCATATTGTTACTGGATTGGAAAAAGCGGTCAGAGATCTTGCGGTGATCGCACTGAATCGGATGGGTACTGAAGGTGAAAAAGGCAGAAGCGAGGGCGGAGAAAGTTATACTTTTGATGATGCTCCAAAGCAGATCTACGATACCATGAACAGATATCGGCTTGCGAGGATTGGAGGGAAGACCTATGAAACTCCGGAGAAACAGGGTTGAAACCTTTTACCACAGGAAAAGGATCGTAGAAAAAGATTCAGAGGGCAGTACCAGAGAAAGATATGGTACTGCTTCTTTGATCTATGGAGAATCCTGGCCGGCATCTGGTAAAGTACAAGCTCAGCAATATGGACAGCGCTTGAATTATATCAGAAATCTGCGGATATCCGGAAAATATGAGATAAAGCCGGATGAAAAGGGCAGGTTGCATTATATTCTTGACAACGGAACAGATATTCAGGAATCTGATGGAATCTGTCTTTTTGTTGGAAGCGACAGGGAATCGGATTATAAGATCATTTCCATTAAGCCGTATAGAATGCTTACTCTGGAGGTGGAGAAGTTGTGAGTGATGCAGATGAACTCGATAAAAAGCTGAAACAGCTGGCAGAAATCGATATGAAACGTGCTGTTGCACAGGCAATCCAGACAGTGAAATCAGCAGCAGTGAATAACTGCGGTGTTGATACTGGAGAATTGAGGCAGAGCATCTACGCTGAGGTTACGGGAGATAGTAATCGGACAGAGGGAATCTGCTGGACCAACAAAGCCTATGCTCCGTATGTGGAGTTTGGTACTGGTCCGAAAGGTCAGGCAGATCACGCAGGCATTTCTCCGGATGTCGCACCGGTCTATACGCAGTCACCATGGTGGATTCATGAGAGTCAGGTTGACCGTAGAGTAGCTGAGAAGTACAGATGGTTTTATATCGATACTCCAGAAGGACGCTTCTACCAGTGTACAGGACAGCCGGCACATCCCTTCATGTATCCAGCATTGCATGACAATGAGGATAAGATCTTAAGTGATATGACAGCAAGCTTCCGGGCTGAGATAGGAAAGGTACTCGAATGAAAAATATAAAAGAACAGGTATATAACGCATTATGTAGTGTTACAGAGAATGTTTCTGATTCTTATCCGCGAACATGGGCGGATGATTCTACGATCCAGTACACAGAAGAACAAAACAATGTATATGAGTGGAGTTCTGACAGCGAAGGCATAAGAGAAGAGAAATCTTATGTGCGATACAGGATTGATATCTGGAATCGTGACAGCACATCTGCGACAACTCTTGCAGTCGATAAGGCAATGAAAGTTACCGGATTGAAGAGAACTGAATGTCAGGATGTTTCGGATCCATCAGGAATGAAACATAAGCAGATGCGTTATGAAGGAATCATTGACATGGATTCTGATGAGGTCTATTGGACCTAGAAAGGAGAAAAAGCATGTTAGCAAATGGAACAACATTAGGCTATAGAAAACACACAGACGGTACAAGCAATTCTGCAGCCTACACAGATCTTCCGGGATTAAAAGAAATTCCAGAAGTAGGAACAGAAATCGATAAAGAAGATAACACTTGCCTGACAGATCCTCATAAAATCTATGAACAGGGCATTGGCGATCTTCCGGATATGGTATATAAGTTCAAATACGATAATACCAAGGCTGACAGTCCATACAGAGTCATGAGAGATGCGGCTGCTAAAAAAGAAGTCTGGGATTTTCAGGAGAAGACAAAAGATGGTACAGTTACGGAATTTACCGCTCAGTTTGCTGTAAAACGAACCGGTGGTGGAGTAAATGGTGTTATTGAGTGTGAAGTAACGATGGCAGTACAGTCTGAAATTAAACAGACTGACCCGGCATAAAAGGAGGTAAAACATGGAAAGTCTTGGTGGTTTAGATGATGCAACAAAAAATACAGAAGATACAGTGGTATCTCTGGAAGAAAAGAAAGAAAAGAGAAGACCGTTTCATTTTTGGACGGTAAATGGACGTACTTATCAACTGAAACTGAAATCCTCTACTGTTGATAAATTAGAAGCAAAATACCATCGAAATATCATGAATATGCTTGATGACATCCCGCCGTTATCGGTTATGTTGACAATCATTCAGGCAGCCATGGAACCATGGCAGCATGGAATGAGTTACATGAAGGTTCAGAATGTATATGATATTTGGGCTGACGAAGAAGGGGGAAATCAGTCAGATCTTTATACCAAAGTTGTTCTTCCAACATTAGCGGTGTCCGGTTTTTTTACTGCAGAGCAGGCAGAGACACTGATGCAGGAAATCGGGAACGTCTGACTGATTTTGTCCAGGAACTGTATGAAAATGCTCTTGATGTTGGAATCTCCATAGATACATTCTGGAATTGCTCTATAGCTGAGAATGTTGATTTGATTGAGAGCGCATACAGAAGACTGCAAAGAGAACGAAAGAACAGGATTTCAGATAACTGTGTACTGGCAGAAGCAATTGCTGCTAATGTGGCACTATTATTTGATGACAGTAAGAAACCATTCCTGAAACCGTGGGACTTCTATCCTGATCTGTTTAAGGAAGAACAGCAGGCCTATGAGAAGGATGAGGAAGAACGACAGTGGCAGGAATACATGGAGAGACGAAGAGAATATAACGAAGCATTCAACCACCAGAGACAGGCATAATGATCCGGTGGATTTTTAATGGAGGGAGGTGAGACCATGGGTGATACACTTCATAAGATGCAGGTCAAAATCGAAGGTGACGCGAGTTCTTTAAAAAAAGAGCTGGAGTCTACTAGCCAAGCAACGAAGCGAAGTACGGAGATAATCCAGAAAGAAATTGAAAAAATAAAGCAGAGTATGTCAGGAAAGTTGCCTAAAATACCGAAAAATATAAGTGACACAATAAAACAAAGCTTTCAGAATATAAAATCAGGTGCTCCGTTTTCTGCCATGATTCAGAACACACGCCAATATGTAAAAGAAGCTCAACTTGCAGCGGGTATAAAAGTACATACGAAAGAGTATGAACAAAATGAAAAAGACATCGAACGCGTTATTCAAGCATTGGAACGTTTAGAACAGAAAAAGCGTGACCTTACAAATAGCAGGAGCGGAAATGAAGCTGAAAGAGCAAAAAGAAGTGAAGCAATAGCAAATGTAAAAGGACAAATCAAGGCAACAGAAAAGCAGCTTGAAAGTTATCAAGCATATAGACAGTCTATGCAGTTTAGGAATACGGATACAGAACGGCCGTATACTGGAAAACTTTCTGACGGAAATAGCTTTGAGACGGCTGGGGCTGTCATGAGACAGACAGCAGAACGTATACGTGAAGTGAAAGAAGCAGCAACAGAGGCTATTAAACAAGTACCAGTATTAGGTAAGGTTTTGAGTAATGTAGCTTATGTCGGGTCAAAAGGCTGGGGCGGTTTAAAGAAATTGATTTCCGGTGTGGCAAGTGGAATAAAAACCTTGGCTTCCGGTGCAATTCAGAAGTCATCCGGTGCTTTTGGTGCGCTGATACAGAAGTTTGCTACTGGGATTCCAATTCTAAAAAGAACGAGATCTTCATTTAATGGTCTTGGAACATCCGGAAAAGGTCTTGTAGGAATACTGAAAACAATCGGTATGACTGCAAAATTCATGTTTGCAAGCTTTGTGATTCGTGGAGCAATCAACGGGGCAAAAGAAGGTTTCCAGAATCTGGCACAGTATTCAAGCTCAACAAATGCAAGTCTTTCCATGCTGATGTCTTCACTGACTCAGCTGAAGAATTCGCTTGCAACAGCATTTGCTCCGATTCTTGATGTAGTAGCTCCGATTCTGAATCAGTTCCTGCAGATGACCATACGGGCCGTGAATGCTGTAGGACAGCTCATGGGCGCTCTTACAGGAAAATCCACGATTGTCAGAGCAAAGAAAGTAAATCAGGATTATGCAGCAAGTCTAAACGGCACATCCAATGGACTGAAGAAAAATGCAAGTAATGCCAACAAAGCTCAGAAAGAAGCTGAGAAGTACAAGCGTACACTGTTAGGTTTTGACCAGATAAATAAGATGGATGATAACTCATCCTCAGACACTGGATCGAGCGGAGGGGCAGATACAGGGGCTCTGGGCGGCGTTGACAACATGTTTGAGACTACCGCAGTCAACAGTAAATTCAAAGACCTTGCGAAACTTATCAAGGATTCCTGGAAGAATGCTGATTTTACTGAAATCGGTGCAATTGTTGGCCGAAAGCTGAACGCTGCACTGCAGAATATTCCGTGGGATGAGATCAAGAGCACTGCAAACAGGATTGCGAAAAGTATTGCGACATTCCTAAACGGTTTCATAGAGGCAACTGACTGGGGACTGGTAGGAAGTACTATTTCTCAGGGACTAAATACGGCATTCGGGTTTGTTAATACATTTGCAACCAACTTCCATTGGACGAGTTTGGGGCAGGCTATCTCAGATGGAATCAATGGAGCTGTAAAGACTTTTGATGCAGCCACTGCGGGGCAGACGGTAAGTAATGTAGTGAAAGGTATTCTTGATGCATTTATCACTGCAGTTGAGAATACGGACTGGCAGCAGGTCGGTAAGAAGGTGCAGGAGCTCCTGGTCAACATTGACTGGAATGGTGTCGTAAGCAGACTTTCTGAGGCGATTGGAGCTGCTTTTGGCGGCTTTGCAGCATTCCTTTGGGGATTGATCGGTGATGCCTGGAAGAAAGTTGTTCAGTGGTGGAAAGATACTGCTTACAAAGACGGAAAATTCACAATAAGCGGACTTCTCAATGGAATCGTGGATGCTTTGAAGAATATAGCATCATGGATCAAAGAACATATTTTTACACCATTTATCAATGGCTTCAAGAAAGCATTTGGAATCCACTCTCCTTCGACAGTTATGTCAGAACAGGGTGGTTTTATCATGTCCGGATTATTTAAAGGTCTGAAAGATAACCTTCCAAATATTCTGACATGGGTTGGAAATATTCCGAAGAAAGTGAAGGATAAGCTTGGAAATGCAAAGGATTGGCTGAAAGACAAAGGCTCACAGGCAATTGAAGGATTTGCAGCAGGCTTGAAATCTATTCATATTCCATTACCGCATATTTCAGTATCCTGGAACAGTCATACAGTCGGACCAGTAAGTTTTTCAACTCCATCATTTGGCTTGAACTGGTATGCAAAAGGCGGTTTTCCAGAAACAGGAGAAATGTTCGTTGCCCGTGAAAACGGCCCAGAGATGGTCGGCCGAATGGGAAGAAAGAATGCAGTTGCCAACAACAATCAGATTATTGCCGGTATTCGTGCTGGTGTTTATGAAGCTATGGTAAATGCACTGGAAAGTTCCAGCGGAGGAGATGGCCAGAAGACGGAAGTGAAAGTATATCTTGAAGGCGATTCGAAGAAGTTGTTTAGAGTGATACGTATAGAAGGACAGGATTACCAGAAATCAACTGGCAAACCTGTATTTGATTAAGGAGGTGGGCTCTTGCATTCAGAAGATGATGAAATCTATATCGACGGAGTGAAGATGCCCACTCTGAAATTGAATGGGCTGACATATAAGAAAGAAAAGATCTGGTCAAAAAATACAGGGCGAGTAAGCAATGGTGATATGAAAGGCGATGTGATCGCAAGAAAGTACACATTGTCTTGCCAGTGGCCGCCGCTTACCCGGGCACAGACTGCGTTGATTGATAAAGCTATAGATCCTGCATTCATTAATGTAGAGTTCAGGGATCCTGGAACAAATAACAAAGTAGAGAAAAGGTTTTATGCAGGTACACCAACATATCCTGTTTACAGCTATGTAAAAGGCGTAAAAACATATGCTGGTGTAGCCGTAGATCTGGTCCAGCAGTAGGAGGACGAAATGAAAGTAAAGAACAAGGACATCGTTGTTTTTTTAAATGGAATCGGAGCTCTCAAAGATAAGAGATTTCCAGTAAAAGTAACTTATGCAATCAATAAAAATATCAGGGCAGTATCCGGAGCAGCAGAAGCCTACAACAAGACTTTTGATGAACTCCGAAGCCAGTACATGCTCAAAGATGTGGAAGGAAAGCTTGTACTTGACGAACATGGCGAACCAAAGTTCCATGAAGGAAAGAAAGATGAGTTTGTAAAAGAGCTTGATGAACTTCGAGAAATTGAAGTTGATATCAATCTTAACATGCTTACATATTCTGATATCGAAAAATGTGATTCTGACAAATACAGTACACTTACTGTGAGAGATATGGAAGCACTGGACATTATGCTGAAGTAGAGGAGGTACCTGTATGTATCAGACATCAGAAGAATTTGGAAACCTGATACAGCAGGATTCCAGAACATTTTATGCATTGCTATATTTTGATGGCAACACAATAACAGATGGTATATCAGAGATTACGATCGAAGGCGGATCCAACAGTGAGGATGATTTCTCTATCGGCTCTGCAGTATCCAGATACGCAAAGATCAAGATGACGAATCCCGCAAAGAGAATTGAAGGGAAAGAGATAACAATCAAGATTGGAATGATGGTTGGCGAATCTATTGAATATGTTCCGATGGGTTATTACACAGCAGAGAAGCCAAAGACAGATGAAAGTCAGATTACAGTCACTGCGTATGACCGCATGATGAAGACAGAGAGAGCTTTTTCGGCGGATGGCATTGCAGAGACTACAGATACAGTAACTGTGCTGAATGCGATATCGAGGATTACAGGAGTAACAGTTGTTACAGATGGACTGACTGCGATATCAATGCAGCGTCCGGATAGCTATACCTGCAGAGAAATACTGGGATATATTTCACAGATGTATGGCGGTTTTGCTATCTGTAATCGGCAGGGACAGATTGAGATTAAAACTTACATAGACAGTGATTATCCAGTCGATACAAGCCGGTACTGGGACACATTCGAGCATCATGATGTGACTGAGAAAATAGAGAAGATTACCTGCTATATCGGAAAGGATTCTGATGGAAACGATGTTTCTGTCAGTGTTGGTTCCGGAACCCGCGAAATAAGTTTTTCAAACCCGTTCATGACACAGGAAATGCTGGATAATGTTTGGAAAGTATTAAGCGGTTATGAATACATGCCTGGAAGCATTAAATTCATGGGTGATCCCCGTGTGGACCCATGGGATGTGCTGACAGTCTCTGATCTGAATGGTACAGCTTATAAAGTACCGGTCATGACTATGACACATGAGTTTGACGGCGGTCTGATCACATCGGTGGAAGCTGTTGGACGGTCTGAAGTAGAACAGGAATCTGGATACAAAGGTCCGACTACTAAGGAAATGGACAGGTATTATGCACAGCTGGTTGTGATTGATAAGGCATTGATTAATAAGCTGGATGTAGATACGGCGAACATCACTTATGCGACTATTAAGAATCTTGAAGTTACTAAAGAACGAGTTGAAGAGATTTATGGGGAATACGGTGAATTCCAGAAACTCACAGTAAATAATTTCTCAGCAGCAAACGGCCGGATTGATATCCTTGCTTCCAACTATGCCAATATCAAGAACCTTCTTTCGGGATCAGCTGGTATCGGTGATCTGCAGAACATCCACCTGACATCTGATAATGCGGTCATTGATACTGCCTTGGTAAGAACAGCAGTTATGCAGTCCGTTACCATTGGAGATCTTCTGGCTGGTACGATCAGCACCAACAAATTCAAGATCATGTCAGATGATGGCGGCATCCAGATATCCGGGGCAACCCAGCAATGGAAAGATGATAACGGAGTTGTAAGGATGCAGGCTGGCCGGGATGCACAGGGGAACTTCACATTCGAGCTTTTTGACGAAACAGGAAAAGGAGTTCTGATCGATTCCACCGGTGTGCAACCGGGAGCAATTGCAGATGGACTGATCGTGAACGAGATGGTTTCTGACACGGCCAACATCGCCGCATCCAAATTGGATATAGACAGCTTGTTCACAGCAATCAATGATAGTACACAGGTCATCAAGAGCAACCGTATCTGGTTGGATGATTCTGGCCAGAGCCTAAATCAGGCTTACACGAAGATGACACAGAACATCACTGAAATTGAACAAACTGCAGGTTCTGCATCAGACAGTGCGTCAGCGGCGGCAGATGCAGCCAAGAAAGCACTGGAAACATTGTCGGGAATATCAACTCTGGATGCGATGTCGGCATCTCTGAACAATGATGCTCATGTGGTTCACACCTACACGGATGGATCCGGCGGAGACTACAGCTCCTGTTATACAGTATTCTCAGTGTTCCTGGGCGATACGGACGTATCTGATCATATCGATGAGATTCATGCAACTGCATCAGATGGAATCACTGGCACTTGGAATCCACAGCTGAGAAGATATCAGGTGACAGCAATGTCTACGGACAGCGGCTATGTTGATATCTCAGCGTTATACGGCCTGGAAGGTAAGGTGTTGCTGGTAGGCGAAAAGGGACTTGTGATCGGTGGTAAAGCGTTGATTGTAAAATCTATGGGCTCCTGGATCACAAAACGATTCTCGGTCTCCAAGGCAAAAGACGGCAAGATTGGTCTAAGTTATGACCTTCGGGTTAGTACGCAGATCATCCGGAAACAGAAAGATGATAAAACACTTGAGCCGGCAAATGTGACGTTCTCGGCTTACAAGAATGACAATGGATCCGTGAGCAGCTATTCCGGAAAGTTCCAGATTGAAGAATCAAAGGACTCCGGAAAGACCTATGAGATCAAGTATGGCTCCTCATCAGCTGAACTGTTGACGGTATATGTACCATCGTCTCCGGATGTGAATATCATCCGGTGTTCCTTGTATGATACGTCCGGAGTGCAGCTCCTGGATACTCAGACGGTATCAATCGTTTCGGATGCTGCAGGACTGGCACAGGACATTGCAAATGTAGATAAGAAAGCTCAGGAAGCGAAAGAAGCAATTCAGACCACAGACCAGAAAGTGACTGAGATCAAAAGCAGTATGCAAGGGTTTGAAACAAAATTGACTCAGACTACGACAGATCTGCGAGGAATGACGGACGGAACGCTCTTGTACAACACCAAGTGCCAGGATAATGGAGACGGAACAACGACTGTATCAGCGGCATTGTACAAAGCCGGCAGAGAAGTCACGAAGGAATATCCGGCAGCATGGTTCTCCTGGAGCCGACGGACAGAGCAGGGAGAGGCTTTCCTACAGTACGGATATTCAGTAACAGTAAACAATGATGATTATATGTTCGGTGGAGTTGTAATCGGACAGTTTATCAGATATGTGCAGATGGCTCTTACAGTAGGAGATAAGCTTCTCGTGATCGGAAACAAAGCCATGTGCGTAAATGTAGATGCGTAAGGTGTCCGAATCGGACACCAGAAAGGAGAAAAAATATGGCATTACCACAGGACGGTCAGAATGCGAACGGACTGACCAAAGTAACAGAGATTCCAAAAGGAAAAGAACTGATTTTTATTGATCCGACAACAAATGAAGGCGGGATTATTACACTTGAGGACCTGACAACTCAGATCCTCAAAAATTTGACATCCCAGACCTTCGCACTGGATCAGGGAAATATGACACTTTTGGCGGCTTTAAACCAATTAAATAGTAACTAGGAAAATTTTTAGTTCCATGTTCCAGCTGTTTTTATGTGATAAGTAAGAGTTGGAACATTGCATCCAAATAAAATGTACGCACCATAATCTCCCCTTCCATATTTTTGGACGATCATTGAATATCTAAATGCAAAGATAAAATTTACAAAAACTATTATTCCTTCACTTACAGGTATCTTATTATCAAAAACAATTTGTGCCGCTTGATCGGCTGATTGTGCCTCCGCTTGAGTAATTGTTCCTCCGTCAATGAATTTGAGTCCGGACGAGTTACTATTTTATACATTGATTTCTTCAAATGCTAGTTCAATCCCTTCTGGAGTGATAAATGTGACTTGTCGATTACGATCATTAAAATCAATTGTAATTTTACTATTAATTACTTTACATATATCACCATATAAGTTTGTGTATGATGAGGGATAATATTGCGGTGTCATACTTTCGAATTTTAACACACCAACACCTTCATATCCGAGAACCAATATTGCACTTGGTTCGCTATATTTATTTGGTTTATTTACATATGGACGTACATATCTAGATGAGAAACTGTTACCGTGATATGATGCTATTCCACGATTACTATTTTATAAAGAAAAGAAAAATCCATGCTAAAGGGCATCCACATCGGATGTCTTTTATTATGCATTTTTCGAAAGGAGGGAAATGCTTTGAGATTTATAAAAGAAATAACACTGTTTGCTCCATCCGGTACACTGAAAAGATTCCAAGGGTTGGAAACAAGCTTCAAAGTCGAACAGGGCAAGATCAGTGCTCTGATATCTGAGAGCGAACTGATAGAACTGCAGAACGGCAACAAGACCATGTACAGCCGGATGGCATCCACGGAGCAGACCGTAAAAGGCCTCAATCAGAAGTATACAGATGTAACCGGAAAATATGATGCAGTAAGTAAACGATATACTTCTCTGGACACAAAGGTCGGTGAATATAAATCTGCAGTAGATGGATTTTCAGGGAAACTACAGCAGTTGTCTACAACAATTAATGATGACTATAGCACCACCAAATCAATGCAAACTTATGTAAAAGCACAGGTAGATGGATTAAGCACTGCGGTATCAGAAACTTATGTTAAGACTGATACGCTTAGTGGATATTCGACCACAGAACAAACGAAGAGCATGATTGACCAGAAGACTGATCAAATTAAACTAGATGTGCGTGAAAAAATATATGGTACTAATTATTGTAAAAATGGAACATTTGAAACATTTACTGGCTGGGTTGCATATGCCGACAAAAAACCTCGTACAACTCACTTAGGAAAAACATGTGCTTATCTGGTTTCTGGGAATTCAATTTGGATGAATTATGATTATACGGTTGATGCAGATGAATCTAATACGATAATATTTGAGGCTGCTAGTCCTGAAAAGGTTGCACTAAATATAAAAATTGACGATACTACAATCAAAACATTTTATTCATCGGAAATGTCTGAGGAATGGAAAGAATTTTCAGTTGATGTAAAACTGAAAAAAGGAAAACATACCATTCAATTTGTGACATCTTCTAACGCATCTGTTCTTTATGTAACAAATGTTCAGATAAAGCAGGATATCATAGAATCAACACATAGCCAGATAAATATCCTTCAGAGTTCTATTGAATCTAAAGTATCTAAGAATGGAATCATTTCATCAATCAATCAGTCTTCTGAAAAGGTTTCTATTAGTGCAAACAAAATCAATTTTAATGGACTGGTTACGGCAAATAATTATTTCCAGATTCTCACAGACGGTTCATTCGTGGCTACATATGGAACTCTGGGTGGTTGGACAGTTAAAGACGGGATTATAAAATCTAATGATCAGAAGATAGTTTTAGATCCGGAAAATAACAGGATATATTTTGATGATGATGGTGATTTCGTGACTGAGCTGTCACCAGACGGAACAAGGACCAACTTTCTGACCGTTGATGGTGGCATTGTTGGAGGAGACGCTGCATTGCTTATCAGTGCAGCATCTTCATCCCGTATTCAGTTTTATGATTCTTTTTCAGACGATGGCGAAGATGAAATCAAACTCCAAGGAAACCTAGAAGTCCGTGGAACCAAATCACGCGTAGCCCGAACGGAGAATTTCTCTGATCGGCTATTGTACTGCTACGAAACTCCGACACCAATGTTTGGAGATCTTGGCTGTGGGAAGACCAATGATAGAGGAATTGTGATTGTTGATATAGATCCGGAATTTTCGGAAACAATAAATTCCGGAATTGAATACCAGGTATTTCTACAGAAGGAAGGAGATGGTGATATATGGGTAGCGGAAAAGGAAGAAAGTTATTTTACAGTCAGGGGGACACCGAATTTAAAGTTTTCATGGGAGGTTAAGTGTATCCAGAAAAGCTTTGAACACTTGCGACTAGACGAGAAAGAAGTACAGGAAGCAGCGCAGAAAGATGCCAGAGATGCCCAGAAGGACTATAACATTATTATCGACACGATTGTCGAAGACTACGACAAAGAAATGGAGGAATTGATCAATGAAAGTAATTAAGATTATCAGCATCATCAATCAGGGTGGAGAATATTCCATTACTACTACTTATAACGAGGTAGATGACAATGGTGCTATTGTAAAAAGAAATGTAAAAGCACCAACATTTTATGCTGTAGGTGATATGCTTAATCACGTAAAAGCAATAGAAGATCAGACAAAAGAACGAATTTGAGGACAATATATGGAGAGAATCAGAGCGGAGCCGTGAGGCTCTATTTATTTTACTTAAAATTGCGCCGGCGCAACCGGAGAAAGTGTGAAAAAGTGAAAGAAATACTCATGCAGACATATACTATTGTATTACCGGCCCTGTTGGGATATATTGTATGGCTTTTGAAGAATCAGAAAAAAGACAGGGATGCCAACAGTAAAGGTACAATGCTCCTGCTCCGTACACAGCTGATCGAGTATCATGCGAAATATATGCAGCTGGGTGACATCCCATCATATGCATATCAGAATTTCTGTGAGATGTATGATGCATATCATGCACTGGGCGGGAACGGGATGGTAACAAAAATGAAACAGGAAATTGAAGAATTGCATATCAAGCGAAAAGGAGAATGAATATGGATATTAACGTAATGATGCAGTATGTAACCTATGGACTGGCACTGATCGGAGTGCTTGCATTTCTGGTGTCGATCATCGTGCAGGTAATCAAGGAAATGCCGGGACTCAATAAGATTCCAACAAGTATCGTGGCACTGGTCACATCGCTGATCCTGTGCCCGGTAGCTTTGATCATCTTATGTACATATTATAAGATGGTAATCACCTGGTATTATATATTTGCTTCTTTTATTGCCGCATTCGTAGTTTATTTAGTGGCAACAGGCGGTTGGGAAAAAGTCAAGAGTATCTGGGATAGAACGAAATATAAAGATTCAGAGGGCGAGTGATCGTCCTCTTTTTAGTGGAGGAATACAAATGCTAAAGATTATGGGACAGGCTGCAGCTACCGTAACGCAGATGCAGACCTATATCAAAAAAGTTAATCCAAAGGCGCCCGATTCGGTTATCAAGATGATTCCGTTGTACATTTCTGAAGGAGCAATCGAGGGAGTAAGAGGTGACATTGCCTTTGCTCAGAGCTGTCTGGAAACAGGCAACTTCACATTCTCAGAGTCAGCAGTTACCCTGGACCAGAATAATTTCTGTGGAATGGGAGTGACCAAGAATGGAGTAAAAGGCAACAGTTTCAAGACCCCAGCCGAAGGCATCCGGGCACAGATCCAGCACCTGCAGGCATACGCATCTACCAGCCGTCTGAAACAGACTGTTGTAGATTCACGATACACATATGTGACCAGGGGATGTGCAGAGTATGTCGAGTACTTGGGAATCCAGGAGAACCCTAAACACCAGGGATGGGCTGCCGGAAAAGATTATGGAAAGAAAATCATTGCTATTCTGGATAGCATCTTATCAGTTACAAGTGAACAGGAAGTTACAGAAAAGGAGAACACAATGAATATCAACACAAGTTTAATCAGTAACAATAACAGCTACGCAGGTCAGACTCCAAAATACATTGTAATTCATAACACAGACAATTATTCTAAGGGAGCCAATGCAAAGGCACATGCTAAAGCTCAGCATGATGGCAATTTCAAGGGCTATTCCGCCCATGTATTTGTTGATGACGCAGAAGCATACCAGGCCCTTCCGTATGACAGAGGCGCTTGGCACGTTGGAGTCAACTATGGCGGCCGTCTGTTCGGAACAGTAAATAACCATAATTCTATCGGAATCGAAATGTGTGTACAGTCTGGTTACAATTACGAAAAGGCATTCCAGAACACAGTGGCAGTGTGCAAGCAGATCATGAAGCGGTTCAACATTCCAGCCGAAAGAGTGCTGCAGCATTATGACGTATGTGCCAAGAATTGCCCGTCTGCGATTCGAGCTAAAGGTGATTGGAACCGGTTTAAGCAGCTGATCGGAGCCGAGACTACAGCCGTAACTGTAGATAAATATTATCGTACAAGAAAGACATGGGAAGACAGCAAAAGCCAGATTGGAGCATACAAGATTCTGGAAAATGCCAAGAAAGAATGGAAAGAAGGATATACAATCTACGACTGGAACGGAAAAGCAGTATATCCGGAGAATCAGACTAAACAGAAAGCAGATCTTACTGCAGAGCTGAAAGTTCAGCTCCCTGTTATCCAAGAAGGTTCCACTGGGGCAGCAGTTCTTGCTCTGCAGGCGGTACTTAAAACATCTGTTAATGGAGTGTTCGGAAGTAGTACAAAAGAATCATTGAAGAACTTCCAGAAGAATGTGAAACTTGATGTAGATGGATGCTGTGGAAAGAATACCTGGAGTAAGATCGTAGATCATATGAAAGAGAATACTTTCAAGTCTTAATATAATAAGAAGAAATCCCGGCAGGTACCCACTGCCGGGAAGATATTGTATCATCATTTCGTGTGAACTTTCGTGAGAACCAGTAAGCATTTTTCATGTTTTTGCTCACTTTATACAGTAATTGAGAACATAATAAAAACATTGATTTTATAAGGGTTTCCAGACTTTTCTTGTATTTACTGGTGTTTGCAAAATTCTTCAAAAATCGGTTCGAGTCCGGCCAGCGGCACTTAACTCAGGCTCTCTGATAATCAGAGAGCTTTTTTGATTATCAACATTGTAGCTTTTTTATGAAAAGTTTATAAAATTTCATAGAATGGACATTGAATCTTGGAAAGAAAAATGATATGGTACATGACATAAATGATTTTGAAAGAATCCGGAGATACTAAATACCGGGACTTTCGAAGATTTGGAGGACAAAAGATAAATGAAGTTTGGGAACAAAAAACCAGAGAAAATACCTATGTATGTATATTATATCATTGCAGGTGTTATCATCGTTCTTCTGAATATGCTGGTTGTTCCGGCCGTACAGGAACGAAGCGTGCAGAAGACGGACTATTCTACGTTTATTGAAAATGTTGAAGATGGGAATGTAACAAAGGCTACAGTAGAAGAAAATTATATATATTATGAGATGAAAGACAGTAATTCCGGGAATAGGGTTCTGTGTAAAACTGTCAAGATGGATGACTCTGATCTGGTTAATCGCCTGTTGGATGCAGGGGTAACAATGGATGAAGTTCTTCCGGAAAGTCCTTCTATACTGATGACACTGCTTCTCAGCTATGTAGTACCAATCGTGATCTTTATTTTTATTGGTCGCTGGCTGAGTAAGAAGATAATGTCATCTATGGGTGGCGGCCCTGGTGGGGCAATGTCTTTTGGCAAAAGTAATGCCAAGGTATACGTGAAATCTTCTACAGGAATTAAATTTTCTGATGTTGCAGGTGAAGATGAGGCAAAAGATCTTCTGACGGAGATCGTTGATTATTTGCATAATCCGCAGAAGTATACAGAAATTGGGGCGTCTATGCCAAAGGGTGCACTGCTTGTGGGTCCTCCTGGAACAGGTAAGACTCTTCTTGCCAAGGCAGTTGCAGGTGAAGCTGAAGTTCCGTTTTTCTCTATTTCGGGATCTGAGTTTGTAGAAATGTTTGTTGGTATGGGCGCGGCCAAAGTACGTGATCTTTTTAAACAGGCAAATGAAAAAGCACCATGTATTGTATTTATTGATGAGATTGATACAATTGGTAAGAAACGTGATGGAGCTGGATTTACAGGTGGCAATGATGAACGTGAACAGACTTTGAATCAGCTCCTTACAGAAATGGATGGCTTTGATGGATCCAAAGGCGTGGTAATTCTTGCAGCAACAAACCGTCCGGATTCTCTTGACCCTGCACTTCTTCGTCCGGGACGTTTTGACAGACGAATTCCGGTAGAACTTCCGGATCTTCAGGGCCGTGAGGAGATTTTGAAGGTACATGCAAAGAAAATCAAGATTGCAGATACCGTTCGTTTTGATGATATAGCGAAGGCTGCTGCCGGCGCTTCCGGAGCTGAACTTGCCAATATTGTCAATGAAGCGGCGCTTCGTGCAGTACGTGATGGACGTAAATTTGCCACACAGGCAGATTTTGAAGAAAGTATTGAAGTTGTAATTGCCGGATATCAAAAGAAAAACCGTGTTCTTTCTAATAAAGAAAAACTGATCGTATCTTATCATGAAATCGGACACGCTTTGGTAGCAGCTAAACAGACAGAATCTGCACCGGTACACAAAATTACGATTATACCACGTACTTCCGGTGCTCTTGGATATACGATGCAGGTAGATGATGGAGAACATTATCTGATGAGTAAAGAAGAACTGGAAAATAAGATAGCAACATTTACGGGCGGTCGTGCTGCAGAGGAACTGATTTTTCATTCGATCACAACAGGTGCTTCCAATGACATTGAGCAGGCAACAAAGATTGCCAGAGCCATGATCTCGCGTTATGGCATGAGTGATGATTTTGATATGGTTGCGATGGAAAGTGTCAGCAATCAATATCTGGGTGGTGATTCCAGCCTGACATGCTCTTTTGAAACACAGACAATGCTGGATAAAAAAGTTGTGGAACTTGTTCGCAAACAGCATGAAAAAGCGCTGAAGATTCTTCAGGATAATATCGGCAAACTCCATGAACTTGCGCAGTATCTGTATGAGCATGAGACGATTACCGGAGAAGAATTTATGAAGATTCTCGAAACTCCAACACCAGTGGTAGAAGATACTTTGAAAACTTCCGAAGAGGAAACCGATAAGATATAATATTGCCATGTGAATTACTATGAACGGCAGCTGTACGAAAGAGACGTTTCTCATTGTGAAACGTCTCTTTTTGTGTTATACTACAAAACAGTGAAATTATAATCTTTTCAGTAATATGATATTGAAAAAAGGAGGAAGAACGTTGTCAGGTATTGACTGCAGACAGGCAGAAACACTGGTTGCCAGATATATAAAGCATACATTGTCCACAGACGAACTGGAAGAATTTCTGGATCATATAGAGCATTGTTCTTCCTGTTATGATGAGTTGGAGACATATTTTATCGTTCATGAGGCAATTCAGCAGCTGGATGAGAAGGAAGATGGTACGGTCCTTGATTTTCGGGAACTTCTGGAACAGGATATCCGTCGATCACGCAGATATATCCGCCAGAAAAGATGGCTGCATTTTTTGTCTGTGATTTTTTTTATGGCAGTAGTGATCGCGGCTGCATCATTTGTTGTATTTCTTGTGATGGAAGTAACGCACTTTTTATAACATGATACAGGAGGATATTATTTTGAGTGAAAAGATATTATTGATAGACGGACACAGTATTCTGAACCGCGCTTTTTATGGACTTCCGGATCTGACCAATGCAGAGGGAAAACATACAGGTGCGGTTTATGGCTTTTTAAATATCCTTTTTCGTATCCTGGAGGAGGAGAAACCGCAGTATCTGACAGTTGCTTTTGATCTTCATGAGCCTACCTTCCGCCATAAGATGTACGAAGCATATAAGGGAACACGTAAACCAATGCCGGAGGAACTTAGAGAGCAGGTTCCGTTGATGAAGGAAATGCTTACGGCAATGGGAATAAAAATTGTTTCAAAAGCAGGATATGAGGCAGATGACCTTTTGGGAACTCTGGCTGTCAGAAGTGAAAAAGAAGGAATGGATGTTACAATCCTGTCAGGTGATAGAGATCTTCTTCAGCTGGCAACAGAAAAAGTTATGATTCGTCTGCCAAAAACCTCAAGAGGAAAGACAACTATCGAAAATTTTCATGCAGCAGAAGTCCTTGAAAAATATCAGGTAACACCGCCACAGATTATAGAATTAAAGGCTTTGATGGGAGATTCGGCAGATAATATTCCGGGAATTCCAGGCGTTGGTGAAAAGACGGCAACCAAAATGATCGTTGAGTTTGGAACAATTGAAAATGCCTATGTACATCTGGAAGAAATAAAACCAAATAAAGCCCGGGAATCGTTGAGAGAGCATTATGATCTTGCAGAACTTAGCAAGGCACTTGCTACGATCAATACAGAAAGTCCGCTGGAATATGTATATGAAGAGGCGAGACTTGGGAATCTTTATACTCCGGAAGCGTATCAGCTCTGTAAACAGCTGGAATTTAAAAATCTTCTTGGAAGATTTGATACTTCAGCTGTACCGGAGAACACGATTGAGCAGAATTTTTTTACCTGCAGTGATCTTGGAGGCGCAGAAGCACTGTTTAAGAAAGCTGCTGAGAAAAATTATATCGGTGTGGCATTGCTTTCTGATAAAGAAGGCGTATATGGCCTTGGAATAGCTCTTACCAAAGGAGAAATTTATTATGTTCCGGTTGAGGGATTGCTTACCGGTGATTATATTTGTGCAGCATTGAAGGAAATCGCTGACAGTACAATTCTCTGTTCCATAGATGTAAAATCTATGTTGAAACACGTTGGACTCGAGGATGCAGACCATGTATTTGATACAGGTGTGGCAGTATATCTTCTGAATCCATTAAAATCTTCTTATACATTTGACGATATTGCAAGAGAATATCTTGATGGAGCCTTACTTCCGACGCGAACGGATCTGCTCGGCAAAGATTCTCTAAAGGCAGCCTGGGAAAAATCCTCTGATGGATTGATGTCTTATGCGTGTCATTTGGCTTATACGGCATATGCAACCAGAGAACCGATTGAAAATGCCTTAAAAGAAACAGAAATGTGGAATGTTTACAGAGAAATTGAACTTCCATTAATCTTTACACTGGATTCTATGGAAAAATGGGGGATTCGTGTCAAAGGCGAGGAACTTAAATCTTATGGAGAGAAACTTCAAGTTCGTATCGCAGAACTTGAAAAGCTGATCTATGAACAGGCTGGAGAAGAGTTTAATATCAATTCTCCTAAACAACTTGGCGTGATTCTTTTTGAAAAAATGGGTATCCCTGGTGGAAGAAAAACAAAGACGGGCTATTCTACAGCTGCTGATATTTTGGAAAAACTTGCGCCAGAGCAGCCAATCGTTAATGATATTCTGGAATACAGACAGCTTACCAAGCTGAAATCTACTTATGCAGATGGTCTAAGTGCAGTGATTGAAGCGGATGGCAGAATTCATTCTACTTTTAATCAGACGATTACAGCGACCGGGCGTATCAGCAGCACAGAACCGAACCTGCAGAATATTCCAGTGCGTATGGAGCTTGGACGTCTGATCCGCAAAGTTTTTGTGCCGGAAGATGGGTATGTATTTCTGGATGCAGATTATTCACAGATCGAACTTCGTGTGTTGGCACATATGTCAGGCGATGAGAAACTGATTCAGGCATACAGAGAGGCGGAAGATATCCACAGACTGACTGCATCACAAGTATTTCATGTACCGTTTGATGAGGTTACAGATCTGCAGCGAAGAAATGCCAAAGCAGTTAACTTCGGAATCGTGTATGGCATCAGCTCTTTTGGCCTGAGTCAGGATCTGAGTATCACACGAAAAGAAGCTGCTGAATATATCGAAAAATATTTTGAAACTTATCCAAAGATCAAAGGATTTCTTGATGGACTTGTAGCGGATGGAAAAGAAAAGGGGTATGTTTCTACAATGCTTGGACGCCGCAGACCGATTCCGGAACTGAAATCCGGTAACTTTATGCAGAGATCTTTTGGAGAGCGTGTGGCGATGAATTCGCCGATTCAGGGCACAGCCGCTGATATTATCAAAATCGCGATGAATCGGGTATATCAGCGCCTGAAAGAAGAAGGGCTGCAGTCCAGACTGGTTCTTCAGGTGCATGATGAGCTTCTGATCGAAACAAAGAAGGAGGAAGTGGAAACAGTATCCCGCATCCTTGAAGAGGAAATGAAGGGAGCTGTACATCTTTCTGTAGAACTGGATGTCGATATGCATGAAGGAAACAGTTGGTATGAAGCAAAATAATGAGGCGTAACAAATGAAAATCATAGGAATTACCGGCGGTGTGGGCGCCGGCAAAAGTACGATTCTGGATTACTTAAGTCAGAAATATGATGCGTATGTGATTCAGGCAGATAAGATTGGACATCTGGTTATGGAACCAGGTGGACTCTGCTATGAGCATGTAATTGCATTATTTGGCAGACAAATAATAAAAAACGATAAAACTATTGACCGAAAGCAGGTTTCTGATGTAGTATTTGGTAATGAGTTAATGCGTCAAAGTCTTGATGCTATTATTCATCCTGCCGTCAAAACATATATTTTAGAGGAAATCCGAAAACAGAGACAGGCAGGTTGCAGATTGCTTGTGATAGAGGCAGCACTTCTTCTGGAAGAACATTATGAGGAATTTTGTAACAATGTCTGGTATATTCATACGGATGCAGAAATCCGTATTCAGCGTTTGATGGACAGCCGTGGCTATACAAAAGAAAAAGCTGAGAGTATCATCGCCCGACAGGGCTCTGAAGAATTTTTCAGGAAACATTCGGATTATGTTATTATAAATAATGGAGATCTGAAGACAACCTGGAAACAGATAGAAGAGGGGATTAAATTATTATGAGATTTTGCAGTATTGCCAGTGGCAGCAGCGGAAACTGTATTTATGTAGGATCTGACAATACACATGTACTGGTAGATATCGGGATCAGCGGTAAGAAAATGGAAACTGGCTTGAATAGTCTGGAGCTTACCGGACGTGATCTTGATGGCATTTTGATCACACATGAACATTCGGATCATATTAAAGGGCTTGGCGTGATCTCAAGAAAATACGGCATTCCAATCTATGCTACTGCCGGAACCGTGGATGCCATGGTGCGTACCAATGCACTTGGAAAGATTCCAGAGGGGATTTTTCATGAAATTCAGGAAGACGAACCATTTATGATCAATGATCTGAAGGTAAACCCATTTACGATTCCACATGATGCGGCTCAGCCGGTTGGTTATCGGCTGGAACATGAGGGACATTCTGTGGGAATTGCGACGGATCTTGGAAAATATAATGATTATATTATTGAGAATCTGCAGGGACTGGATGCGCTTCTTCTGGAAGCAAATCATGATATTCGTATGTTGCAGGTGGGTAAATATCCATATTATCTGAAACAGCGTATTCTGGGAGACAGAGGGCATTTGTCCAATGAAAATGCAGGCAGATTGTTGTGCAGGCTGCTGCATGATAATCTGAAAGCAATTTTTCTGGGACATCTAAGCAGAGAAAACAACTATGAAGAACTGGCTTATGAAACTGTTTGTTCAGAGGTAACACTGGGAGACAACCCTTACAAATCAAAAGATTTCAGAATTCAGGTGGCGAAACGGGACTTTGTTTCGGATGTAGTTACCGTATAACAGAAAGGAAAAAAGTCATGAAAAAAACAATCATTACAGTAGTAGGAAATGACACCGTAGGAATTATTGCAAAAGTATGTACATATCTTGCAGACAACAATGTAAACATTCTGGATATTTCCCAGACTATCGTACAGGGGTATTTTAACATGATGATGGTTGCAGATACCAGTAAATCTGACAAAGATGCCGCGGCTCTCTCTAAAGAACTTTCTGAAATCGGCGATAAGATCGGCGTAGTGATCCGCTGTCAGCACGAAGATATCTTCAATGTAATGCATCGTATTTAATTGTATCTTACCGAAAAGGAGAGTTGACATGATCAATATTTTTGAAGTTAATGAGACAAACAAAATGATTGAGCAGGAAAATCTGGATGTGCGTACCATTACCATGGGAATCAGCCTTCTGGACTGCATTGACAGCGACCTGGATACTATGAATGAAAAAATCTACAATAAGATTACAACGAAAGCAAAAGATCTGGTTGCTACAGGTGATAAGATTGCAGCAGAATTTGGTATTCCGGTTGTAAATAAACGAGTTTCTGTCACACCAATTGCACTGGTTGGTGGAGTTGCATGCCATTCTACAGAAGATTTTGTCTCTGTTGCAAAGACTTTGGATAAGGCAGCAAAGACTATTGGTGTAAATTTTATTGGAGGTTATTCAGCCCTTGTCAGCAAGGGGATGACTCCGGCAGAAGAACTTTTGATCCGTTCCATTCCACAGGCTCTGGCAGTAACAGAACGTGTCTGCAGCTCTGTAAATGTTGGTTCTACCAAGACTGGTATTAATATGGATGCGGTGAAACTGATGGGTGAGATTGTCCTGGAAACTGCAGAGGCATCCAAAGAACAGGATTCCCTTGGATGTGCGAAACTTGTTGTGTTCTGTAATGCGCCAGATGATAACCCGTTTATGGCTGGTGCTTTCCATGGAGTTACAGAAGCTGACTGCATCATTAATGTAGGCGTAAGTGGTCCGGGAGTTGTAAAAACAGCTTTGGAATCCGTACGTGGTGCTGATTTCCAGACTTTATGCGAAATGATTAAACGTACTGCATTTAAAGTTACCCGTGTAGGTCAGCTGGTAGCACAGGAAGCATCTAAACGCCTGGGTGTACCGTTTGGAATTGTTGATCTCTCTCTTGCACCGACACCGGCAATTGGCGACAGCGTAGCAGAGATCCTTGAAGAAATCGGGCTTGAAAGAGTAGGAGCACCAGGAACAACTGCAGCACTTGCGCTTTTGAACGATCAGGTTAAAAAAGGCGGTGTTATGGCGGCACAGGCAGTTGGAGGTTTAAGCGGTGCATTTATTCCGGTCAGTGAAGACCAGGGAATGATTGATTCGGTAAATTTTGGTGCTCTGACACTGGAAAAACTGGAAGCTATGACTTGTGTCTGCTCTGTAGGACTTGACATGATTGCTATACCGGGTGACACAAAAGCATCTACTATTGCAGGAATTATTGCAGATGAATCTGCAATCGGTATGATCAATCAGAAGACAACAGCTGTCAGACTGATTCCTGTAATTGGTAAGGGAGTAGGCGAGACAGTAGAGTTTGGCGGACTGCTGGGATATGCACCGATCATGCCAGTGAATCAGTTCTCCTGTAATGCATTTGTAGAACGTGGCGGACGTATTCCGGCACCAATCCATAGCTTTAAGAACTGATTTTAAAACGTATTTCCCTGGGGAGAAGCAGAGCCCCGGGGATTTTTTGTCTTATCATCCTTTGATGTAATTCTAAACGTTTTTTTATTGAAAGTTTAGAAGATTACTGAAAATACTTTATTTAACATAATAATTATGTTATAACATAATATATGATAAAAATGAAAAATAATGTTATATTGACTTTAAAGGATATAAAGGAGACTTCACTAATAAGAAAATGAATGAACAAATAAAAAGCTATATAGAAAAAATACTGGGAATATCGGTGCAGTTTCACCACTGGAAAGGTGAACTGGAACTGCCGTTTTATATTACAGAGCGCTACGATATGCGACTTGCGGAGCTTGATGATATTCGCTGTATTTTTCTCAGTCCGAAGAAAAAGCTGAATCAGATTGGTTCGCTTAAAAAGCAGATCCGGCGAATTCAGATGGAGGAATCACTGCCGGTTGTGTTTGTTTTTGATAAGATGGATTGTTATCACAGAGATGCTTTTATTCATGCACATCTTCCCTTTATTGTAGTAGGAATCCAGCTTTATCTGCCGTTTATGGGAATATATCTTCAGGAAAAATATATAAAGGAAATCAAGACTTCGGATACGTTTCAGCCCTTTACACAGCTACTGCTCTTCTACTGGTATTATCAGCAGGAAAATTGTCTTTACATGAATGATATGGTAAAAATACTTGGCTGTTCAGCGATGACTGTAACGCGTGCGTTTCGCCAGCTGGAGGAGACTGGTTTGTTTGAAACCGGCAAAACCGGTGTGCAGAAATATCTGAAAGGAACAGAAGAACGAAATGTGATCCTGCAGCAGCTGGAAGATGCTTTGAGTACTCCTGTAGCAGAAACTGTATTTATAAGTAAAAAGGAACTGGAAGAGGGAACAGATATTTCAGAGCGTTTCCTTTCGGGCAATTCGGCACTTATCCGTATCGGAAAAGACGCGGAAGAAGAAGTTCCGTGCTATGCAGTGAATAAAAAAACATTTCATCTATCGGGAAGTAAAGAACTTCTGAATGCAGAAACACAGGCAGAAGTGCAGCTGTGGAAATATGATCCTTCTATATTAGCGAAAAATGGTTTCATAGATCCTCTTTCCCTGGCATTGAGTTTTCAGAAACCAGCGGATACTTTTCTAAAAAATGATTGACAGCAACGATTTCCTGTGGTAAAGTATAAAACATCAAAACCGATGAGGAAGAAGAGTAAATAATTTCGTATCATTCCAGAGAGCAGGTGTTGGTGTAAGCCTGTATGAAACAGATTATTGAATGGCCTTCCGAGGGCAGCCCGAAATTTTAATCTGAAGAGTAGGCGCTGACGGGAACCGAACCCGTTACCAATCAGGAGTGTATGTTTGTACATGAGAAAGTGGACGATACGTCAATTTGAGTGGCACCGCGATAATAAGAAATTATTACCGTCTCAAGCATAGCTTGGGACGGTTCTTTTTTTCTCATGGAACATGAAATGTAGAAACACATAAAATGCAGAAAAGAGAGGAAAAAGACTATGAAAAAAAGAATGTTAGTAATCGCAGCAGCAGTAACAGCAACTATGATGATGACCTGTCCGGTAATGGCAGATGATTTTAAAGTAGGTATCTGTAATTATGTGGATGATGCTTCCTTAAATCAGATTGTAGATAATATTCAGTCCCGCCTGGAAGAAATCGGTGAAGAAAAAGGGGTTACATTTGACGTATCTTATGATAACTGTAATGCAGATGCCAGCGTTATGGAACAGATCATTTCTGATTTTCAGGCTGACAATGTAGATCTGATGGTAGGCGTGGCTACACCGGTGGCAATGCGTATGCAGTCTGCAACAGAAGGAACTGACACACCGGTTGTTTTCTCCGCAGTATCTGATCCGGTTGGTTCCGGACTTGTAGATTCTCTGGAAGCTCCTGGTGCAAACATCACAGGAACCAGTGATTATCTGGATACTTCTTCTATTATGAAACTGATCCAGGCGCAGAACCCGGATGTAAAAAAAATCGGTCTTCTGTATGATGTTGGACAGGATTCATCCACAACAGCGATCCAGGAAGCAAAAGATTACCTGGATGAACAGGGAATTGAATATGTAGAGCGTACCGGAACGACAACAGACGAAGTACAGCTTGCAGCAGAAGCACTGATTGCTGATGGCGTAGATGCCGTATTTACACCTACTGACAATACGATCATGACAGCAGAACTTTCTATTTATGAGAAATTCATCGAAGCCGGAATTCCGCACTATACAGGAGCTGACTCCTTTGCGCTGAACGGAGCATTTGTGGGATATGGTGTTGACTATGCGAATCTTGGACAGAAAACAGCTGATATGATTGCTGATATTCTGGTAGATGGAGCAAAACCATCAGAAACTGCAGTTGAAACATTTGACAATGGTACTGCAACAGTAAACACAGAAACATGTGAAGCTCTCGGTCTTGATTTTGATACTGTAAAGAAAGCATTTGAGCCTCTCTGCACACAGGTAAATGAAATCACAACTGCTGAAAGCTTTGATGATGTAGAAGCAAAATAAACATTAACTGGAGGAATTTACTGTGACGATTGCAACTATGCTCTCCCTTGGAGAGACTGCTCTGAAGCTTGGACTGATCTGTTCTTTGACAGTTCTTGCTCTGTTTCTTAGTTATTCTATGCTGAATGTCTGCGATCTTTCTACAGACGGCTGCTTTACTTTTGGCGCTGCTGTAGGAGCCGTAGTAGCTGTGAGTGGGCATCCTTTTCTGTCTATTATAGCTGCTATGGCGGCAGGTATTATATCAGGATTTGTAACGGCGATCCTGCAGACAAAGCTCGGTGTAGACAGTCTGCTTGCCGGAATCATTGTTAACACTGCACTGTATTCGGTGAATATTGCAGTGATGGGAGGTTCTTCTCTTATTAATATGAACCGGACGACCACCGTGTTTACCATGATGAAAGATACACTTGCAGGCACTCCGCTGAAAGGAAGAGAAGATATCATTATTGCAGCGATCGCAGTGATCCTCGTGATCATATTTCTGGTATTTTTCCTGAAAACAAGACTTGGTCTTGCAATCAGGGCAACTGGAAATAATTCAGATATGGTAAAATCATCTTCGATCAATCCGGTGTTTACAACAGTAATTGGTCTTTGCGTAGCAAATGCATTTACAGCACTTTCCGGATGTCTTTTGTCCCAGTCACAGAAATCTGTAGATATCAATATTGGCCAGGGTATGGTAACGATTGCACTGGCATCTCTGCTGATCGGAGGTACGATTCTGGGACATGGTGGAATCTTTGTAAGAGCAGTGGGAATGGTTCTTGGTTCATTTATCTTCCGCCTTGTATATACGATTGCACTTCGGTTTAATATGCCGGCATTTATGTTGAAACTGGTATCCTCTGTCATTGTTGTTCTTGCAATATCTGGTCCATATCTTAAGAAACAGTGGCCACAGATTCGAAGAAGAATGACACATACAAAAGGAGGCAGATGATTCATGTTAAAAATCAGCCATATTTCCAAGACATTTAATCCGGGAACAGTAAACGAGAAAAAAGCAATTGAGGATTTATCTCTGGAACTGAAACAGGGAGATTTTGCAACGATCATTGGCTCCAATGGCGCTGGAAAGTCCACGTTATTCAATGCAATCTGCGGAGATTTCCTGACCGATACAGGCTCGATCGAACTGGATAACAAAGATATCACATTTATGCCGCAGCATGCACGGGCAAGAAGCATTGGACGGCTTTATCAGGATCCGATGCGTGGAACTGCACCGGGCATGACGATTGAAGAAAATCTTGCGCTTGCAGCAGGTAAGGGAGGATGGCTTTCACATACGACTCGTCAGGAAAAAGAACGCTTTCGTGAAGAATTGAAGAAACTGGATATTGGTCTTGAAGAACGGATGAGCCATCCGGTAGGGCTTCTTTCCGGTGGACAGAGACAGGCACTGACACTTCTGATGGCGACAATGAATCCGCCGAAACTTCTTCTTTTGGATGAACATACAGCAGCACTTGATCCTGGCACAGCAGAAAAAGTTCTGAATCTTACCAGACGGATCGTAGAAGAACATCAGCTTACCTGTCTGATGATCACACACAATATGCAGTCTGCGATTGAACTTGGTAACCGTATCCTGATGATGGACTCCGGTAATATTGTGCTTGATATCGGAGGCGAAGAAAAGAAAAATATGACAGTAGAGGGACTTCTGGAGAAATTCAGAAGTGGCGCTGGTAAAGCACTCGATAATGACCGTATCCTGCTGTCCGATTAAAGGCTTTATGATTAAGCAGAATGTGAGAGAAAGACTTTTCGACTATTCGTTGGAAGGTCTTTTTTTCTTGCAGTTTTTTGCAGATTTATGGCATGACGGCCCGCAGGCAGGTGTAAAATACTATTACTATGTAGTTGCATGCAAGAATGGCACAACATACAACTGGAAACCATCAGATAATAAATATGATGACGATGAATATGATGTAATCACAAGTGGATGCAGCGCAGCAGCAACAGCATCTGTTTCCAACACAACGATCGGCAAGACTAAGATTACATCCGGCAAGAGCTCTAAAGGTAAAGTAAACCTGAAGTGGCAGAAAGTAAATGGTGCAGCAGGATATGTTGTTTATCGTTCTACAAAGAAAGGTTCCAGATATACTAAGATTGCTGAGATTACAAAAGGATCTACTGTAAAATATACAGATAAAACTGCTAAGAAAGGCAAAAAATACTACTACAAAGTTCGTGCCGTAAAAGCAAATGAAGCTGGTGTAGACGTATTCTCCGCTTATTCTGCAGCTAAAGCAGTCAAAGTGAAATAATGTTTTGGATTTAAGATAAAATCTGATTCTGTCAGAATAAAAGGACAGCTGGCCCTATAAAAGGACCAGCTGTTTTTGATATTCATGAACAAAAGGACGCCCTGTTTTCTGAGCCAGAATACTTTCATAGATATTGGAAGCTCTCAGATTATCATTCCATATTTTCTGTCCGTCTGCTGAAAGAATTCCCGAGGCATCGGCAGCTTTCGTGATGACAGGGATAGTTGTATGCTGCTTGATTTCTTTAAGCAGAGGGGAAGAAGATTTTCTGAATCCCAGGACACGTGCATATGGTATTCCTTTTGGTTGTTCCCTTATCTTCAGGATGGTATGGAGCAAAGCGCGCTGAATTCTGGTATAAGTCAGTTCTTTGGTTTTCAGAAGTTCTGTGAACTGTGTGAAATTTTCAAAATGATTGATCTGATTGCAAATTCTGGCAGCAAGATCTTTTGACATATCAGTATAGCTGATAAGTGATTCAGGAGTTTCGTTTAACAGACAATACTGCAACAGAAGAGAAAAGTCATCTTCCAGCAGAAATTCATTTTTATTAACAGCAGTTTCCAGAACCAATGCGGCATTGTCCGGAAGTTCCCCTAGAATTTCATTGGTGCCAAAACCTGATTTTAAAGCATTTCGGATCGCGGAAGCAGAAGCAAAATTTAATGATGATGAAGCGGTCTGTTGATCCGGAAACGTTTCATGGTATCCCATTCCCTGGCGTTTCAAAGTGACCGGCCGGATGGAACTATCTAAACGGAGCAATGCTTTACAGTATTCGATGCCAAGGATGTTGTTTGGTAAATTTAAAATCTGTACGATTTGAGTGAGAAGTGGCGTCAGAATACCATCAAAATCGTCTCCCTCAAAATGATGAGGATCTTTGAAATATTCGATCAGCGCCTGGCTTCTGGCAGCGGGGAAAGACAGCCCTTCGCTCAAAAAAGTTTTCAGAAGTACACGGTATTCTTTGGGTTCTTTTACAAGGACAGCAGCAAGTTCCTGCAGTGCAGAAACTTCACCATATTCACTTCCAAAACAGAGCTGTTCAACGACATGCAGATTGTCCAGTATGGAAACACCGGCCATGGCAAATGTCTCTGCACTGGCAGTACTTACGGACACCGGCATTTCAAGTACAAGATCGGCACCGCATCGAAGTGCCATTTCTGCACGCAGATGTTTGGGAAGGAGAGCAGGAGCACCGCGCTGGACGAAATCACCGCTCATGGCGATGATCACGTAGTCTGATTTCAGCTTTTCCCTGCAATAATCAATCTGATATCTGTGCCCTCTGTGGAAAGGATTGTATTCTGCAATAATTCCGGTTACTTTCAAAAAAACACCTGCCTGTTCTTAAAGAATTTACAGATATTGTACCATCTGACAGAAAAATTATAAAGAAAAACCGAAAATCATTTTGGAACAACAGCAGAGTATGGGCAGAAATGATGAAATTGCACTTCAAAAAATACCACTCTTTGGAAGAATCTGACGGACAACTACTTGAAAAGCGCCAGAACTGGGGGTATAATGAACCTAGCTGTGAGGTCATATTTTGGACGCTCACACGGTCTGATGACCGAAATAACGAAAGGAGCCATTTAATCATGGGATTTGTTGATTTACTCAAAGAAAGAGCAAAAAAAAGCATCAAAACTATCGTACTGCCAGAGACAGAGGATATGAGAACTATCGAGGCAACAGATAAGATTCTGAAAGAGGGAGTTGCTAAGATTATCCTCATCGGTAACGAAGAAGAAATCAATAAGAAAGCTGCAGAAGGCGGATTCGATATCTCCGGAGCAACCATCGTTGATCCTGAGACATCTGACAGAACTCAGGCATACATTGATAAATTTGTAGAACTGAGAGCTAAAAAAGGTATGACACCTGAAAAAGCAAAAGAAATCCTTCATACTCAGTACCCATACTATGGTGTAATGATGGTAAAAATGGGTGATGCAGACGGTATGGTATCCGGTGCATGCCATTCTACAGCAGACACACTTCGTCCATGTCTGCAGATCCTGAAAACCAAACCGGGAACAAAACTTGTATCCGCATTTTTCCTGATCGTAGTTCCGGATTGCGAATATGGTGCAAACGGTGCATTTGTATTTGCTGACTCTGGTCTGAACCAGAATCCGACTCCGGAAGAACTTTCTGCAATCGCAGCATCTTCAGCAGAATCCTTCCAGCTTCTTGTTCAGGAAGAACCAGTCGTTGCAATGCTTTCACACTCTACAAAGGGAAGTGCAAAACATCCGGACGTAGA
>ERZ857750.103-NODE-103-length-123398-cov-15.466723_pt1 | contig 123398 bp, 112 predicted proteins | sample MGYA00519915_ERZ857750 | MGnify/ENA primary metagenome ERZ857750 (study PRJEB31778, sample SAMEA3449358) | human gut metagenome | biome: human gut; feature: human-associated habitat; material: faeces | place: United Kingdom | collected 2010/2012 ...
TTTATCTCTCCTTAATCGCAAACTTCTCCATAATAAACATTCTGTCGTACCTGCCGCTTATCTTACATTGCTTCCCCGATATATATATGTTTAAAATAGCATATTTGATAGTGAATGTCAATTCACAGGACACACAAATCCCATTTTCTGAGCACGGCATATTCTCTTTCCGAATAAAGTATATCATATAATATCATTTACCGGTGAACGCTAATATAAGTGACAACACCAAAAGAGAGATTTTCATAAAAAAGGCTATGAGTATTTTATGGGTATAAAATACCCTGCCAGCCTTCACCAGCAGGGTTGGTTGGAATCTTTACTTGTAAAGGTCTTCCAGCGTTATTAGCCGAACTTCACCTCTCTCTTGTGCCTGAAGAAGTCCATCTGTGAATCCGCCTTTTGAGAAGATATAGTAGTAATAGTTGTTACCTTTTCCGAAGACCGAGGCATAATCCCGAATCAAATCGAGTTCATCCACACCAATTTTCTCATTTCTGTACTTACACGAACCAATGATATAGTCCTTACCCTCAACGGGTGTTCCAACAATATCAATCTGTGTCTGCTTTTTCTTCTTCGGGTCCGTACCCCACCACTGGCCGATTTCACTCAGTTCAATAGGGAGACTGTCCGAATAATAGAATAGGTAATCCTGACACATCTTCTCAAAAATCAGGCCCATGTAATCCGGAAGATACTGTTTTACAGCGTGTGGATAGATCTTTGCAATTCTACCAGAGTCAATGGCACTCATATTGATTGGCACAAACCGATACCAGAAACGGAAAAAGTTATCAGCCAGCAGATAGATGGTTTTCTTACCCGGTTTTTCTGTAATCGGCGTTTCTTTCTTAGCAATGCCAAGGTCGATCAGCGTTTTCAGGTACTTAGATACAACCGAATTCTCCTCGCCGACCTTCATCTTGATATCGTTCATTCGGGAAGCACCTTCTGCAATCGCTTTGATGATTGCATTATAAATGGCTGGCTCCCGAAGTTCCTGCTTCAGCAGATTGCCCGGTTCCTCATACAGATAGCTGGAACGGTCAAAGAAATTATCCAGCAGAGCTTCATCCACACGATCTCGCACATCCAGCTTATTAATATAGTGGGGAACTCCCCCCGTGATTCCATAAATCAGGGAATTATCTTCTGCTGACAGATTTGGGTGGAACACAGCGGTTTCCTTATAGTCCAGCGGCTCAATCTTAAACTGGCCAGTACGCCTGCCATACAGCGGACTTTCCTTGCCAAGCACCTGACTCTCCATGAAGCTCATAGAGGAGCCGCAAAGAATCAGGTACATCTTGGACTCTGTCCATTTGTGGTCGATGATGTGCTGCAGCATCGCTGAAATGGCCGGCTTTGCCTTTGCAAGATACGGGTACTCATCAATAACAAAGACGATCCGTTTTTCCTTTGAAAGTGCAGTCAGCTCGTCCAAGGCAGCATCATAAGACCTGAACTCCGGTGCAGACTCCATATCTGGCCGCTCAAAACTCATGATTGACTTTGAGAGAGCCTCCAGATTTTCCTTTCCTGTAGTGTTCAATGCAGAAAAGAAAATGGTAGGCTTATCTTTACAGAACTCATTGATCAATGCCGTTTTACCAACACGTCGTCTGCCGTAGATGACGATGCACTCAAACTTATCACCAGCGTACCGTTTATTCAGTTTCCGAAGCTCATCCTCACGGCAATAGAATTGACTCATACGCTTACCTCCAACAATTATACTCGTGAGTTAGTAACTCGTAAGTTACTTCTTTACAAGTATAATAAATCAGCTATTCTGCAAAGTCAAGTAAAATAAGTCGAGTGTTTTACATATGAAACTATAATTTGCGCTTTACATATTGCGTGCTTATATAGTTCTCCTTTCGATTTTTTGCTTCTGTATATGCTCATCAACTGGATAAATCTATTTTCTATCAATTGTTCCCTGATTGCATCCGCTACTGTATCGATAAATTCCACAATATTAGCCGCTATGTTCTGGTATCTCTTCATATCTTCTGTCAACGTTCTCAGATTCTGCGTACTATTGCTTTTGTAACTCTTCCAACTGTCTCCTCAGTTTCTCGATTTCTTCCACGGCTGCATCCGCTCTCCGTTTCTCTTCTTCCGCCCGATTTTTTTCGGCATCTGCCCGGTTCTTCTCGGTATCCGCACGGTTCTTCTCGGTATCTGCTCGATTCTTCTCGGTATCCGCTCGATTCTTCTCGATATCTGCCCGGTTCTTCTCTCTCAGGGTGTTCTCCTGCTCCAGCTTTCGACCCAGTTCCTTCCCTTCTTCCAGAAACATCTGGTCTCTCTCGAATCCTTTCATATATGCCACCGTCACCTCCGCATCTTTCTTCACCACATCCACCATCTCCTGGATGGCTTCCAGCTCTTCACTTACTGCGTTCTCCCGGGTCGTATTCTCCATATAGTCCAGCAGCTGACTCAAGGATTCATTATCCCGTCCCTTTCTTCCTTTTGTGTAGAGGAAAATCGTTCTGGCTCCATCTTCATACGGTAGCTCCGGATTCTCTACACAATGATTCCGGATGGTATAGATCATCCGGTCATCCCCAAAGGGATCGTAGGGACAGATAAAGATAACAAAGACCTTCTTCAGCTTGTCGTATGACTGACCGCTTTTTAAACTCCGACTGTCGATGATCGCATGGTAGAACCGGGTTCTCTGTGCGATAAAATCTATATCCTTCCTTTTATTGTTCTTGTCAGGCTCAATATCATAAATCGTAGAGACATTTGATGAATCAATCTCTACCTCATCTCCCTCTTCGATGTATACGTCCAGTCGGGCTCCGTGAAGACCGGTATCCCTTCCGCCATAGGATTTCTGAGTTACAATATTCAGATTTTTGAACTCTCTTCCGAAAAGAATCTTAAGGAACTTCCGGCAGAATCTCCTTCCATATTCCGGATAAGCCAATAAGGCATTAAAGAGAAAATCGTCCAGCAGATCCAGTTCTGCCAGGGGTCTGTGGTTTGTCATTTGCTGCATGCGCATGCTCCTTTCTGTATGTGGTGAAAGGAGTTCTTACTCTCCATCGATCCTCCGTTCCACCAGTTTTTTTATTCATATGGGGAATCAGATAACCGAATGGTTGAAGAATTGCTTCCCAGATATGTATATGGTTAAGGTAACATATCCGGAGTACAAAGTCAATTTCTATGTTGCTTCTCTTTATGACATTTCTATATAATTACCAAATGACAGTTTAAAACCAGTTGCCAACAAGTTATTTCTTTACTTGTGATTTTCACCTTATATTGGGTTTAAATATCTTTTCAAATATAGCTTGCTTTCTTACTATATCACACTCGCTTATATCACATCTTTCACTTAAGAACTCTTGTAAATCCATTATATACAAATCTACATATCCCATCGAATAACTGGAAATCTCATACACATCAAAATAAATATACAGTGCTGAGTATCTGATATAAAATTTGAATTCGTCAACCTCATGATACAAATCAACAATATTCTTGTAACACACCTCTAAGACTTCCGTATCTTCACTTCCATATCTTACATACAATTGATTTCTCAGTATATCCATCAATTCCGAAAACGATACCGGCAGTATTTCATGCAATTTTATAGGTTCCCCTGTATTCAGATTAACCACCATACTTTTACGTAAGGGAGTACCGTGTGCACCTCCAAGATACAGATATCGATCAAATAATATAGATAAAATGCTACTATCATTATGTGTAACTTCATATGTTAATTCATCAGTTAGCGTACCATCTGAAATTTCATTTTTGTTTGGTTGACTGGTTATCCTTTCCAACATCATTTCATCATTTTGATGGCACTCAATATGTTCCTTCCATTCATCCCAGGTTTTTTGATAATATTGTTCAATCTGTCTGTTAATTTCCTGTATAGAATCATAATCACCAACAAGTACTGGCCTGGTAGCCGATACCTGCGCAACAATTCCAATATCCATTGCGTAAATCATTTCTTTTTTTACCGGCAACACTGAAATGCTGCTGATATAAATCTTGTTATCTTTTTCCAAATTTGTATTTTTTTCAAGAGTATCTCTTTCTATAATATCTATCTCTAACTCTCGATTTCTATAGAATTTCTCACAAATATCTCGAAAATCTTTCTCGTAGTATTCCTTCTGTTCATCTGAGCATGCCTCTTCTACCACCAATTGTAATATCCCAATGCTACTTCTTTGTACGATTCTTCGATAATTCTCTTCATATTCGTCTAGTATTTGTATCCACTTTTCCATTTTCTCAAGACAATATGAATTCCGTTCCAGTTTGTCTATCACATATATCGTATCAGCTTCCGCTGGCGTCCACGCTTTTACAACTACCGGATATTTCAGATCACCATATATACAGTCTTTCAAAATAGTGTGACGATCCTCATACATCTTCTCAATCTTTTCGACTGCCAGACTTCTAAGTTCACTTATTTCAGGCCTATCCGTCTCTTTCACACTAACTTTTCCAGATCGTTTCATAAATTCTGTTGGTGACAATTCAAAACAATATAATGATTTGTCTACCTTAGACATGCGGTCCAAAAATCTGTTTAAAGTCCATCCTCCATTCTGCTGCCACATATATGCACGAACTTCACCCTCTCCAGATTCTATATCCAACTGCCCAATTAAAATATTCGGTATTCCTCCGTCCGTTAACAAGTTCCCACACTGAAATTCATAAAAAGCCTTTCTATGCTGTTGTACCAGAACATCATGCAGATGACCGGACATCCAAATCTGTACTCCAAACTGTTCCAATATTCTGCACACCTGTGTCTTCTCTTCTGCTTTTAAAGCATCAAACGGATAATGCGTTAAAATAATGGTATACTTATGCTGATTTACTTTCTCCAACAAATCATATAACAGGTCTGTTCCAATCACCAAACTTTCTTCCTGACCCTTTGTATACACAAGTGTAGAATCCAGGTGTATGATATTAAAATCTTCTGTTTCTACCAAAAAATGACTGGTTCCCTTGTATTTTTCAATTCTATCCGGATTTCCTTCATAAAATTCCTCGATTATTTCCAGATATTGTTTCTGACCCGTCTTTATATCTTGCAAATCTGATTCTTCTATTTTTCCATCAGCAGTATTATAATATCCTTTTTCGCTGCCATGATTATTCAGAATCCGCTTTACTGCCTGATCTCTTTTTTCTATTTCTCTATCTACGTCATGATTTCCGGGAACCATAAAAAAATGGTCCGGTGACACATTAACAGCTTCACATAATTCTCTCAGATATTTCACCGAATCTTTTTGAAAACAATGGTCTGGCGCATTTCTTAAATCTCCGGAAAAGAAAGCATAATCACATTCGGTCTGATTCTCTGTCAAAAACGAACGAATACTGTCTCTTAACAATCTTGTATTAATGTTAGTTTTGTTAAAATGCAAATCTGAAAAATGAATCCATTTAATCACACTCATGTTTTACCTCCGTATATTTCCCGTTTTTCTCTTCACTTCGTCCGGCACATCAATCACTCCGAACCGATAGAACATCCCATATATGTAAGTCACGCCCCGGATATCTCCCAGAGCTTTCGGCCGATCCACTATTACTCCTACTTCTTTAATATCGCTCAGTGCCAGTAGCACAGAACTCCATGCCAGACTTTTGCTCTTCTTCCGTCTGTCAATCCACAGCTCTTTCGTGTACTCGCCGTTTCTGCCTTTCCGCACCTCGTAAGAAAATGGCAACCCCGAGTAGGTTTTGAACTTCACACCAGCATAAGCCAGAACCACTCTCCAGAAGTTTTCTTCTGTCGTATCAGCCCTCCACCGCTTCAGCGCTCTGTATCTCCGCTGCCGCTCTGCACCAACACTGATCTTATCTTTTTCTGCACTTGGGTAGTACACGCCTTTTTTATAAGGCAGGTACGAGGTGACGGAGGCCTTGGAAAGCTGGAGAGTATTTGCGGCTGAGAGGATTGTCTCTTTATAGTTCTGTGTTTCTCGATACTCCTTAAAGGTATCCTGTACCTTTTTCGCCACTTCTGATTCATACACACCAGCTGTGATGAGCAGCTTTCTTACTTTGATAGGGTTCAGGTTCAGAACATCGCCGATGGCCTGTAAGGACATCTCAGAATCATAAAGAGCCACAGCAGCATCCATCTGCTCCTTCATATTCTTCCCGGCATCATACTCCGGCTTCAGTTTTTTTCGACCGCCGCCTGGTTTACGTGTTGCTCCCATAATAATCCTCCATTTTATTTCCGTTATAAACTATATGATTGCATTTAAAAGAACTGTGTGAACTTGCATGAAATTCAGATTGTCCACACAGTTTTTCTTTATCTTTTCGAATATCTCATCATACCATCCCTGACAGTAAAACGTTTTTTCTTATTCAATTGTGTCAAATTATTTCTTCTGTCAATAAAAGCATCTGCAATTTCAATGAGCACAAGCACCATCACCGGAGTTCTTCCACCAAAAGCTAAATCTCCTATAAAAATAAACTTCTTCCCGGTGAATGTTAATATGAGTGACAACACCAACAGAGATATTTTCATAAAAAAGGCTATATTCTGTATTTCTTTACTCGTTGATGTTGAATATCTGTAATAAATGCCACCTATAAACATGACACTCGCTAATATGAAGAGATTTCGTAACATAAGATACTTTTCCTTTGCAAAATTAAAATTTGATTTCAAAGCCGTATTTTGGAATAATAACGCTTGCTTCTCCTCTTTTTCTGAAATCTCTATCGCTGTATTCGTGATTGTTTTTATCACCAGCGCTGCCTCACGGTCTATCAGCATCCGTGAATTGTCTTTCAAGATTCTCGAGATCCCTCGTATAAACTTTCTCTTTAACCTTCCTTCAACATATCATCTGTCACATTTCTGAACTCTTCCACGCTCATCGCTGCATCTTCAGCCGCTTCTTCTATCGTTAGCCGTCCCTTTTTTACCTGCTTAACCAGCATCCGGAATTCTCCGATCTCAATCCCCCTTATCTCTCCTTTTGCTTCTCTCTCGCTCAGCATATCATCAATTGCTTTACACATATCTATCTTCTCCTCTTTTTCTGAAATCTCTATCGCTGTATTCGTGATTGTTTTTATCACCAGCGCTGCCTCACGGTCTACCAGCATCCGTGAATTGTCTTTTAAGATTCTCGATAATTTTTCTTTATCTTTCGAATATTTAATATACTCTATCACTTCCCGCACACTCGATGTAAACTTTTTCAGATCCTCTTCCGTAAGTTTCGCCGGGTCAATCAGATGGATCTGGTAATCCTGGACATAGTGCATCAGTTTCTCGTTTTGAGTTCCCATCATCTCATGTAACGATAACGGGGCATCCCATTCGTCCGCTCCAAAATGTATCACAAGCGTAACCACGGGTTTCAATACATCCTCTTTGTAAAATCCGGATAAATATTCCCCACTTGTACGTTTTCTGAAACTTTTATCATTTTTTCTGTGATTTGCAGCTGTATCTGCAACCTGCTTTCCGTACTGCAGGGCATCGTATATCATGTTCCGGACAGGCATCGCATAATGGATGTCTGTCTGATTCTCGATTCCAAGCAGGATATATGCTGCCTCATCTTCCTGCATCACGACTGCTGATTTCAGGATGTCACGATACTTCTGAACCAGGTCATTCGACGGGCCCTTCTCATTTTCCCGCAAGCCAAACGGCAAGGCAATCTCTGTTGTATCAAGTTCTCTCAGCTGTTCCGGATTAACGACAGGTTTTCCATCATAGACCAGGTAATTAAATGCATCTGCAAAAATGTTATTTTTTCTCATATAGGCTTTGGTGACTGTATCCACCTTTCCCATAGGCATGCTCCTTTCCTTTATAAGAGGAACAGAGTTTCCTGCCCAAACATTCCGTTCTCCGTTCCCCCAGATTTTCTTTTTTCATACGGGGAATCAGATAACCGAATGGTTGAAGAATTGCTTCCCAGATATGTATATGGTTAAGGTAACATATCCGGAGTACAAAGTCAATTTCAATATTATCTCTCCAGAATTATAAAGCGTAAACATACTTGCCATCTGCTCTTTACTATTCTCCCCGGCATCGTTCTCCGACTTCCATTTCTTTCGGTTGATGCCAGGTTTTCTGGTTTTATGTGCTCTTTTCTCTCCAATAATTATTCGTGCAGTTCCTGCGGCTGGCTGTCCGGGTCATGAAAGAACATCATCTTCTTGCCTGTATAATCGTCAATCCGAATCGACTCACACTTCATTTCCCTTATTTTCGTTATAACCTATATACAGACTTAAAAAAATACCGTGTGAACTCCTAAAGCTCAGTGTGTCCACACAGTTTTTCTTCATTTTTCCGAATATCTCGTCATACCATCCCTGACAGTAAAACGTTTTTTCTTATTCAATTGTGTCAAATTATTTTTTCTATCAACGAAAGCATCTGCAATTTCAATGAGCACAAGTATCATCACCGAAGTTCTTCCACCAAAAGCTAAACCCCCTATAAAAATAAACTCCTTCCCGGTGAATGCTAATATGAGTGACAACACCAACAGAGATATTCTCATAAAAAAGGCTATATTCTGCATTTCTTTACTCTTTGATGTTGAATATCCATAATAAATGTCGCCTATAAACATGGCACTCATTAATTATGAAGAAATTTCGTAACATAAGATACTTTTCCTTTGCAAAATTAAAATTTAATTTCAAAGCCATATTTTGGAATAATAACGCTTGCATCTGTATCTAACTCTGTATCATATTGTAGCTTTATTCTATCTGTCGGCGCTGCAACCTTTCCGGAAATCTCCTGCATCAACCTATAGCTAGTTGTTTCTTTCGGAAAATCCATTGTTTTCGGTTTTTCCACTCCCTCTTCATCATAAAATACAGATTTTCCATGATATGTAATATCATCCACACATCTGCCCATATCTTCACTGTGTGTCTGAATCACAAATTCCATCGCTTCATTTTGACCAGGAATATAGATTGGCCTATCAGATACTGCATTTAATTTTGCCGCAATAAAGTCTCTGCTTCCGTAAAATTGTGCCTGCTCCAAATAGTCTATGATCTTCTGATAATATCCCAGCTTAAAAGGATTTCGGATTTTATTTGATGAGTCAAAATATATCTCATAAGCCATGCCATTCAGGATATGTAATTTTGCCTGTGTTGGGATCTTACTGTTTTCTGAAAATCCATCGATAAATCTGTGGCAGGCATAACAATTTCCATCTGCCGCCTGGTAAATATTTCGTCCCAAAACGAACAATTCATTACCACTTGCAGTCTGAAAATCAATTTCATTTACAGATCGCACTGCCGGTTCCTGTTGTGGCCACGAGTGGCTTTTCAATCCATCAACAATTCCTTTAATTTTACTATCCGTGCTAAATCTAAATCCATTATCACTGTATGCTTCTAAACTGTATGCCGCACCGTCATAAATTGTATCCGGATTAAAATAAAACTCTCCAACAAGCGATGTATGCTCCCAGGGAATCTGTGTTCCGCTGGTTTTCGCAAAGAGAAATTCTCTCACTTTTTTGAATGTTGTTTCTATCGGAACTCTTGGCAAGGACATATACTTCAGTAATGCCTCTGTATAGTACCCATGCCCGGTCCCTACATTTTCTTTTGACGATTGTCCTGGAGATGTTGCAAAAGCAATAACAGAACCTTGCGGAGCAGAAATCGGCGCAAAATCCTTCATCGCACCTCTATGTCCAATAATTTCTCTACAGGCATCAAGGATGACTACTTTTGTTTGATTTGGAAATCGATTCAAAACTTCAGTTAGTTCAGATAACGGAAAAGCATTATATTTTACCAATTCCGGTCTGGCCTGGATATCAAGTTCAATCGGCGCCAATATATTGTCTCCGTCAACTTGAAAGCCATGTCCGGCATAGTATACAAGAGCAGCATCATAATTCTCTATTTTATCTACAAATGAAAAAATGGCATCTGCTAAACCGGTTCTATCAAGATCCGTCCTTAATTCCGTGTCAAAGCCAAGGCTCTTTAGTTCTTTTTCCATAGCTGTTGCATCAGCTATCGCACAATTCAAGGCCGGCAAAACAGAGTACGCATCATTGCCAATACACAGGGCTATTCTTTTCATGGACTGTATCCTCCTCAGTTAATTCTTTTCTTTCGCATTCTTAGCCGGCCATAGGGCCGTTGCCTGCTGCTCACCACAAAGCGATGTGTGAAATATCGAGCAGCGTAGAGAGTTTCCGCTCCCAGTGTATCATAAATCACTGAACAAGTCAGCCTTGTACACGCCGTTCTCCAGCATTTTCTTGAAGTAGTCCTTTACAGATGTAACATCCTCATGATAGGTCATGCCATACCATGTATCGTTGGTTTTCAGAACCTTCACAAGCATCTTTCCCTGTTTCAACAGTTCCTCGGTGAAAATAGGGATCAGATACTCTGCTTTCAAAGGATTGCCCGGAACTTCTTTCTCTAGGAACTCTTTGAAGCCTTCTTCCAGTACATTCAGGAAATCAAGAGTCAATCCCCACATATTCATAGAAACCAGAGAATTCATATCAACAATCACACCGTCTGCCTCTGCTCCAGTTGCGGTCTTTACAATGTTCTTGGTCGCCACAACCTCAGTCAGGTTATTCTGCTCATCATCTTGCGGATACCACGAGTCACACCACCATTATCGGACAGTGTCTTCTTCAACACAAATCCAGCCATACAAGACTTACCGCCATTCGCCAAATACTCATAGACAGCCTTGAAGCCTTCTTTGCCATAGTAATCATCTGCATTGATCACGATGAACGGAGTATCAATCATATTTTTCGCTGCAGGCACGACCTGACCAGTTCCCCACGGTTTTGTCCGGTCTGCCGGAAGTTCTCTTGGAATATCGCTGATATCCTAGAAAGCGTAGTTCACAGTTACATTATGAGATGAACAAATAGTGACAATGCGATCACCGATAACCTCTTTGAACTCCTTCTCGATATCCTTGCGGATGATAAATACTACGCGATTGCATCATGGATCGAGTAAACCATGATGATATAATTAAAAATATCCACCGACTCCAACTGCTTAATTCCCGTTCCAAAGCTGCTACCGATACCAGCAGCCATGATAAATAATGTTGTGTTCATAATAATTATTGCCTATTAACTACAACAAGAAGACACTTTTTTAATGTGCGCAAATTCAGTAGTACTAAACAAACTATATAAATCAAACAAGATATGATTGATCCTAAGAAAAGTTCTATGATATTATTAATTTGTAAGCCCGAAATAAATACCAAAGTCAAAATCATGCCTATGCACGATAATAGAATTTTTAAGAGCATCGTTATTATATTTTTAAATTCAATATATTTTTCTGTAAAAATTAACGCTCCAGCACATACTATCAATTCAGCAATAACTGTAGTTAAAGCTGCGGCCGATGCTCCCCAAATAGGAATGAGGCAGAAATTCAAAAGCACATTTGTTATTGCGCTAATCGCAACAATCACTGTGATCTTGTCCTCTTGTCTATTAGGAATCATTATATTTGTAGTTAGTAAAGAACTTACAATTGCAAACAGCAGTGCTACGCTTAAAAGCTTCAAGGATTCAGCACCTTGTATGTAATCTTTACCTGCCACTAACATAATAATCTGTTTTGCATAAAAAATCAGAAGAGCAATTGCAGGAGCCAGTCCTATCAATAAAAAATTAAGAGTTTTATTGATAATCGCTTTCATTTTTGTCAATTCATTATTTCCGAGATACGAAGATATTCTAGGCAAAAGCACAGTTAGAGCTGCTATAAATATGTTTTTTGCTATACCATATATTTTCGCTGCTACACTATATGCACCAACAACGGAATCGTTTTTTATCACTCCAAGCATAATGATATCTGAATTCGAATAAATTGTAATCATTGCCGAATAACATAAAATCATCATTATTGGTCTAAGATGTTTCTTAAGCCTTAGTGATGTTGTAAAAGTAAGTTTTACATATTTTCTACTTACCATAAAGTTAATTACATTTGCACCGCTCATTGCAATAACAGTAGCAACCGCATATAAATTCGCATCCTTATTTGTATGTACTAAAATTAGCGTCAATAAAAGTCCTAATCCTTGAACTACAATTTGTCTGATAGTTATGTTTTTAAAGTCTTCAAAAATATTAAATATCCATTCGACTCCAATGGTAGTTGCCATTAATCTCAAGCTCAAAATAATCAGCAATCCTTTATATGAATACAATTTCGGCCATAACGCAATCAGGAAAAACAAAACAATATACGCTATCACATTAAACAAACAACTGATTGAAAAAATCTCAGATGCAAAAGCACTTAATTCCCTATCGTTATTTTTAATCCGTGCCCCTTCTCTTATAGCATACGCTCCTCCTGCCGAAGCAGAAAAAATCAATAAATACTCTATAATTGAAGCAGCAAATGAATATCTTCCATAAGCTATATCACCTAATACTCTTGAAACATATGGAAAAGTAATTAATGAAAAAGCAAGTGTACAAATTTGTTTTATTACATTCAAGCTTGCGTTTTTCACTAAGCTTTTACCATTTTTTCTTTTCATCTGCAACATTCCTTTCATTTAACCTAAAACTGTTTATAAAATTTTAGCATATTGCAAAGTTAAACGGTTGGGTTTGTGTTTGTAGATCTCAGCAACTATGTTTCTGAATTGACCAACCACTGAATGAATAGGTATTAGCAGATCAATTCTTTCTTCTCCTGCTTGATTACCACACTCAACAGTCTGAAATGTATTTATGACAGCTTTAACCCTTGCCATTGACTTAATTAAAGACTGTAGAGAGCCGACCATTTTTATCGTAAAACGGAACAGTGTTCACTGAAATCCGTAAACTGCAACATCTCCACATTTTTTCATGAGAATTAGTCTACTCTTTTATTTTGTCCCTTTATTAATCAATCTACTTGCCATTATTTTCTTTATCAGAACATAACTTTTATTTATGCCAGAAAAAATAACTCTCCTGATTCTATGCGTATAAGGGTTGCTTAAGACGTCATCAAAAATATCCATTAACTTTGAAATCTGTTCATTTGGTTCATATTTTTTTAAAAACATTTTTCTCGAACCATCAGCACATGATCTGTATACTTTTTTATCTTGCATTAATAATTTCATTTTTTTTGCATACTCTTCATATGTATCTGCAACAAAACCATTTCCATCAATTACTTCCAACTGGCCATTATAAATTTCTGAAGGATGCGTAATTATAGGCAAGCCAAAATACATTGCTTCTGCTAATGCCGTTGAATTAAGTTCACCATCATATCTTCCATGGGCATAGACATCTAATGAATCAAGAAAACTATAAATAATATCATTTGAATCTGTTGCATCTATAAAATAAACACTTTTCAAACCCAATTGTTTTGCTTGTTCTCTATACTTTTGACTCCCCCCACATATAATAAAAGCAGAATGAGTATTTTCTATTTCCGCATAAGCTTTAAGCGGGATATCAGAAAAAATATAATCATTATCACGTTGATGTAATCCAAAAATAAATTTGTCTGATTCTATCCCTAGCTTTTCTCTAATATCCACTTTGTTATATTCAGGAATAATGATTGGATGAGAAATCAATTCAGTTCTCAGCCTATCTCCGCCCTTTTTTATCCACATATTTTCACTGAATTTTGAAATATGTAACACTCTAGATATATTATATTGATTGTCTGCTCCATCAACATAGTGTATTGTTTGTACAATAGGTGTGTGTGTTATTTTTTCTAATATCTGCTCTGTAAACCCTGAGCTTCCTGTTAATATAATGTCTGCACCCTTAAAAACCTCAAAAAAAGTACTATTTTTCTGATAAACATATCTCTTTTTCACCTCTATTTTTTCGCAATGATAAGGAATTAAATTGACATCATTACTAATCAAATATGCTTTCTTTACTTGACTGACTTTTTGTGGAATACTATCAATATAATAATAATCTACGATATATTTATTCTTAGGTAAAAGAGCCGCTACAGTCTGAAGAAACTTCTCTGTTCCTCCCCTGTCTAATCCATAGTATGTAAAAATAGCAATTTTAATCATTACGAACATTCTCCTTTTCTTGCTGTTTCGTACAAATGCACTCAAATTATACTTATAATCTCATCTATACTCTTTTTTGTGTGTTACAGTTCTCACCGTTTCCTCCTACATTATATGATTTTCTCGACTCCAACAATAAGAGAGAAAACACTAATGCAAATGCTGTTCCTGAAAACGCACCACTGATTACATGTCCCGCCAAGATGGAATATATCAAACAAACTATGACTATATAAAAATACGGTTGTGCTTTTGATTTGCATTTCATTAAAAGATATCCGTATTCGCAAAGGCAAATTAGAAATCCGCTTATTCCATATTGGCAAAGTAAATCATGCCAATCCATCTCGATCACATGTGCATTATCTGGCGTAATCCAACCAAATAAAAAATTGATTATTAAAATTCCATGCTTGTATATTTCACTAAAGTATGTTGGAATCCTACTAGTTCTGCCACTAGTTGCAAAGATCAATAGACGATCTAACCATTTATTTCCTAACGTTCCTTGCCACATCGTGAAATAACGGGTCATAATATCACTAAATTGTGTCCCGATGTTTGCAATTTTCCATACGACAAACAGAATTACGGATATTGAAACTATATGACGTATTTTTATTTTCTTACTAAGAATAAGTATGTACACTAATGAAATCAAAGCAAAAATGATTGAAGATTTTGTGGATAAGATCATAATTGCAACGAAACCTGCAATACACCACACCACATTATGTATATCAATATTAATTGTTTCCCAGAGCACATATATAAAACAAACTATCAGTACCAATGCAATATCATTAGTCGAATAATAAAGTCCTTTAAAACCAGCATCGTAATATGATAATTCTCCTAGGTCTAACAAATATTCAATAATTAAAGATAGCGGAACAAATTTGCACCAAAATCCAATTGATTTTTTTAAACACTTTTCTATTTCATTTTTATCGTTCTTTGCCAAACCATAATATAATATAAGTGTAATTGGCAATATCCATTTTGTAGCATATGTAAAACAGCCAAATAAATTATTTTCTCCACGAGAAAGCCCAATTATTGGAAAATAGAGAAGTGGCAAGAACTGAATTAACAGAGTTTTTTTATTGCTTATCCTACTAATCACGTAAATAAGTAACAAAAGTCTATATATTGTCCCAATCGAAAACCCAGTAGCTCCATATTTCAAGATATAAAGACCATTGATGGTATCAATAACAGGCGTAATCATAATTAGCCAATAATCCAACATATATTTAGATCTAAAGCATTTTAGTTTGAACTTCATATCTATCCTACCTTCATTATTCTATAAACAAAATTATACGCATATGGAGACAGTTTCATTAACTCTAGAGCAAAAAAATGCTTTTTATCCATGTACTTAATTGCCTTAAATATGCTATAGTTTTTAAGAATCTGAATGTATACGCTAGCCTTACAATAGTATTTATTTTCTACTTTGCCACTATATAACAATCCTAGCATCTTACATATCTCATGAATATAATTTGCCTCAGCGTAATTATATATTTTTTCTTTTTTATCAAATTCATCCATAATCATTTTTGCAAGCTGAACTGAATCAAAGTTTTTATCTGAAAAGGAAGTTTTCATTGCTGACCCATGGTGAATACAATATTTGTACAGTACCTGTGATGAATCAATAACTATCTTTTTTGCTGTACATAAAGATTTATACACAAAAAACATATCTTCACCAATTGCATATCCTTCAGGAAAATGTACATTTTCAATTGCCTTTCGTGTAAACAGCTTGTCTACAGGATTTGTACAAATAAGATTACTGCAAAAAAAGCTTTGCAGTATATCTGATTTATCGCTTAATATTTTAAAACAATTATCTCTATGCTTTTTACTGGTGCCATCTAAAAAAATCATACTGTAATCAACAATACTAATATCTGCTTCATTATTTATTAGTAATTTATATAACGTTTCATAGAGTTTAGGTTCTGCAACATCATCTGCATCAAAAAATGCTATGTATGAACCATTACTTTTTTCTATTCCTGTATTTCTAGCAGCTGAAACACCTTTATTGCATTGTGTAAACAAACGCATATTGTTATATCTACTTACATAAGAGTCGATTATTAATTCACTCTTATCGGTAGAACCGTCATTCACAAAAATAATCTCTAATTTTTCAAAATACGTTTGATTAACAAGGGAATCTATTCCTCTTGTCAAATATTTTTCACAATTATAAACCGGCACTATCACTGAGATTAAATAACTACACATATATTCCCCTTGTTCCCTGTCAAAATCAATTAAGTAATTAGTTCTAAATTATTATTTGCAACTTTCCCATTTTTCTGATTGAAAATTGTATATTTTTAGTATCCTTCCAGGAATTCCTCCTATCACACAATAATCCGGAAAATTTCCCTTAACTACACTATGTGCAGCTACAACACAATTTTTACCTATTTGTGTGCCAGCTAGTATAGTTGCATTCATTCCTATCCATGTCCCATCACCAATTACAATTTTTTTACTGGAACTTCGCTGACACTTGATTGAAACATCTATATCCTCGTAATGATGTATGTTTGTAACAAAACTTACTCTATCAGCTGTCATAACTTCATTTCCGATTATCACATCAGCAAAAATGTTGTAAATTCCATATTCTCCCAAAAGGCAATTTTCGCCTATTCTTAACTCTCCCCCTCCAATAATAAATTTTGAAAAACAACATATTTCTGTATTAGGGCCAATCTTCATATTTCCATCATAATATATAACTCTTGTATCATTATAAAATTTTACATTCGATTCTATTTTTATATGCCTATTAATAGGAATGCTCAACCTATGGAAATATGAAAAAACTGTTCTTTGCAAAACACACTGAATGTCCAATAACTTATAATATAATGGTTTAACTAATCGCTTTATTGCATTCACACTATATATCTCCTTTTTTCGAAACTCTTCTCATTTCTACTAATAGTTTTTTACAAATCCTTTCCCAAGAAAATTCCTCTCCTGCATATTTTACCATCTCATTAATTTCATTTTGATCATATTCTCGTTTTGTCATATCGATTATATTTCTTGTCAAATCATCAATATTTTCAGCCTCTACAACGCAACCATATTTTCCATTATTTGTCATCTCATTAGCTGGCGGAATGCTGTCTGATAAAAGCAAGTAGCAACCACAATTTAACGCTTCAACTGCTGAAATTCCATAACTTTCCCACCTTGAAGGTAAGACAAAAACCTTTGACGTACAATATTTCTCATACAATACATTACGATCTGTTATTACCCCTACAAATTTTACTCTTCTTTCTAACATCGGGTGGTTCTTGAAAAATTTATCTATATAGGGTCTAAAATCGTCTTCAACACTACCTACCAATAATAAATCCCAATTATGATAAGAAGCACTTTTCGCAAATGCTTCTAATAATATATCTGTGGCCTTTTGTTTTGTTCCTAAACGTGCAACTGTAATAAAAGTATTATCTCTTTTCATATCAATTTTAGGTTTACATTCATTTTCAGCCAAGCCATCACGAATAACTACTATTTCTTTTTTAGCATATTTTTGAATTCTTTCCTTTATTGCTTTACTTTCAGAAGAAACTATATCTGCTATTTGGGTACATTTACTAAAGACATATCGTTCATTCGGATTAGTGTCATACAAATCACAACTACGAAAATCCATATCTAATTTTAGATAAACATTCCCCTTACGATTAATGGTTTTATAGAGTTTTGACCATAAATACGCCTTTCTTCCAGCAAAATATATATTCAACCAGTCGATTTTTTTTGCATGTAACAGAATATACACTAATCCAGTAATTGAACTATTAAATATCAAAGGGAAATGTTTTACATTTAACCCTGGAACATTTTTAAGATTTGCTGTAGTTTTATCAATATATGAAGTAACAATAGTAGCATCTATACCCATTTTTGACAATGTATATGGGATTTGTCCTTCGTCTTTTGTTAAATCCACATTTGTCCCTTCTGGATGCAATGTTAAAAATGATATTTCTTTCATTTTCTTCCTTTCTTGTATGAGACAAACAAATAGGTATACCTTCAAATTCATCCCATATTATTAATTATCTCTGTAATCGTGCTTACATCATCGATTTTACAGTATAAATTGTCTATATTGCGTTTTACAAATTCTTCTGTGAGATTTTCAAACTCAATCTGCATTAATTCGTCACAAATTTCTTCATTGAACCTGTATTTTAGTACTCTTGCTGGTATCCCCCCACTATGGCATATGGAGGAACATCTTTAGTCACAACACTACCGGCGGCAATTACTGCTCCTTTTCCAATATTTACTCCTGACATAATAATTGATCTATATCCAATCCATACATCATCGTCAATACATATATTTCCTTTTCCAAACGCTTCTTCATTTGCAATATGAAGAAGCGTTTGGAAAAGGAAATATATGTAGATAAATGATCTGTATAATGTTCAGCATCTAAAATAAACGCAACCTCTTGTGCAATTGACACAAAATTCCCGATTGTTAATTTTGATTTATTTGCAAATGAGATGACATTTAATTCTCCATAAGTATTATTTCCCACTTTGACTAGTGAAGGATTAAAAATGTTATTAACAGTTGTTATGTTATGAGAATTAGTCATTCTCCATTGATTTTGAAATCTGTGTTTCTTGTAATAATTATAAAAATCAAATGCTAATGTTTTTTTAATAATTATTAATTTTCCTCATTTTGCACAATACTCCTAATTGCCTCAAGATATCCATATCCATTAGTAGTATCCGGTTCTAAATATGATCCCTCTCCCCATTCATTCCATGCCATTAAAAAAACGAATTCTTTATTTTGTTTTTCTGATAAGCAAATTAACTTCTTCATGTATTTTTTAAACTTCTCAGGAGTTGCACCAACAATAATTCTTGCTTTTTTACCTCTTCTAGGCGAATCATCATAGTCAACAAAGCCACAAAGATATGCATCCTTTGCAGCGACTTTAGCCTCAAATAAAATATCTCGCCAAACCTCATCATAGTTCCAAATTGCTATCTCATTTTTTTTCTGAAAAATTCTAGATTTTATTTTATATTTCAAAAACAGCAATGGCGTTGTCATTTGAAACGGGCTGTATTTCATACGTTTTTCCAACTTCACTGGATATAAAATATCTTTACTTAAACATAAAATCCCCGCAAATCCATTTTCTTTAGCTAATTCATTCCAATACTCTGTCATTTCTTTTATAACAGGAAAATTATTGCGAGCTTGATAAAAGGAAAAAACGGGTTTATTATCAACCTTTATATATCTTTCATCATTAAAGAACTTCAGTAGATAGTCAAAATGATTTTTCCAATTTTCCTTAGTACCATATTTCAGTTCTGCCAAAATTCCAGAATTTTCTTCATCATCACCATTCGGAGAACCATCAAATGCTGGCGCATATGCCGCACCATTTGAAAGTTTACTCCATGTCCTTTTCCAAGAAAAATTATCCCAGATAAACATGAAATGAATATCTATATCTTTATTTTTCAAAATAAGTTCAGAAGGAGTTTCTAATAAATTCATCTCATCCGAAAACCAGTAATGATAAATTCCAAAACCATATACACCATAATCCTTTGCGATTTTAGCTTGCCATCTCAGAGATTCAACCTCTGAAAGATCATAATAATTATCATTTAAGGGAACACGCGGTTCATTGTGATTATCGTATAGAGGCATCGCATTTTTTACTGCAATCCAATCTGTAAATCCCTTCCCCCACCATTTGTCATTTTCTGGAATTTGATGATACTGAGGTAAGTAATTTGCAATTATTTTCACGTTCCTAGACATTTTTTGTCTCCTTTTTTATTGTTTAATCATGAGTTAAATCCGCAACTATGTTTTCTAACTTCACACAAAAGTTCTTATTGTTGCTACACATTCTATGTCGCATACCAGAGACAATTTCATCATACTCTGTTATGATTTTTCCAAGCTTTTCTATATCCTCTACTAAAATGATTGTTCCCATTCTTTCGACAACATTTCTAGCAAACTCCACCTGATGATCATTTATATGTTCCTCAAATTTATGCTGACGAGGTACCACGATAGGTGTTTTACCAATTTGTAAAGGCATGATAAAGCTTGCTGGCCCGCCATGTGTTATTACAATACGTGCATTCTCTACATTTTTTACCATATCCTGATAGGAAATAAGTTTGCTCCATTTACAATATCGAGGCTCATATGTACTGAATCCAGTCTGCATCATGACATCTTCAGTAATAACTCCATCTCTTTTTAATTCATCTACCGCTTTTATCAACCTATTAAACGGTTGTTCGTGTGTTCCTACCGTTACAAATATCATCTTTTTTCCTCTTAAAAAATACTACCTAAATTAATTGCTTTTGGGTACACTTTCTTTTGTTCATCCCACTGTACAATAAATTTATCAACAATCGGATAGACCATTTTCCCTGTCATCGTAGGTTTGTCAATGCGATCAAATACTTCAATATAAATTAATTTTGCTCCCATCATCTTTCCAAGATAAAAGAATGGCACAGCCACCGCAGCCCCAGATGAAATAATCAAATCAGGTTTCTCTTTATTCAAAACTTTCCATGCAATGACAGTGTTTTTTATCAAAGCCTTTATACTTCTATTAGTTGGATAATAACAGGAGTACATCTTTTCACATTCTAACAGACTCCTTGCATCTTCCTTATCGAACGTCACCCAAAAACGATTTTTATCCTGCCAAAATGGTTTCAACATATATAAATGCGTCAAGTGACCACCCGAAGACCCTACTAAACACACTTTAAGTTTCTTTCTCACGCTTTTTCCTTTCTATATTTATAACTTATCTATTTACATTCTAATGTAGTTTGTCCTTGAAAAGGACAAACTACACCTGCACATCCTTATACTCTTTTTACCCTCTCTTACATCGACCCATCCCGCTTAATTACCGAAACCACCGTCTTCCAGAGTAACTTAATGTCCATTCCTACATTCCACTCACTGATATACTCCGTATCCAGTTTTACAACTTCTTCGAAATCGGTGATCTCGCTTCTTCCACTAACCTGCCACATACCCGTAATGCCCGGTTTGATCGCAAGTCTCGCTCTGTGATGGAGTTCATATTTATTCCACTCATCCAGTGTCGGTGGACGGGTTCCTACGATGCTCATATCACCTTTCAGTACATTAAAGAACTGTGGGAATTCATCCAGGCTGGTGACGCGGATGAAGTTACCGATGCCGGTTTTCTTCGTTCCGTCCGGCAGGATTTCATTACCGATGACACGGGGATCAAAGTCCAGCTTGAACATCATGCCGTCGCTGACACGGTTCTGTTTCATCAGTTCGGCTTTCCGTTCTTCTGCATCCATATACATGCTGCGGAATTTGTACATTTTGAATTTCTTACCGTTTTTACCGACACGCTCCTGGGCAAAGAAGATCGGACCCGGGGACTTCAGGTAAATAGCAGGACCCACGAACAAAGTGATCAGTAAAGTCAGCAGACAGCCCAACAGGCCACCGGCGATATCGATCGCGCGTTTCATAAACAACTGTTTTGTGGATGCATAGTTGATACTGGTTGTCAGTACGGTATAGGGTCCGACTTTTTCCACCAGCTGTTTTTTACCGCCCATCGCCTCGGAGACTTTCGCCAGGTTCAGATGTACCGTCACACCCGCTTCCGCAAACTGTTCCATCAGAGCATACGGATAGGGAACATCGGTTGCCGGAATGACAAATACCTCGTCGATCCACTCCCGGCAGACATAAGCAGCTGCATTTTCTTCGTTGGCTACTACCGGAACGCCTGCGATTTTCGTACCGCAGAGATCATCATCGATAATTACCAGACCGGATAAAGCAAAGCGTTCATAGTTATTCTCCCGGATATTATGAACGACCTGCTCTGCCATATCTTTTGTCGTCACGACCAACAGAGAACGGTTTCCTTCACTCATCCTGCTTCGAAGAATTTTTTTCCAGATGATCCGGACAATGTAAGTGAGAATCGCATAGATCACACCGGTCAGATATAGTGCGGTTCTGGAGTACGCCTGACCTTCCTGCATCGTAAACAGATACAGCACCGAGAACAGTTCCACAAGGAGCACATGCTTTACCGTCACTGCAAACTCCCTGAAATATCCCCGTTTCAAAACATTGGATAATGTCTCATAGAAAAACATCACGATGATATCCAGCAGTTCCATAAAAATCGCCATGTTCCGATATAGTGGAACTATGTAGGGACTGCCGCTGTCATGACGGATCACATAGGCAAGCAGGAATGCGATCTGAAGACAGATCATATCCAGCAAAATAAAATCAAAGTGTTTTAACCAGCCCTTCGAGCCTTTTTTGTACATCTTTCTGTTTCCCCCTCAGAAAACGAGAACTTTACTTTTGTTCTCTCATTACTTTTTTTCACATATTTATCATACTATCCGAAAGTATAACACTAGGTTTGTGCATTTTCAATATAAATGCAATTTTTTTAACATGAATTACCATTTTTTGTCGTTTTATAAATATCCAGTTCTGAATCTGTTATTTTTTTGTACAAACTATAGAGAACTAAAAATGTGCCTTGCGTATCCTCGCGGAATGTTTTTTTCTTTACATGAAAGTAATTTCCTGTAAGTAAAATAAGCAATGACCTTTTCCGGTCATTGCCTGTTTTCTGTTACAATACTTTTGATAAGAACTCCTGCAGTCTCGGATTCTTCGGGTGTGCAAAGAATTCATCCGGTGTATTCTCTTCCTGGATCTTTCCTTCATCGATGAAAATTACTCTGGTGGCCACTTCTCTGGCGAATCCCATCTCATGGGTAACAACTACCATGGTCATTCCTGTCTGTGCCAGTTCTTTCATGATCTCCAGTACTTCTCCGACCATCTCCGGATCCAGCGCAGAAGTCGGCTCATCAAAGAGCATCACATCCGGATTCATCGCCATGGCACGTGCGATGGCGATACGCTGTTTCTGTCCCCCGGAAAGGCTGTCCGGGTAAGCATCTGCTTTGTCAGGAAGACCCACACGGGCAAGGAGTTCTTCTGCTTTCTCAGAAGCTTCCTCTTCTTTCATCAGTCCCAGTGTCACAGGAGCCAGCATGATATTCTCTTTTACTGTCTTATGTGGAAACAGATTGAACTGCTGAAATACCATGCCGATTTTCTGACGGTGGCGGTTGATATCAACCTTCGGATCTGTAATATCCACACCTTCAAAAAGAATCTTGCCACCGGTTGGAACTTCCAGAAGGTTCAGCGAACGAAGAAAGGTAGATTTTCCGGAACCGGATGGGCCGATGACTGCTACCACTTCACCCTGACAGATATCTGTGGTGATACCGTCCAGAACCTGGTTATCATCAAACTTCTTCTCCAGTCCCTGTACCTGCAATAAAACTTTTCCTTTATTTGCGGTCACTTTTTCTCAACCTCCTCTCCAGTTTACCCATAAAGTATGTCAGAATCGTTACCAGCACCCAGTAAAATACTGCAGCTGCGATCAACGGTACAAAGGCTTCGTATGTACGGCTCTGTACCAGTGTCGCTGCTTTCGTGATATCCGTCATACCGATGTAACCGATGATAGATGTCTCTTTCAGCAGCACGATCATCTCATTGATCAGTGCCGGCAGCACATTTTTAAATGCCTGGGGCATAATGATCAGCTTCATCGTCTGTCCGGAACTAAGTCCCAGACTCCGTCCGGCCTCCATCTGTCCTTTATCGATGGACATGATACCCGACCGCACGATCTCCGCCACATACGCACCGGAGTTAATACCAAATGCCACACCACCAACGATAACTTCATTCACCGCGATGGAAGCAAATATAACAAAGTTAAATATCAACACCTGAACCATCGTAGGCGTACCACGGATAACACTCAGATACACCTTACAGATCGCATTCAGCACCTTCAGCTTTCCTGTCTGCTCATAAGTCGACCGGATAATCGCCACCGTAAACCCAAGCACCACACCAATACAAAGTGCCAGCACCGTAATCAGCAACGTATTCCGCAAACCCGTCAACCACCAACTGGAAGCCCCATTATCCACAAAATACCTGTGAACCCAATGACTTAAAGATCCCATATCGTTTCCCTTACACTCCTTTTACAAGGTCTTTTCGTATTTCTCTTACTCTATCTCTTATCTTACAGGGATTAACTCTCTCTTTTTAAACTAATATAAAAGCCATCCCCAATTGTCATAAAATAAATCTTATATCCTCCCGCCTGCGAAGGTTGGCTTGATCTTTCCATACGCAGACCATCTGGGCCGGCCGGTCCTTAGGCAGCGTATTTTGCTGCCTTAGTACCGCTGCCAGGACCAGCTGAGCGGAAGCGGGTCGGAGTATGGAAAGATCAAGCCAACCCCTCCCGGGTAGCCAAATATTTATTTTCTAACAATCACAACCTGAGACGCATTCGCATAAGTATCTGTAAAATCAACACTCTCTTTTCTCTCATCTGTCACAGTCATACCAGCCGCACCAAATTCAGCCTTACCACTGGAAACAGCTGCCAGGATGGATTCGAATGCCATATCGTCAATCTTCAGATCATAACCCATCTTGTCGCAGATTGCTTTCGCCATATCTGCATCGATTCCTACGATATTATCTCCTTCTTTATACTCCCATGGCTCGAATTCTGCGTTGGTAGCCATGGTCAGAGTACCGTTAGTATACTCGGTTCCTTCCGGAGTCTCGTACTGATAGCTTCCCTGATCATCACCGATGTAGTTTGCCATGATCTTATCCAGAGTGCCATCCTCTTTCAGTTCCTCGATAGCCGCATTCATTTTCTCTGTCAGTTCTGTATTTCCTTTTTTCAGACAGATCGCATATTCTTCCGGTTCCCAGATATTTTCTACGATCTTCAGATCATCGTTGGCATCTACGAACTTCTGAGCCGGCAGAGAGTCGATCACAACCGCATCGATCTTACCGGTCTTCAGAGCCTGGATGGCATCCGCACCTTTGTTATAACGTTTCATCTGAGAATCACTTGCTACTGCATCGCTGGCATAGCTGTCTCCGGTAGTACCGGTCTGCACACCGATGGTCAGATCTTTCAGATCATCAACGCTGGATACCTCTACCTGTTTTTTGCTGCCGCATCCGAACATGGATACTGCCATAATACCTGTCAGTGCAAATACAACTGCCTTTTTCATACTCTTATCCTCCTGTTATTCTTTTGTACTCACGAATCTGCATATAGTTTTCCGGCTGATTCATCCTTCTGCATATCTATACAGTGTGAGTGCATTTTTATACTAATTAAAATCTTCTTTATTATAACAGCTTTTTATTTTTTTGCAACCGGGAATTACTGCCTGTAGGGTTCTTTTTCAGACACGCTCTAAGAAAATCTTTCTTTTATCAGTCGGTCACCGTTCCGGATCCGCTTTTCCCAGTCCGGGAAGTCTTCTTCCAGAATCTCCCGGAAAGCCCGGTATTCATCAAGAAGTCCCTGACCGTGGAGGACACGATAGGCTCCGGCATCACTTCCGAGAGCAAGTTTCGCTCCGAGCTGATACCCGCGGAGTAATGCTTTTTTCTGTCCTTCCCAGATATTTTTCACTACTTGTTCCGGAAACCGTCCGTCTCCGAGAAGATTTTTTACTGTTACTATCGTAGGTACCCAGACAGCATCGGAAGCTGCAAGTGCCTGAAGCGCATCTTCGTCGCAGAAGTTTCCATGTTCGATACTGTCCACACCTGCGAGAGCTGCTGCCCGGACTGCCTGACTGCCGTTTGTATGTGCCATGACGGGGAAACCTTCTTCATGGGCAATATGGATCAGTTCGCGGATCTCACTGTCGGCAAGTGAAGGTTCCGTCAGGCCTCCATGAGTAAAGTCCATGATGCCGGAGATCATAATTTTCACGAAGTGTCCGCCCTGCCGGCGCAGATCCCCGATCAATTTCCTGTACTCCTGCATGGTTTCGTAACCTCTTCCCACGATCGCTCCGTAGTGCCCCTTTTTGTGAATGGCAAAGATCGGTGTCCGGTAGGTGATCCCATAGGCAGGTGCCAGTTCCATCGTCCGTTTTGATGTTCCGTAGATATCCCCGCCTTCCCGCAGCCAGGTAATTCCGCGCTTCCGGTATTCCGCAAGATGCGCGTGGATCACCCGGTCGCAGACACCATTTTTCTGGTCGGCTACGGCTTTTTTATAGTCTGTGCCGTTCATGAAAATGTGCATGTGGGCTTCGCCGTATGGGAATTGGTTGATTGTTTTTCTTTGTAGCTGTTGTTTCATATTCTTTATCGCCTGTCCTCGCTATCGTTGCTGTTCACTCCGTGCCCAGTAACCTCATCATATTCTATTTCAATCTTTCACATATAAAACACTTGAATTCTTTGATACAAAGTGATAATATTTAATTAAATCAAAACTGATCCATTAGATCAATTATTGATTTGCAATGTAACAGAAAGCACCCACTCCAATGGTGGATGCTCCGAGTTTAGGCTTTAACTTATGTCCTTAAGGACGCGGCCTATCCTGTGTGCTGACAGGATAGGCTTTTTTATTTTCGCTTCTTTCTCTTATCGAAAAAGGTAAGCAACGCTACGAACATGTTACCAAGAGATATCAATAATGCCAATATCCCAATAACAATTGAAAGAATTTCATAAGCTGTCATCGCGCCACCTCCCTTCTTATGTATTCCGCCAAACGGTAGCATAACCTCGGGAGGCTACCTCACCCTGTCATGGGTGCTTTCCTTGCATAATATTTTATCACACATATGGTATTTTATGCAAGCACGTTTCTGTATTTTTCTGTTATCGTCTAATCTCTCCGATCATCGATCATATACAGCAACGCATTGCAGATGCATGCTGCGATATTGCTTCCGCCTTTTCTTCCCCGTGCCACGATATATGGGACATCCGCTTTCATGATCAGTTCTTTGGACTGTACCACGTTGACGAATCCTACCGGGACTCCGATGATGAGTGCCGGATTCAGTTTTCCCTCTTCGATCAGTTCGTAGAGACGTACCAGAGCAGTCGGAGCGTTACCGATTGCAAAGATCAGTGGTTTGTCCAGCTGTGCTGCCTTATCCATACTTGCAGTGGCTCTTGTGGTTCCGTTTGCCTTCGCTGTGGCTGCCACATCCTCATCGGACATGAAGCAGTAAACCTCTCCGCCGTAACGGGCGAGGGCACGTTTGTTGATGCCGGATCTGCCCATCTGGGTATCCGTGACGATACAGGCACCCTGGCGGATCGCATCCATGGCTTTTGCCACGACATTGTCGGAAAAACACAGATTGTCCGCATATTCAAAGTCTGCACTTGTATGGATACAGCGTTTGATGATCAGTTCTTTGTCCGGGTCCAGTTTACGGTCGCCCAGTTCTTCCGTGATGATCTCAAAGCTTCTGCGTTCAATATCTCTTGGTTTTACATTTTCCAGTTCTATTTTCATAACTTATACCCCTGCTTCCAGAATCTCATATATTGCCTTCATATCCAGATGTTCCCGCAGCGCTGCTGCCAGAATATCGTACTGTGTCTCCTTGAATGTCTGAAAATCCACACCTTTCATCTCTGAGGTATCAATTCCCTTCTTTTTCCCCAGTGCCCGGATCACAGCCTCCGCCACACCTTCTTTGTCAAATACACCGTGAACATAGGTGCCATAGACACGGGAAGTATACGCACCATCCTGTTTTTCCTCTGTGGTCTTTGCATGATCCCGGATCGTTGTCAGCGGGGATGCCCCTTCATGTAAAGTCGTCACACCCATATGAATCTCATACCCTTCCAACTCCACGCCGGAAAGCTGGGAAAGTTCGCCCTCTACCTGTCCGAATATACCACTGACTCTGGTTCTGGTCTTTCCATCTGCAAATACGGTATCCATCGGAAGCAGTCCCATCCCTTTCATGGTTCCGCCCGCTTCCACACCGTCCGGATCGGAAAGTGTTTCCCCTAACATCTGGTAGCCGCCGCAGACACCGAAGATCACTGTTCCTGCTGCTGCCAGTTTGAGGACTGCCGCCTCCATGCCGCTCTCCCGCATCCACTGCAGGTCTCCCATAGTATTCTTTGTTCCCGGGAGAATCACCATATCCGGATGCTTCAGTTCATGGATATGCTTTACATATCGAAGAGACACACCCGGAATATTTTCAAATGGATTAAAATCTGTAAAGTTAGAGATCCGTGGAACCCGGATCACCGCGATATCGATCTGTCCCACCTCCTGCTGACTGTCAAACCGCTCCGTCAGACTGTCTTCGTCTTCCACCTCGATCTGCAGGTACGGTGCCACGCCAACTACCGGGATGCCGCTTCGTTCTTCCAGCATCTCCACACCGGGATCAAGAATGGTTTTGTCCCCTCGGAATTTGTTGATGATCAGACCCTTTACCATCTCTTTTTCCTCGTCTTCCAGAAGCATCACCGTACCGATCAGCTGGGCAAATACGCCGCCGCGGTCGATATCTCCGACCAGAAGCACCGGTGCTTTTGCAAGCCTGGCCATACCCATATTGACGATATCATCCTGCTTTAAGTTAATCTCCGCCGGACTTCCCGCGCCTTCAATGACAATGATATCGTTTTCTGCTGCCAGTGTATCATAGGCCTTCATAATATCCGGGATCAGTTTCTTTTTGTATGCGAAATAATCCCGTGCACTCATATTTCCAAGGACTTCACCGTTTACGATCACCTGGCTGCCCACATCATTGGTGGGCTTTAACAGGATCGGATTCATCAGAACAGACGGTCTGATGCCTGCCGCTTCCGCCTGCATCACCTGTGCCCGTCCCATCTCCAGTCCTTCTTCTGTGATAAAAGAATTCAGTGCCATATTCTGTGATTTAAACGGTGCCACCCGATAGCCATCCTGTTTAAAGATCCGGCACAGTCCGGCTGCCAGCAGGCTCTTTCCTGCATTGGACATGGTTCCCTGTATCATAATTGCTTTTGCCATGATTTATCTCCTCACTTTCCGAATCTTTTCTAATAATTGTTCGTTTTCTGTATGCAGCTTTACTGCGATCCGGTAACAGCCTTTCCAGAGTCCGGGATAATTGCTGCAGTCCCGGATCATCACACCTTCCTGCAGAAGTTTTTCATACAGATCAGGCTCTCCCTCAAAAAACAGATAATTTGCCTGGGAGTCCAGCACCGGATATCCCATTTTCATCAGTCCCTCCCGCAGGAATTGCCGTTCCTGAAAGATCAGTGTTCTCGCCTTCTCCACATAAGCTGTTTCCCTCAGCGCCGCAGTTCCGGCTTCCTGCGCCGGTGTGGATACATTCCACGGCTGCAGCTGAGCTTCGATCTGTGTCATCAGTGTTTCGCCGGACGTAATTCCATAGCCCAGTCGTAATCCTGCCATCGCATATCGTTTGGTAAATGCTTTCAGAAGAAACAGATACTTCTTTCCTTTCAGTTCACCTTTTAAGGTATGTACTTCCGGTTCCGGAACAAAATCAAGAAAACATTCATCCACCACCAGATAAATCTGTCGTTTTTCGCAGAGGATTACAATCTTTCGAAGAAGTTTCGGATCCATCAGAATACCGGTCGGGTTGTTTGGGTTACACAGAAAAACCATTTGCAGATCTTCTTTTTTCAGTCTGTCCAAAATCCTGTCCTGCAAAGTAAATCCCTCTTCTTTTTTCAGAATCTCTCTGTTCACCTCACATCCCACAGCTTCCAGTGCCTGGGCATATTCTGCAAAGGTAGGTGCCAGTACCAGCGCTCTTTTCGGCTTTACCGCCTGCACCAGTGCAAAGATCAGTTCTGCCGCCCCGTTTCCACAGATCAGCCATTCCACCGGAACCTGTTCATATTCCGCCAGCGCCTGCTTCAGTTTTTCCTGACAGGCATCCGGATAATGGCAGACCCGTTCCATGCTGTCTTTTGCCGCCCGGATGACCCCGGGCGGTGTTCCAAGCGGATTGATATTCGCTGAATAATCCAGCACATCCGGGTGGCGGTAGATATCTCCGCCATGTATGTATTCTTTCATGAGTCCGTTGTTTCTCCTTTTTGTATCTGTTTTTTCTTTTATTGGTACAATTGTAACTATTCAGTAGGTAGCATTCCGCGAATCGTTTTGGCATGTTTTTGTCAAAATGCCATCACCGAAGGTAATTAGAAATACTTTTTAACTCGTAACTGTAAGGGTACTGAACAGTTACGGTATATTTATATAAACACGCAGAACAGGACACGCACCAGTCCAAATACCACAAGTGACAGTACCGTTCCTGCATACATCAGTTTGTGAGATCTTATGATATCCTCAATCTCTACTTTCCGGATCGGATCACCGATATATGGTTTTTTATGCAGTTCTCCAAAATACCAGGCATCTCCTGCCAGCCGGATATCCAGTGCACCGGCCATCACAGCTTCTGTCTGAGCAGAGTTCGGGCTGGCGTGTTTTCTGCGGTCGCGAAGATAGATTTTCTTTGCATTTTTTCCATCCATACCGATCAGCCAGGCTCCTGCGATCATCAGCCAGGCGGAAAGTCTTGCCGGAATATAATTCAACACATCATCCAGTTTCGCCGCCGCTGTTCCAAAATACCGGTATCTGTCGTTCACATAACCCACCATGGAGTCCATGGTATTCACACTTTTATAGGCAAAGCCCAGCACTGCGCCGCCGATCATCATGTAAAACAGCGGGGCAATGATACCGTCGGAAGTATTCTCCGCAACGGTTTCAACTGCTGCTTTGGTTACACCTTCTTCGGTCAGATTCTGCGTGTCACGTCCCACGATCATCGATACAGCGTAACGGCTTTTTTCAATATCTCCGGTCTGCAGCGCATCGTAGACTTTTTTACTCTCGTCACGAAGGGATCTTGCCGCCAGCAGCTGGTAGCACATAAAGCTCTCCAGTGCCACCCCCAGCCAGGTGCGGAATCCATACGCCAGATGCAGGATCAGCCACGGGACAAAAGACGAAGCCGCCACGATTCCCACCACCAGCAATCCTCCGGCGATCCGTTCTCCTGTTTTTGTTTTCGGAAATATCTTCCGCAGGATCTTCTCTAAAAATGTAATCCCATGCCCGATGATACGCACCGGATGATACAGCCATCTGGGATCCCCAAAACAAAGATCCATAAGGAATCCCAGTACTACTGCAAGTAATGTCCACTTCATCTTTTCTTCCTCTTTCTGTAGCCATCTGCTTTTTTGCAGTTACGCCTTTTCTATTTCTGTTCTTATTATCTACACTACTGTTGTTTTGTCATTTGTATCGGATTTACCACACGCAGCACCGGCTGCTGTCCTGATGCATCGCTCCACGCAGCCGGATCTGCTTCTGCTTCATATCCTTCTCCGTTGCCCACATGCCATTCATAAAAGGCTTTTTTTCTATCTGCGAATCGTTCCAGCACTGCCATGATAATGCCACCATGGACGACAAAAGCAGCGGATTCTGTTCCATCTTCCGCGCAGAGCTTCAATCCTTCCAGGAATCCCTGACAGGCCCTGTCCCGGAATTCCTGTGGATCTTCCCCTCCCGGGAAGGGCAGGGTTGCATTGCTGTCCACCCACGCCTGATACTCGGCATCTCCGGTCATTTCCTTCCAGTTTTTGTTTTCGAATCTTCCGAAATCACATTCTCTCAGGTTCTGAATCACCTGCTGCTCCTGGCCCGGATAGATACAGGCCGCTGTCTGACGGCAGCGAAGCAGGGGACTTACAAAAAGTCTTTCTGCTTTCGGATAGTTCTGTTTTTTCAGCTGTTCCTGATCCTCTTCCAGAACCGGTTCATCGGTGATCCCGATATAGCGATTCAGCTGATTCCCAGGTGTTTTCCCATGCCGGATCAGATATATTCTCATCTGTTTTCTCCTTTTCTCACTTGAGCTGTGTTCCGATTCCACAGCAGACGCGCACTACCTGAGCTGCATGTGCCGCAAGTTTTGTACATACCCGACCGCATGCTTCTCTCCATTCCCGGTCTTTCGCGTCCATCGGGACGATTCCGTAGCCTACTTCATCCGTTACAATGATCAGATCAGGATTTTCTTTCCATATTATTTCTGCAAGATCCCGGACTGATCCTCCTTCGTCCAGTTCTCTGCGGATAAAGGAGTGGAAATGATGGACTGCTTTTGCTGTTTTCAGATCTTCTATCGTGCAGGTCTGACCGTCTTTCCAGTCGGGATCGGTCAGGTTGTATGTTTTTGATGCGTAAGATTGTTTGCCCTGGTAAGCACCACCGATTAATAATATCATTGTTGGTTCTCCTTTTTAATGATAAGTTTGTTGGATAGGTTGTGGTGGATTCGATCGATTGCTCATCGCCTCGCGGCCGCGGGTCTGCGCTCGGTCTGAGCCTGTAGTCTCAGACTCGTGCTCGACAAGCGCTGGCTGCGAAGCGATGAGCAATCGACCGAATCCCTTCAAGAGTACTGGCTAGAGCGTGTCTGAAAAAGGCTTTTCGTGAGCTGCGAGTCTCAGTTTGTGGGAGATTTTATCCGAATGAGGGCGGCGTAGCGGGCTACGGCAACCGAATGAGGGTAAAATATACCGCAAAGTGGGGCTTGCAGATTGCGGAAATGATTTTTCAGACACGCTCCAGGACTTATTGCTATACTTATTTATCTATTTTACATCCCAATGAACAACTATATCTATATATTCCTTTATTTTTAAGGGATATCCAGTGACCCTCTCCATACCAGCCATCTCAGTCTCCACCAAAACTTTGCCTGGATTTTCCCTGCGTCCCCTCTGCGATACCGCAGTGCTTGTCGAGCACGTGTTTGAGACTACAGGCTCAAACCGAGCGCAGACCCACGCGGTGTCGCAGAGGGGACGCAGGGAAAATCTTACACAGCATAGTTATTCAATCTCATCTTTTAAAGCCAAAGCGCACCAAGCACTGCCCCGCAAGCCATAAACACCTCACACAGCGACAAAAAGCACCCCGCCAGGTCCCCGGTCGTTCCTCCGAAATACTTCATCGCATTCCGATAATAAAGGACATAAACCAGAATCGCTATTCCATAAACCAGAAGACCCAGTTTCCAGTCCACCAGCAGCATCCCGGCCAGCAGTATCAGCAGATACACACACATCGTGGCTTTTACCTGCCGATCCTTCGCCCCGCGTGCCATAGCAGAAACCGATCCGGTCTTTTTTGCCTTCGGAAATGTCACGATCGCCAGCCCGCTTAATGTCCGGGACAGACAAAATGTAAAGGGGATCATCGCCAGGGCACGGGCACTGATCTGGCTGTATACACCATAATAAAACATAAAGTAAACCGCACAGGTAATCACCGCAAATGCTCCGGAATTAGAATCCTTCAGGATCTCCAGCCGGCGCTCACGTTCCTGCCATGAACTCATCGCATCTGCCGTATCCAACAATCCGTCCAGGTGAATCCCTCCGGTAAGAAACCATGGGATCAATGTCAGGATCACGGTATAAAAGGCTGAGGAAAGCCCAAGATACGTTCCGAACGTCCCCCACAGCCAGGTTACTCCGCCGATGGCAACACCGATCCATGGGAAAAAGCACATGGCATATGCCATATTTTCTTCATTCCATTCACACTGGGGCATCGGGATCTTCGAATACATGGAAAATGCAATCAGAAAACTATGATAAAATTTCTTCATTTTTTCTCTCCTCGCCTGTCTTTTTATGAAAAATCGGAATTCCGTAGACAACCTCTGTGACTGTATCTGCGATCTGCGCCATCTGACAGTTGATCGCACCAAGTTTTTCCAGATATTTTTCTGTCTCCGGATCGTAGGTGATGCCGTCGGAAAAGACCTCATTCGTCACTACCACCAGATTTTCTGCCTGCTCCAGCAGATGGTGGATTCCATTCAGGATCGCCTTCACAGTATTGTCCCCGGCTCCGCCTTCCTGATAGATCTCATTTGCCGTCAGATTCGACATGCACTCCAGCAGTACATCTGCCCCCTGCGGTATCGTAAGATGCTCCAGATCCGTATAACGCTCAATCGTCGTAAACTTTTTCTCTGCCCGCATGGCGCGATGTCTCGCGATCCTCCGGTGGCTTTCTTCATCAAACGGGTACATCGTCGCAATATAGATTCTTTTATTTCCCTGACAATCCAGGATACACTGTTCCGCAAATGCAGATTTTCCGCTGCCGCTTCCTCCTGTTACTACATGAAACATCTCTGATTTCCTTCACTTTCTCTTCTTACACCAGTGGCACATAATTTTCCATCTGATTATCTGAAAACGTGCACATTCCTCCATATACCGCCAGCGCCATATCAAGGATCGGATAAATCGTTACCGCTCCGGTTCCCTCACCCAGACACATATCACAGTCTAAAAATACCGGAATATCCAGCGCCTCCAGGATCATCATCGTTGCCGGTTCTTTTGATTTGTGTGATGTGATTACATAATCTTTCACTGCCGGACAGATCCGGATCGCACACAATGCGGCCACACAGGAGATGAATCCATCGGCAACCACCGGGATCCGACAGGCTGCTCCGCCTAAGAATACCCCTGCCATACCGGCGATATCGAGTCCGCCTACTTTCGCGAGCACATCGATCGGATCTTCTTTCTTCGGTTTATGCAAGGCAATCGCATCTCTGATCACAGAAATCTTCTTTTTCAGTCCTGTACCGGAAAGTCCTGCACCGCGTCCGGTTACCTTTGCCGGATCTTGTTCCAGTAAAACGGCAGTCACTGCACTGCTGGTCGTTGTATTGCCGATTCCCATCTCACCGGTTGCTATGATTCCATACCCTTTTTCTTTGAGTTCTTCCACCATATGGATGCCGACTTCGAGTGCCTGAACAGCCTGTTCTCTTGTCATGGCAGGCTCTTTCGCCATATTTTTTGTTCCGTACATCACTTTATGCTGAAGAATCGTGCTGTCCGTAGCAATTCCGATGTCCACCGGGAAGATATCTGCGCCTGCTTTTTTACAGAGGATACTTGCTGTAGCCTTTTCTTTCAGAAAATTTTCGGCTACGATTTTGGTCACTTCCTGCCCGCTCTGTGTCACACCTTCTTCCACTACACCGTTATCGGCGCACATGACCACCAGAGCTTTTTTCTTCAGGTCCACTCTGGCATTCCCTGTCATACCGGCGATACGAACGACCGTATCCTGCAGCCGTCCCAGACTATGAAGCGGCATGGCAATATTGTTCCAGTGTGCCAGAGCCGCTTCTATGGCTGTCTTATCTGCCGGGTGTATCTTCTCCAGCGTTTCCTCTAACGTCATACTTATGCCTTCCTTTCCTCACAGGTGCGTAAGAACTGTTCCGGCACCTGCAGATTGCTGTAATAATACATATGCGGAAATCCGCTCATTCCCTGTCTGTCACTGTGTATACAGTTCCATGACCGACTGCTCAGTGGTTTCCTGGCCGTATAGCTTTCCCCGCAGTTATCCGAATCAAAATAATGAAATTCATGGGCCCGGATTCCTCCCACATTCTTCCCGAAACAGGTTCCGTCTTCCAGGGTAATATAACCGAATCTGGTAAGCCGGGGCGTACGCCAGGATTTGCCGGAAATAACACCGGCCATCGGCCAGCTGTGTCCTTCCATGTCCTCCATCTCCTGATGCAGATACATAAAACCACCGCATTCTGCCATATAGGGAATACCTGCCTGTACCGCTTCACGGACAGAAGTAAGCATTTTTTTATTCTCACTCAGTGCTTTTGCATACAGTTCCGGATATCCGCCATGAAAAAGCATTCCGTCTATATTTTTCGGAAGTTTTTCATCATGAATGGGAGAAAAGGGAATCAGCTGCGCACCCATTTCTTCCAGAAGCTCCAGATTGTCCTGATAGAAAAAGCAGAACGCTTCATCCTTCGCCAGAGCGATCCTTACGGTTCTTTTTGTATGATAACCGGTCAGTGGTTCCTGAACAGGAAGTTCCTCTGCACCTTCTGCCAGTTCCAGAAGTCCGTCAATATCCACGGATCTTTCCAGGATCTCTGCCAGTTTCATCAGTTTATCATGCAGATCTGCGATTTCTTCCGGCATCACCAGACCCAGATGACGGCTTTCCAGCACGCAGTCCTTCACCACCGGAACATACCCGTACACTTTCACCGGCAGGGTTTCTTCGATGATCTGCTTTAACCGCGGATACATCATTGGGGATATCTGATTCAGAATCACACCACGGATCTGACTGTCTTCTCTGTATTCCATAAAGCCCTTGACAAAAGCTGCCGCAGACAGACTCATTCCCTTTGCATTTACAATCAGCACCGCGGGTGTTTTTGTGATTCTTGCCACATCATAGGCACTGGCTTTCGGAGAGATCCCCGCAAGTCCGTCATAGTAACCCATCACGCCTTCAATCACAGAAATCTCACAGTCTCTTGCATTTTTCTCCAGAAGATACCGCAGGGTATCTTCCTTCGCAAAAAAGCTGTCCAGGTTCCTGCTTTTTGTTCCGATCACACGGCTGTGAAACATCGGGTCAATATAATCCGGTCCACACTTGAAAGAAGCAACCTGCAGGTTTCTGTTTTTTAATGCCTGCAGCAGTCCGCAGGTGAGCAGTGTCTTTCCGCTTCCGCTCGCGGCTGCCCCGAGAAGGATTCGCGGCACTTTGCGTTTGTTATTCATTTGTTTCTTCCTTTCCCCGGCAGGAAATCACATAGACCGGATTCTGTCCCATCATCAGATGATAAGATCCCGCTTTTTTGCCTTTTGCTACCTGCACCTGTGCGATATCCACCTGCTCAAATGGCAAAACATTCAGACAGTTCATGGCCTCTCCCACGGATTCGAGAGCGATGCAGTTGATCACCACACGGATCCTTGGATTCTTTGAAAGCAGCAGTTTAAGGATGTCTTTCATGTTACCGGAGGAGCCTCCGATAAAAGCATGGGTCGGTACCGGCAGATCCACGCAGGCTTCCGGTGCCAGTCCTTCGACAATCTCAAGATTATCTGCTGCGAACTTTTCTTTGTTTTTATATAACAGTTCCACAGCCTCCGGTTTTTTCTCGATCGCATATACCCGGCCTTCTACCGCCTGCATAGCCATCTCTACGGATACAGAACCGGTTCCTGCTCCCACATCGTAAACAATCGAATTCCGTGTCAGCTGTAATTTTGACAGGGAGATGCCTCGCACTTCCTCTTTCGTCATCGGCACTTTTCCCCGGATAAATGCTTCATCCGGGATCCCGTGTGTCACGATGGCTTCTTTTCCCTCTCTGGTAAATAACACAACACTGAGACTGTCCGTCTCAAGTTCTGTCAGCTGCCAGGCATATCCCCGGGTGATCTTTTCTTCCGGGTAAGAAAGCCGTTCGCCCACCTCTACCCGCACATCACCCATGCCGTAGCGCTGCAGCTTCTGACACAATTTTGCGATGCCGTCTGTCGTTCCCACAATAGCAAAAATCTTTCCGTATATACGCAGAAGTCCGGGCAGATTGCACTCTCTTCCATGAAGGCTGACCGGATGAACATCTTCCCACGGTGTTTCCAGTTTTGCGCAGAAATAAATCATAGAAGATATGCCACAGTACACTTTTTTCTGTATCATCGGCAGTTCCCGGTGCAGTGTCTCCAGGAGTTTTTTGGCTCCGCTGTAGAATCCGACATCCCCTGAGAGGGCAATCGCCACGTTTTTGTGCTCCGGATGGGCCGCAATATAGGCACAGATCTCTTCCGGTTTGTATCCGGTCCAGACTTCCTGGCCCGGTTTCCGGATATGTTCCACCATCCGTGCTGCTCCGATCAGAAGATCCGCACACTCCAGTGCCTGTTTTCCTTCCTGTGTCAGAGTATCTGCAGTTCCCATACCGATTCCCACAAGAGATACCTTTTGCCCCAGAAGGATATCCTCAGTTTCTTCTCCTTCGGTTACCGCTTCTGTATTTTGCGTTGCTGCTTCCTGCATGACAGGTTCCTGCGCAACCTTTTCCTGCCCACTGCCGGGATTCTCTATATTCTCTATATTTTCTATATTTTCTGTATCAGTATTGACAATTTCGATTTTTGCATCATTTGCAACATTTTCTTTCGGGAGAAACCGGCGATTCAGATACTCTATACATTTCTCCAGTTCCATGCCCTGTTCTTCCTTCGGTCGTCCGATGACAATCATCCGGCAGCCGGTTTCTTTTGCCGCCTGATATTTTTCCAGAAATCCTCCGGCTCTTCCCGATTCTTTACTTACCATCCATGCGATATCAAACTGATGGATCAGTGCGATATTCATTTCCCGGGAAAAAGGTCCCTGCATGCACAGCAGATGTTTCCCTTCGATGCCAAGTTTTGCGCAGGAAGAGACAACTTCCACCAGAGAAAGCACTCTGGCATAGATTCTTTCCTGATAATCGGTCAGTGCCGTATAGGCAGACAGTTCTTTGCTCCCGGTGGTAACCAGAATATTTCCACTGGTTTTTTCCAGATATTCCACCGCTTCCCGGATGCTTTTTACATATGTAATGGTTTCTTCTTCTTCAAGACGCCGGCTTTCCTGACGCACCACCCGCAGATAGGCAGTTCCGGTACGTTCGCAGGCGGTCTCAATATTTTCCGTCACTACCTGGGCATACGGATGAGTCGCATCGATGACCAGCCCGTTCTCCATCTGTAACATCCTCTCTTCCATCTGCTTTTCATCCAGACGTTCGTGGGATAATTCCAGATATTCGCCCTGTGGCAACAGACTTTCTCCGTATTCCGTAGCGACACATACCATGGAAGGTATTTTATTTTTATTCAAATATTCGGCCACGATGCGTCCTTCCACCGTACCGCCGAACAGCAGAACTTTATACATTTCGATATCCCCTCGGTGTTACCATCTTACCGTTAATCTCTTTGGTCTGTGAATTGCCCACCCATACGGTCGTAAACATGTCTACCTTCGTATCCCGCAGGGTTTTCAGATCCATCACTTCATAATGTTCCCCGTCTCTTCCGATGTAGCTTACGATACCGCATACGGTTTCCGGGCTCTTGTACTGCATCATCAGATCACAGGCTTTCTGCAGATAATCGCTTCGCTTCCTGCTGGACGGGTTATACAGACACACAACAAAATCAGCCTCTGCAGCTGCCAGCAGACGTGCCTCAATCTTCTCCCACGGTGTCAGCAGATCACTCAGACTGATCAGACAGAAATCGTGGATCAGCGGAGCACCCAGTACTGCCGCACCGCCGGTCGCTGCTGTTACACCGGGAATAATCTCCAGTTCTACTTCCGGATAGTTGACACCGACCTCATACATCAGTCCGGACATACCGTACACACCGGCATCTCCGCTGCAGATCATGGAAACTACTTTTCCCTTTTTTGCTTCTTCAAAAGCCATCACACAACGATCCACCTCTTTTTTCATGGGAGTGGTCAGGAATTCTTTCCCCGGAAAATGTTCTTTTACCAGATCTACATATACTGTATAGCCGATAATTACCTCACTTTTTTCCATTGCATGAATTGCCTTCAGTGTCATCTGTTCGTATTCTCCCGGTCCGATACCGATTACATATAATTTATTCAAAGCTCACACTCCATTTCTTTATTGTACACGCAGCGGTCACTCCCTCTGCGGCCTGTTTTCTCATGATAAATGTTCCGCCATCGCCGGCAAGGCTGGCACTTCGTTCGCATACATTGTCCACACCGGTGATCTTGCTGACAAATGCAGATGGCGTAAAGGTACCTTTTGCTTTTTCAAGTTCTTCTCCACGATAAGTCACAAAAGGAAGGTGATATTTTTCACAGAACGCCAGCAGTCCCGGCTCTTCTTTTTTCAGATCGATGCTGGCTGCCAGGATAATCTGTTCTGCAGCTATTCCATGTTCTGACAGATACTTCTGAATCTGTGTTTCGATCTTTTCTTCCGGTGTGTTTTTCCTGCAGCCCACCCCGAGATACACATTTTTCGGATACAGATGAAGCATCCGAGTCTGCTCTGTTCCCAGGGCTTCTTCCTGTTCTCTGTCACTTTGCGGGATTGCAAACCATAAAGTTCCCTGTTTCCCATCCGGGCTTTCCGTCTTCCGGAATCGCAGCTGTTCCGGAATGGTCTGTTCTTTCGGAAAGACGAATCCTTCTCCGGCTCCCCAGACAATAGTTTTTCCCCGGATCAGCAACGCCGCCATCTCTTTTGCCAGCTCCATATCAGAAATCACCAGATTGTTTTTCCGGGCGAAGACATCCACCGCAAAAGTGTGGTTTACGTCTGTCCCTGTGGTGATCACGGGTTGCGCTCCGATGCTTTCTGCAGCGAATTCCGTCAGTTCGTTTGCTCCGCCGAGATGACCGGAGAGAAGAGAGATCGCATAGCTGCCCTGTTCATCGATCACCACAACCGCCGGGTCTGTTTTCTTACTTACCACAAAAGGAGCGATGGTTCTCACAGCGATCCCGGTGGCACTGAAAAAGATGATTCCGTCCAGTCGGGGGATCCATTCTTCTGCCCATTCTCTCAGGGTCCCTTTCACTTTCCGAAAAGGATGTTTTTCAGGAAGCTCTACATATTTACTTTTCACAAAGCCATACACCTCCTGATTCTGCTTTTGCAGATCTCTCAGAAGTTTTTCTCCAAGGACACAGCCATGTTCTGTGAATGCGATGATTCCTGTCTTTTTCATCTTATTTTGTTGCTTCCCGAAACTCTGTGGTGAATGCCGGATTATACAGTTCTGACCGATCATAGTGGCTGTGAGCCACCACATCACCGATGATCATCAGTGCGGTCTTTGTAATATTGTTTTCTTTTGCTGTCTGTGCCAGCGTTCCTACTGTACAGATGAATGTTTTCTGATCTTCCCAGGTCGCTTTGTATACAATCGCTGCCGGAGTATCGGCGGTATAACCACCCTCGATCAGTCTTCTGCTCAGTTCTTCTAACATGCCTGTACTTAAAAAGACAACCATCGTTGCCTGATGGGCCGCAAAGGACTGGATGCTCTCTTTTTCCGGTACCGGAGTTCTTCCTTCCATTCGGGTTATGATCACGCTCTGTGATACATCCGGCAGTGTGTATTCCAGATTCAGCGCGGATGCCGCACCACAGAAGCTGCTGACACCCGGGCAATAATCAAATGCAATGTTTTTTTCTTCCAGCACATCCATCTGCTCCCGGATCGCACCATACAAAGAAGGATCTCCGGTATGGAGACGTACCGTTGTCAGCCCCTTTTCTTCCGCTGCAAAGATCACATCCAGAACTTCTTCCAGTGTCATCTTCGCACTGTTGTAGATCTCACAGTTTTCTTTCGTGTATTCAAGAAGCTGTGGATTGACCAGTGAGCCTGCATAGATCACTACGTCTGCTTCTTCCAGAAATCTTTTTCCTCTCAGTGTGATCAGATCCGGTGCACCGGAACCTGCCCCTACAAAATGTACCATATATTTTCTCCTCTCTTGTCCCTGGCGTCAGGCACTCTTATTTTCTCTTATTTTTTATCTTTTACGACCAGAAGGGTATAATATCCTGCTTCTTCCGGTATCTCTTTAGCCGATGCATAGATTTTTTCCTCCGGCATGCCGCAGTTTTCGATCATTACGGCATTCTGTCCGCTTCTTAAAATGCTGTCTCTTACTTTTTTCAGGCGTTTGCCGCTTTTCATCAGCACTTTGGTTCCAGGCAGTTTTAAAAGCTCATCCATTTCTTCTGCTTTATAGGTCGCCGGAATCACATGGAGCGGTTCTGCCATCTCCGCCAGACCCATATTAAGACGGGCCGCCACTGCACAGAAAGAAGTGATCCCGCTCACGATTTCAGCCTGATAACCGCGTTCCAGGATACGTTTATGTACATACAGATAAGTGGAATATATAGTAGGATCTCCCAGTGTCAGAAACACCACATTTTTTCCCTGTTTCAGATAAGATTCCACTGCATCTGCAGCCTTATTATGATTGTCTTCCAGTACTGCCCTGTCTTTTGTCATCGGCATAGCCACCGGAATCAGTTCTTTTTCATCCAGTTTTGGATATGCTCCTTTTACGATCTGATAAGCGACACTGGCTTTTATATCGTTGCCTGGTACTGCGATCACAGGATTCTCGCGGATCAGACGAAGGGCTTTCAGTGTCAGCAGTTCCGGATCTCCCGGTCCCACTCCAAGTCCATATAATATTCCACTCATAGTTTTTTCTCCTCGTTTTTCTGTTGATTCGGTTTCTGTTCTTTATCTGCACATTGATCGTGTGCTTTTTTTTCTGCCTGCTTCATGATTTTTCGGGCGAGTTCCGGAACCTTCGAGGTTTCTGCCAGCTTTCCATATACATTGGAAAATAAGATAGTTCCCACTTCCAGCTGTTCGCCTGCCCTTTTATTCAGATAGAATTCTACCCGGTCACTGATTTCTTTCATCGTAGCTTCCAGATAACCCTTTCGTTTTAAAATCTCCACACTCTGCTCCGTGGTGATCGTATCAAGAATCTCTTTTGCTGTCTCCAGATCTGCGCCGGCGCGGATCGCATTCGCTGCCATCAGTTCGCTTCGACTGTCTGCCTGGCGGGAATGGGTATTCATGATTCCACCGGCTACTTTCACAAATTTGCCGATATGGGAGATAAACAAGATACCCTTTACTCCCAGCTCTCTTGCCATATCCAAGGTCTCCCCCACATAATTGCTACATTTCATCGAATAGGTAAGATCCAGTCTTGTCTGTTCTTTTGAAAAAGCCTGACCGTAATTTCCCGGTGTAATCACCAGATAAGACCCGCCGCCTTCCACCAGCATCTTCATCTCCAGCCGCAGGCTGGCCACCAGTGCTGTCTCACTCATCGGGATCACGATGCCACTTGTTCCAAGAACAGAGATTCCGCCTTCGATACCCAGACGTGGATTAAACGTCTTTTTTGCAAGCTCCACTCCTGCCGGAATCTCAATCTGCACATCCAGACCTCCGGTGTAGTGATATTCTTTACAGACCTGCTCTACATTTTCAAGGATCATCTGCCTTGGAACCTTGTTGATCGCCGCCTCGCCAACTGCCTGCCACAGACCCGGTCTTGTCACTCTTCCTACGCCGATCCCTCCGTCCAGAGTAATCTGTGGTGCATCCCTGCGGGAAACGTTTGCATATACATAGATTCCCGTCGTTACATCCGGATCATCACCGCCATCCTTCTGCACGGCACAGCGCACCCTTCCCTCATCCATGGAAATCTCCTCGATCAGCAGATGCAGTAAAATTCCTTTTGGTGTCTGTAAAGCCACCTCTTCTACTTTTTCCCCGGTCAGCAGCATCCGCGTTGCCGCCTGCGCCGCAGCTGCCGCACAGGAACCGGTTGTATAACCGTAACGAAGTTTTCTGTTTTTTTCATCTACCGCATAATATCCTTCCAGACCGGTGCGGTGTGTTTTTTTATCCATATTATTTTTTCCAATCACAGTTTACTTATTGCTTTGTCTTATTGCCTGCATACATGAACAAAGAATGTGTCTTGGCACATTCTCGCGCCTGCGCGGTCGCTTGCGACATCTACCTTATACGCCGCAGTGCGCATCCTCGCGGAACGTTTTTTACTTTGCAGGAAAGCAGTTTCCTGTAAGTAAAAAACCGTTGTCAAAAAGACAACGGTTTTCCTGCTCATTTCTATTCTGTAATCCTTCGGTTGCCGCAAATGTTTACAGTCCTCACCATACAGAGAGTACTCCGACTTTAACGGTAACGGACTTGTACAGGAATTTCACCTGTTTTCCTGCAACTGTATGTGATAAATTTTTCACGACAATATTATAAACTCTTTCCTGTAGGCTGTCAATGATGGATAGTATCAGGTTTTTTTGATCCAGGTACTGTAGAACGTCGTATTTTTATATGTAAATGCATGTGTTTTTTCCGGATCCAGATTCGCATTCTCAAATGCTTTTGGTGTCATAAATCCCAGATATTCCAGCATAGTATGACCTTCCGGAACCTTCAGTTCTTCCAGTATACCTTTCACTTCATCGCTCAGCTCATCGGTCTTGTTATTATCGTAAGCATCACAGATTGCTCTGGCGTTCGCAACAGCTTTTTTTGCATTTTCCATCGCTGTACCGCCTTTGCCGCTCACGATGAGATTCAGACTTTTTGTCAGTGCTCCGTCTCTTGCCACTTCAAACTGTGTTGCCTGATAAATCATATTTTTCGCTTCTGATGGATATGGAGCCGAGCTGGTCTTATTGGTCCGCATACGGTTTAACATAACCATCGCGACACCTGTCATACCGGTAGGTCCCTGGTTTGCCGACTCTGCATAGACAGCTGCCGCAAGGAACTCGTCCTCTGTTACATCCACACCCACCTGAGGATCGGAAAGATATGTTTTCTTTTCCACATTGTATTTTCTTCCATTCGCATCAGTCACTTGAAGATAACGGTTTTCCCGGTTCGTGCATAGTCCATTGGCATCGAATGTATAAACATAACTTCCGAGGCTGTAATCTTTACCGGCTACCATTCTGCCGTATTTATCAATGTAATAACCACCGATCCCGGCTGTTCCTACCCAGTAATTATAGGCTTTCTCACCTACTTTTTCTGCACTGTTCTTTGCGGTCGGTTTCAGATAATACCAAGTGCTTCCCTGCTTCAGCCAGCCGGTTACCATATAACCGTCAGCACCGAAATAATATTCTTTTCCATCGATCGTTTTCCAGGTGCTCTTTGCATAAGAACCGTTTTCCTGCACATACAGCCAGCCACCGTTATTCTGAACCCAGTAAGCCTGTGCTCTGGTCTTTCCCTGTACCCATGCACCGCTGCCGTCCACATAATTGTCGCCGATCCAAGTATCGGTTACCATCGCTCCGCTGGCGTTCATGTAATACCAGGTTCCACCTACCTGGATCCAGCCCGTTGCCATCGCTCCGCTTCCCGCCAGATAATACCAGGTTCCGGACAGTTTTATCCAGCCGGTTACCATCCAGCCGGCTCCGTCAAAATAATACCAGGTTCCATTGATGGCTTCCCAGTTATTTTTGGTATAACTTCCGTCTGCATGACGATACCACCAGCGGTTTCCGCTCTGTATCCAGCCGGCCTGTGCTTTTACTTTCCCCGGGATCCAGGCTCCGCTTCCGTCTACATAATTGTTTCCGATCCAGGTATCGGTTACCATCGCTCCACTGGTGTTCATGTAATACCAGGTTCCACCTACCTGGATCCAGCCCGTTGCCATCGCTCCGCTTCCTGTCAGATAATACCAGGTTCCGGACAGTTTTACCCAACCGGTTACCATCCAGCCGGCTCCGTCAAAGTAGTACCAGGCTCCGTTGATCACTTCCCATCCATTGGTAGTATAGCTTCCGTCTGCATGACGATACCACCAGCGGTTTCCGCTCTGTATCCAGCCGGCCTGTGCTTTTACTTTCCCCGGGATCCAGGCTCCGCTTCCGTCTACATAATTGTTTCCGATCCAGGTATCTGCCTGCATCATTCCACTTTCATTCAGATAATACCAGGTACTTCCCAGCTGGATCCAGCCCGTTGCCATCGCTCCGCTTTCTGTCAGATAATACCAGCCGCTCGGGCGTTTTAACCAGCCGGTTACCATCCAGCCGGCTCCGTCAAAGTAATACCAGGCTCCATTGATCACTTCCCATCCATTGGTGGTATAGCTTCCGTCTGCATGACGGTACCACCAGCGGTTTCCATCCCGGATCCACTGATTGACATCCACTACAGCCCGTGGCTGTACCTGTACCTGAGGTTCTTCCTCTGAAACCGCCTGTTCACCGGTCTGTGCTGTCTGCGGTTCTGTCTGTTCTCTGCTCTTATCTGCAGCTGTTCTGTTTTCTGCTGCTTCAGTTTTGTCTGTCTGTACCTCTGCCGCACCCTCTGCTGCATATTCCTCTGCCTGTTCTTTGTTTTCTGTTTCGTTCTCCTGCCCGGCCACCTGGGATGCTTCCTGTGTCACTACCGGCTGCGGAACACTTGCCAGTGCCCCGGTCGGTGTCAGCATGGTAACTGTAAGGCATCCTGCCAGTAATCTGCTTACGTATTTTTTCTTCATATGTATTTCCTTCTATTGTATTTTCTTCTATGTCTGAAGCATTGCACTCTTCTCGATTATACAAGAAACAATGTACTGGTTTCTTTGCCACAGCTTTTATTATAACTTTGTTACAAATCTTTGTCAATTTCTTTGCATTTTCCTCAGCACTTTTTTCAGATAATTATACAGATCAACCCGCCCTTGCTGTCATTGACAATCTTTTGCATCGTATCCTGCAGCTTCACCTGACTTTCTTCACTGATCTGAGCAATCTTGGTACGGATGCCGTCTTCTACCAGCTGTTCGATGGATTTTCCGAAAATATTGGTTTCCCACATACCATCATCGGTATTTTTTTCATTTTCTTTGATGAATGTGATCAGATCGTGCGCCTGTTCCTCGCTTCCTACAATCGGTGCAATCTCCGTCTCAATATTCGCTTTGATCATATGGATGGACGGACTGACCGACTTGATCTTAACACCGTATTTGTTTCCCTGACGGATCACAACCGGTTCTTCCAGTGTGATCTCATTTTTCTCGGGGATCACTACACCATAACCTGTTCCACGTACGGATTCGATGGCCTGCTGGACTTTTGTATATTCCTGTTTCATCTGCGCCAGCTCTTTCAGTGTATGGATCAGCTGATACTCGCTCTCTATCGTCACACCGGTCATCTCGCTCATCACCTGATAATAATAGGGATCTTCGATCTGAATACGGACTTTTACCACGCCGTTGGAAAGGTTGATTTCTTCCAGTGTGACTGATTTGACATAGTTACTGTCCATCTCCAGATTTTCCTGCCGGATATCACGGATATATTCCATGGTTCCCATCTTCTCTTTCATCTGTTTCAACAGATCTTCTTTCAGATAATGGGTGACCGGAAGCAGTTCCACCCATTTTGGTATGTAATATTCGATCTGACGCACCGGGAATTCATAAAGAATCTTTTCCAGGATCCGGAGCACATCTTCTTTTCGAAGTTGTTCACAGTTTACCCCGAGTACCGCTGCCTGATATTTTTCTTCCAGTTCTCTTACCAGCTTCTGTGCCTCTTCCCCGTACGGCTTTTTCGAATTCACAAGAATCAAAAATGGTTTCCCCTGTTTTTTGAGTTCCTGTACTGTCTTTTCTTCTCCATCCACAAAATTTTTACGCGGAATATCACCGAAGGAACCGTCGCAGGTTACTACGAGACCGATGGTAGAATGTTCCTGGATCACTTTTCTGGTTCCGATCTCTGCCGCCTGATGAAACGGAATCTCCTGTTCATACCAGGGGGTTTTTACCATTCGTTCTTTTTCCTGCTCCATATTCCCTGTAGCTTCAGGCACCATAAATCCCACGCAGTCGATCAGTCGGATCTTCACCGGAATCTCTTCTCCCAGATTTACATTCACCGCTTCCCTGGGAATAAATTTGGGTTCCACTGTTGTAATTGTTCTTCCTGAACCGGAAACCGGCAGCTGATCCCGCACCTCCGCAGCATCCTGTTCTTCCATTCCCGGAAGTGCCAGAAGTTCCATGAACCTCCGGATAAATGTGGATTTGCCCGTCCGGACCGGTCCTACCACCCCCAGAAGGAATTGGCCCTTCGTACGGGCTTGTATATCTTTGTAGACAGCAAATGGCTCCATATAGAAAAATCCTCCTCACCTATACTACTACTCAGTATATGTGAGAAGAATTTTCTCTAATACCAGATTTTTTATTTTTCACAGGAAGATGGATCCTCTTGTGCCATATTTCTCCGCAGCTGTTCCAGATACTGTTTTTCTTTTTTACTCAGTACTGCATCTTCCAGAAGTTCCGGACGGTTCTGAAGGGTTCGCAGGATAGACTGCTCTCTCCTCCACTTTTCAATATTCGCATGATGACCGGAAAGCAGCACATCCGGTACTTTTTTCCCCATCCATTCTGCCGGACGGCTGTACTGCGGATATTCCAGAAGATTGTCATGGAAGGAATCAAATTCCGCGGATTCTTCATTGTTCAACACTCCCGGCACAAAACGGGAAATTGCATCCATCATTACCAGTGCCGGAAGTTCCCCGCCTGTCAGTACATAATCACCGATGGACACATAATCTGTTACCACTTCTTCCAGCACACGCTCATCGATACCTTCATAGTGCCCACACAAGAATACAAGATCCTGTTCTCTGGCAAAATCTTCCACCATCGACTGCTGAAATACTTTTCCCTGCGGTGTCAGATAGATCACACGTGGTTTGTATCCGATGGATTCGGTCACCTGTTTCCATGCTCCGTAGACAGGTTCTGCCTGCATCACCATGCCGGCTCCTCCGCCATATGGATAGTCGTCCACTTTCATATGTTTATTGGTTGAAAAATCCCGGATGTTCGTTGCAGTCAGCCGGATCAGTCCCTGCTCCATAGCCCGTCCCATAATACTGGTTCTCATACCCTGTTCGATCATCTCGGGAAACAATGTAAGTACATGATAATGCATACTCTTTCCTTCCTGTAATCATACAGCCGTTTGCACAGCTGCTTTTTATCAACATGGATACCTGTCTGAATCTGTCCCGTCAAAAAGCGGTCAGATCAGACCATCCAACAGATGAATTTTCATTTTTCCTGCTTCCACATCCACATCAAGGATGCAGTCTTTGATTGCCGGGATCAGAACCTCTCCATGTTCTTCTGTCCGGATACAATACACATCATTTGCCCCTGTCTGCATCACATCTGTCAGAACACCAAATGCTGTACCATCCTCAAGTTCTACCTGCATATCAATCAGATCTGCAATAAAATACTCATCTTTTTTTAATTTCACTGCATGTTCTCTGGTCACATACAGGCTCTTCCCTTTATACTTTTCAATGTCATTGATATTATCAATGCCTTTAAATTTCAGAATCACAAACTGTTTGAAAAATTTTACCCCTTCGATTTCCAGACCTTTCTGTTCTCTTCCGGTATCCAGGATCACCTGTTTTAATTTTCTGAACCGATCTGGATCGTCTGTAGTAGGAAATACTTTTACTTCTCCCCGGATCCCGTGAGTGCTGGAGATTACTCCAACCTGCAGCAATTGTTCCATATCTCTACTCCTCTTTGTTTCCTGTTTCCAACGATATATGTTATCCGCGGAAATGAATGAAAAAGGATATAGCCATTGGCTATATCCTCATATTTTCAGCTATTGCAGAATTTCAACTACAACCTTCTTATCACATTTAGAGGAAGCAGCTTTTACCACAGTTCGGATTGCCTTTGCGATGCGTCCCTGACGGCCAATCACCTTGCCCATATCGGAAGGTGCCACCTTCAATTCTACTAAAATCGCATTGCTCTCTTCAGTCTGGTTTACTACCACTTCTTCCGGATGGTCTACGAGGGATTTTGCAATTACTTCTACTAAATCTTTCATCACGCACCTCCACGTATTTGTCAAAGCATTTCCATCTCAGAGAAATGCATCAGGCAAAAACGATATTACTGCTCAGAGCAAATCATGAACAGCAACAACATAATTCAGCAGTCCCTGGCGGTCCTGCATTATTTTTCGATACCGGCTAATTTGAAGATTTTGCTTACAACTTCTGTAGGCTGAGCACCGTTTGCCAGCCATTTTTTAGCTGCTTCTTCGTCTACTTTATATACGCTCGGATCACAAGTAGGATCGTATGTTCCGATCTCTTCGATGAATCTTCCGTCTCTTGGGGATCTGGAATCTGCAACGATGATTCTATAGAAAGGTGCTTTTTTCTGACCCATTCTTCTCAGTCTGATTTTTACTGCCATTTTAATTTCCTCCTTAAGGTTATCCTTGTTTATTATAGTTTTATTTGTTTATTTAAAAGGGAAGCTTAAAGCCGCCTCTTTTACCGCTTTTACCACCCAGCATGCCAGGCATCTGTTTCATCATCTTTCTGGTCTGATCAAACTGTTTAACCATCCGGTTGACTTCCGCAATATCTACACCTGCGCCCTGAGCGATTCGTTTCTTTCTGGACGGGTTCAAAAGATCCGGGTTGGCTCTTTCTTTCGGAGTCATGGAAAGGATGATGGCTTCTTTTCTCGCCATGTCTTTCTCATCGATCATACCCTCGATGTCTTTTGCTTTGTTTCCCAGTCCGGGAAGCATGTTCAATACACTGGAAATACCGCCCATGTTCTTCATCTGGTTCATGCTCTCCAGATAATCGTCAAAGCCAAATGTTGCTTTCTTAATCTTCTGTTCCATCTCACGGGCTTTGTCCTCGTCGATGTTCTGCTGAGCTTTTTCAATCAGACTCATCACATCGCCCATTCCCAGGATACGGGAAGCCATACGATCCGGGTAGAACTGTTCGAGATCGGAAAGTTTCTCTCCCATACCTACATACAGAATCGGTTTTCCACTGATTGCTTTGATAGAAAGTGCCGCACCGCCTCGGGTATCACCATCCATCTTTGTTAAAATCACGCCGTCAATGCCCACCTTCTGATTGAAGGACTCTGCCACATTGACTGCATCCTGACCGGTCATCGCGTCAACTACCAGAATGGTCTGATCCACATTGACTTCTTCTTTGATCCGGATCAGTTCCTGCATCATATCTTCATCTACATGAAGACGACCGGCAGTATCGAGGATCACAACGTTAAAGTTCTGATTCTTTGCATGTTCAATCGCTGCTTTGGCGATGTTTACCGGGTTCTGTTTATCTCCCATCGAGAAAACTTCCACACCCTGTTTTTCACCGTTGATCTGCAGCTGTGTGATTGCTGCCGGACGATAAACATCACAGGCTACAAGCAATGGCTTTCTGCCTTTTGCTTTCAGCTTTCCGGCGATCTTTGCTGTGGTTGTTGTCTTACCTGCACCCTGAAGGCCTGCCATCATGATAACAGTAATCTCTCCTGCCGGGCGCAACGCGATCTCCGTGGTCTCACTTCCCATCAGAGATACCAGTTCATCGTTTACGATCTTGATCACCATCTGCCCCGGATTCAGTCCGTTCATCACATCCTGACCGATCGCACGTTCCTGTACCGCTTTGATAAACTGTTTTACCACTTTAAAACTGACATCTGCTTCCAGAAGTGCCATCTTAACTTCTTTTAATGCTACCTTTACATCTGCCTCGGTCAGACGGCCTTTGCTTCTCAGGTTTTTGAATACATTCTGCAGTTTTTCAGTTAAACTTTCAAATGCCATGTATTATAACTCCTCTAATATGCTGTGGGATAAAGTCTCGATCCGGTTCATCACCTGATTCAGATCTTTTTCCTCATAGTGTTGTGTCAGTCCGTGAATCTCATGTACCTTCTCGCGGACCGCTACGAACTTTTCTACCAGATGCAGTTTTTCTTCATATTCTTCCAGTATTCTGGTACTGCGCTTCACCAGATCATGAACCCCCTGCCGGCTGATTCCCTGATCCTGCGCCACCTCGCTGAGCGAATAATCATTCAACACAACATCTTCGTAAACATTCTGCTGATGCTCCGTCAGCAGTTCGCCATAAAAATCATATAACAATGCCTGTCTCGCAAGCTTATCCATGTTCATCACCTTGGACATCATACAACAATCTTTCATGGGTGTCAAGTACTTTTTCTTGACATCGTCATTTTATGATGTTGGAGGCAAAAGGTATTTTATTTTCCTTCCACAAACACATATTTTTTCAGCCGTTTAAAAGCTTCCTGCACTCTGCTGAGTGGCAGTGCCAGGTTTACGCGGATGCCGTACGGGGCAAAAAACGGGCGACCGTCCTGCCATGCCACACCTACATCCCAACCGGCTTTGAGGACCTCGTCGATGGTTTTTCCATGTGTCTTACACCATTCTTCGCAGTCCAGGAACAGCATATAGGTTCCCTGCGGGCGGCTTAATGTGACACCGTGAAAGTGTTCTTTGATGAAATCGCAGGCATAGGAAACATTTCCGCTCAGTACCCGGCACAGTTCATCCACCCACTCATAGCCTTCCGGTTTATATGCACCGATCAGCGCATACATGGAAAGTACATTCATCGCATTATAGTGTGATTTACTGCTGGCTGCCATCACCCGGTCACGAAGATAGGAATTGTAAATGATATGATAACTTCCCACCAGGCCTGCCAGGTTAAAGGTTTTGCTCGGCGCATACATCGCCACGGTGCGGTTTCTCGCATCCTCGCTGACAGACTGTGCCGGCGTATGATGATATCCTTCCAGGATCAGATCCGACCAGATCTCATCGGAGATAACCACGCAGTCATTGGCCTTATATACTTCCATCGCTTTTTCAATCTCCCAGCGTTCCCATACCCGGCCACACGGGTTATGGGGATTACAGAAGACTGCCACATGGATATGATGCTCTTTGATCTTCGCATCCATATCTTCATAATCCATTCTCCAGATTCCTTCCGCATCTTTTTTCAGCGGACTGTGAACCATCTTATATCCATAATTTCCGATGCATCCGGTAAATCCGATATAAGTCGGGCTATGCAGAAGCACTGCATCCCCCGGACTTGCAAATGCCTGTAATGCAGACAGAACACCGCCGAGTACACCATTTTCATACCCGATCGCCTCCGCAGTCAGTCCCTCTACACCGTTTCGTTTCGTCTGCCAATCGATAATCTCCTGAAAATATTCTTCCCGCGGATCAAAATATCCAAATGCCGGGTGCTTTACTCTCTCCGCAATTGCCTCCTGTACAGTCGGTACTGTCGCAAAATTCATATCCGCCACCCACATCGGAATAATATCGAATCCCTCTTTTGGTTTCGCCGGACTTCCCTGTCCGTCTTCACTGAGACCATCTACCGCAATCGCATCCATACCGTGACGATCCATGATTGTTGTAAAATCGTATTTCATTCGTAAAAACCTCCATGTATATAATTACTCTTATCAGTAACTGCTCCACACCTTCATAGTTATCTTTATTATATATGTTTTCTGTATAAAGCACAAATGTAAAAGCAGGCAGGAATACTATCTGAAACTAGTTTCCTGCCCGTTTTTCCATTACATTATTGTCTGTACATTCGTTTGTATTCAGGAAAGCTTCGGGAATAACGCTTTCACCGTCGGATAGATCTGCACAAATTTCCGATACTGTGTCTCGTATTTTTCTGCGATCTCCGGATCCGGTTCTACGGTTTCCACCACTTTCACGATCCTTGCAGCCGCCTCTTCCACCGATGCAAAGGTTCCATCCGCAACTGCAGCAAGCATCGCACCGCCAAGGGCAGGCCCTTCCTCGGAAGCGATCCGGTCTACTTTGATGTTCAATACATTGGCAATGATCTTTCTCCACAGCGGACTCTTCGCTCCACCACCGCAGATCTTGGTTCTCTCGATATGAATTCCTAAAGATTTTGCCACCTCAAAAGAATCACGAATGGCAAATGCCACACCTTCCAGAACCGCCTGTGTCATATCCGCACGACTGGTATCCATGGACATCCCGATAAAGGTGCCTCTCGCCTGCGGATCATTATGTGGGGAGCGTTCTCCCATCAGATACGGTAAGAAGAATACATGATTTTCTCCAAGATTTTCAATTGCTTCCTGCTCTTTTCCGTAATCTTTTGTTCCAATAATGGTATCCATCCACCATTTATTACAGGAAGCTGCGCTCAGCATGCATCCCATCAGATGATAATGTCCGTCTGCATGAGCAAATGCATGCAGGGCATTGTGCGGGTCTACGCCGAAATTCTCACTGGAAATAAAGATTGTTCCGCTGGTTCCCAGAGACACGTTACACTGTCCGTCCCCTACCGTACCAGTTCCGACAGCTGCAGCCGCATTATCTCCAGCTCCTGCTGCTACCAGACAGGTTTCCGGCAGTCCCAGTTCTTTTGCCACCTCCGGTTTTAATGTGCCCACTTTTTCGTAACTTTCAAAAAGTTCCGGCATCTGTTCTCTGCTGACGCCACAGATTTCCAGCATCTGTTCTGACCAGCATTTGTTTTTCACATCCAGCAGAAGCATACCGGACGCATCGGAGTAATCGCAGCAATGTACACCGGTCAGACAGTAAGCCAGATAGTCTTTCGGGAGCATAATCTTACAGATTTTTGCAAAATTCTCCGGCTCATTTTCTTTCACCCACAGAATCTTCGGTGCGGTAAATCCGGCAAATGCGATATTTGCCGTATATTCGGACAGTTTTTCTTTCCCAATTACCTGATTCAGATAATCGGTTTCTTTTGTGGTTCGCCCATCGTTCCACAGGATCGCCGGGCGGATCACCTGATCCTTCTCATCCAGAATAACCAGTCCATGCATCTGTCCGCCAAAACTGATACCTGCCACCTCTGCCGCGTCGATCTTGCTGATCAGCTCACGGATTCCTTCTTTCGACTGTTCCCACCAGTCTTCCGGATTCTGTTCTGACCAGCCCGGATGTGGGAACGACAGTGGATATTCTCTGGATACGATATTGACAACCTGCCCTTCCTGATCCATCAGCAGAAGTTTTACTGCAGATGTTCCAAGGTCTACGCCGATATAATATTTCATTTTTTCCTCCTGTATCTGATCTATTTTTATTTTATGCAAAAGGATTTTCTGTCGGATATCTGTCTCCCTTCGGATGATTGTATCCGATCTCATCCGGTGTTACGCCGATGTATTTGAACACTTCGAACAGCGCTTTTCCATAGTGTCCAAATGCAACTGCTCCGTGATGCGGATATCCTTTTTCGATCAATTCATGGCGATAGAATCTTCCCATCTCCGGAATCGCGAAGATACCGATGCCACCGAAGGAACGGGTAGCAACCGGAAGTACTTCACCGTTTGCCACATAAGCGCGCAGTTTTCCGTCAGCCGTACTCTGCAGACGGAAGAATGTAATATCTCCAGGTACGATATCTCCTTCCAGTGTTCCCTGTGTCACTTCTTCCGGAAGGGATCTTGCCATGATCAGCTGATATTTCATGGAGCAGGAAGTTAGTTTTCCGGTTGTGGTATTACCACAGTGGAATCCCATAAATGTATCTTTGTGTGTATAATTATATTTTCCTTTGATTTCACTTTCATACATATCTGCAGGTACGGTATTGTTGATATCCAGCAGGGTTACAGCATCGTTACTTACCATTGTTCCGATAAATTCACTCAGTGCGCCATAGATATCCACTTCACAGGATACCGGAATACCTCTTCCGGTCAGACGGCTGTTCACATAGCACGGAACAAAACCGAACTGCGTCTGGAACGCCGGCCAGCATTTTCCTGCGATGGCAACGTATTTTCTGGATCCTTTGTGTGCTTCGATCCAGTCAAGAAGGGTCAGCTCGTACTGTGCCAGTTTTGGAAGAATGGTTGGTTTGTTGTTTCCATCCCCCAGTTCTTTTTCCATATCTGCAACCACTGCCGGGATTCTTTCGTCTCCGTCATGTTTGTGGAATGCTTCGAACAGATCCAGTTCGGAGTTTTCTTCGATCTCCACACCCAGGTTGAACAACTGTTTGATCGGTGCATTACAAGCCATAAAGTCCTGCGGACGCGGACCGAAAGTGATAATTTTCAGATCTTTCAGACCAACAACGGCTCTTGCAATCGGAACAAACTCTTCCATCATCTCAGCGACTTCTTCCGGTGTTCCTACCGGATATTCCGGGATATATGCTTTCAGATTGCGAAGCTGCAGGTTATAGCTTGCGTTCAGCATACCGCAATATGCATCTCCACGTCCCTGTACCAGATTGTCTCCACGCTCTTCTGCCGCTGCAACCACCATACACGGTCCATCAAAATATTTTACCAGCAGAGTCTCTGCGGTCTCCGGACCGAAGTTTCCAAGATAGACAACCAAAGCATTACATCCTGCTTCCTGCACCTCTTTCAGGGCTTTCTGCATATCCAGCTCACTCTCTACTACAGTTGGACATTCGTACAGTTCTCCCTTATAAGCTGCTGCCACTGCTTTTCTTCTTGACTCGGACAGTGTGATCGGGAAGCAATCTCTGCTTACTGCCACGATACCTAATTTTACTTCCGGCATATTCATCATGATCTTATTCCTCCTTGATTTTCTGCAAGTTCATCTTATTTGTTTACTTACTAAACTAATCACACTGTACCACTTGTTATATCTTCCGTCAAGATGCTTTTTTAGTTTACTTTTTTCAATTTGTTTACTTATCAAACAAATTGTGGTATGGTAAATAGCAGTTAAACAAAAAATATTTTTACAGGAGGTGTGTGCATGGTCACAGGAAGCAGAGAACTGATCCGGGAGATGAACCGGCGGCTTGTTCTGGAAACCGTTATCAACGATGGCCCCCTTTCCCGGGCGGCTATATCAAAAAAACTGGGACTTACCAAAGCAACAATCTCTGCCATCGTACAGGATCTGCTGGAGGAACAATATATCGAAGAGATCGGAAGCGATCAGACACAGTACGGCCGTAAACCGATCCTGTTACAATTCTGCCGTCAGAACGGTTATATTATCGCTCTGGATCTCGGTGTGGAACGTACCGTGCTGATGGTCTGTGATCTGCTTGGACAAAACTGTCGGCTTCACCAGTATAACTGCCCGTTGGAACGGGATACTTCGATTGATTTCTTGTTGCAGCTCATCCGGAATCAGATCCGTCTTCTTCCCGCCACCCCCTTTGGTGTTGTGGGAATAGGTATCGGTATCCACGGTACCGTCTGCCGGAATGAAATCACCTTCACTCCAAATTATAACCTTGCAGACCTTCCCATCAAAGATACGCTGGAGGACGCTCTGGAGATTCCGGTATGGCTGGAAAATGAAGCAAATCTTTCCGCCCTTGCCGAAAAAACCTTTGTGGAAAATCATAAAAATCTGATCCATGTTAGTATTCATGCAGGTGTCGGTGCGGGGATTATTCTGGATCATCATCTGTATACAGGACTGACCGGTACAGCCGGAGAGGCCGGTCATATGATCGTCCAGCCCGGCGGTCGTTCCTGTCCCTGCGGCAACCACGGCTGTCTCGAACAATATATATCCGAACCGGCAGTTCTCTCCCGTTACCGGGAGTTATCCGGCCGCACCACGGTCTCCATAGACGATCTGGTCTGGGCCTATAATCAGAAAGAAAACGCTGCTCTGGCTGTGACGGATGAATTTACCACCTATCTTGCCTGCGGAATCAACAACCTCTGGAACCTTTTCTCTCCGGAATGTATCATCCTGAACAGTCAGCTGACCGCTTATCTCCCTCAGCTGCTCCCGGAGATTTTGCAGAAACTTTCCCCACGTTTCCGCGCCACCTGCCATCTGAAACTTTCTACACTTCAGGATACAGGAGTACTTCTCGGTGCGGCAAAAGTCTGTATCAGCAAATACCTGGGAACCGAAAAACTGTATTTTCCCGGATTTCAACCATAACACATCATTTGACCCGTTGCTCGCGTAATGAAAAGAACCGATAGTTTTTTTGAAAATACAGAAAACTATCGGTTCTTTTCATTACATCCATCTACAGGATACCCTTTTATCCCTGCCAGTTTCCGGAATATTTTATATACGCATCCGAACAAACTCTCTGCACATCCGGGAGTACCGCAGAGGCAACTTCCTCCGTCCCATAGGTACCAGCCGTGATAACATACCATTTCTCAGTATTTAGATTGCTCCAGTCCGTAGTCACAAACACCTGTGCATCAAAACCGTTTTCCCGTATTTTCTTCGCCTGTTTCTGTGCCTCTGCCTCCGTCTTTGCCGCACCACACCAGATAACGTAAAAAGGAGAGATGGAGCTCTGAGAACTGTCAGACTGCTGAACCTCCTTTAAATATCTTTCTAATATTGAGCGTGGAATCTCCATTCCATCTACGGAAGTTATTATGCGACTTGCTTCAGCACTTGAAACTACACCAAATGAATTTTTAATTGGTACAAACAGTTCGGACAATGCAGAATGGGAAGATATTGCTGATATGCTACGTTATTTCGATAAGAAAAAATTTTCTGATATGGCTTTCTGAACAGGAATTATAATCATCCTATTTATTTTTCACATTACAAACCAGAATTCTTAACTATTTTGAGCATTCGGGTTTTTATTTTTTTACAATACACTGGTTTTCTAAAATTTCTATAAAAATACGACACATCCCCCAAAACGTATCTTGACTTTCCTCACCATTTTTCCTATACTGCTTTTTGCAACCCTTTTACCCTGATTTTCTGATAAGGATATTTATATTATGTTTGAAATTTTTGTTGACTCCGCTGCAAATATTCCGGCGGAACTTGTGAAGAAATTTAAGATTAAAGTGCTTTCTTTTGTAAATCTCGTAAATGGTAAAGAAGTGACCTGTTTTGATCCGAATCTTACGCCGGAGGAGGAGCGTCAGAAAGGAAAAGATTATTATGATATGATTCGCACCGGTGCGGATATCAAGACCGGGCTGATCAGCAGTGGTGTTTTTGAAGATGCGTTCCGGGAGGCACTCGAGGCGGATAAAGATGTGCTTTATTTTTCTCTCAGTAAAAATATCAGTGGAAACTATAATTCCGCAAGAATCGCTGCCGAAGATCTGATGGAATCCGGTAATTATACCAGAAAGATCCGTATGATCGACTCCCTCAACGCTTCCCTGGCACAGGGAATCCTCGCGATCTATGCCAGTGAGATGCGTGAAAAAGGCATGGCTTTTGATGAAGTGGCTGACATCCTGGAAACCTGCCCGGCAAAAATGAACGGTGTCTTCACTGTCGGTGATCTCAAATACCTGGCAAGAACCGGTCGTCTGAGCGGGACTGCTGCAGTCATCGGTAATGTTTTAAGCATCAAACCGATCCTGCGCGGAAACAAAGACGGCTACATCGTCCAGTATAAAAAATGCCGTGGTCGCAAATCCGCCCTGAACGAGCTGATCTCCCTCGTCTGCAATAACATCGTGGAACCGGAAAAACAGATCATCGGAATCGCCCACGCAGACGCCTACGAAGACTCCCTGTACGTCATGGAAGGAATCCGGAAACACATCAAAGTCCGTGGCTTCATCAACACCTCCTACGACTTCTGCACCGGCAGCCACGTAGGCCCCGACACCATCGCCATGTTCTTTATGGGCAACGACCGCGAATTACAGGGCATGAAATAATTTCTTAAATTAATCATCATAAATCCAAAATGACAGATAGTATTCCAGAACATTCGTTTTAAAATACTACCCGTCATTTTTCAATCCATTCAATACCTTCCCGTCGCAACCGCTCTCCTATCTCAGCCAATACCCAGCCCGAAAGCAGACCGCGCTGTTTGCTGCAACACTTTGTGGGCGGTTAGGGGAAGCTTTGAGATCCAGCACCAACTTCGACTATATTCGCGAGGGTCCGCTGACCCTCGTGAATATAGTCGAAGTTGGTGATTAGCTCAAAGTTCCCCTGCCCACGTTGCAGCAAACAGCGCGGTCTGCTTTCGGGCGTCCCCATATTGGCTCACCCTTCTATATTTTACAGATTCGTCCGAATCAATTTCGGCCGATATCCATCTTTTTCCAGTTCCTGCATAATCTGCTGCTTATGCTCCGTACCAAACGCTTCCATAGTAATCTTAAGCTCCACAGCTGCATTTCTGTTTGTACTATAGAACTGGTTATGATCCAGTTTAATAATATTACCCTGCTGCTCCGCAATCTTCTGAGAAACCTTTGTAAGTTCACCCGGACGATCCGGCAACAGAACAGAAATCGTAAAGATACGGTCTCTCTGGATCAGACCCAGCTGAACAACAGATGCCATCGTGATCACATCCATATTACCGCCACTCAGAACAGAAACCACTTTTTTACCCTTGACATTCAGGTGTTTCAGTGCTGCCACAGTAAGCAGACCGGAGTTTTCTACGATCATCTTGTGATTTTCTACCATATCCAGGAAACTTACGATCAGTTCATCATCTTCTACTGTAATCACATCATCCAGATTCTTCTGCAGATACGGGAATACATGCTCACCGGGAGTTTTTACCGCAGTACCGTCTGCAATCGTATTGACCGTAGGAAGCGTGGTAACTTCTCCCTTATCCAGAGAAACCTGCAGACAATTTGCCCCTGCCGGTTCCACACCGATCACTTTGATGTTCGGGTTCAGCAGTTTTGCCAGCGTGGAAACACCGGTAGCCAGCCCGCCACCGCCGATTGGAACCAGAATATAATCAACCAGAGGAAGCTCTTTGATGATCTCCATAGCGATGGTTCCCTGTCCGGTTGCTACTGCCGGATCATCGAAGGGATGGATAAATGTATATCCATGTTCTTCTGCCAGCTCATAAGCATGTGCACATGCATCATCGTAGACATCTCCATACAGGACAACTTCCGCACCGTAGCTTTTTGTTCTCTCGACTTTGATCAGTGGTGTTGTGGTCGGCATAACGATGACAGCCTTTGCACCGTATGCTTTTGCCGCATAAGCCACACCCTGCGCATGATTACCTGCAGAAGCGGTGATCAGACCTTTTGCTCTCTCTTCTTCTGTCAGTGTACTGATCTTATAGTACGCACCTCTTAACTTGTACGCACCGGTTCTCTGCATATTTTCCGGTTTAAAATATACTTTATTTCCTGTCATCTGACTGAAATAATCACTAAAAATCAATTTTGTATCCTGGGTTACTCTTTTTACAACCTCTGAAGCCTCTTCAAATTTGTCAATGGTAAGCATTATGATTCTTCCTCCTCTGTTTTCACATCAAACAGTGCATTTACAAACTGTTCTGCATTGAATTTCTGCAGATCATCGATGGATTCTCCCACACCGATATATTTTACCGGAATATCCAGCTCGGACTGGATGGCTACGGCGATGCCGCCTTTTGCAGTTCCGTCCAGTTTTGTAAGAATGATACCGGTGACGTTTGCCACCTCTTTGAACTGTCTCGCCTGTGCCAGTGCATTCTGTCCGGTCGTACCATCCAGAACAACCAGTGTCTCCAGATAAGCATCCGGGTATTCTCTCTCCAGCACACGGTAAATCTTTCGAAGTTCTTCCATCAGATTCTTTTTATTATGAAGACGTCCTGCAGTATCACAGAGCAGTACATCTGCATTTCTTGCTTTAGCTGCTGCTACGGCATCGTACACGATTGCTGCCGGATCTGCACCGGCCTGTCCCCCGATCAGATCCACACCGGCACGATGCGCCCACTCTGTCAGCTGCTCTCCTGCGGCTGCGCGGTATGTATCCGCTGCTGCCACGATGACTTTCTTGCCCTGATCCTTCAGTTTTCCTGCCAGTTTTCCGACAGAAGTAGTTTTTCCCACACCGTTGACACCTATCACCAGCACAACGGATTTTCTGTTTTCAAATTCATAGGCAGTATCACCCACATCCATCTGACGTTTGATCTCATCGATCAGAAGATGTTTACATTCCGAAGGTTCTTTGATCTTCTTTTCTTCCACTTCTTCCTTCAGATGCTCAATAATAGATGTTGTGGTATTGATACCAATATCCCCCATCACAAGGATCTCTTCTATTTCTTCATAGAAATCATCATCGATACTGGAAAAGCCGCTGAAAATAGAGTCAATTCCGGCCACGATATTATTTCTCGTTTTTGTCAGACCCTCCCGGAGACGTCTGAAAAAACCTTTCTTTTCCTCTGACATATGGTTTCCTCTCTTACTCTCAACTTTTTCGTCATTTTGTCTCTGTCACTTTACTGTACGACTTCATTATAAAATGATGTATATACTACTGCAAGTCTTTTTTTGATTTACAGATAATTCCTACTCGTCCAGCTGATTCTCGATCAGGTTGACCGATACCAGCGTGGAAACACCTTTTTCCTGCATGGTGATACCGTAGAGGCGGTCTGCCGCGTTCATTGTACCCCGTCGATGGGTGATCACAATAAACTGTGTGTTTTTTGTAAGTTTGTGCAGATACTGTGCAAAACGGGTAACGTTGGAATCATCCAGTGCCGCCTCGATCTCATCCAGCAGACAGAAGGGTGACGGTTTCAGGTTCTGTATGGCAAAAAGCAGTGCAATGGCTGTCAGTGCCTTTTCCCCACCGGATAACTGCATCATATTCTGCAACTTCTTTCCCGGTGGCTGAGAGATGATCCTGATACCGGCTTCCAGTACATCCTCATCTTCCATCAGCTCCAGAGTACCCTTTCCGCCCCCGAAAAGCTGTTTGAATACTTTATCGAATTCCACGCGGATCTCCTGGAACTTTTCTGTAAACTGTTTACGCATTCCCTCATCCAGTTCTGCAATGATTCCTTTCAGTGTCTCTGCTGCCTCCACCAGATCGGTATGCTGTGCGCTTAAGAACGTGTGACGTTCCAGAATCTCTTTATATTCCTCGATCGCATTGACATTGACATTACCCAGTTTTCGGATCGCATCTTTTAATTCTGCGATCTGCTGCCGGATCACACTGCGCTCCGGCATGTCTTCCATCCGATAGGTATTCGCCTGTCCCGGTGTGACCTCATACTCTTCCCAGAGATAATTAATCTGGTTATCCTGCCGTTCTTCCAGTTTTTCTTTCTGGCTGTTCAGTCGGAAACATTCCTTGTCCATCCGGCTGATATGTGCAGACAGTTCATCCCGGCGGCTGAAGAATGTCTTATGCTGACTGTTCAGTTCTTCTTTCTTTTCCAGATACTGCTGCATCTGCGCCTCGTCTTCCTCACGGATTCGGCTGGCTTCCTGAATTGTTTTCTGAATAGACAGAATATTTTGTTCTTTTTCTTCTTTTTCCTTGCCACCCTCTTCCAGAGATTCCTGCATCTGTTGCAGTTCATCTCTCATTGCCGCTTCTTCCTGATGGATACGGCTGAGATTTTCCCCTGTAAAGCTCACTTTCTGTTCCAGCGAAGCATAAGCCACCTGGATCTGGTTCAGTTCCTGACTGTAAGAAGCTTCCTGTTCCTGCAGTTTTTCCAGAATTTCCTGCTGACTGTTCACCAGTGCTTCCTGTTCCTGCTCTCTGGCTGTGGAATGTTTCATTTCTTCCCGGATGGATGAACTGCTTTCCTTGATCTCTGCAATCTGTCCTTCAATCTCGCGTCCCTCTGCTTTTAACTGTCCATAGCCGGTCCGCACTTCGCGGATGCGTGCCTCTGCCTGGGTGATTCCCACCTTTTCTGTATTCTGACTGATCTGCAGCTGCTGTAACTGCCTGGTCATCTCTGCCAGATCATCCCGCAGTGTATTTCTACGCTCCCGTTTATCCAGGATGATTTTCTGTATCTTTTGCAACTCTTCTTTCAGTGCTGCCACTTTTCCTTCCAGTTCCTCTATTTCCCGGCGACGTCCCAGAAGATTGCTGCTGTTTCGGAACGCTCCACCAGTCATGGAACCGCCGGGACTTAAGGATTCTCCCTCTAACGTAACAATCCGCAAGGTATGACGGTATTTTCTTGCAATGACGATGGCGTGATCAATGGTATCCACCACCAGTGTCCTTCCAAGAAGCTGTGACAGCAGAGTTCGATACGTACTTTCGGCAGTTACCAGCGTATCGGCGAGCCCGATCACACCTTCTTCTTTCAGTGCTGCGGGATTCTGGAAACTGCTGCTTCGCATATTGGTCAGGGGCAGAAACGTTGCCCGGCCATACCGGTTTTTCTTCAGATATTCAATCATGACCTTCGCGGTCTGTTCGTTATCCGTAACGATATTCTGGATACTTCCGCCCAAAGCTGTTTCCACCGCTGTTTCATATGCTTTCTCTACCTTGATCAGGTCTGCAACAACACCGTGGATCCCCGGCTGGCGATCCTTCTGTTCCATAACACGCCGGATACTGTTGCCATATCCTTCATAACGTTCTGCAATATTTCGCAGGGACTCCAGACGGGATGCCTCCCTGTGATAGGCTGTCTGTCCCTGTTCCAGTTTCTTATTCTGTTCCTCCATCTGGCTTCGCAGAGAGCCGACTTCCCGCTCCACTTTCCGGTATTCCATCTGTATACCATCCATCTGAGCGCCGATTTCTTTGCATTTTTCCTGATGTCCCTGAATGATCTCCTGCTGCTGTGACTCATCGCTTTTCAGTTTCAGGACACGCTGGCTGAGAGCCGCTTTCCGTATACCGATCTGTTCAAGCATCGCATCATAACGCTGCATCTTACCTTTGGTGGATGCCCGCTGATTCAGGATCTCGATGATTTCACTCTTACCATCCTCTATGCTCTGATTTGTTTCTTCTATATTCTGATGCAGAATCGCCAGTTTTTCTTCTGCTTCTTTCTTTCTGACAGCTGCTTCGCCCAGGCTTTCTTTCAGGGCTTCCTGTTCCTGTTCATGTCCGGCTGCTTCCTGCTGTCGGCGGTCAAGTTCCTGACGGATCGTCTGGATACGTTCTTCGTAGTGCTGATGATTCTGCTGGGCTGCGCGGATCTGTTCTTTTAACAGTTCCACACTGTTTTCCAGCTGCTGCTTTTTCAGGGCATTCTCGCTCGCCTGAGTTCTCGCTTCCTGAATCTTCGTATCCAGTTCTTCCAGTTCCTTTTCCAGACGTTCATACTCTGCTTTTGTCTGATCAAACTGTGTCTGCGTCTGTTGCAGCTCATTCTGAGAAATCTGATATTTTTCTTCTGTTTCTTTTAACTGTTCTTTGATATGAGCACTCTCCGCCAGATACATGTTCACATCCAGGATTTTCAGTTCTTCTTTCTTCTTCAGATAGACTCTGGCCGTTTCTGACTGTCGTTCCAGAGGGCCCAGCTGCCTGGTAAGTTCCGACAGAATGTCTGTCACACGAACCAGGTTCTGTTGTTCCTCATCCAGTTTCTTTAATGCAGTTGCTTTTCTCCGTTTGAACTTTACAATACCTGCTGCCTCGTCGAAAAGTTCTCTTCGTTCTTCCGGTTTTCCGCTCAGGATCTTATCGATCTGGCCCTGACCGATAATGGAATATCCTTCTTTACCGATACCGGTATCATAAAACAGTTCGTTGATATCTTTCAGTCGGCAGCCGGTTCCATTTAACAGGTACTCGCTTTCTCCGGAACGATACAGCCGTCTGGTGACAGTCACCTCTTCATACTCGATGTCCAGTTTGTGATCGGAATTATCCAGAGTAATGGCTACCGATGCAAATCCCAGCGGTTTTCTGGTCTCTGTACCGGAAAAAATGACATCCTGCATATTTCCGCCACGCAGCTGTTTTGCACTCTGTTCACCCAGTACCCAGCGGACAGCATCACCAACGTTGCTCTTTCCACTGCCGTTAGGGCCTACAATGCCGGTGATACCGTTATGGAATTCAAATACGATCTTATTGGCAAAGGATTTGAATCCCTGTACTTCGATACTCTTTAAATACATACGTCACCTACTGTTTCTGTTTGTTGTCCGTGGCTTTCAGTCTGCAGATCGCACGGTATGCTGCCATCTGCTCTGCAGCTTTCTTGGTTCTTCCGCTTCCCTGTCCCATGCATTGCTCACCGATCCATACTTCCACGGAAAAGGTCTTGTCATGATCCGGTCCGCTCTCATCCAGCGGATGGTAGGAAATCTCTCCCGGGATATTTCCCTGTACCATCTCCTGGAAGATAGTCTTGCTATCAAAAAAGAGTTTTTTGTGCTCCATATCATTTAACACATATTTCAGTACAAACTCTTTTGCATTAGCAAATCCACCATCCAGATAAACCGCACCGATTACAGACTCCAGTGCATCCGAAGTTACAGAATCTCTGTGACGTCCACCTGTCATTTCTTCTCCTTTCCCCAGACGAAGAAAGCTTCCCAGTTCAATTTCTCTGGCGCAAAATGCCAGTGTCGGCTCACATACCAGGCTTGCACGCAGTCTGGTCAATTCTCCCTCCGGCATCTGTGGAAACTGTGCAAATAAATGTTCACTGCTTACCAGTTCCAGCACTGCATCTCCTAAAAACTCCAACCGTTCATTACATTCGATCCGGTTCATCTTATGTTCATTGGCATAGGAGCTGTGACGCAATGCCTTTTCCAGAAGTTCCGGATTCTGAAAATGATATCCTATCCTTTTTTCCAGTTCCTTTAATTCTCTCATATTTTCTCCCGATTTTATTTTTCACATATCACCTTCGGTGATTGTATATTGCCCTGTGACTGTTTCCTGTTCTGTCAGAGAACAGTTTACTCCACAACTCTCTGAATCAGATCTATCGCATCCGCCACCGTCACGATTTTTTCTGCTTCTTCCTGTGGAATCTCAATATCAAAAGCATCCTCTACTCCCAGAATAATCTGATACAGATCCAGAGAATCTGCTCCCAGATCCTCGGTAAAGGTGGTCCCCGGCATCACTTCCGAAGCATCCACATTCAGTACTTCCGCAATTATCTGCTGTAATTTTTCCAGTTCCATCTCTAATTATCCCCCTTATTATCCTGCTTCATATTCTCCTGAATCTTTCCGCAGATATCTTCTTTTGAAAATGTAATACACTGAATCAGTGAATTTTTGATCTCATTGGCTTTCGAACTTCCGTGAGCCTTGACTACCAGCCCTTTCAAACCAAGCAGAGGTGCTCCACCGTACTCGCTGGCATCAAAACTTTTGAGTGTTTCTTTTAATGCCGGTTTTACCAGAAGCGCTCCGATCTTACTGCGCAGAGTGCTCATCATCCCTGCTTTTACCTTGGAAATCAAAGTGGCTCCTACACCCTCGTATAGTTTCAGGATTACATTTCCCACGAATGCCTCACAGACTACGACATCACAGACTCCTTTCGGAATATCTCTGGCTTCCACATTTCCGATAAAGTTAATGTCTTTGCACTCTTTTAACAACGGATAGGTTTCCTTCACCAGCGCATTCCCTTTTTCTTCTTCTGCACCGATATTGACCAGACCTACCTTCGGGTTTTTCACTCCCATCACATATTCCATATAAATAGAACCCATGCGTGCAAACTGTACCAGATGAGAAGAACGGGCATCCACATTGGCACCACAGTCGATCAGCAGGGAAACACCGGTTGCTGTCGGAATCAGTGGAGCCAGAGGAGCGCGTTCCACGCCTTTGCTTTTTCCTACCAGGACCTGTCCGCCTACCAGTACAGCTCCTGTACTGCCACAGGATACAAAAGCAGAAGCTTCTTTACTTCTTACCATTCGCAGTGCCTTTACCAGAGAGGAGTCTTTCTTTTTCTGAATAGCGTGTACCGGCGGTTCTCCGGTTTCAATGATCTCAGATGCATGAACAACTTCCAGACGTTCTTTCGGATACGTATATTTATCCAGTTCTTTTTTCAGAACATCCTCCTGACCTACCAGATATACATACAGTTCAGGCTTCTCCCGCAGTGCTTCGACCACTCCTTTTACCGGTTCCTGTGGCGCATAATCGCCACCCATAGCGTCCACGGCCACTTTAATATATTCGCTCATATTTCATCCTCTTTTCCCATAAACCTGTCATATCTCTGTTCCCTTTTCTCATAGAACAAGTAACGTATAACTATCTATATGATACTAGACATTGTGTAAAAAAGCAATGAAAATGTACATAAAAGGGACTTGCCTTTCCTGACAAGTCCCCTGTTTTTCCTGTTATAAGATTTCCTTTTCTGCTACTGCATCACACCGTCAGATCCCAGATGATAACCGTCTACATCCGTATCATGTGCCATTGCACCGTTTTCCTGGAAATAATACCACTTATCTCCTTCCTGATACCAACCGGTACGGATATATCCGTTCTCGTCAAATACATACCACTGACCGTCAATTTCCTGCCAGCAGCTGGTTGGATAAGTTCCGTCCGCATTCTGATACCACCAGTTTCCATCGGTCTGCTGCCAGCTTCCGGAAGCTACTTCTTCTGTAGTCTCTTCTGTAGTCTCTTCCGGTGTATCCTCGGTTTCTTCCGGTGCTGCTTCCTGCTCAGTGATAGTAACACATTTGGTTCCGCTGGCTGTCAGCTGAACTCCGTCACCTACTGTATTGGTTACTACTACATAATAGTAAATTGTTCCGGACTCAGTGGTCGGCGGTGTATAGGTTGCTTCTGTTGCACCGTCAATAGCTGTTCCACCTCCATTGGAATCCACATTGTTCCGATACCACTGATAGCTTAACGTTCCTTCGGATACTGTGGCTTCCACAGTCAGCGCATCTGCAGTCGCATGCAGATCGTACGTAACCGGATCTCCCATCTCAGAAGTGATCTGTGGTTTTTCCACACTGTCATCAATATTTGCTGCATTCAGATCCACAGTAACTTCCTCTTTTTTTGTGTCTTCACTGTTATTTCCTACCAGGATACCGATTGTATCTTTTGCTGAGCAGGCAGTCATAAGCGGCATACAACAGAGTGCTATGCCTGCAAGCAATCCCCTTTTTAATCTCATATTATCTACTCCTTTTATTTTGAAATTGTTACAATTTTTTTTCATTCCTGTGTTGTATTGTAACATTTTCATAATTATATGTCAACCGAAAGGCTTCCCCTCCTCCTTACAGCTGAGCAGTTACAAAAATGTCGTAGATCGCACGGATCGCAGTCTCAAAATCACGGTTTTCCACACCGATGATAATATTCAGTTCACTGGATCCCTGATCGATCATCTTTACATTGACATGATTATGTGCCAGTGCTGAAAAGATTCTTCCTGCTGTACCTCTGTTTCTTCGCATACCTCTTCCAACGACCGCGATCAATGCCAGATCTGCTTCCAGATCGATGGCATCCGGCGCTACCGCACGGTGAAGACCTGAGATAATGTTCTGTTCCTTTTCTTCGAATTCACTCTGATGTACATACACAGTCAGTGTGTCAATGCCGGAAGGCATATGTTCAAAGGACAGCCCGTTATCCTCAAATACCTGAAGAACTTTTCTGCCAAATCCGATTTCAGAGTTCATCATATCTTTCTCAATATTAATAGAAGCAAATCCTTTTCTTCCCGCAATACCTGTGATCGTATAGGCCGGTTTGTAGCAGGTGCTTTCCACAATAACCGTACCTTTATCCTGTGGGCGGTTGGTGTTGCGGATATTGATCGGGATACCTTCCTGACGAAGCGGGAAAATAGCATCTTCGTGCAGTACAGTAGCTCCCATATAAGCCAGTTCCCGGAGTTCTTTGTATGTAATTGTCTCAATGACGGCCGGATTGTCTACGATACGCGGATCTGTTACCAGCATACCGGAAACATCGGTCCAGTTTTCATACAGATCTGCATGGATCGCTTTTGCAACGATAGATCCCGTTACATCAGAACCTCCACGGGAAAATGTCTTCACACTTCCATCATGGAGAGATCCATAAAATCCCGGGATTACTGCATGATCGATTCCTTCCAGTCTTTCTTCCAGCTTTTTATAAGTCATCTCACCGTCCAGATTTCCGTTATCTTCAAAGAAAATACATTCTGCAGGATCCACAAATGTGTAACCCAGATAATTTGCCATCACGATACCGTTCAGGAATTCTCCTCTGGATGCTGCATAGTCACTTCCTGCCTGCGCAATGAAGTTTTTCTCAATCTCTGCAAACTGTTCATCCAGTTTCAGATCCAGTCCCAGTCCGTCAATAATTTCCTGGTATCTCGCCTGGATTTTTTTGATCTTTCCTGCAATCTTTTCGCCTTTTTCAGCTGCCCGATAACATTCATAGAGCATGTCGGTTACTTTGATATCTCCATCAAAACGCTTTCCCGGTGCTGACGGAACCACATAACGTCTGGATTCATCTGAACGGATGATATCACCTACTTTTTTAAACTGTTCCGCACTGGCAAGAGAGCTGCCACCAAACTTCACTACTTTTTTCATGTTTTCCTCCTCTGTGCATAACTGTACATATGCGGTTTTTCATTTTCTCCTATTATAGATTTCTCATTTTCATATGTCAATAATAATGTCTTGCTCCGGATAGCACAAAAATCATGCTCTCGCATGATTTTTGTATAAAAACGATATACTGACTGGTTTATTTATCCATCTCACCCTCACGGTATTTTTCAATCTGCTCATAGTTGCTTGCAAGAGCACCCGTTCCGCTTGCACCCTTTGGTCCGAAACGAAATACAAATTTCAGAAGGATTGGCGTTATGATAGTCGTGATCACAACTACAATAACCACAGGTCCCAGGAAGGAAGATCCCATCAGTCCGAGAGCCGATCCTTTATCAGCAACGATCAGTGCAACCTCACCTCGGGAGATCATACCGACACCGATACGGGCACACTGGTAATTCTTATATCCACACACTTTTGCGCCCAGTCCGCAGCCCAGCACTTTCGTCAGTACTGCGACGATTACCAGAACAACCGTAAATCCCACAACTTTTCCGTTCATAGCCGGAAGTACAACTTTGATACCGATACTTGCAAAAAACAGCGGTGAAAGAAGCATATAAGAAATCGTGTCGAATTTGGATGCCAGCCACTGTGTTCTCTGTGTCTTGGATACTACCAGACCTGCCACGAAAGCACCTGTGATATCTGCCACACCAAAGAATACTTCTGCGCAATATGACAACAACAGACAGAATACAAATACCATGATTGCATGGCGATGCAGTGGTCTGTTTGTCAGTTCTTCCCATTTTTTGTAACCATAATAGAATGCCACACCTGCAATCAGCGCAAATACAAAGAAACCTACGATTTTTAACAGTACCATACCGAGGCTTACGGAAGAGTCTGCCATACTGGTAACAATTGTCAGTGCAATAATACCCAGAATGTCATCGATAATTGCGGCTCCCAGGATCGCATTACCGGAATGAGTTTTTGATTTTCCCATCTCTTTCAGCGTTTCCACACTGATACTTACAGACGTTGCCGTCAGGATAACACCGATAAAAATATTCTGTAAAAACGCACTGGCTCCCGCATCAGAATCGATAATTCCGGGCTTGTTAAAGAAATATGCCACGGCAAACCCGCCTGCCAGAGGTACCAGAACACCCAGCAATGCGATCACAAACGAGGCTTTTCCGCTCTTCTTTAACTCGTCGATATCCGTCTCCATACCTGCACAGAACATCAGAACCACAACTCCGATCTCCGCAGCATCATGAATAAAAGTGGTCTCATGGAGAATATTAAGACAGGCCGGTCCCATCAGGAGACCTGCCAGCAATGCCCCTACCACCTGTGGCATATTGTAACGACGTGTTACCAGTCCGAGGATCTTCGTAGTAAGCAGGATCAATGCCAGATCCAGTAAAAAATTGTACGTTGTTTCCATGTTTTTTCCTCCCTGTGTTTTGCGGTTCCCATCTTCAGGTCAGAACCGCACTGTTGCCTACTATAGCATTTTTACACCGGAAAGACAATATTTTTATCTGAAAATTTTAATATTTATCTTACCGCTCAATGGAGGTTTTCCAGTTCTTTCATTCGTTTTCTCCTGCGCAGACGTTCACCGCTTTTATTATATACAAAGAACGATTCCACCAGCAGTTTATTAAAGGGACCCAGCTTGTCTTTGGTTGTTTTATCGTACCGGGTTCCGCCACAGGTAATATAGGAAACACTTTTTACATATTTGATCAGATCCGATTCACAGCGGATATTATCCGGCAGTTTAGTGTACGCCATTCCGATACATTCCAGTCTGTGGGCATCGCTTCCCCCAAATCCGGGTTTATGATACTTTCTTGCCAGTTTTCTGGCCTTTTCGTTCACTTCTTCTGATTCGCAGGCATTGAAAACTTCCACAAAGTCGAACTGTTCCATCAGACTTTTCAGACGTTCTTCGTGAAACTTCTTTCTCGCCTGGGTTTTGATCAGACTGAGGTATTTTTCTCCGTATGGATGCGCCGGTCCGACAATTCCTCCGTATTTGTGTACCACCATGATCAGAATCTGAGCCGGCAGACCGCGCAGTTCAAGAAGTTTCAGCTTCACTCCCTCCGGCATGATCACCAGCATATGTCCACAGTCGATCGTATCATATTCCACACCTTTTAACACCACGAAATCTGTATGATTCTTTCCTTTGATGGAATCTCTCCATTCCCGGTAACCGTCATAAGAGTTGTGATCGGACACCAGCATCCCGCCGAATCCCTTTTCTTTCAGTTTTTTGATATATTCTTCGATCATGACTTTTCCATCCATGGAACCCTCTTTGGTATGGCAATGCATATCGAACTTCATATACCCTCACCCCTTTTCGTACAGTTTTCATAACGACCTGTCTTTTTGCACTTTCGCAGATAGTTATTACTAATTTCTTTACAGATATTATAACCTTTTTCGTACGCAGTTACAAATTATAATTGTAAAATTTTCACCGAAGGTGATTTTAAATGCATTTTTGCTCGTAACTGTGAAGTTACTGAACAGTTACAATTTATGAACAAAATGTATGCGATCGCCGTATATTCGCATGGTTTCTTCATTTCCGCATCGGGTTAATATGCCGTCCTGCAGCGATTAGGAGAAGAGCGGAACAGCCCAGTTGTACCAGAATCGACAGTTCTACCATATGTTCCACCCCAAAGGAATGGCTGTAATCTCCAAAATAGCCACACAGCCGTACCAGTCCGTAGGCGTTGGTTGTCTGCTGTCCGATCAGTCCATAAAGTGTGACTGCCGGATTGAAATACAGAAGATAAACCAGCCCGCCAAGCCGGATGCCTGTAAAATCTTCCCGGTACATTCCCCGCATCTGCTGAATATAGCCGATTCCAAACAGGATACCCACCGTTCCGAGCACCAGGAGTACCACCGTCACATAACTTAAAATCACCGCAACCGTAGTTTTGCGCATGATCGCCGAATAAAAGATACCGATACTTCCTATAAATATACCGGTGATGACAAGATTCAGGATCAGCTGGAACAGATTTACCAGGGTAATTCCCCCATAGATCAGCACCAGTCCTATTACAGGAAGTGTTGAAAAAGAAATCAGGAAAATCAGGCAAAGAGAAGATTCCAGTTTTCCCAGAATAATTTTCCAGGGACTCAGATGAGTAGTGAGAAGCAGATCCAGGGTCTTCCTCTCACGTTCCCCCGCAATGGAACCTCCTGCCAGTCCAGGGATCAGTATACAGATGGCAAGGAACAGACCATATCCCATCAGGACATAACACTGAATCGGAAAACGGTACTGCAGGATCGTCATATAATTTTCTCTTCCGCTCAATCCCATCTGTGCGATCAGGGCAAACAATCCCAGAACCAGATTCACGCCAAGAATAATCCAGGCACATTTCATATTTCTTGTGTAACGTTTCATTTCATTTTCCAGAACCGGATTCTTCCTCATACTGTCGTTCCTCCCTGTACCGGATCTGTAAGATGGAAAAATACAGATTCCAGATTATTATGTTCTCTTCGAAAAGAAGTTACCAGCACCTTTTGCTCCACCAGTTGTCTCAGAAGCTGCGCCTCTTCTTCCCTGCTTCCGGTAAAAAGAATGGAAATCATATTTTTATCGATTGCTATTCTGGATACCAGTGGGTGCCGGTTCAGCAGGTGAACGGCAGTCTCCAGATTCTGATATACCTCGATCAGGATCGGATTAGAACTGTCGATAGATGTCATGATTTCATCGATGGGGCCTTCCAGTACCATTTTCCCCTGATGGATAACTCCGATATTGCTGCACATATCTGCCAGATCAGACAGAATATGCGAACTGATCAGCACCGTATATCCCTCTTCACACAAACTCCGCAAAACTTCTTTAAAGATCCTCCTTGCACCCGGATCCAGTCCGGATGCCGGCTCATCCATCACCAGAAGCTGTGGCCGGTGAATCATGGCACGGGCAAGACAGAGCCTCTGCTGCATCCCTCTGGATAATTCATCTACCATACGGTCTTCAATATGAAAGAGCTGTACCCGTTCCAGCACCTCCGAAGCCCTTAATCGTCCCTCTTTTTCATCGATTCCATAGGCAGCCGAATAAAATTCCAGATATTCCATCACCGTCAGATTATCATAGACACCGAAAAAATCCGGCACATAGCCAATCTTACTTTTTAAGACGCGTGTCTCCTTTTCTGCCCGGATACCATCGATCCACACTTTTCCTGAAGTCGGCCGCAGTAATCCGGATATGATTCGGATCGTGGTCGTTTTTCCGGCACCGTTTGGTCCTACAAATCCATACAGCTGTCCATGCCCGATTTCCATATTCAGTCCGTCCAATGCCGTTACGTGAGGATATCTTCTGGTCAGACTTTCAATCTTAAGCATCCGGGGTCACCACCTTTCCTGTGATCTGCAGACAGGGAAGTGTACAGTTTTTATCCGTCACATCCATATCGTCCGCCACCTGATAACGAACCCGCAATGTCCCATCTGCCGACAGATATTTTTCCAGTTCCGTCCCGTCAAACAATTTTTCCCATTTCGAAATCGTCTCATATTCTCCGCTGGACCAGCAATAAAAAGCAACCTGCCCACGAAATGATTCAAAATATTTCGGATCATCATATTCCGGTTTAAAGAATTTTATCCCTGTGATTTCTCCCAGTCCGGAAAGATCATAGTTAAGGACTGCATCCTGTCCATACATCAGATTCGTTCCTGCGGTCGCACTTCCACTTTCCACAGAAGCCAGCACTTCTCCGTTCGGACAGAATATGGTTCCCTCTTCCTTTTGCCAGCTGATATCCACCGGCATATAAAATTGCGTGATTCCGTCTACTTCATAACCGGAATTCATCTCAAAAGAAGTATCACTGTTGGAAATCGTTCCGAGGAGGCAGGCACCTTCGATTTCTTTCCTTTGTGCATCCCATATCTGCTCCGTCACGGCGTTCACCGCATAATCCGGATACTCTGTATCTTTCAGATCCAGATATTTTCTCAGAATTTTTTCCAGGCCTCCATTTCCATAGGAATGGATTTTTTCGGAAAAAGTACCTTCTTCTCCCGGTTCCAGATCTCCCAGAAATACGATACGGTTCGTGAGTACAAGAATCGCATTCTCGATTCTGTATCCTGTAGGGTTCTTCCATCTGCCTTCGATATGCTCATTGTCCCCGGATGCATGGATCTGTATTTCTTCTTCCGGTGATACTGCATGATCCCTGTTCAAAAAGAATGCATTGCCTGCAAACACCGGCAGCCTGCTGAATGTCAGTTTGTAACAGTCTTCTTTTTCATAGATTTCCACTTTATCCGTGATATTTGTATTGACATTTTCTGCACTGTATCCGCTTTCTGAAGGCATTGTCAGATGATAACTTTTATCCAGATACAGCTGATATGTATTGTTATATGGCGCCTGCACACCCAGCTGCAGCGTTTCTCCCCAGATATGATCCTGCTGGGTATACATCCGTCTCATGGTAAGAACCGGGGCAGTCAGTCTGGTGCCGGTTCCCAGCAAAGCTACAATACCAAGGAAAAGAACAGAAAGCAGTGTAACTCCTGACCAGAAATATTTTCTTTTTCCCTGTTTTTTCAGGATCAGGTACAGTCCCGGTCCTGCCAGACAGGCATAAAAAAGAATCAGTATAAAATATTTGATCAGACTGGGGCGTTTTCGTACTGGAATCTGACTGGTGTCATAGCCGGTATATACAACATAGCCCCATTTTTCACTGAGCCTGTCAAAAAATGTTGGTCGTGATTCTCCATTCAGAAAATTCTCAAATACTTCAAAAAAATCCTGCCCGTCTTCAACAGTAAGCAAGATACCTCCTTCCTGCTGCCAGCGATGGAGCGTCACCCACTGTTCTCCGGAAATCGCAGCCTCCGGTCCGATCAGCAGTGCATCCAGTTGACCCAGATCTTTCCAGCTGTCCGGAATCTCCGATGGATCCATCTGATAAACAGACACAAAAATATCACCCATGCCTTTGGTAGTTTCCTCAGAAATCTGTATCCCGTCAAGCTGTTGCACGTCTTCCGGCTGTGCTCCTATAACTCCGATCAGTGCAATGTCCTGGTTTGCAGAAAAGTTCTTACTCAGTGATGCTGTCTGTACTGTTCGGGACCCATCTTTCAGATACGCCTGTACTGTACCATTAGCCCATGGAAAGGTCAGATAAAACGTTTCCTGCCGTGTTTCCCCTGCAGCGAGTGCTATATTTTTCTTCCATACGCACACTTTACTTCTGGTATAGTCCATATCATTGCCGATCATCGTCAGACTCTCTCCCAGATCAGATTCCTGATTGCCGGCAACCGGCACTTCCATCTCCAGCTGTCCTTCAAACGCTTCCCCATGATTTGTCAGTGTTGCCGTAACCGGCAGGCAGGCATCACTGTTTCCCGCCTTGCCGTTAAATCCCCAGTTTAATGTTATCTCAATGTCGTTCTCCGGCTCATCTTCTGCCCATACCAGGCAGGGCAGCAGCAAGATCAGCAGTACCAGTACTATTCCCCGGATATGTTTTCTCATGTCTGTCTCTCCTTTGTCTGTTGCAACGGAAGCCATACAGAAAATACCGTTCCGTCAAGATCACTTTTCACCTGTACGTCTCCGCCATGAAGCACTGCGATCTGATGAACGATAGCCAGCCCAAGACCGGTTCCTCCCGTATTCTGTGAACGCGACTGTTCCACCCGGTAAAACTTCTGAAATAATTTTTCCAGATCTTCTTTCGGGATCACATACCCATAGTTGATCACCTGTACCAGAACATGTTCATGTACCACTTTTGCTGCCACACGGATGATTTTTCCGTCTTTTCCATATTTGACCGCATTATTCAGAAGATTTTCAAAAAGGCGTGCCAGCAGATTGCCGTCCCCCTCCATGGGAATCCCATGTTCCACGCAGCTGAACTGGGCTTCCAGACCGTTTTTTTCAAAACTTGGCCACGCTTCATCCAACAACTGTTCCAGTAGTTTCTGCAGATCCAGTTGCTCCAGATGCAGACTCATCTCCTTATGTTCCATCTTCACAAAGCCAAAAAGTTCGTTCGTCAGCTGTTCCAGATGCAATGCTTTCCGGTATGCAATATCAAGGTACTGTTGTCTGGTCTGTTCATCCAGATCAGGTCTGCTCTTCACCCAGTCCAGATAACCGATCACCGATGTCAGCGGTGTACGCAGATCGTGAGCCACACTTGTCACCAGATCATTTTTGGTACGTTCCGATTCCCGTTCCCTCTCCATCAGATCCTTTACATGGCGTTCCATCTGGTTCATATACCTGGCAATTTCTCCGAATTCGTCCAGATTCTCTACGGGAATCTCCTGATCCAGATTTCCGTTTGCAATATCCCGCATGGCACGTTCCAGCATCCGCACATAACTCATATATTTGTGGATCAGGGCGTAAAAAGTAAACAAAAAAGTAAGCGCTCCGCAAACCCCGAGAATCATCAGGCGATAACCGGGATACAGCCCGTCCGGTCCCAGCATGGCACTTCGATATCCCATATAACGCAGCTTTCCTGCCACTTTGTAGATCAGAAACGCCATCACAACTTCCACGATTCCGGTAGCTGCCAGGCTGATGATCGTATACCATGCGATTCTTCCTTCGAATGTCTGAATCCATCTACTGCTCAATTTTATATCCAACCCCCCAGACTGTCGTAATGATCTTATCGGTTCTGGTATCATCCTTCATCTTGCCACGAAGCCGACGGATATGTACCATAACGGTATTATTGGCCTCATATACCTTCTCATTCCATACTTTTTCAAAAATCTCATCCGTACTGAACACCCGACCCGGATGAGAAGCCAGAAGATACAGAATGTCAAATTCGATTGGCGTAAGCTTAATACTCTCTCCATCCACAAATACCTGATGTGTTTCCTTGATAATAGTCACGTGATTCAGACGGATCGTGCTGTCCTCAGCCCCTTTCTTTTCATTCGCCGGATTCAGATCCCGGTAACGCCGAAGCTGTGACTTCACTCTTGCCATCAGCTCCAGAGGGTTGAAGGGTTTTGTCACATAATCATCCGCCCCCGTCGTAAGCCCAACGATCTTATCTAACTCCTGTGTCTTTGCGCTGACCATGATAATCGGCACGTTATGCTTCTCCCGTATCTTCCTGCACATCTCAAGCCCATCCATCTTCGGCATCATAATATCCAGCAACACCAGATCAATCTTCTCACGTTCCATAATCGCAAGTCCCTCAAGAGCATCCCCACTCTTAATTACCTGATACCCGTCACTGATCAGATACAGTTCCAGCAGATCTGCAATTTCCTGCTCATCATCCACAACTAAAATTCTGGTTTCTTCCATCTTATATTTCCTCCATGTCCCCTTATGTATTTCTCAGAATCTAACTTTAAAATGTAACTCTTCCACAGTTCATCTCACAGTCTCTCTCCTGCCAGACAGTTACTTCCGACTCCTTTTTTCTGTACTCCATCGGGCATTCGTTCACCCATTCCCCTACAGTGTACCACCATCCACTCAACAAAGTCCTTACCAAAAACTTAAAATCTCACAAACCTTTCCCAGACAGAACCACCAAACTCCGCCCCCACCGGCAAGTACCACTGCCAAGAATCAGTTTCTACCAACGTGATAAAACACGCTTCGCGAATTTTACTCATTATCGCGGCAGTCGCCAAGTTCTCGTGCAAGCACGGACTTTGGTTCATCACTTGCGTCAAACAAAAACGGAACACTGGATTATTTTAATATGCACTACAACAAACAGCGGCTGACCTGTGATTCCTTGGGTGAACAACACTTTGTGGGCGTTTAGGGCAAGCTTTGAAATCCGACACTTACGGAGACTTTCGCTTGGGTCAGCTGACCCAAGTGAATATAGTCGCAGTTAGTGGCTAGTTCAAAGTTGCCCTGCCCACGTTGTTCACCCAAGGAATCACAGGTCAGCCGCGTCCCCTTAGCCGAAACCTATATCTGTATTTTATTTGTAACTGTTCAGTACCTTCACAGTTACAAGCCAAAATGCATTTAAAATCACCTTCGGTGATGGCATTTTGGCTTGTATGTCTCGGGATTTTGGCATATTCATGCCAAAACACCTCGCGGTACAGTGGCTACTGAATAGTTACTTTTATTTTACTTATTTTCATTCTTTCCGCAAAGATAATCAATAAACTGCTGTGCCGTCCTGCCCGACAGTCCACCATGCTGCAATTCCCACTTATTGGCCTCAAGCAGAAGTTCCTCCTCCGGCATCTCCACCTGATGTCTTTCTGCAAGCGTCTTCACGATATTCTGGAACTGCTTTTTATCCGGCGCGCAGAAGAAAATCGACACACCAAATCTTGCAACCAGAGACAGCTTCTCCTGAACAGTATCAGAAGAATGCAGATCATCTCTTCTCTCTTCTTTATCCGAGAATTTCTCCCGAACCAGATGTCTTCGATTAGAGGTCGCATAGATCAGAATATTATCCGGTTTTTTCTCCAGACCGCCCTCGATCACAGCCTTCAGATACTTATATTCGATTTCAAATTCTTCGAAAGACAGATCATCCATATAGATAATAAACTTGTAATTCCGGTTTTTCACCTGTGCGATAATATCATTCAGATCCTTGAACTGGTGTTTGTACGCCTCTATAATACGAAGTCCCTGATCATAATACTGATTCAGGATACCCTTGATGCTTGAAGATTTTCCTGTACCGGCATCACCAAAGAGCAGACAGTTATTGGCAGGCCGACCCTGTACAAATGCCTCTGTATTATCGATCAGTTTTTTCTTGGCAATCTCATAGCCGACCAGGTCGTCCAGATGCACATGGGCAATATTGGTAATCGGCACGATCCGGGCAGGAGTCACCGTTCCGTCGATACGGAATGCCTTGTGAAGTCCCAGTTTACCAACACCGAATTCTTTATAAAACTGTACCATATCATCCATGAATTCTTCCGTGGACTCTGCTTTTGCCAGTTTCTGCGCCAGTGTACAGATCCGGTCACGGATCCGTTTATTAAAGACCTTGCTGCCTTCATTGATATTCTGATAATCGGTGATCAGACTGCTGTCCACCGACGGATAAATCTTCTCCAGTTCTTTCAGATCAAAATCATACAACTGTTTAAAGATTTCAAAATCATGCATCGCGAATGCATTAATAGTGCCTTCCACCGGACCTACGATCTCACAGGCCGTACTGAACGCATTTTCATGATTGACCAGCAGATAGGTCAGATAATCATGCCACAGGTTTCCCGCAAACCCGTAGGTTCCTGCCATCTCTACCAGCTGATGAATACATGCAAAATACTCCCCGTCCTTTCCGTAGAGTACCTTCGGATGAGAGATATCTTCCATCAGCATGGTCATCTTCTCCAGCAATTCTCCCTGTTCAAAATCACGATATAAAATGCATTCTCTTATTCCTGTCATTGTTCTTACCTGTCTTTCTTACTTCTCAATATGTAATTACTTATTCCGGCTGTTCCTTGTCTTCGCAGCCGGACAGTTTCATATATCATTAATAATTTCCAAGAATCCGCAGATTGTTCACCTCTCTGGAAATACCATACAGCGCATTCTTCACACCGCTGTCACTCAGATTTCCTTCAAAGTCAACAAAGAAACGATATTCCCACTTTTTCTCCGGAATCGGACGGGATTCGATCTTTGTCATATTCAGATCATTATAGATAAAATGGGACAGTGTGTTATACAGACTTCCACTCTCATGTGGAATCTCAAAACATACACTGATTTTTCCTGCTTCTTCCTGATAAATCTCTTCTTTGGATACGATAATAAACCGTGTGGAATTCTGCCGACTGGAGAATACATGCGGTTTTAAAATCTGAAGTCCGAAACACTGTGCCGCATATGGGCTGGCAATTGCCGCCTGAGTCAGATCTCCGTCTTCTTTTACTTTCTTTGCTGCCATTGCGGTGTTCAGATACTCTTCCGCTTTCCATTCCGGATGCTGCTCCAGAAACTTTCTGCACTGAGACAGTGCCTGCGGATGAGAATACACGGTCTTGATATCTTCCAGTGTGGCATTTTTCAGACCCATCAGAGCATGATCCACCTGAATGATCTGTTCACCCACGATGCTGTGATGGTATTCCACCAGAAGATCATAAATATCTGCAACGATACCGGCAGTAGAATTCTCGATTGGCAGTACAGCGTAATCCGCATCTCCGTTTTTGATCGCTTCCATAGCATCCCGCCAGGTTTCCACATTGTAATTTTCAATGGATTCCCCGAAAAAACTATGCATCGCAGTAAAACTGTATGCTCCTTCGACACCCTGAAATACTACTTTGGCCTTCTGCATCGGCAAAGAAGAAACTTTCCGGAACGGAATCTTTTCTGCTTTGCCTTTTTCTGCCAGTATCCGGTACTGCAGTTTCCGGCTCATCGCCATCATCTGCCGGAACAGCTCGTAGACACCTACACGGTTAAAGGAGTTGGATGCATACTTTTCCAGTGTATTCAGTTTTTCTTTTTCCCGCTGTGGATCCAGTACTGCTTTATTGTTGGAAATCTTATATTCCGCCACCTCTGCACTCAGCTGCATCCGTTTTTCAAAAAGTTCTACGATTTCTTTATCAATACCATCAATCTGATCTCTGATCTCGAGTAAATCCAATACTTTATTATCCATTTTTTCTTTTCCTATTCCAAATTTTCACTTAATTTTGTCAGATCACCGATAAAAGACAGTGAACCGAATGCCACGATCACATCTTCTTTTCCGGCCAGCTTCATGCCAAGCTGCAGGGCTTCCTCCAGAGAATCTGCCACATATACCTGTTTCGGTGTCTTATATCTGCAAAGAACCTCTCCCAGCTCTTTGGCGGGAAGTGCCCGGGGATTATCCGGGGTTTCCATCGCAATGATCTCCCTTGCCATCGGTGCCATTCTTTCTGCAATGGTTTCATACTGTTTGTCCCGAAAAACTCCCATCAGGAAAACAAACTCCCTGTTCGGAAAATACATTCTTAAAGATTCCTGCAGTTTTCTGGCCGCGTCCGGATTATGTGCACCATCTACTACCAGATAAGGGTCTTTTTTCAGAATGGTAAATCGACCATTCCATCGTGCTTTTTCCATACCACTTCGGATCTGCTCCCCGGAAATCTGATACCCTGTATCCTGCAGAGCCCGAATACCCGCCAGTGCAAGCACTGCATTTTCCAGCTGATGTGAACCGGCCAGATGAATGGTATAGGTCTCTTTCTGATAACGGAATACCATGTGGTCTAGATCTGCTGTTACAAGCTCTGCTTCTGTTTTATCCCCAACATACAGCGGGCATCCCAGCTTCTTACTTTCCCGTTCGATGACATCCATCGCCTCTTTTTCCTGTCTGCAGGTGACAACACGGCTGCCGGGTTTGATAATACCGGCTTTCTGACCGGCGATTTCTCCCAGCGTATTCCCCAGATACTCCATATGATCCATACTGATGGATGTGATCACCGCCAGTTTTGTATTTCTGATCACATTCGTTGCATCTGTCTTTCCGCCCATGCCACACTCCAGCAGGACAAAATCACAGTTCTTTTCCTTATAATATAGAAAAGAAATGGCAGTCTCAATCTCAAAAGGAGACGGCAGCGGCTTATGCTCTTCTTCCAGTTCCCCGATAGCTTTCACCACGGGATCCATCAGTCGCCCAAAAGCTTCTTCTTCGATATATACTCCGTTGATCTGGATCCTTTCCCGGTATTCATACAGTGTGGGGGAGATAAATCTACCGATCCGGTAACCTGCTTCCTGAAGGACTGCTGCAAGATACGCACCAACACTGCCTTTCCCATTGGTTCCGGCGATATGGATAAACTGCAGAGTTTCCTGTGGATTCCCAAGTTTTTCCAGCAGGCAGGTTATTGCTTCCAGTCCCATTTCACCGCCGAACCGATGACTTTCATCTATATATGTTCTTGCTTTTATATAATCCATAAAATATGGAACCTCCTATTGCGAGTAAACTGTTGTTATTATAGTACAAACGACACCATTTGACAAGGAACAGTTATTCCTGAAAATCCGACAAAATCCTTTATTTTTCTCTTGCAATCCAAAAGTATTTATTATATGATGTAAGGCAGAGTAAAAATCGATGGTACTCTTTATAGTTTTATAACATACAAGGAGGTATATGATGAGACATCTGATGAGTCCTCTGGATCTCTCCGTTGAGGAGCTTGAGCATCTGCTGGATCTGGCAAATGACATTGAACAAAACCCTGAAAAATACGCACACGCCTGTGATGGTAAAAAGATTGCTACTTTGTTCTATGAACCAAGTACCCGTACTCGTCTCAGTTTCGAAGCTGCCATGATGAATCTTGGTGGAAAAGCTCTTGGTTTTTCTTCCGCCGATTCCAGTTCCGCTTCCAAAGGTGAAAGCGTTTCTGATACCATTCGCGTTGTTTCCTGTTTTGCAGACATCTGTGCCATGCGTCATCCAAAAGAGGGTGCCCCGCTGGTCGCTTCTTTGGCTTCTAAAATTCCCGTGATCAATGCCGGTGACGGCGGACATCAACATCCTACTCAGACATTAACTGATTTATTAACGATTCGTTCTCTTAAGGGACGGCTGGATAACATTACGATTGGTCTTTGCGGCGATCTGAAGTTTGGACGTACCGTACACTCTCTGATCGAAGCTCTGGTTCGTTATCCAAACGTAAAATTCGTCCTGATCTCTCCGGAAGAACTCCGTATCCCGGACTATATCCGTGAAGATGTGCTGAAAGCCAGTGGTCATGAGTTTGAGGAAGTAACCCGTCTCGAAGACGCACTGCCAAAACTGGATGTTCTTTACATGACGCGTGTACAGAAAGAACGTTTCTTCAATGAAGATGATTATGTTCGTATGAAAGACTTCTATATTCTGGACAAGGAAAAAATGAAACTTGCCGGACCGGATATGCTGGTTCTGCATCCACTGCCTCGTGTCAATGAAATCTCCACAGAAGTAGATTCTGACCCAAGAGCTGCATATTTTAAACAGGTACAGTACGGCGTCTATGTCCGTATGGCACTGATCCTGACTTTACTGGAGGTAAAAGTATGTTAAATGTAGGACGTATCGAAGAGGGATTTGTTCTGGATCACATCAAAGCCGGCAAATCCATGACAATTTATCATGATCTGAAACTTGACAAACTGGACTGCTGTGTTGCCATCATCAAAAACGCCCGCAGCAACAAAATGGGAAAAAAAGATATCATCAAAGTAGAATGCAGCGTAGATATGCTGGATCTTGATATTCTCGGATTTATCGATCACAACATCACTGTGAACGTGATCCAGAACGGCAAGATTACCTCAAAGAAAGAACTGCATCTTCCGTCTCAGGTAGTCAACGTGATCCGTTGCAAAAACCCTCGCTGTATCACTTCTATCGAACAGGAACTGGATCAGGTATTTATCCTGACCGATCCGGGAAAAGAAGTATACCGTTGCAAATACTGTGAAGAAAAATACAGAGGACACCGTAATAAATAAAAATGAGGACCGTGATGACTGTGGAACATTCAAACACAGAGAATACTACTGCACTTCGTATCTATTATTGCGGAAGGGAGCAATGTGCTCCCGGACACTTTTGGGGGCCGGCTATCCGCCCCCATTATTTGCTTCACGTTGTTTTGCATGGAAAAGGGGAATTCTTCTATCAGGAGAAAAAGTATGAGCTTTCTGCCGGCGATGCCTTTTTAATCGAACCGATGCAGACCCATTATTATCAGGCAGACAAAGAAGATCCCTGGGAATATGCTTGGGTTGGATTCGACGGAAGCTGCGTGGAAGAGGTTCTCTCCTCCACAATTTTCCAATCTTCCCCTGTCTTTACCACGGACTCTGCTCTGTGTATTCAGCCCATGATCCGGCTGAATGCCCTGTTTTTTGCTCCCGAAAAGAATCCACTGGGACTGGCATCTGCTTTTCTCCGGCTGCTCTCCTGTATGACCCGTCTGGACACTTCCGGTCGAAATGATCACAATGAACAGTATTATCAGCAGGCACTGGAATATATCAGCAATAATTACTCCTATAATCTTAAGATTCAGGATATAGCAGATTATATCGGCGTGGACAGAACTTATCTTTACAAAATTTTTATGCGGGAAGCGCAGATTTCTCCGAAACAGTATCTCCTTCAATACCGGATCCGTGCGGCAGCAAAACTTTTACAGACACAAAATTATAACGTGACAGAGATTGCTTATTCCTGTGGCTTCCGTGATTCCGCTGCTTTCTGCTATCATTTTCGACAGCAGATCGGCATGACACCAAGACAGTACCGGGAAAAGATACGAAGTGGTACTTATTAAGCAAGTATCAATCCGGATCCGCTTGTTGTTCGCGTAAAAAGATGAAAGGAATCGGGAGTCAGAATAATCTGACTCCCGATTCCTTTCATCTTCTCTTTTATCCTATTCTTTTATCATAGCTGTGTGGTCTATTCTATTTTTCTTTCACACCCATCCGGTTAATCTGTGTTGCAATATAACCGGCACCATATCCATTGTCGATATTTACCGTAGCAATCCCGTTGGCGCAGGAATTGATCATCGTGAGCAGCGCGGATATTCCATTCATACTGGCACCATATCCCACGGAAGTAGGTACGGCGATCACCGGTTTATTCACCAGACCACCCAGCACGCTTGCCAATGCGCCTTCCATCCCTGCCACTGCGACCACGCAGTTTGCATCCTGGATCGCATCCAGCCTTGCAAAAAGACGATGGATACCGGCCACACCCACATCATAGATCCGTTCTACTTTTGCTCCGAAATATTCTGCCGTCTGTGCGGCTTCTTCCGCTACCGGGATATCAGCTGTTCCCGCTGTACATACAGCAATCAGGCCGACACCCTCTTTCTTTTCTTTATTCTCTATTTTCAGGATATGCGAGATCGGATCGTACTGGATCTGCGGATAAATTTCTTTCAGCATCTGGTACTGATGCTCGGATGCTCTGGTTCCAAATACCTCTCCATTCGCTTCATATAACCGTTTTACGATCGGCACCAGATGTGCATCTGCCTTTCCACTGCAAAAGATCACTTCCGGAAAACCGGAACGGATCTGTCGGTGCATATCCAGTTTGGCATATCCCATCTCATCAAAAGGAGCTTTCCGAAAATAGTGTTCTGCTTCTTCAACAGAAATCTCACCCTGTTTTACTTTTTCCAATACTTCTCTCATATCCATCTCTTTGTTCACCTTGTTTTCCTGCTCAATCTTCCTTTGTGATACGTTCTGTTTTCCCTGTTTATTCAGGCAAACACCAGTCTCATGACCTGGTCTACTGTTTCTACCGGAACGATCTCCAGTTTTTCTTTCACTTCTTCTGCTACTTCTTCCAGATCTCTCTCATTTTCTGCGGGAATAAATACTTTTTTGATACCTGCCCGCTGAGCTGCCATCAGTTTTTCAGGAAGACCACCGATTGGCATCACACCACCCCGCAAAGATACCTCACCGGTCATGGCATATTCCGGATTCACCGGTGTATCTGTCACCAGCGAAGTCAGTGCCGTCACCAGTGTGATACCTGCGGAAGGACCGTCTTTTGGAACTGCACCGGACGGGACGTGGATATGCAGATCATTTTCTTTAAATAAATCAGCTTTGTCCGGATGACGTTTTTTCACCAGTGTGATCGCAATCTGTGCTGATTCTTTCATCACATCTCCCAGCTGTCCGGTGATCGTGATTTTTCCGGAACCTTTGGTAAAAGAAGTCTCGATAAACAGAATCTCTCCACCGGCGCTTGTCCATGCAAGTCCGGTCATCACACCCGGCTGTGGATGTTTCAGGATCGTATCATGGATGATCCCCGATCCCAGGAATTCCTGTACCCGTTTTTCATTGACAGTAATACTTTTTTGCTCTCCCCGGACCAGTTTGACCGCAGCATTCCTGCAGATCACATCCACCTGCTTCTTTAATCCGCGCACACCTGACTCTGCGGTATATTCCGCAATTATTTTCTCCAGGGCACCATCCGTAACCTTCAGGTTCTGTGCCTTGATTCCCATCGCTTTCATCGCTTTCGGAAGCAGATGTCTTCTTGCGATATGAAACTTCTCCAGTGGTGTATATCCCGGAAACTGAATCACTTCCATACGATTTAACAGCGGTTCCGGAATCGTATCCGTACTGTTTGCCGTACATACAAAAAATACATTTGACAGATCATAGGGCACATTCATATAGTGATCCGTAAAGCTGTAGTTCTGTTCCGGATCCAGCACTTCCAGAAGGGCACTTGCCGGATCTCCGCCGTAATCTTTTGCCAGTTTATCCACTTCGTCCAGCACCATAACAGGATTCTGAGCCTTACTTCGTTTCATACCTTCCATAATCCGGCCAGGCATTGCACCTACGTACGTTCTTCTGTGACCACGGATCTCTGCCTCATCCCGGATGCCTCCAAGGCTGATTCTTACATATTCCCGGTGCAGTGCCCTTGCGATACTCTGACCGATACTGGTTTTACCGGTACCCGGAGCACCCACAAACAGCAAAATAGAACCGGACTGTTTTTTATTCAGTGCCATCACAGCAAGCTGTTGAATGATACGTTCTTTCACTTTCTTCAGACCGTAATGATCTTCATCCAGAATCTCCTCTGCTTCCTGCAGATTGATCTCCAACTGTTCTTTTGTTTTCCAGGAAAGTGAAGTTACAAAATCCAGGTAGTCATACAGCATACCATATTCGTGACTATCTTTTCCTTCCTGTTTCATCCGGTTCAAAACTTTCTCAGCCTCTTTCCTGGCTTCTTCATTCATGCCGGACTGTGCAATCTTTGTTTCAAATTTACGTACATCCGATATATTCTCCGGATGCATCTCATCCAGCTGCTGTTGCAGCAGTTCGATCTGTTTTTTAATCGCAGATTCCCGGTATGCCTGTTCATGAATCTCTTTCTGTGCTTCTTCAGCTTCTTCGCCTACATGGAATATCTCCATAAATTCATAAACAGCTTCCTCAATTTTTTTGCATCGTTCTCTTCTGGAATCTGTCTCTATGATACCATATTTCTCTTCCCATGTGATATTAAAATAAGAAGAAAGTGCACATCCTATTTCTTCTACATTCTTCCAGTGCAAAATCACCCCACGGGCCCAGACTCCCCATGGGAATCCTTTGACGAAACGAAGGATATCTTGTTTCATCTTTTCAAACAATGCTTTCTCTTCTTCTTTCGGAAAATCGTCTACATCCGGAAGAATCGAAGCATCTGCAGTAATCACACCATCTTTTCCCATCTCAGTATCTGAAATCTGTACCCGTTCTCTCACTTTGACACGTACATTTCCTTCTTCGTCTACGCTGTCGATGGTGCCAATCACACCAATGGGGTAAAAATCATCCGGTGTCATCTGCTCCTTTTCTTCTTTTTCCATTACAAATAATATATCTTCTCCAACAGATTCTGCTGTTATCTCTCCACTGGGAAACACATCTTTTTTAAAGAAAAATGTCACACCTGGCAGTAACAACAGGTCAGAAATCGGCAATGTAATCATTATGTTTCCTCCTTGTTCTTCTTTTGTTAGCACTCAATCTTTACGAGTGCTGATTTTTCATCTTCTATTCTATCACGTTATTTTGAAAATGCAAGTAAAATACGTAAAAAAAGAAAAGCAACCCGAACCTTGTATTCTGATCACTTTTCTTCTTTTTGCTGATACATTTGCTGTGTTTCTACTTATTATAATAGCAACTCAAAAACTATGTTTTTGTCAGGTGAAGCGGCGAATCGCAAGGATTGTCTTGCAATTTGCACTTCTGTCATGGGTGATGCCCCATTTTGTTCCTTTCGCTTCCACGATTCCGCCATTTCCATCGTAGATAGCCACATGTCCGGAATAACAGATCACATCGCCTGCTTTTGCTTCAGATAAACTTGAAACTGCTGTACCAAGGCTTCTCCATCCTGCTGATGTGGTATAACCACCACTGTAAGCGCCGGTGTTTTTCAGCACCTGATATACAAAATGAGAGCAATCAATACCATTGGTCAGGGAATTACCACCCCATACGTATGGATTACCGACAAACTGATCTGCATATGCTACGATAGAACTGCCGGATGCTCCACTGCTGTTTACGGAACCGGAACTGCCTGTCGAACTGCTTTTGTCTGAACTGCTGCCGGAACTTGCAGTACTGTTATTGGTGCTTGTGCTGCCGGAATCTGCAGTACTGCTGCCTGTTGCTGCATTACTGTTGTTTGTTGTACTGTTGTTTCTGCTGTTTCCACTGCTCTGTGAAGCCGAACTGTTGCCGGAAGAAGTACTTGTCGAGCTGGCCGCTGCTGCCTGCTGACGACTGGCTTCTTCGGCTGCTGCCTGCTGTTTTGCTGCTTCTTCTGCCGCTGCCTGCTGACGGGCTGCTTCCTCAGCCGCCGCCTGTCTTGCCGCCTCTTCTTCAGCCTGTCGTTTTTCTTCTGCAATCTGATCCAGCTGTGCCTGTTGCTGGCTGATCAGATTACTGATCTCATTTGCCTGCTGACGGGCTGTTGCAATCTGGGCTTCGTAATCACTGCTGGTTGCTTTCTTTTCATCCATCTGTGCCTGTAAGTCTGCCTGCTGGCTCTGCAGATCTGCCTGCTGGCTTTCCAGGGATGCTTTCTGTGTCTCCAGGTCACTCTTTTGTGTCTCTAGATCCGCTTTCTGATTCTCCAGATCTGCCTTCAGATCGGACACCTGCTGTACCACTTCTTTAAAAGCTTCCAGCTGTTTTCTGTCATAATCGTGCATGTTCTGTGCATATTCCACTTTATTCAGAAGAGACGTGATACTGTCCGCACCGCTTAACATATTCAGCCATGCTTCATTTCCACCATTCTCATATATGTACTGGATACGTTTTTTCATATCCGCATACTGCTTGTCGCGATCTGCCTCTGCATCCTGCAGCTGACCGGCAGTTGTCTCAATCTCTCCCTCTTTTTCCGTAATATCTGCTTCTTTTTGTGCAATTCCATCTTCTGTACTTGCAATGTCTGTTTTGGTAGCATCAATCTGAATCATCAGATCTACCATATCTGCATCCATAGCATTGATTTCTGACTGGATCTGCTGCTGCTGTTCAGACAAAGAAGCAATGGTATCATTTGTCTGACTTAACTGGCTCTCTGCCTGGGCTTTCTGCTGTCTGATATCTGATTCTGTATCAGCAAAAACCGTAAAAGACTGAGAAACCATCATTACAAGTCCCAAAAACGCACATACTACTCTTTTTTTCATGTAAAACCTCTCTTTTTATTGCCTTTGTTGCTTTGTTTTTTAATGACTTTGTAACAATTTCGTTACTTTTTATATACTACCACTTTCCCGGAGCAAATGCAAGAAGTATGTCTCATAATTCGCAGAATATTCACAGAATGGCTATTGTTCACTTCATTCCCAGTAACTCGCTTCGCGATGCACAGAATTTTCATCAAAAAAGAGAACCGGATCTTTTCCCCGGTTCTCTTTTTATTGATTATCCTTTATTCACAGCCTTTTTTGCTTAATCAATCAGGTTCTGCATGCTCTTCAGTCCTATAACCAGCGTAGAAGTATTATGCAGCAATGCGGAAGTGGTTGGCTGTATGATACCGGTCACACCAAGAGCGATCAGTCCGGCATTAATCAAAATAATCGAACGATAGTTCTTGTGGATCCGTTTCATCAGCCCGTTACTGATTGCTTTTAATGTAACAATTTCGTAAAGATTATCCGCACCGATTGTTACATCTGCTATTTCACGGGCAATCTCCGCACCGTCACTGATAGCGATTCCCACATCTGCAGCTGACAGAGCCGGTGAATCATTGATACCGTCACCGATCATGATCACTTTTCGTCCTGCTGCTTTTTCACGTTCCACAAATCCCGCTTTATCTTCCGGCAATACTTCCGAATAATATTCATCTACACCAATCTGTGCTGCTACAGCTCTTGCGGTACGTTCGCTGTCTCCGGTCATCATAACTACTTTGCTGATTCCCGCCCGTTTCAGAGAATTGATCACCGGGAACGCTTCCTGACGGATCGGATCATGGATACAGATCACCGCAGCCAGTTTTCCGTCAATCGCCAGATACAGATGAGAATACTCTTCCGGAAGTACTGCGAATTTTTCTTCCATGCCGTCCGGAATCACACAATGTTCATCTTCGAAGACAAAATGAGCACTTCCGATGATTACTTTATGTTCATCTATCATTGTGGATATTCCATGTGCAACAATGTATTCTACTTTAGAATGCATCTCTTCGTGGAAAATATTCCGCTTTTTGGCGGCATCAACCACAGCCTTCGCCATAGAATGTGGAAAATGTTCTTCCAGGCAGGCTGCGATACGAAGCAGTTCTTCTTCGGAGCGCTCACAGAAAGTCTCTATTTTAGCAACTGTTGGTTCTGCTTTCGTCAGTGTACCGGTCTTATCAAATACGATGGTATCGGCCTGTGCGATCGCTTCCAGGAATTTACCACCTTTTACCGTGATATCATACAGACTTGCTTCCCGGATCGCCGAAAGTACGCTGATCGGCATCGCCAGTTTCAGCGCACAGGAAAAATCTACCATCAGTACCGCCAGTGTCTTTGTCATATTTCGTGTGAGCAGATAGGTCAGGCCGGTACCCGCCAGTGTATACGGAACCAGACGGTCTGCCAGATGTTCAGCTTTTCCTTCCACGTTGGACTTGAGTTTTTCGGACTCTTCGATCATGGTAACGATCTTCTCAAACTTACTTCCACCGTTGACTTCCTTGACACAGATGGTCAGTTCGCCCTCTTCGACCACGGTTCCGGCATATGCATATTTCTGTGCATTCTTCTGAACTGGAACCGATTCTCCGGTAAGTGATGCCTGGTTGACCATAGCATCTCCGGCTGTTACCACACCGTCAAAAGGAATCACATTGCCCATATGAACAACGATCTCATCTCCTGTCCGGATCTGATCTGACGGAACCAGAATCTCCTGTCCGTCTTTCATCAACCATACTCTGGATACGTGCAATGACATGCTTCTTGCCAGATCATCCACAGATTTTTTATGGGTCCACTCTTCCAGAATCTCTCCGATTCCCAGAAGAAACATGGTGGATCCTGCGGTCTCAAAGTCTCCGCGGAAAATGGATACACCAATCGCAGTTGCATCCAGAACCGGGACTTCCAGTTTCCCTTTAGCAATCGTCCGTACTCCATGCCACAGATATTTCACCGATTTGACTGCAGTGATCACGGAACGAACAGATACCGGAAGAAACATTTTGCTTCCCATACGCATAACCACTTTATTGACCAGTTTTTCCCAGTACTCATTCTGCAGTTCCCGGCCGGAATTTTTCAGATAAGTCTCCGGTACTTTGGCTGTCTCATAATGGAAAACTTTCAGTGCCCGGATTACTTCTTCCCGGTCTCCCACAAAATTAATTGTGGCATCCTGTGTTTTCTCACGGACTTTCACTCCTGTCACCAGTTTCTGGCTGCTCAGATAATAAAGTAACGTATCTGCCTGCTCAAATGTCATATGATTCTGAAGAAGATGAACACGCATACGTCCCCTGATTTCATGTTTGATTATAAATTTCATTGAATAACACTGTCCTTGTGTGAGTTTAGCATTTTATTCTTCTGTAAAATCTTCTGCTGTCTCTGCAGTCTCCTCTGTATCTTCATCTTCTACAACAGCTGTTTTTGCTGCACGTTCTTCGTTGATCTGCTGTGCTTCCGCATAAATATCTTCTGCATTTTCCTGAACAGATGTTACCACTTTCATTACACAGGATTTTGCGCGCAACACTGCTGCTGTGCAGTTTGCATAGAATTTTTTAGCATCATCGCTGGCAAGAATCTTGATTCCAGCAGTGCCAAACAGGACACCGCCTGCGAAAATACCTGTTTTTTTTGCGTCGAATTTTTTTAAAATGTTTGCCATAATATTCTCTCCTTTGTGTATGAAAATTTTGTTTATCAATTATTATATCGCCTTAGAAATAATCTTCAAGTTATTTCTTCTTTAATGATAATTTTTCTCAATTAAGCCCGTTTTGCCGGATCATTTGCTGCTATGCAATATAACAAAGCAATCCCAGACACGCTCTAGGAGGCCTGTCCGGGATTGTTCGTGTATTTTACAATTCTTTTTCCAGTCATATAACCACAGCTTTCCAGTCCACAGGTCAGTACCTGACGGAACTTTCTGTCAGAAAGCTGAAGCACCGTGCCGTCATCCAGTTCCATTCTGCAACAGGGAACACATTCTAATTCTTCGTCAATATCACTGCCGGTATATTTATACATGTTTTTCCGGCTGATCACTCCGATTTCTTCTAATGTATTCACCATGCGGTACACGGTTGCGGCTCCGATACTGGAATCTTGTTTGCAGGCTTTGTAATAAATCTCCTTGCAACATGAGCAGTCCTCATCCAGAATAATATCAAGGATGATGCGCCGCTGCCGGGTGATCCGGCAGCCACGCTCTCTTAATTTTGAAATTATGATACTCTTTGGCTCTTTCTGCAATTAATGTCAACACCTCCAAATAGTACCTTTAATGGCTGCAATGTCCTCCGCAATGTGAGCAGTCACCACCACACTGCAGTGATTTGCCGTTCTTTTTATCTTTTACCATGCTGCGGACGATGAGTGCTACCACACCAACCAGAACCGCGCCAACAACTACTGTTCCCATGCAAAGGTCTCCTTTCTTAAAGTCAGATCAGACTTTTCTTACGCAACTTCCAATGATTTACTTTCTTTATAAGGTCTGAACAGCATATACAGGAATGCAATCAGCAGTACAACCGCAACTACTGTCCACAGTCCGAATCCACCACCGGTAAACAGGGTACCAAACTGATAGATACACAGGGATACGATATAAGCAAGACCACACTGATATCCGATAGCGAACCAGAACCATTTTGCATTATTCATCTCACGTTTGATAGCTCCCATTGCTGCGAAGCAAGGTGCGCACAGCAGGTTGAATACCAGGAATCCGTATGCTGCGATCGGAGTCATAACCTGTGCCAGGTTGCCCCAGATCTCAGAACCATTTTCTGCAACTTCTGCAAAACCGAACAGCATACCGAAGGTAGCTACTACGTTTTCTTTTGCGATCAGACCAGTGATTGCTGCAACTGCCATCTTCCATCCTTCACCGGCTTTTGTCCAGCCAAGAGGAGCAAAGATCGGAGCGATCACGTTACCGATGGATGCCAGAATACTGTCATTTAACTGTTCTGCTTCCAGCATACCGAATTTTCCGTCTACCCAGCCGAAGCTCATCAGGAACCACAGAACGATGGTAGATAACAGAATAATTGTACCAGCTTTTTTAATAAATGACCAGCCACGTTCCCACATACTTCTCAGTACATTGCCTACGGTTGGCATATGGTAGGCCGGCAGCTCCATAACGAACGGAGCAGGTTCTCCGGAAAACATTTTTGTTTTCTTTAAGATAATACCGGAGCAGATGATAGCTGCAACACCTACGAAGTAAGCACTCCATGCTACCCATCCTGCATTATTAAAGAATGCACCTGCGATCAGGGCAATGATCGGCAGTTTTGCTCCACAAGGAACAAAGGTTGTCGTCATGATTGTCATCTTACGGTCTCTGTCGCTTTCAATGGTACGGGATGCCATGATACCAGGCACACCACAACCGGAACCGATCAGCATCGGGATGAAGGATTTTCCGGAAAGACCGAATTTGCGGAAGATACGGTCCATGATGAATGCTACACGGGCCATGTATCCACAGCCTTCCAGGAATGCCAGGAAGATAAACAGTACCAGCATCTGCGGTACGAAACCAAGTACAGCACCAACACCGGCTACGATACCATCAAGGATCAGTCCCTGTAACCAGTCAGCACAGTTAACAGCTACCAGCGCTTTCTCAATTGCCGGAGGAATGATATCACCGAACAGAACATCGTTGGTCCAGTCTGTCAGGAATCCACCTACTGTTGTAATAGATACATAGTAAACAATAAACATAACTACTGCGAAGATTGGCAGTGCCAGCCAACGGTTAGTTACGATACGGTCGATCTTATCGGATACGGTCATTCCGCCCTTCTGACCTTTTGTTACGCATTTTCCGATAATAGAGGAGATATATACATATCTTTCATTTGTGATAATACTTTCGGTATCATCATCGAATGCATCTTCCAGAGTTTTGATCTCAGCGGATACATCCGGAACAGATTTCATCTGTTCTTTGATCTTGTCGTCCTTCTCCAGAAGTTTGATCGCAAAGAATCTCTTCTGGGCTTCCGGGATATCCATGCCAAGCATGATTCCTACAGCTGTGATCGCATCTTCCACTTTACTGTCGAACTCATGTACCGGTGTAACTTCGTTCTTTCTCTCTGCAAGACTTATTGCTTTCTCAGCTGCTTTCTGGATTCCAGTACCTTTCAGTGCGGATATTTCCACAACCTCGCATCCTAACAGTTTGCTCAGTTTGTCAGTATGTATCTTGTCACCCGCTTTTTCTACCAGATCCATCATGTTGACAGCCATGACAACCGGGATGCCCAGTTCCATGATCTGTGTGGACAGATACAGGTTACGTTCGATGTTGGTACCATCTACGATGTTGATGATCGCATCCGGTCTTTCATTGATCAGATAGTTTCTGGCTACGACTTCTTCCAGAGTGTATGGAGACAGGGAATAGATACCCGGTAAGTCCATGATAGTCACATCTTTATGACCTTTTAACTTACCTTCTTTTTTCTCCACCGTTACGCCCGGCCAGTTACCTACAAACTGATTGGAACCGGTCAGCGCATTAAACAATGTTGTCTTACCGCAGTTAGGATTACCTGCTAATGCAATTTTCACTGACATTTTTCTGCTCCTTTTTCTTATTTGTTGAAATGTTGTTATACATTCCTACTAATTTTTGGTCTGCGCTATCTTTTATTAGCTTTCGCTAACGCACAGGCAAAAAAATTATTCAACCTCAATCATTTCGGCATCGGCTTTACGAAGAGATAATTCATACCCTCTTACGGTTACTTCCACCGGATCACCTAACGGTGCAACTTTGCGTACATATACACTTACGCCTTTGGTGATACCCATGTCCATGATTCTTCTTTTTACAGGGCCTTCACCATGCAATCTCTTTACTGTGACTGTCTGTCCAACAGCAATCTCTTTCAGAGTTTTCATAACATTCTCCCTCTTTCCTTGATAATCCGCCTGCTTACACCATGATACGGTTTGCCATATCTTTTCCGATGGCCACACGTGAATCTTTCACATTCACGATCAAGTTTCCCTCGATTTCAGATACGACCGTAACCTCTCCTCCAGTTACAAATCCAAGATTCTCAAGGAATTTTCTTGTCTCTTCTTTTCCGCCAACCTTTTTGATTGTGTTAGTTTCTCCTGGTTTTACCATAGATAACGGCATCATATCAACCTCTTTTCTTTATTGCTAACATATTAATGTTGTTCCTTACTGGCGTTAGTATATGCTAATATTCATTAGATGTCAAGTACTTATTGGAAATTTTTTTCAATAAGTATTTTCACAGTAACATTATTCACACATTTGCCTATGGAAAAAACATGTTTGTCAGTTGAATTTTTGTAATAGTTATGCTATACTTATCTATACTTGATGGTAACTGTTCAGTGTTTTGTATCACAGATACGATCTTCTGGACAGCTGCTTTTCTTTTAGTCATTTTTAGTGGAATTGTTCATGAAGGGGGTTTGTAATATGGCAAAAAATGAATCAGCAGAAAATTATCTGGAGACGATTCTGATACTGAGTAAAAAACTTCCTGTTGTTCGTTCCGTAGATATCGCCACTGAATTAGGTTATAAAAAATCCAGTGTAAGTGTGGCAATGAAACACCTGAGAGAACATCAGCATATCACAGTCACTGATGCCGGATTCATATATCTTACAGAATCCGGGAAAGAGATTGCAGACATGATTTATGAGCGGCACGAGCTGCTCTCTTCTTGGCTGATGCATCTGGGGGTACCGGAAGAGATCGCAACAGAAGATGCCTGCAAGATGGAGCACGTGATCAGTAAGGAGAGTTTTGAGGCTATTAAGAAGCACGTGGGTGCACTGTCGTAAGTGTTGAGAAATCGAAATTTAGAAGTCGACCTTTTATTTTTTAAGGTTGGCTTCTTTTTTAGTTTGTTTGTTCCTATACGGACGCAAGAGGAAGGCGGAGCCAGGGTGACACGACGTGGGCAGGGCAACTTTAAGCTAGCCGCTAACTTCGGCTATAGTTCACGAGGGTCAGCTGACCCTCGCGAAAGCCTACGTAAGCGTCGGATCTTAAAGCTTGCCCTAACCGCCCACAAAGTGTCGTGCCACCCTGGCTCCGCCTTCCTCTTGCTGGGTTTCGGCACTATTTTTCTATCGCCTGCTTCACACTTTCAAACACATCCTGAAACGCCGCCCCACTCTCCTTGCAGAGCCGAACCACCGATTCATACTCAGGATAAACTTTTTTCATATCATCTTTCTCACAGATCTTCACTTCCGCCTCCCCGTAAGGTGTCTGTACCGTCTTTTTACTTCTCCGAAGCACCGTCCGATCCATCTTCTGTCTGCGGATCCCAATGGTCGTTGTTTCCCGGAAGATGATATTTTCCAGTTTTTCTCTGTCTTCTTCCATGCAGATCACATTCAGCTGCCACCCAGGGCGGTTTTTCTTCATGTATACAGGGGTGTAATGCACATCTCTTGCACCGGCTTCCATCAGTGCACCGAGAACATAGCCAAGCTGTTCACCGGTACTGTCGTCGATGTTGGCTTCCAGTTTACAGATCTTATCTTCCTGTTTCTCTTCCGTCTCGATCAGCATCGCGCGAAGGATACCCGGGCACTCGTATTTGCGTTTTCCGGCGCCGATTCCCACATTGAGGATGCGGAATGTCTCCGGAAGTGTTTCTTCTGTGCGGACTGCTGCCGCAAAAGCTGCTCCGGTCGGAGTTACCAGTTCTCCTTCCACCTGTGTCATCCTGAGTTTCAGACCGCTGTCCTGGATAATATTGGTAACTGCCGGAACCGGAACCGGAAGGATGCCATGCTGGCAGCGCACGGTTCCCTTTCCCTCACAAAGAAACGGAACGATTACACCATCCACCTGCAAACTGTCCATACAGACCGCAGCTGCAACAATATCCACGATAGAATCCACGGCTCCCACCTCATGAAAATGCACCTGATCTTCCGGTACATTGTGTGCCTTCGCCTCCGCTTTCGCCAGAATCCGGAAAATATCTTTTGCCAGTTCTTTCGCCGTATCCGTCATATCACACCGGTCAATGATCGGGAAAATATCTCCCAGTCCGCGATGTTCGTGATGATGATGGTGATGCTCCTCATGTCCAGTTTCTTCCTGCGCATGCATCGCTTCCGCCTGCACCGGATCATGATGATGTTCTGCTGTTTCTGCGTGATCCTGGTGATGCTCATGGCCGTGATGATGGTCATGGTCATGCGTATGGCCGTGTCCGTGAAGATACTCCATATCATGATCGTGATTTTCATGCTCCGCATCCAGTTTTACCAGGAAATCCCAGGCATCGATCCCGGACTTTTTCACCTGCTTTAATTCATAAGAGAATCCTTCCACCGGCATATGATCCAACACACAAAACAGCGGTGTCCGGTCTTTCATAAGACCGGACAGTGCCGCAACTGTCATATCTCCGCTGATTCCCGAATAACATTCCAAATATAATTTTTGTCCCATTTCCCTGTTTCCCCTGCCTGATTTCTTTTACTTTTAAAACGCTTCCGATGAACAAACTTCGTTTGTTCTGGCTCGCTAACGCTCATTATTTCGTGATTTCATCACTCCATAATTTCGCCGTTCGCCAAGAGTGAGCAAGCTCCCTCTGACTCTCTTGCGCTCATTATATCATGAAATAATATATTTCTGTATTCTTAATTTCTGTATTCTCTGTGTTTTCCGCTATTCCATCATATTCTCAATAAAAATTCCATATCCTTTTGTCGGATCATTGACAAACACATGGGTTATCGCTCCGATCAGTTTCCCGTTCTGCAGTACAGGGGAACCGCTCATTCCCTGGACAATTCCACCGGTTCGGGAGAGAAGATCATCATCCGTGATTCGCAGGACAAAACATTTATTGGTATCTCTTGCATTGCTGTCGATCTCAAGAATCTCACACTGATATTCCCGGATTCCATCACCGATATCACAGCGGATCTCCGCTTTTCCTGTCTGAATCTCCTGTTTGAGTCCTGTCGGTATCTTTTTCATGGATTCTGAATATTTTCCGGGTTCCAGCTGACCACGGATACCATACTGAGAATTCCCACATATCGTTCCGATCCGGTTTTCTTCCCTGTAATTGATCACACCCCGAAGTTCCCCCGGTGTACCGGCCGTACCTTTACGGATGGAAAGAATATCTGCACGGTAAAGATCACCGTCGGATATTTCCAGCCTTTCTCCCGTGTCTGCGTCACTGATTCCATGACCAAGTGCTCCAAATGTTCCGTTCGGCTCCACATACGTAAGTGTTCCGATCCCCTGAATATTATCCCTCACCCAGATACCGAGTTTATAGGAACCGTCTTCAGTCTCCACCGGTGTCATCTCCAGCTTTATCGTCTCCTGGTGGCGGATCACCTGCAGTTCCATCGGTTCTCCCTGATTCTCTCTTACCAGCTGCATCAGCTGCCTTTTCCCTGTAAGTACTTTCCCATCGATCTCACAGATATAATCTCCCGACTGGATAATATGTTCTGCCGGTGTCCTGCGGATTCCTTCCCGATCCGTGATCTCACCACTGTCAATCACAAGAACACCTTTCGTCTCCATATAGATCCCCACAGGCGACCCACTGACCAGCACTTCCTGCTTTTCCACCGTATGAACCTTAATGGTTTTCAGCGGCAGCACTCCCAGCCATTTGCAGCGAATCTGATAACTTCCATTTTGTGAAACTTCCACCGTTTCATCGTAAGAAATCAGTGGTTCCTGAAAAAATGTTTCCCAGTCCGTCTCTTCGTCTGCGTAGACAAATATTTCATCCGGTATGTGATCCTTCATAGTTCCATATATTAATATAAACAGGCTCAGCAGCGTCCCCACCAGAGCGTACCACAAAAATTTTCGATATTTTTTCTGTTTTTCCTGCAAGTTTCCGCCACATCCTTTCGTTTTGTCTTCTCCGTTAGTATGTGACAAACCATTTATTTCACACTTGCAGTTTTTTGTTGTTTTTCATTATTTATCCAGCAGCTTTGAGAATTCTTTCTCAGACATTGGTTTATAATAGTAATATCCCTGCAGATAATCACAGCCGTGGGTACATAAGAACTCACTTTGCTGTTTATTTTCAATTCCCTCTGCTACAACCTTCATTCCCATTCGATGTGCCATATCGATAATTGATATTACAATTGCATCTCTCTTTGGATCCTTTCCGATTTTTTTAACAAACCCCATATCCATTTTCAATGCATCGAAGGTGTAATCCCGTACAGTCTCAAATGTAGAAATTCCGGTTCCAAAATCATCCAGAAAAATCTGAACGCCCTCTTTTCTCAGACGTTTCAGAAATTCTTCTCCCTCTTTGCTGATAATTGTGTATGCAGATTCTATAATTTCATAACGGAAATATTGTTTTGGTACTTTTGTTTCCTGAAGCTCTGTACAGATCCGCTCCATCAACCGGCTGTTCATCAGATCCATACGGGAAAGATTGACCGCTACCGGAATCATTCGTTTCCCTTTGTGATAGCGTTCTTCCTGGAACCTGCGGACCGTTTGATCTATATAGGTGTCCAGTTTTGTAATATAACCACTGTCTTCCAGTTCCGGCACAAAAACGGACGGGATCATCGGTTCTTCACCTGAACTGTTCCAACGAACCAGTGCTTCTGCCGATACGATCTGTCCTGTTTTCCCCTCCACGACCGGTTGATAACATACCACAAACTCTTCCTGTTCCAATGCCTTTTCCAGATTCAGAAGTGCCAGGTTCTTCTGTTCGTATTCTGTCCTCATATCTTCCTGATAGATCGCATATGGCTGCACATATTGATTGGAAATTTTATTTTTGGCCATTTTGGCCAGATCGCACATCTGAGAAACATCCAGCTTGCATTGCTTGGGAATATAGTAAATACCACAGCGTCCGTATATTTCCACCTGTTCTTCCCCGATTTTCACCTGATACTGCAGAAGTTTTCCCAGTGCCGCAGGTTCCAGATTTTTTGCATCAACAAGTGCCTGAAAACGATCTGCAGCCACACGCCCCAGTGCCAGTGGACGGAGCGTACTGTTCTGGATCCGGTCCATATAAGAGCGGATGATTCTATCACCGTTTTCGTATCCATAGACATCATTCAGGCCGGAAAACTTGCGGATATTAAAATAAATAATCGCAAATTGATACCGGTCTGCATTCTTTTTTAAAATATTTTCTGTCTTTCTGACAAATCCGTCACGGTTCAGATAATCGGTAAGTGGATCTTTTTCCATTTCCACTGTCCGGTCTTCCACTGCGATCAGCACTTCCCGATATTCTTTATCCAGCCACTGGTAGGTATATCGTTCCGCTCCCCGGTCAGCATTGTACACTGTAAAAGAATATATCCCTGCCACCTGCAGATTTTCTTCCATAGTATTCAAACTGGCAGAGGTTCGAAACCATTCTCTGCTCTTTTCCTGTATACATTTTTCACTGAGTTCACGAATGAATCCTTCATACTCCAGCGGACTGTCACATGGGATTTCCGTGTTCTCAAACGTATGTTTTCGAACAAATACTGTATTTTCCTGAATATCCAGTACAGCGATCATCCGGTATTTATCCCTGAGCAACATATGAGTCATCACACGATTAATATAAGGAATCGTATCATTTCGCCAGATTGCGCAACACTCAACGGTGTGATCCACCGGATGTTCGAACATTTCTATATTAACGGTATAACAGGTAATGTATTTTCCTTTTCGAAACCGATATCCAAGCTGTATGTGCCTCTGCCCCGTCTGGAAAATACGCAATAGTTCCTCTTTCAAAAATGTTCTGCGAAATTTCTTCTCTTCCTCATCATCCAGAATATAGGGATAAATCTGTTTTTGCAGCCAGTGCGTCACGCCGCCCGGACGTCCTGTCTCATCCTCCCAGCAGGCTTTTTCCGGATTTTTCACTTCCCGGACAATATTGTCGGTAATATTAATATAAAACCCATATTGATCCCCGTCTTCACCTGTCATCAGTCGCTGGATCCGCTTTTCATATGGTGTTTCTTTTAAGGATCCCTCCATGGTATTCCACCTGCCTTTTGTTTCTTTTGTTTCTTCTTTTTCTTATATCTCTTCCTTTTTCTTTCGTGCCAGTTCTTTCATCTCTTTTGCACTTTCCATCGTGTGTTCCGTAATCTGCGCACCACCAAGAATCCTTGCGATCTCTAACGCTGAATCTTCCTCATTCAACAGACGGATCTGTGTTCTTGTTATCTGATGGTCTGTCTTTTTCGCAATCTCAAAATGCTCATCTGCCATCGCTGCGATCTGCGGAAGATGGGTAATACAGATCACCTGATGATTTCTTCCGATCACTGCCATCTTCTCCGACACTTTCTGCGCCGTTCTTCCGCTGATACCGGTATCGATCTCATCGAAGATCAATGTCTCCGTCTCATCCTTATCCGCAAGAATCGTCTTGATTGCCAGCATAATACGGGAAAGTTCACCGCCGGATACCACTTTCGCCAGTGGTCGCAGCGGTTCTCCGGGATTCGTGGAAATAGTAAAACAGATTTTGTCATTTCCGTTTGCCGTGTAATGCTCTGTCGTTTCGAAATCAATCTCAAATTTCACATCCAGGAAATTCAGATCCTGCAAGCCCTGAATAATCCGGCCTTCCAGCTGTTTCCCATAAACTTTACGCAGTTCGGACAGTTCTTCACAGACAGATGCCAGTTCTGTCTCTGCCTTCTGCATCTCTTTTTCCAGTTTTTCTTTATACTGCTCAAAATGATACAGTCGGTCCAGATCTTTTTGTTTTTCTTCCTGACATGCCAGAATCTCTTCTACCGTAGAACCGTATTTGGCCTTCATGCGGTTAAGCAGATTCAGTCTCTGCTCCGTCTCATAGAATTCTTCTTCAGAAAATGTCATGCTTTCCACATAATCACTGACTTCCCGGTTCACATCTGACAGCAGACTTTCCACATCCTGTAACAGACTGGCAATCTGTTGCAGAGATTCATCCACTCCCAGCATCCGGTTTGTCTCCTGTACCGCCCGGCCCACCAGATCCTGTGCACCGTTATCATTTCCCGTATACCCTTTGACGGCTGCCATGGCTTCCAGAATATTTCTGCCCGATGACATTTTTTTATACTGTTTTTCCAGTTCTTCGTCCTCGCCCGGACGAAGCCCGGCTTCCTCTATCTCCTGAAGTTCAAATTCCAGGAAAGAAATCTCCCGTTTTCTGGTTTCCTCATCCAGCTGATAGGAAGTCAGTTCCTTCTTTTTCTGACTCCAGATCTGAAAACGCTCCCGGACTTCCTGTTTTTTCTCACGGATCTCTTCTTTTCCGTAGGCGTCCAAAATTATTAACTGCTGATCCTGATATAACAGAGACTGATGCTCATGCTGTCCGTGTATATCCAAAAGAAGAGAAGATATCTCCCGGATCTGGGCAGCCGTACATACTTCACCGTTTAACCTGCTGATACTCCGGTTCCCGGTAAGTTTTCTGGATATAATAATCTGCCCTTCTTCCACAGAGATTTCCTTCTCTTTCAACCGTTCCACACATCTTGGATTGTCTACCTGAAAAATCAGTTCCACCAGCGCAGGCTTTTCTTCATCGCGCAGCATCTCTCTGGACATTTTCTGTCCCAGCGCAAGGTTTACGGAACCCATCAGGATGGATTTGCCGGCTCCTGTTTCACCGGTAAGAATATTTAATCCCGGCCCGAATTCTACTTCTGCTTCATCGATGAGAGCCAGGTTTTTTACATGTAAATATGTTAGCATTCTGCTCCTTTTCCCTAACTTTTGTCTATTTTCGGTAACTATCGGGGTATTTCCCACTGCATAATTACATTCTGTTACTGAAAATTATATCTATACAATCATTTTTCGAATCTTTTCCATCAGTACCAGGCCTTCATCCACACTTCGTGCCACGCACATCAGTGTATTGTCTCCTGCGATACTGCCCACGATCTCGGGAATCTGCATCTCATCCAGTGCAGCTGCCGCAGCCATCGCCATACCGGATACGGTCTTTACCACCAGAATATTCTGTGCCAGATCCATGGACTGGAACGAAGTACGCAGCACATCGGTATATTTTCTGCTCATTTCCTGATCCATGCTCTGCAGCACCGCATAGCGGGAACCTCCGCCCGGTTTTGATATTTTCGTCAGTTTCAACTCCCGGATATCTCTGGATACTGTAGCCTGAGTAACCTGAAATCCACTTTCATTCAATTTCTCTGCCAGCTCTTCCTGGGTCTCGATGTCATACTGACTGATCAGACGGATGATCTGGGAATGTCTTTCTATCTTCATGATTGTTCGCTCCTAATTATTTCGCATCTTCTTCCGAAGAGTTTCCAGAAAACTAATGTTATTGATCTTGATGATCCGGGTGGCTTTCGTCGACTTCTCAATTCTGATCCGGTCGCCTGTCACCATTGGCATCGCAGCTGCCCCGTCAAAATACGCCATTCCCTTTTCGATGCCGCCTTCTTTTCCTTCTCCCAGTTCTACCTCGATCACATCTTCCGGTGCAAATACTATACTTCTGGTATTCAAGGTATGAGGCGCCAGCGGCGTCATAAGAATCATGGATGCTGCCGGAGATATGATCGGCCCGCCGGCAGACAGACTGTAGCCGGTAGATCCGGTGGGTGTTGAAATAATGATACCATCTGCCTTGTACGTATTCAGATAGGTATCATTGACATAATTATTAAATCGTACCACACGCAACGAGCCTTCTCTGCTGATGACAATATCATTCAGAGCGATATCACTGTTCTCTGCCTGTCCTTCATGAATCAGCGTACCGAACAGCATCATTCTTTTTTCAATCGTAAAACGGTCACTCATCAGCCGGTCCAGTGCCGGATAGATGGAATATTGATCGATCTCTGCCAGATAACCCAAAGTACCCATATTGATACCAAACAGCGGGATCTCCAGATCTACCACATCCCGGGCCGCCTGAAGAAGCGTTCCGTCTCCCCCAAGCACGATGATACACTCCGTCCCCCCGGGAATCCTCTCCGGGTCTGTATAGGAGTAAGACTGTCCTTCTTTTTTCTCACCTGCCGGTAAAATCACACATACCTTCCGATGTTTTTCCAGATAATCCGCAATCTTCCTGGCAACCGCCTGATTTTTCCCTCTTCTGTTTTCCGCTCCGTTTGCTATGATCGTAAATTTATCCATGATATTCTCTTCCTGTTTTCAGCTGCCTCTTCTGTCTCCTACCGTTTCTGTGCCGGATGCGGAGTTGTTGAGGACAGTTCTTTATGTGCTGCCTCCACTACTTCATCAATCTTAAACGGTACTTCTTCGCAGTGTTCTCCTTCCGGAAGTTTCTTCAGGTGCAGCAGATACTCGATATTTCCCTCCGGTCCCTTGATCGGAGAAAATTCCAGATGGCACGGTGCAAAAGAGATGCTCTGCGCATAGGCGGTTACCATCTCAATCACTTCCCGGTGAACTGCCGGATCTCTCACCACACCCTTTTTCCCTACTTTTTCTCTTCCTGCTTCGAACTGCGGTTTGATCAGACATACGACTTCTCCGTCTTCGGTCAGAAGATTTCTTACCGGAAGAAGCACTTTGGTCAGAGAGATAAAGGATACATCAATCGAGGTAAACTGGGATAATTCCTGAATGTCTTCCGGCACGACATAGCGGATATTTGTCCGTTCCATGCAGACAACACGTTCATCGTTACGCAGTTTCCAGTCCAGCTGTCCGTGCCCCACATCAATAGAATATACCTTTACCGCACCATTTTGCAGCATACAGTCTGTAAATCCTCCGGTAGAAGCACCTACATCCATACATACCTTGTCTTTCAGGGTAACACCAAAATGTGTCATCGCTTTCTCCAGTTTCAGTCCGCCTCTGCTGACATAAGGTAACGTATGGCCTTTTACGGTGATTTCCACAGTGTCTTTAAACATGGAGCCCGCCTTATCTTCTCTCTGTCCGTCAACCAGCACATTTCCCGCCATAATAATCGCTTTCGCTTTTTCTCTTGACGGTGCCAGTCCACGGCTGACTACCAGTACATCCAATCGTTCTTTCATTCTTGTATCTCCTGTCTCATTTCTGCATTGTAACTATTCCGGTAATTGCTCAGTACTTTTCTGTTGTTCTTCTTTCCATCGAAGAATTCTCTCTGTCACAGATGCACTGTCCATCTGCTGCTGATGCATCAGATCTTCCACACTTCCATGCGGAACAAATTGGTCTTCGATCGCTACGATCCGAACTGCCGGACTGTGCAGTCTGCTTCCATAATATGTCATTACCTGTTCCCCGAAACCACCGGACTTTACATTTTCCTCCATAGTCACGATCAGGCTGTGATCCTCTCTCAGTATCTCCAGCAGATCCATATCCAGCGGTTTCACAAACCGCATGTTTACCAGAGTAGGTTCATATCCGCAGTTTCGAAGATTTTCTGTTACCTGTACGGCTGTCCGTACCATATTTCCCACTGCCAGAATAGCAATTTCTTTTCCTTTTTCCAGAATTTCCGCTTTTCCCATCTCGATCGGGGCACGGTAATCTTCCAGACCTGTATAGGCTTCTCCTCTCGGATAACGGATGGCAACCGGGCTCTTCTGACGAATGGCAAATTTCAGCATATCAGACAGTTCCCACTTGTTTTTCGGTGCCATGACCGTCATATTCGGCATCATGGACAGATAACTCAGATCAAAGCAGCCGTGATGGGTCTCTCCATCGCTTCCCACCAGACCGGCACGATCCACGGCAAATACAACCGGCAGATTCTGCATACATACATCATGAAGGATCTGATCAACCGCACGCTGCAGGAAAGAAGAATAAATAGCCACCACCGGACGAAGACCGCCAAGTGCCAGTCCTGCCGCAAAAGTCACCGCATGCTCTTCTGCTATTCCCACATCGAATAATCGTTCCGGGAACATATTACCAAACCGTTTCAAACCGGTTCCCGGTACCATAGCTGCGGATACGGCTACCACATCCGGTTCCCGATCACCAAATTTTCTCATAACAGTCGAAAAAATATCTGTATAGGATGGATTTCCATTCGATTTTGGAAGTCCGGTTTCTACCTCATAAGGTGCTGCCCCGTGAAATCTGGCCGGATGACGCATCGCCGGTTCATATCCACGGCCTTTTTCTGTCAGCACATGGATCAGTACCGGACCCTGCTTCCGTTTTGCTTCCTGCAACACTTTTCCCAGTTGCCGCATATCGTGTCCATCCACCGGACCAAGATAGGTCAGCCCCATATTTTCAAAAAGCATTCCAGGAATCACCAGCTGTTTGATGCTGCTTTTTGTCTTATGAAGTGCATCCACCATGCCATCTCCCACTTTGGGAATCTTTTTCAGAGCGTTGGTTACGCCCATTTTCAACTCAGTATAAGGTGCCGCCATCCGGATATGATCCAGATAGGAGGACATTCCACCCACATTCCGGGTAATGGACATCTCATTATCATTCAGAATAATGATAAAATTCTTCTTTAATTCCGCCGCATTATTCAACGCTTCATACGCCATGCCGCCGGTCAGCGCTCCATCACCGATCACAGAAACAACCTGATAGTTCTCCCCTTTCAGGTCTCTCGCCTGCACCAGCCCCAGTCCTGCAGATATCGAAGTAGAACTGTGCCCGGTATCAAACGCATCACAGTCGCTTTCTTTTCTCTTCGGAAATCCACTTAAGCCACCCGTCTTTCGAAGGGTGGCAAACTGTTCTTTTCTTCCTGTCAGAATCTTATGTGTATAAGCCTGATGACCTACATCCCAGACCAGCTTATCTTCCGGAAAATGTAAAAATCGGTGCAAAGCAATGGTCAGTTCCACCACACCCAGATTCGATGCAAGGTGTCCGCCGGTCTCACTGAGCGACCGGATCAAAAAATCACGAATTTCCTGTGCCAGCTGCTCACATTCCGAAAGAGATAATTGTTTTACATCATTCGCCTCTTTGATCTTTTCCAGTATCATACGCATTCATCCTTTTTAATTTCTCCTGTTCACCAGATATCCTATCAATTCCCGGAGAAATTCATTTTTCTGAGGAAATGTATCCAGAAGTTCCAGTGCTTCCTCTGAAATTCTCTCCACGTCCTCCGCCGCACCCTCAAGTCCGCGAAGTGTCACATAGGTCTGTTTCTGATTCTTTTCATCGCTGTGAATCGGTTTTCCCAGTTCTTCTTCCGTGCTTGTCACATCCAGGATATCGTCCCGGATCTGGAACGCCAGCCCTACTTTACTGCCGATCTGTTCCATCTGTGCGTTCTCTTCCTCTGTGGCTCCTGCCAGAATCGCTCCCACCATCAGGGAAGCCTCGATCAGAGCCGAGGTTTTGTTTTCATATATATAATCCAGCATCTTACGCCCCATGGGTTTTCTTTCGTTGGTCACATCCACGCTCTGGCCCCCGAGCATCCCATACATGCCGGTCTTTCTCGTAAGTAATGCCATGGCTTTTCCAATCGCCGGATTCGCCGGTTCCATGGAAAATGCCGTACTGGCTGTCTCATATGCATAATTCAATAATGCATCTCCGCTTAAGATTCCCAGTGCTTCCCCATATACCGCATGGGTAGTCTTTTTTCCCCGCCGGTACAAATCGTTATCAATTGCCGGGAGATCATCGTGAATCAGAGAAGATGTGTGGATCATCTCCATCGCCGCCTGAAAGGGCTCAATGATAGCCGATGTTCCTCCAAACATCCGATATGTCTCTCCCATCAGGATCGGACGCAGCCGTTTTCCACCGGCTTCCATGCTGTAATTCATAGCTTCTGCCAGCTGTGCGGCAAAGCCTTCTTCTTTCGGAAGATACTTTCGAATCATGTCTTCGCATTCCAGTTTCTTTTCCTGCAATTCTTTTTCAAAATTCACTCTGTTCACCAACCTTACGGGATTTTTCATCATTTTGTAATGGTTATCATTTTTTTCTCTACCGTGTCAATCTTACTGTTACACGTTTTCACCAGTTCCATACCTTTCTGATATAAGGCAAAAGAATCTTCCAGCGAAATATCTTTTCCTTCCAGCTTTTCCAGGATCGCATCGAGTTCCTGAAACGCCTCTTCCATGCTTACTGTTTTTCTTGGCATATGCTCTGTCTCTTTTCTATTTCTAATACCTGTCAGTGACAGCTATTCACAGTTATCCGGTTCTTTGTCTCTACTGGCATTCCACTCCTCCGAATGCTCTGTTTTTTCTACATTCGACCAGATCACACCATCTTTCACATAAGTTTTCATCCGTTCTCCCACCGTAACCTGGTTTACCGAAGAGATCCGGGTTCCGTCCTCATGTTCCATATAGCCGAGTCCCTGCTGCAGTTTTTCGAGTGGAGATACGCCGCGCAACCGTTCCGCATACAGATACAGTCTTGTTTTCTCCATCTGCAGCTTCTTTTCCATCCGCTCGGTAAGTTTCTCTTCCGCCCGCAGCAGATACATCCGTTTCTCCCGGATCTGGTTTTCAGGACTGAGATACGCCAGACGTGCTGCCTTCTCAGTCAGTCTCTGTCTGGTCATCTCCAGTTTGCTGTCCATAGACAGCTCCAGTCTCCGCACATAACCTGCGAGCACTTCCTGCCAGCCGCGATAATCAAAGACAGCAAGTTCCGCTGCCGCCGACGGTGTCGGTGCTCGAAGATCCGCTACATAATCAGCGATCGTCACATCCGTCTCATGACCTACCGCAGAAATGATCGGTGTGGAACAGTTAAAAATCGCCCTTGCCACGATTTCTTCGTTAAATGCCCAAAGATCCTCCATGGATCCTCCTCCACGGCCGACAATGATCACATCCACACCAAGTTGATCCAGCGCTTCGATTCCTTCCACGATACTTTCTGCCGCATCCTCTCCCTGCACCCTGGCAGGATAGAGAATAATCTGCACATATGGATTCCTCCGGGCTGTTACATTTCGAATATCCTGAATAACCGCACCGGTTGGTGCCGTCACTACACCCAGCGTTTTGATAAATGAAGGGATCGGCTGTTTGTACTCCGGTGCGAACATTCCCATATCTTCCAGTTCTTCTTTTAATGCAAGAAACCGTTCATAAAGAATCCCGGCACCCTCCAGTGTGATCTTCCTCGCATACATCTGGTATTTGCCATCCCGCTCGTATACATCCACGCTGCCTGTTACAACCACCCGGTCGCCATTTTTCATGGCAAATGCCAGTCCTTTTCTCTGTCCCGCAAACATCACACAGGCCAGAGAACCACTGCCATCCTTCAGGGAAAAATAGATATGTCCGGAACTGTGATATTTGCAGTTGCTCACCTCACCGCCTACCGAGATCCTGCTCAGCATAAAGTCCTGGGTGAACATATTTTTAATATATCTGTTGACTTGCTCTACCGAATATACGTTACTCATCCGCTTCTTTCGCCAGTTTTCCGAGTACACCGTTGATAAATGCCGGAGCTTCGCTGCCGCCGAACTTTTTCGCCAGTTCTACCGCTTCGTTGATTGCCACTTTTCCGGGTACATCATCATCATAACGCAGTTCATAGACTGCCAGACGCAGGATAGAAAGTTCTACTTTACCCATGCGGCTGGTTTTCCATCCTTTACTTGCCTCGTTCAGTGCTGCATCGATCTCCGGCAGTTTTTCACGGATCTTTTCATATTTTTCCTGAATATAACTCTGATCTTTTTCCTGAATATCTTCGATTGTTTCCAGATACAGTTGTTTCTGTTCTGCCATCTCCTGATTGTCGTTAAATTCTGTCATAAACAGCAGCTGAAAAATGCTTTCTCTTAATTCTCTTCTTCCCATGGTTTTCTCCTCGTATTCGCCAGTAGTAAAAAAGGGAGCCTTCATCCAGACCCCCTTTCCTTCCGTCCTGCGTTCTATTTTATTTTTCCTCTTCCAGTGCCACACCGGCAATGCTGATGTTTACATCGGAAACTTCCAGACCAGTCATATTTTCAATGGCTGTTTTTACCTTTTCCTGTACTTTTTTACAGGTTTCCGGAATACTGTATCCATATTCCAGATTCAGGTTCAGATTCACGCATACCACGTTCTCCAGAACATCTACTTTCACACCTTTGGACAGGTTTTTCATACCCAGTTTTCCAACCAGTTCGTTGGTAATATTTCCTGCCATAGAAGCCACACCTTCTACTTCGGTAGCTGCCAGGCCTGCGATAATTGCCACAACCTCGTCTGCAATCTGTACTTTTCCAATAGTCTGATCGTCATATATGGTATACGTATCACGCATATCTTTTTTATTATCTGTCATTTCAAACCCTCCTTATAATCAAGAGTTTTCCCGGCTGTTTTCTGATTTTTCAGTCAGGAACCATTATTTATATCTATTATATCAAAAATTTACATAAAATGAAAGGGGGATTGCCTTAGTTTTTACTGAATTCTTCCAGTTGCAGATTCTCGTTTCGATCAAGTGTCATTCCCACACTCCAGGAGTTTACAAAGAGGAGCAGTGGATTGCCTTTCATATCTTTTACTTTCTTCATATCTGAGGTTCCGGTCAGTTTTTCCACATCGATTTCTTCTTTGTTTGCGATCCAGCGAATATGTTCATATGGCAGATTTTCCAGACGGATATCTACGTTGTATTCGTTTTCCAGGCGGTATTTTAACACGTCAAACTGCAGCACACCGACAACTCCGACAATGATCTCTTCCATTCCTCCCATGTATTCCTGGAAGATCTGGATAGCTCCTTCCTGGGCGATCTGGTTGACACCTTTGACGAACTGTTTTCGCTTCATGCTGTCTAACAGACGGACTCTTGCAAAATGTTCCGGTGCAAAAGTCGGAATACCTTCATAGGCAAATTTATTGCCCGGTGTACATACAGTATCTCCGATAGAGAAGATACCCGGGTCAAAGACACCGATGATATCTCCCGCGTATGCTTCTTCCACAATGTGCCGATCCTGTGCCATCATCTGCTGTGGCTGGGACAGACGCATTTTTTTATCGCCCTGTACATGATAAACCTCCATTCCGGCATCAAATTTACCGGAGCAGATACGCATGAATGCGATTCGGTCTCTGTGGGCTTTGTTCATATTGGCCTGAATCTTGAAGACAAATGCAGAGAAATCTTCCGTCATCGGATCGATCACACCACAGTCTGCCGTTCTTGGCAGCGGTGAAGTGGTCATAGTTAGGAAATGCTGCAGGAAAGTTTCCACACCGAAGTTTGTCAGGGCGGATCCGAAGAATACCGGGGAAAGTTTTCCGCAACTTACAGCTTCCATATCAAATTCCGCACTTGCGCCATCTAAAAGTTCGATTTCATCCATCAGCTGTTCTTTCTGATCCGGATCCATGACCTTATCGATTTTTGCATCGTCAACATCAAGTTCTTCGATATGTCCTTCTTTGGTTCCTTTCATGGTATCGGAGAAGGTCAGAACTTTTCTGGTATCTCTGTCGTAGACACCACGGAATTTTTTTCCGGATCCAATCGGCCAGTTGACCGGACAGGTAGGGATACCGAGCTCTTTTTCAATATCATCTAAAAGTTCAAAGGTATCATTGGCATCGCGGTCCATCTTATTGATGAAGGTGAAGATCGGGATGTGGCGCATGGCACAGACTTTGAAAAGTTTTCTGGTCTGCGCCTCCACTCCTTTGGACGCATCGATGACCATCACAGCAGAATCGGCTGCCATCAGGGTTCGATACGTATCTTCAGAGAAGTCCTGATGTCCCGGGGTATCCAGGATATTGATGCAGTAGCCGTCGTAATTGAACTGGAGTACGGAGGAGGTTACTGAGATTCCTCGTTCTTTCTCGATTTCCATCCAGTCGGATACCGCATGACGGGCAGTAGCTTTTCCTTTTACGCTTCCGGCGAGATTGATGGCTCCGCCGTAGAGAAGGAATTTTTCCGTCAGAGTGGTTTTTCCGGCATCAGGGTGAGATATAATGGCGAAGGTTCGTCGTTTTTGAATTTCATTTGTATAATCTGTCACAGGGGGTCCTCCATTTTTCGGTTTGAATTGGCATCATATTTTTGCTCATACGGTAAATATTTTAGTATATGAGATTTGTGGATGTCAAGGGGTGATTCCCGTTTTCTTTCATCTTCTATATCTGTTGTTACTGTTCACTCCGTACCCGGTAACACGCTTCGCGATATCCTGTCACGGGAGTTTGACAGTTGAATATAAGAAAAATGCTCGCAGACCTTATGGTACCTGCTTTTTTTGCGTCAAATTATTTGTTTTATTTTATCATAAAAAAAATCGCTAACCCCCAGTAAAATCAAGGGGGTACAGCGATTTTTTTTGTTTTGTAACTGTCAAAGATGGGATTATATATCGTTTTATTATTTTCAGTCAACGGGACACGCTTATTTTTACAGATATTTTTGTCCCGGTCAAAAGGAGGCAAAAGAAAAATGGCGATACTGTACAGTCTGCTTTCTCTGCACAGTATCGTCATTTTCATGGTTACGATGACTACTGAATAGTACAGTGTTTCATAAATAACTATACCATACTTATTTAATTATCTTCAGTTCATACTCTCTTGTTCCAAGACCAATCTTTTCTGCCTGATCCAGCGTTGCTTTCCACTCGATATTCGGATTGGAATCTTTGAAATGATCGTGATGGCAGCGCCATCCTTCCTCTGCCAAATGTTCTCCCAGCTGGCTGTTTGCAATCGGTGTGGCTTTCAGACAGGCATCTGCACACGCCTGATCCAGTGCTACCGGGTCAAAACTTGCAAACATTCCGATATCCGGAAGAATCGGCGCATCGTTTTCTCCATGGCAATCACAGTTCGGGCTGATATCCTGTACCAGTGCAATATGGAAATGCGGACGTCCATGACAGACAGCCTGTGCATATTCAGCCATTTTACGGTCAAGAAGTTCATTGGCACTGCTGTTTGGATTATATACCGCGTCAAAACTGCAGGCTCCGATGCATCGTCCGCAGCCTTTACACTTATCGTAATCAATCACTGCTTTTTTATTGACATATGTAATCGCATCACTGCCGCATTCCTTTGCGCAGCGGTGGCAGCCACGACAGACTTCCTCATTGATCGCCGGTTTTCCACTTGCATGCTGCTGCATCTTTCCCGCACGGCTTCCACAGCCCATACCAATGTTTTTGATAGCTCCGCCGAATCCGGTCGATTCATGTCCTTTAAAATGACTCAGACTGATGAAGATATCTGCATCCATGATCGCATGTCCGATCAATGCAGTCTTACAGTACTCTCCATTCACAACAGGAACTTCCACTTCATCTGTTCCACGCAGTCCGTCACCGATGATAATCTGACATCCGGTTGTAGTCGTGTTGAATCCGTTGAGATTTGCACAGTCCAGATGCTCCAGTGCGTTCTTTCTGCTTCCCGGATACAGAGTATTGCAGTCTGTCAAAAACGGCATTCCTCCCTGTTCTTTACACAGATCAGCAATAACTTTCGCATAGTTCGGGCGAAGAAAAGCCAGGTTCCCCAGTTCTCCAAAATGCATCTTGATTGCTACAAATTTTCCATCCATATCGATATCTTTGATACCTGCTGCGACACAGAGTTTTTTCAGCTTGACCAGCTGGCTGGTTCCTACCGGACATCGAAAGTCTGTAAAATAAACAGTAGATTTCTCCATAGTTCATTTACCTCCTGTATAAGTTCTTTTTCATAAATAATAACATCTCAAGTATACTTGATGTCAAGTAATTCTCAGGTTTTTTCGTGAAACTTCTCTCTCATTCACCAGAGGGATCCTTTCTTCTTTCTGATGCTTTCCGCTTGCATTTCCATATTTTTCTCTGCACAGCAGTATTACTGACACACTGAAAGCACCGGAACGCTCCGAAAAAGCACAGAACAGACTAAAATATTCCTTTACAATCTGTGCACCATAATATATTCTTCCTCTTTATCCTCCACAATTTCAAATCCGAGTTTTTCATACATCCGTGCGGCGTAGTTTGCTTTCTGCACCGACAGAGATACCTGCGGATAGCCCTGTTGTTTTAATGCGGTAAGCATCTGCTGCATCAGCGCTGTTCCGATTCCACATTGTCTGAACTCCTCAAGAACCGAAATTGCAAGCGAAGGCGTATCCTCATCCACATGCCCATAATCATCCATGATCCGGCACCAGACCGCCCCTGCTATTTTCCCAGATATTTCCGCCACATAGCAGATATCATCTTTCTTTTCCCAAAAATCTGCAACATACACCTGTAACTCAGGTTCTTTGATGATCTCTTTCGGCGGTGCTTTGGTTCCTTCGGGGATAAAAATTGCTTCATACAGAAAATCGTCTAATATATGTATTTCTTTCTGACGTAATTTTCTTATCCGATATGAAACATTCTTCATTTTCTCACCTCCTGTATGGCATCACTGTTTTGTATAGAAATCTTCTACTTCTATACTCTGATTTTCATCATAACATATGATCTGCAATTCCGGCAACTAACATATATATAATAATCTCTCCGAAAAATCCTCACACAGGGATTCTTTCTTCTGGTATACTAAAAGGCAAAGAATGTAATGGAAAATGCAGAAGATACAGTAAAAGAAGTGGCAGATCCCGTCACATTCACAAATAGTGAGGATGGAATCGCCATGCATTAAAGGAGGATTATCAGGTATGAAAGTAGTAATCGCCATCGATTCATTTAAAGGAAGCATCAGTTCTCCGGATGCCGGAGCTGCCATCCGTGAAGGGATCCACCGGGTATTCCCAGATGCAGAAGTTTTTGTCCGCCCTCTGGCTGACGGCGGAGAAGGTACGGTGGAAGCTCTCGCAATCGGTATGCACGGCCGGATCCGTACAGTAACCGTCACCGGTCCGCTGGGTACACCTGTAGAGGCAGCTTATGGAATCCTTGATGATTCAAAGACCGCCATTATCGAAATGTCCGCCGCTGCGGGAATCACTCTGGTAGACGAACCGAATCGAAATCCGTTATATACAACCACCCACGGCGTAGGTGAACTGATCCGCGACGCCATCGTCAACGGATGCCGGAACTTCATTGTTGGTATCGGAGGAAGTGCCACAAACGACGGCGGCATCGGTATGCTTCAGGCTCTCGGATATGAATTTCGGGATAACAACGGACAGCCAGTTTCCTTCGGAGCCAACGGTCTGTCAAAGATTGCAACAATCCACGACACACATGTTCTCCCGGACCTCAAAGATTGTCACTTTAAAATCGCCTGCGATGTAACCAACCCGCTTTGTGGTCCCCAGGGCTGCAGCGCCATCTTCGGGCCGCAAAAAGGAGCCACCCCGGACATGATCCACCAGATGGATCAATGGCTTGCCACCTACGCCAACATCACCCGTGAAAAATACCCGAATGCCGACCCTGACCACCCTGGCACCGGAGCCGCCGGTGGACTCGGTTTCGCCTTCCTTTCCTACACAAATGCCATCCTCCAGTCCGGCATCCAGATCATTCTGGAAGAAACCAGACTGGAATCCTGTATCAAAGATGCTGACATCGTGATCACCGGTGAAGGCCGCCTCGATGGCCAGACCATCATGGGAAAAGCCCCCATCGGTGTCGCCGCCATCGCAAAAAAATACAACAAAACAGTCCTTGCTTTCTCCGGCTGCACCACCCCTGAAGCCAGCCTCTGCAACCAGCACGGCATTGACGCCTTCTTCCCCATCCTCCACACCATAACCACCCTGGAAGAAGCCATGACCCCGGAAACCACCTGCCAAAACCTGACCGACACCACCGAACAGGTCTTCCGTCTGATCCAGGCAGTACAGATACACTAAATATCACTCTTGTACATTCCAGCCATATCCATAATTGACTTAATCCACTGGATCAATTATAAATATACACCACAACAAAACCGAGGCTGAGATCCCTCTTCTCCCCTCGGTTTTATCTATATAATACTATGTTCCATTTATATGATATGATGTTTGGTTCAAAAGATATTCTGCCCCCTTTGATACCGTATTGTTCCGTACTTCGTACTTTCACAATCCTCATAGCATAATATAATGCAGTTTTCAGCAGCTCTCCTTTCAGAACCTCCTACTTCAAAATCCTCTCGTTCATCTTTCAAGTTCTCAGCCATCATCCAGCCCGAAAACAGACCGCGCTGTCTGCAGCAACACTTTGTGGGCGTTTAGGGGAAGCTTTGAAATCCAGCCCTTACGTAGACTTAGGCTCGAGCGCTCTCGCGAGAGTCTTAGTCGAAGTTAGGGATTAGTTCAAAGTTCCCCTGCCCACGTTGCCGCAGACAGCGCGGTCTGTTTTCGGGCGTCCGTCTTAAACACCTTTTCTATATGGCATGTTCCCCCTGCTTACTCAGCCCAGGTCCCATCCACAAAAATATCCACTTCACTGCCATCTTCCCGGATCCCCACAATATGCAGATCATCTGATCCAACCATAAAGTCCATATGGATCATAGAATCATTAATCCCTTTCGCATAGATCTCCTCATCCGTCATATCCATAAATCCTTCAATAACCTCAGAAAATCCACGTCCGGCAGCCACATGACAGCATGCATTTTCATCAAACAAAGTGTTGTAGAACATCAGACCGGACTGATTGATCGGAGACTCCTTCGGAACCAGTGCCACTTCACCAAGCATGGAAGCACCCTCATCCATCGCAAACATTTTCTTCAGGACTTCTTCCCCCTGCTCAGCGTGGCAGTCTACCACTCTTCCGTCTTTAAAATCAACCGTAAAATGATCGATGACCTGTCCGGAACGGCTTAATGGTTTGGTAGAAACCAGACGTCCTTCACATTTTCCCTTCATCGGGCTTGTGAAAACTTCCTCCGTCGGCATGTTCGGAACAAAGAAAGCACGATTCAGATGATTGATATCTCCTGCACTGCCCCATTTTGCTCCCGGAATCAGATCCACACGAAAATCCGTACCGTTGCTGCTTATATAATGCAGTGTTTTAAAATTCTGTTCATTTAACCAATTTGCTTTCTGCGTCATCCGTTCGTTATGTGCCTGCCAGATCTTTTCCGCATCCTCACCATCTTTCAGATATACGCAGTCAAAGATCGCATCCCACAGTTTTTCCACTGCCACATCCTCTGTATCATCCGGAAATACTTTTTTCGCCCATTTTCCAGAAGCTGCTGCCACGATCAGCCACTGATGTTTACCATCGATCTGATCACGGTATTTTTTCATGACTTTCTGACGCATCTGGCTGACGGTAGAGATCAGATCCGGGGAGATTCCTGCCAGTTCATCCGGGTCAGAAGAATCAATAAAGATACGAACCGGCAGATCCACGGTCATCTGTTTCGCCCGCTCCTCTTCCCATACCGGTACTTCACCGAGTACATCTGCTGCCGCATACTGATAATGCAGTTTGTTGATTTCTCCGCACTCCCAAAACATCTCTACATAACTTGCACCTGCTTTGTAACACTCTTCAGTCACCATCTTTACCAGCGGAATCTGATCTACGCCTGCCTGCAGACGGACGCGCTGTCCTTTCTGTACATTGGCTCCGATCTTTACGATCAGTTTCGCATATTCTCTTAATTTGTTTTCGTTCATACTACCTTCTCCAGTCATTTTCTCATATTCTGTCATCGGCTGTCACTCATCTGCGACACCCACAGTTACTTATGAGTATACCCGCTTTTTGTACGGGATGCAAGCACGGTCTTTCTCCTGTGCAGTCACACGAAAAACGCCTCGCGGGATATTACCAGCGAACGGTAACACACGCGGTAATCAATTGCTTCTTGTAACTTCCTGCCCCATATACTATAATACGATGTGATCGGATTGCTTCATTGCTACGCAATTCCCGCAATCCTTGAATACCGAAGACAAACTTTCGCACAGGAGGACGCACATGGAATATCTGGATATCGTAGATGAACAGGGACAACCGACCGGGGAAATCGTTTCCCGCACCCTTGCACACACGGAAGGAATCCGCCATCGAACAGCTCATATCTGGATCGTTCGCAGGAAAAACGAACATTTTCAGGTTCTGATGCAAAAACGTGCAATGAGCAAAGATTCTTTTCCCGGAAAATACGATACGTCTTCCGCCGGTCATATTCAGGCAGGCGATGAACCACTTGCATCCGGCCTGCGGGAGCTTGCGGAAGAGCTGGGCATCCACGCCAAACCGGAGGATCTGGAATTTGCCGGATGCATCCACGGAAATTTTGCAGAAGAATTTCACGGAAAAATCTTCCGGGACAACGAAATTGCCTTTGTCTATATCTATCAGCAGCCTGTCGATATCGAAACACTCGTCCTGCAAAAAGAGGAGGTGGAATCGGTGCGGTGGTTTGATCTGGAAGAAACATACCGGAACTGTCGAAACCGTAACACGCAGTTTTGTGCCCCTGTCCCGGGACTCGAAGTTGTACGCCAATACCTGTACAGTTGAAATACACACATGCTTATCCTACCTCCGGTCACTTTCTGCTTCGTCCAGTTTTTCCAATAATGTCTCGGTAAGAATCTTGAAAGCCGGAATAAAGCTGTCACGTATCAGTATGATCATTTCATTCACTTCATCTTCATTCCATATATGGACAGATGTATTACGCCTTTTTAACATAAGCAGCTATACTTCTGCATCGTTAATAAATCCAACGTAACTGTTCAGTACCTTCACAGTTACGAGCCAAAATGCATAAAAAATCATCTTCGGTGATGGCATTTTGGCTTGTATGTCTCGGGATTTTGACATATTCATGTCAAAACACCTCGCGGGACAGTGGCTACTGAATAGTTACAATCCAACTTTATAACCAAGCTGCAGGATTTCACGGGGAGATCCCGTAGAAGCTCCCTCCACACTGTGCATTCTCATAATTTTCTGCAACGCTTTCCATGCAAGTTTTACATAAATTTTTCATTACTGCGCATGCGTATTTTACACAGTTTTTTTATAATCATGACAGTAAAAGAAAACAATATGAATAAAATCAAACACAGAAATGAGGGATCGTTATGTATAAAACCGTATGGAATTTTATGAACCATCATGTAAAAAGCTCACATGTTTCAGCAATGTTTCTCGCAGCGCTGCTGGCGGGATGGACACTGATCGGACTGCTTGCCGGTTCTGTTGTCTGCCTGATCAGCACCATTTCCCTTTCTACCAAAACAGTTGTCCTCTTTTGTTCTGCGGGTTACACAGGTCTGATTTTCGGATTCTTTGGAGGGATCTTCTATCTGTATCAAAAAACTTCGCCTCACAAAGAATCCTCTATAAATGCACCATTACCACTCGGAACCCAAAAGGCAGCTTAAGCTGCCTTTTTTATGATCCCGATGGGATTCTCACCAGAAGTTTCTGTCCGTCCTTTTCCACCATCGTCAGCACCGGAATATGTTTCTTTCTCAGTGCATGAACGACCGGATATCCTGCAAACATATGATCTGCCACATAAACCGCCTCCGGTTTATATTTCAGGATCTGCTTTACCTGTGTTTTCACAAACGCTTTCCATTCCTGCTTTTCCATCACAACTTCCCCGTAGATTCCCTGAAGTTCCAGCTCCGGAAGTTCCGCATAATCCATATGAATGATCCGCGCAGTCTGCAGACCCGGCAGTTTTCCAAGCAGTTTATCTGCCGCTGCACCTCCACCAAAGTTCACAAGTACCGGTTCTTCCCTGTACTCTGCAAGGCTGATCTCGCATGCTTTCACCGCATCTTCCAACGTCCCTGTGGTCAGCAGAAAGCCTCCTTTATGACAGAATCCTGCACTTACCAGCCCTGTTTCTTTCTGTAATTCTTCATTTTCCAGACCCAGCCATTCGGATGGGAAACTGCATTTGTAATTCAGTGAATATTCTTTCTTCTGTGGCTGGATACAGTATCCGCCTCGGTTGGACGGAAAGATCACAAAGGCTATCTCCGTCTCGGACAGTCTTTTCTGACACGGTACAAATTCCGGAAGAATCAGAATCTTCGCCTCGTTTTCCGTCTTTTCGCCGGACTGTAACGCTCTCTCATGAGCTTCAAGAATCTCTTCCACCCGTCTGTCCGCCCGTTCATTTCCCAGATACCGCTCGAATTTATTCTCCAGAATCATCCCTGCCACACTGACCGCCTGGAAAAATGCTTCGTCGTTGCTCCCGCTGGCATCCCAGGTCGGATTAAAGTTTCCGATCAGCGCCGCCAGTTCATTCTTCTCACCGGTATTATCGTTGTTATCTAATGGCTGTACAAACGCTTCATCAAATTTCTGTGCCAGTTCTTCTCCCAGGATCTCTGCCCCCAGTGCTTCCCACAAAAGTCCAAGCGCCGCATACGCAACTCCGTTCTCCCGGATCCGACTGTCTTTCTGGTGATGATCGTACTGCCCTCTTCCGATATCAAAAACAATCCCCTCGAAGTCTTCCGGCACTTTATTCCCCCTTGTGATCGTAATCTCCGGGTTCAGATATAACAGCAAAGCTGCAGAAAACACATCATCTGCATGAAACTTTCCGCTGTGGGTAAAGGCAGACGCATGTTCCTGTCTGATCTGTTTTAATAATGTATTTGTTTTCATTATATATTCTCCTCGTATCTCATTCAGATTCTATCATGATCTCCATTCGTCGTTCGCCGACATCGCATCCTGCTGCAGCCGTCCCGGCTCCGCCGCATCACAGGCTTCTAGAGCGTGTCTGAAAAGCAAAATGCAAAAAAGGAAGCATCGGCTCTGACAGATAACCGATGCTTCTGTCCTGGTTTTTATTTTTCTGTACCAGCAAATCCTCTGGCTGCCAGATCGTTCCATGCTTCTTCATCGAACTCATTTTTCTTATAGTAGTATTTTCTGTCTTCATCTGTGATCCTGCGGATCGCTTTGCACGGATTACCGGCTGCGATCGTCCAGTCCGGGATGTCTTTGGTTACGACACTTCCGGCTCCGATGATCACATTGTTACCGATCTTTACGCCCGGACAGATCACACTGTTGCCACCGATCCAGCAGTTATCTCCGATAGAAACCGGAATTCCATATTCATACGCACTGTTTCTCGAATCCGGATGCACCGGGTGACCTGCGGTATAGATTGCCACATTCGGAGCCAGCTGGCAATTATCGCCGATGGTAACTTTTCCCACATCCAGAATCGTACAGTTATAGTTTGCATAAAAGTTTTTACCGACTTCGATGTTAAATCCATAGTCACAGTAGAATGGTGGATTGATAAAAGCACCGTCTGATTTTCCCAGCAGTTCTTTTACAATCGCTCCAATCTTATCAAAGTCCGAACGATCTGCCGTATTTAACTCCTGCGTCAGCTTTCGCGCCCGTTTCTGCTGTTCAAGGACCTCAGCATCTGATATGTAAGGAAGTCCTGCATCTCTTCTTTCAATATTGTTCATACTTTTCCCTCTTCTCATTTTATAGTTTTCACATCCCTGTTATTTGTATGATACTGATTCTTTCGCATCTGGTCAATATATATATATATATATTTGCACTTTTCTTTTTTGCTTTTCAAAACACTGAATTCTTGAAACAGATTCTGTTTTTGTCTAAAAATACACCTGACATCTTATATCGGATCTATTATAATAAAAACCAGTAATTTATTATTATAAACTGCAAAAACTATCATGAACGCCTACTGTTCCTTATGAACAAACTGCGTTTACTCCCACTCACCTGTCCCTATAATATCATAAATCTCATGCAGATCTGCGATCTCATAATCAATCTTTACATCCGCATACCGTTCTTTATGATCCGGGTTGTACCAGCAGGTTTTGATCCCGGCGTTGTTGCCGCCACGGATGTCGCTGGTGAGAGAATCTCCCACGATCAGTACCTGGTCTTTTTCCACCAGATCGATATTTTCAAACATTCGTTCGAAAAACTCCACGTTTGGTTTTTCCACGCCTACCGCTTCGGACAAAAAGATGCCGTCCATCAGTTCTCCCAGGCCGGAAAGACGCAGTTTTTTCTCCTGAGCAACCACCGTTCCGTTTGAAACCACATATTGTTTCACTCTTCCACGCAGGGACTTCACGATTTCATAACTGTCATCCCGAAACACAATGGTATCTCCCAGACACAGCTGGTACCGCTCATTGAACGCTTCCGCCACATCACTGCAAAGTCCTACCGTCTCAAAAAATTCCCGGAATCTTCCGACCAGCACTTCCGGTTTGGTGAGTTCTCCGCATTCCAGCCGTTCCCAGTACGACCTGTTGATCTTCGAATACCGCCCGATCATCTCATCCGTACA
>ERZ857750.150-NODE-150-length-102348-cov-20.822461_pt1 | contig 102348 bp, 88 predicted proteins | sample MGYA00519915_ERZ857750 | MGnify/ENA primary metagenome ERZ857750 (study PRJEB31778, sample SAMEA3449358) | human gut metagenome | biome: human gut; feature: human-associated habitat; material: faeces | place: United Kingdom | collected 2010/2012 ...
CTGCTGTTGAAAACAAAGAAGATATAAAAGCTGTTGGTGGAGAAATCTGCTAATTGTAATTTAATAAATATGCAATAAATATTTACCCGGAATTTATATTTATTGAAAATAGAAGTATCGATGAAAAAGTCTTGTAGATTTAAATTCATCGATACTTTTTTAATGATTTTAATTAGGTTTTATTTATAAGTATAAATTTTAAATTTTCTATCCACCAATCCATATTTAACATCTGTTCTTTATTATTAAAATCTGTATTTATTATCAACGCTGCTAAAAACATTCTACATGCACATAGTAATCCAACTTGTAATAATGTATTCCATGTATTTTGTGTAAATTTGTATCCTTTATATTCTTCTAGTCTTTTTCGATAAAAATCTATTAGTATAGTTTTGTCTATATCTGCTTCTACAGAAGTTATAATGTACCATAATAAATCTAGTGTACATGGGCCACATCCGCTATTAGCAAAATCAATCATCTTTATATTGTTTTTATCTATATACAGTGTATTATCTGGTCTATAATCTCCATGTAAAAAAGTTTTTGGGAAATATGGATATAATTCTTCTATATTATTTAAATTATTATATTTTTCATATAAATTTTCTCCCAAGATGAGCTTTAGCTCTTTCCATCCTTCGTATACTTCTTTTCTCATATCTTCTGTATATTTAAATTTATCTACGGATAAAAAATTATAATAGCTTTCTGTATTTAATAAGTTCTCGTATTTATTAACATCATATTCTGTAAACTTTGAATGAAATTTCGCTAGTGTGTCTATATAATCCAAATACTCATTCATATGATTTTTGGAGCCTATATACTCCGAAACATCTTTCATTAAAATTGCGTATGTATCACTTCCTAAGTAATATCCTATATAAATTCCATCTATATATTCTTCAAGCTTTGGATATACGTTATCTTTAAATATTACTAACTCCCTACCCTTGTCATTACTGGCTTTTGCTAGCCAATCTTCTTGTAGATTATTAACTTTTAAGTAAAGGTATTTTTTATTTTTATTAGAGTAAAGTTCTATTTTATACATTTTAGATCCAGATAAACCTGATGTATTTATAGGATAAATATCTATATTTGTTAAGTTATCTATTTCTTTTTCTAAGTTTTCTTTGCTTAAAAGATCTCTTATAGATGATGCTTTATAAATATCCAAGTCATTCCCCTCCTTAAAATATTTATCCCAATTTTATATAGTATCACTCTTTTTTAATAGTATTACATTACTATTTTTTCTAATAAGCTTTTATGAGGAGAAGCGATAATTGATGTAGATGTTATTTCTCCCAATTTTGCAAGTTCATTTTCACATGATTTTATAGCTGATTTAACAGAAGATATTTCACCTGTCATTATCAAAAATCCCTTGCCGCCTAGCCCTTTTGCAATTCTAACTTCTATTAATTGGACATTCGATGCTTTTACTGCTATATCTGCAGCTTTTATTATTGTTAAAGCAGATATAGTTTCTATAGCTCCTATAGATTTTAAGTCCTTTATATCTGTAGCTCCAGCAATCGCTACAAGAACTTGTGGTGATACATTATTTATTATATGGCTCTCTACTAAAAATACATCTGCTATTGATTTTCCTCTTTCAACAGAATTTTTAACTGCACCGACATCTCCACTCACTACAATCATGTATTTACCTGGGCAAACGGGATTTGCTAAAACTAATTCTACATTAGCTGCTTTGACCATTTCATCAGCAGTTTGTATACCAATGGGAGTACTTTTTAGTTCTACTAAACCAATTGCTTTTTTCAAGTTTATCCCCTCTTTCTCATAATTTATCTAATAGATATTCTATTTATATTATTTGTCTGAAACAATGACTACTTTATTATCTTTGATTTCTTTTATAACACCACTAATACTTGCATGAATATTGCTTCCCAAACTATTTTTGTCTATTATCCCAACTAAGTCACCTTTTTGAACTTTATCCCCTACTTTAACTGCCACTGCACAAGGTTTGCCTATATGTTGATTCATCAAAATAGTAACACTATCTTCGTCTATTATTTTATCTTCAAGAGGCGACTTTCTATCAAATTCTGTAAGTCCCAGTTGTCTTATTAATTTATTTACTGGATATCTTTTAAATTCTCTAAAAGGGTGTGCCTTCTCTGGTTTATTGTTGCAAGTATTTTTTATATTATTTTGTCTCATAGTCTGTTTTAAAAAGTTGTTTAGTTTCCATGGTTGTAAATTCATAATACATGCATATTCACATAATCTACATCCGCAACATAAATAAGCATTTACCGTACTGATATTGTTGTCACATAGACTTCCATACGATGCTATTCTCATCATCTTATGTGGTTGTATAGCATGTCCTATAAGCCCCCTTGGACATACTTCACTACAATGGCTACAGTGCATGCATGATGTTTTTGCATCTTTTAGCATTTTTCCTATATCTTTTTGTAAGTCTTTTACTAATGAGTGGTCTTTAGGTAGTACTATAAGACCTTTTGTTGTTTTTGTAATTGTAGAATCTATATCTACAACTTTCCCCATCATTGGTCCACCATTAATAACTACAAAGTCAGTTAAACTTGTACCTCCAGCTAACTCTATAGCTTTTTTAACACTCATTCCTATTGGCAATTTTAAAGTTTTAGTATTATTTACAGCACCAGTAACTGTAACATATTTATCAGTTACTGGTTTTTCATAATAATAAGCATTGTAAATATTAAGCATAGTTTCTACATTTGATACTATAGCACCTACATTTAGAGGTATTCCTCCCTCTGGAACAATCCTCCCTGTAACTTCATATACTAAAACTTGTTCATCACCAGCAGGATAGAAGTTTTCAAGCTCGAATAATTGTAATTTATCATAATTCCCTATAATACTTTGTACACTCGAAATAGCTTCTTTATATTTTGATTTTAGTGCTACTACACCATGTTTAGCTCCAACATGTTCAACAACTAAACTTAATGCATCTAAAATCTCTTTTGTATGTAAAGCCATTAATTGTTGATCTACTCTCAACAAAGGCTCACATTCTGCCCCATTTATTATTACATATTCAGCCTTAGCATTTAACTTTGCATGGGTTGGAAATCCTGCTCCCCCTGCTCCTACTATCCCCGCTTTTTTAATAAGGCTTAATAAATCTTTTTCCATTTATTTCACCTCTTTATTTATTTAATGTGGAATCCTCCAACAAGTGTGCATCTTCTTTTTCTTGTAAAAGATTTAGCTGAAGTTAATCCTTCTCCAGTTGGACCTGCTATTGTAAATGTTGTGTATCCTTCTCCACCAACACCTATACCAGCATATGATGGTCCATTTTTAACAAATATTGTAGTTTGAATAAGTTTTGCCATTCTAGTTAATTTGTCCACGTTTTTAGAATGCATCATTGCAGTATGTCTGTTTCCATGTTCAACGTCTACTGCCATATCTATTGCTGTATCTACGTCTTTTGCTCTTACAAGTGGAAGTATTGGCATCATTAATTCTGTTTGGACAAATGGATGTTCTAATTCAGTTTCCATTAATATAACTCTTATACTGTCATCTACTTCTATTCCAATTTTGCTTAATATGTATTTAGCGCTCTTTCCTACAAATTCAGTTTTTATTTTCATATTGTCGTTTAATACTAGTTTAACTAATTTATCTATTGTTGATTTATCTTTAACTTCATATGCTCCATGTTGTTTCATATTGAAGATTAAATAATCGGCGATTTGATCTACTGCTATTATTTCTTTTTCTGCTATGCATGGTAGATTATTATCAAAACTACAACCATCTACTATATCTTTAGCCGCTTTTTCTATATCAGCAGTTTCATCAACTACAACTGGTGGATTTCCTGCTCCTGCACCTATTGCTTTTTTACCGCTTGATAATACTGATTTGACAACTCCTGGGCCACCTGTTGCAACTAATAATCTAACTTTGTCGTGTTTCATCATTATGTTTGCATTTTCTATAGATGGTTCTTTAACAGAAACAACTAAGTTATCTGGTGCACCAGCTTCTTTTAAAGCTCTATTTATTAATCTTATAGTTAATTCAGAAACTTCTTTTGCTCTTGGATGTGGGCTGAATACTACTGAATTTCCAGCAGCTATCATACCGATACTATTGCATATTATAGTTTCAGTTGGATTTGTTGTTGGAGTTATTGCACCAATTACCCCAAAAGGAGCATATTCCACTAACGTAAGTCCATCATCTCCCGCCATAGCCTCAGTTGTTAAATCTTCTATACCAGGTGTTTTGTCTATAGCTAATTGATTTTTAATTAATTTATATTCATATCCACCCATGCCTGTCTCTTCAACAGCCATTTTTGATATTTTTTCTAAATTTTCTTTTTTAGATAATTGATTTCTTATAGCTTTTACAAATCTATCTTTATCTGACATTGAGCAATCTAATAGTTTTCTTTGTGCTGTAAATGCAGCATCTATAGCTTCTTCCATTGTTGGAAATATACCCTCTCCACAATTATCTGAGCATTGTGGTTTATTTTCTGCTGCTTCTACACTTTGCATTACTTGTTTTACGATTTTTTCTATATCCAATGTATTTATTTCCATATTTTATCCCCCTAACCTGACTTTATTATAGATAAAACTCTATTTGTATTTATTTATGTATTAATTTAAATTAACTACAGATTCAATCGCATATTTAGCTACATATGTATCTTCTTCAACAGTGCCTCCACTTACACCTAAAGCTCCGACGACTTTACCTTTGTATGTAAATGGTATCCCCCCACCAAAAGTAATTATTCGATTATTGTTGCTCTCTTGTATTCCATAAAGTGGGTCACCTGGTTTACATAAATTTTGAACATCTTCTGTCGCCATCTTTAAGCTGAGGGCTGTATATGCCTTATTTAAAGATATATCTATACTCGCTAAAAGTGAGTCTTCCATTCTCTCCATAAGTATGATGTGACCACCGCTATCGACTACAGAAATAACTACGGGTACGTTTATTTCTTTTGCCTTTTGTTCTGCAAAAGCTACCATTTTCTTTGCAGTTTGTAGATTTAAATCTACTGTTTTATTTTGATCTATGCTAATAGATTTTCCTGTCGTAACAGGTTTATCTATCTTTTTTTCTAATTTATCTGTATCTAAATCCAAACTTTGTTCATCATCTTTGATACATTCGTTTATATTATTATTTAAATCTAAGTTTTCTTCACTTAAATTACCCTGAATATCTTTTAATTTTTCTCTAACTCTCTTTAATACTTTTACTTTTAATTCTTCAACTTCACAATAAAATTCTTCAACTCTTGCCAATGCATATATTGCATCAGACATTCTATTTACATATTTCATTACTTCATTTCTAACTGGCTCTATTTCACTAAGCGCTACTATATTTCGCTCTCCTCTTCTAACTATTGTTCTTGCAACATGAAGAGTCGCCGAAACTTGGTTTTTCCCTGGTACAACAAAGTGAGTTTGTATACCTACAATTTCTGTACATTCATCAACTATATTTTCTAAATAAGATATATCATCCTCAGAGATTTTGCCATTTAACATCTCTCTTCCTTTTTTATCACTGGCAAGTTCTGCTCCAAGACTGAATATTCTCTTTTGTATTTTATTTATATATGTCCTTACTTTTTCGTTTTTTGATTGTGAATAAGCTAAACCCAACATTGAATTAGCTTCATCCATAATTCCATAACACTCAACTTTTACGCTGTTTTTAGAGATTCTCTCTCCTCCATAAAGGCTTGTTTGTCCTTTATCTCCCGTTTTTGTATATAAATTAGCCAAACTTATCACATCCTAACCCTATACATCATCTACTTCAACACTGTCAACTATACCTACAACAGCTGAATCAATAGGAGAATTAGGTTTATTAAGTACATATCTAGCTGAACTACCTTTTGATACTAATACTACCTCTCCTACACCTGCACCAACTGAATCTACTACTATTTCACTGGTTTCTGTCGGCTGCAATGTTTCATTTAATTTTGATACTACTAGAAGTTTAAATCCTACTAAACTCTCATCTTTTGTTGTTGAAACTACTGTTCCTATTACCCTACCTAAATACATATTCTCTACCTCTTATTTCTTAATAATCTATTCTTGTTTTATTTTTAAATTTAACTTTTTAGCTTCTTCTTTTGCTAAATCTGTAATTAGAGAACCTTTATCTACAAATATATAGTTATAACCTCTATTTTCATAAACATCAGCTCTGCTTATTACTTTTTTGTCTAATTTAATATATAGTGAATTTTTATCTTGAGGCTGTTTTAAATCTATTGTTTTTTTATTATCTTTACTTTGATTATTTATAACAAGATTATTTGTATTTAGGTTCTTTTTACTGTATTTTTCAACTTTATAAAATAGATTTTCGGAAGTTGTTAACTCTATTTCATAACTTTTTATTGTTTCTAAATTATTTTTCAATTTATTTTTATAAGCTAAGCTTACATTATCGCCATAAATAGATTTTCTTTCTTCATTTTCAATACAACACGCATTTAGCGATGCAATTATCTTCTTTCCACTCATCATAGCTTTTGAAACTATATTCGTGATTAAAGTATCACTAATGCAGTTTGCTATTTTTGATGCTGTATTTATTGTTAAACTAGGAATGATAATTAAATTATTTTGATCTAATAATTCTTTTATATCGGGCTTATCATCTTCTTTTATTACACTTTCTATATTTAAACTTTTCTTTATTAAATCTTCTGTTAATACGTCCTCAGCTGCTTTAGAAATTACAACTTTAAATTGCCATCCATTTTGTTGCAATTTATTTAAAGATTCTATAGATTGTCTAAATCCTATGCTAGCTCCTGTAAATAATACTAAAGCAGTTTTTTGTCTTTGTTCTAATTTTTCTATTACTTTATTTACGATATATTCAATTAATGCATTTTGAATTAAATTTTGTAATTCACTATTCAAATGCTCACCCCCTAAACGTTACAATTCATCGCTATACCTAGAGGTGTTACTAAAAGTGGTTCTATTGGTTTTACTACATCTACATTTATTTCTTTTTTAAATACTGTTGCAAATTCATCAAAACAACAAGCCCCACCGACTACATAAATTTTATCTACATCATATCCTTGTATATATTTTTTTACGATAGATGCCATCTTTTGTACTACTGGTTTTACTATTGTAAAAACGTCATTTTCATTTTTCTTGTCTTTTTTATATTCTTCAGCTTCTTCAAAAGATTTTTTTAAAAATCCTGCCAATACAAGCGTCATATGAGTTCCACCTGTAGCCTCATCTGCTGTAAATATTACTTCTCCATCTTTCAAAATACTTATACCTGTTGTTCCACCACCGACATCAACTACTGCCCCATCTGTAATTCCAAGGACTTCAGCTGCTGCAGTCGGCTCATCTACAATATTTACAACTTCTAAATCTGCTGATTCAACTACATTTGCTATTACCTTTGTATTTCCTTCTGTTATTCCTGGTGGAATAGCTGTTGCCGCATAAGTAAGCTTTGTCCCTAACATATCTTCAACTTGCTCTTTTAACATTCTTACTACTCTTGTGGCACCGATATAATCTACTACTATGCCGTCTTTTACAACAGTAGATGGATAAGTCGCCCCTGCTATAGGTCTATTGTCTTCATCTAAAACAGATAAAACTATATTTGCAGTTCCTAAATCAACCCCTACTTTTAACTTACCTTTATAATCGTTGCTTTTTTTATCTCTTACTAAAGTAGAGAAATCTTCTAATATTTTATTACAGTTATCTAATTTCAAAATATCACCTATTTTCTGATAATTTTAACTAAGTCTCCATTTTTTAAACAACAAGCATTTGCCTCATCTGTATCTATATGCATTTCTAAAACATATTTATCAGAAACTCTAATTAAAACATTTCCTAAGATACCTTTTCTTTCACCTTTAATTTCTACATCTACTATATCTTTATCATTTAGTTCTAATTTTTTTGCTGTTTCTTTATCCATATGGATATGTCTTAAAGCTGCTATAGTTCCCTTAGATGTTTCAACACTTCCCTTTGGTCCAATTATTTTTATTCCTGGAGTATTTTCTAATTTGCCTGATTCTCTTATTGGAGCCTTTATCCCAAGTTTAAATCCATCTGTTAATGAAACCTCAATTTGTGTTTCATCTCTTAAAGGCCCTAAGATTCTTACTTTTTCAATTGAACCTTTTGGGCCTTGGATAGTTACTACCTCTTTGGCTGCAAATTGACCAGGTTGTTTTAGATCTTTTATTTTTGTAAGTTCATATCCTTGACCAAATAAAAAATCTAAATCCTCCCTAGATAAGTGTATATGTCTATTTGAAACACCTATAGGGATTAAAATGTCATTATCTTGTTGCATTTTTTCTATAACTATTTTTGTAACTATACTTACTAATTCTTCTTGAGATATATTCATTTTAATCACCTATATATTTAAATTTAATTATTCAGCTCTTTTTGGTAATATTCTTTCAACATCTGTATGTGGTCTTGGGATTACATGTTTAGATACTATTTCTCCAACTTTTTCTGCAGCTACTGCCCCTGCATCTACTGATGCTTTAACAGCACCGACATCTCCTCTTACCATTACAGTTACTAATCCTGAACCTATTTTTTCATATCCTATTAATTCTACGTTAGCTGATTTTGTCATTGCATCTGCTGCTTCTATAGCTCCAACTAACCCTTTAGTTTCTATCATTCCTAATGCTTCACCCATGGCTTTTGCCTCCTATTTATCTTTATTATCCTTATTTTTATCTTTATTTTCTTTGTAGTGAATACAGTAAATTCTTAAATCTCCTTTTTGTCTTGGACATTTAGGGTCTTTACATATGTTACAAGTATATCCTTTAGAAGTTTCTTCACTTAAATCTTGGTTATTATAATCTGAATCTTCATCAGATTCCTGACTAGACTCATCTTGTACAGTCACTTCGTTATTTTTGTCTTCTATTATTTGTCCTTCATCTAAATCTTGATTATTTAAATTTTTATCATTTTCATCTTTTTGTTCTGACTCATCAGCTTTATCTCGATTTGAATTATCTTCTTTATCTGAAGGAGGGTTATTTTGTTTTACTTGTGGAATTTCTTCTTTTTCATCTTCATATCCCACAGTGCTTTCATTTCTTATAAGCATATCAATACTATCGCTTGGTCTTGGTATAACCATCTTCGTATGAACCTTGCCTAATTTACCTAAGGCTGCTGTAGCTGCACTTATTGCAGCTTTTACTGCACCTACATTACCCTCTATTTTTATTACAGTCATTCCGCTTCCTTTTGCAAACTCATATCCAACCAAATTAATATTAGCAGCCTTTAGACAAATATCAGCAGCTTCAATTCCAGCAGCAAGACCCATAGTTTCAATCATTCCAATTGCTAATTTGGACATATCAATACCTCCTTTGATATTACCCTAAATTTTCAATTTCTTTAAAAGGCATTCTTGTCACTAATCTTGCTGCATTTGCCCCTAAAGATCTTTTTTGTTTATCTTCACTTATAAATTTTATTTTGAATATTGGGCTTTCTTCTTTTAATTTATTATAATGAAGTACTATATAATTATTATCGATACCAATTCCTACACCAAGAGTCGACTCTAAACTTGCCTCATGTGCAATTTCAACAGCACTTCCAAATTGTTTGTCTTCTACTTGATATGGAATTCCTTCCTCTTCAATTCCCAATAGTATCTCTTTTATATATTCAATATTTTTGATGTTTTCGTTATAATAAACTTTTATTTGAGGTTTTTTACTTGCAAATCTCCCGATATTATCCAATAGCTTCACCTTCTTCAATAGAAGATAAAATAAGACCTGTAGCAACTGCATTTCTAGGGCCTTCACACCCTCTTATATTTGCTCTTCCGGCAACTATCTTGTACTGTGCAAGAGCATCTGTTACTAGTTGTGGAATTTCAAAATCAAGTGCTGAACCACCTACAAGTACTACAAATTCCATATCTCTTATATTTCCTGTTGGACTTACATCTGCCAAAGCTCTAAGGGCATTAGTTACAAATACTTTTTCTTTAGCATTTTTTCTTATTAATTTAACTTTTTCTAATGAGTAATCTCCCTCCAAAGGAATCATATTTCCTTCTTTTAAAATTACTATTTTTGCAAATACTTTTGAATCTAGTGGATTATTAAAAAATTCAACCGTTCCATCTTCATGTCTCAAGTTAAATAAACTTTCTACTTTTGCAAGAGGATATTTTTTGATATCTTCTGCCAACTCAAAGTCATCTATGCCTAGTTCTGATTTTATAAGCATAGTTACCATATTACCTGCACCTGCTAGGTGTATTGATTTTATGTGACCTTCGCGAGTTATTATAGATGCATCAGTAGAGCCTGCCCCCATATCTAAAATAGCGAGTGGCTTGCTACTACCTGGAGTTGTAAGCGCCCCTCTTATCGCCATATCTGCTTCTACTCCGCCTACTTCTACAGGTATTTTTAACTTTTGGCTTAGTTCATCTGCAATCATCTGCATTTGCAGTTTGTCGGCTTTGACCATTGCTGCAATTCCAACAGCATTTTCTAGCGCAAACTCTTTTGCAAGACCACCTTTTATATGTTGTGGTACAAATGTATCGACAGCTAATAAATCTTGAATTTTTATTAGATTTGGATGTTGGTTTGTAAGATTAGACATTACTTGTCTTACTCTCTCTAACATTCCCCCCGCATTAGTTCCACTTTCACCTTTTATATCATTTATTGGGCTGACGTTATTTATGCATTTCATTATCTCTTGAGCACCTGAATCTACATTTACCCTTGATTTTTTTGTTTGTCCTATTACTTCTAACTCACCTGCTGGGATACGTCTTTCTTTCACATCACCTTTAGGAGTTTTTATAACTACTGCTGATCTATTACCTATAAGAGCTCTAGCAATTGGAACAATATGTTTTGTCTCATCTGAAGTCAAATTAAATAATGTAGCTATACCATATGGATTTGACAATACTTCTATAACCTTACCTATTGGTGCTACTTCTATAGCTGCCAACATTCCTATAGGAACCTTATCTATTAAAGTTACTTCATCGACAATAGGTATTTTATGGTCTAACCTGTTATTTATTAAAACTCCATCATCATTTTTTACTATCGCCCCATTTATATTGAATATACTATTGTAATGATTTATTAATTTTGCAGCAAATTCAAAATTAACATGCTCGGGAACTACGACTATAACTTCTTTTTCTTTTACTTTTTCTAAATCTGTTATTAAAGCTGTAACACCTACTCCAACTCCCTGTCCTCCAGGAGTATTTGGGTTGTGTCCTATCATAGTAGACTCTGTTATTATTGTTTCTGTTATAGTCTCCATCGCAACATCACCGATTACTGGTGCTGCTTCGTTAACCCTAATTCTATCTAAATCACTTAAAGCTAAATTTGCTTTATCTAGAGCTTTTCTAAGGGAATTAAACACACCGTTGATATTTTGCTTAGTTCCCTTAATTCCTGTTGTTGGAACTATGCTACTAGATAAAAATTCAATTTTGTTATTTTGTATTTTAGCTAGAGCTACTTCAGTAGTAGCATTACCTATATCTATACCTGCCACTATTTCCATAGCATACCTCCATAAACATTAATTACTCAGCTCTTAATCTTCCTCTTAATGCGTAAACATCTGCTGCTTCTCTAACAAATGCTGCGTTTATTTTACAATTGTATTGATTTTCTAATTCATCAGCTATTTGATATAATTCAGCTTTTGTAGATCTATAAGGTCTTAAAGCATTGTATATTTCAAGTATTCTTTTATCTGGAACTGCAATAAGTTCAGCAGCCCTTCTAAGGTTTGATGCAAAGGCATCTCTTCCTACAGATTCTGCAACTTGAGCTTGCATTTCTAGAGTTTCTGGAGCTATTCTTATATCTTCAGATTTTATTTCACCGTTTATAACTTTATCTAAAGTTAAATCGTCTAATGCCATACCTGATTGAGCTTTTATTTTTTCGCTCATTTTTTCACCTAATGGGTAGTTTTCTGCTGTAACTTTACAACATTCTTTCTTAGGAGTGCACTGAGCTTGTGGTGCTTGAGTTTGTCCTAAATTTTTTAATACTTCTTCAACAATTTGTTTTATTAATACATCATTTTGACTCATTTTGAACCTCCCTATTATTTAAACTCAACTTTTAATTCTTGAGGTTTTTTATTTCTATCTGCATATTGAGTTTCTTTTATATGTAATAATGCTGCTATTGCTTGATATTTTGGTCTAGCCATTTGGTCATTTCTTACTGGAACTGGTGTTGGTGATTCGTTTTTAGCATATTTAGCTGCATTTTTACCTATAGCTCTATATGTTGGTAAATCTATTAATGGAGCTTGAGAGAATAATTCTACGTTACTAAGTGGTGGTAAATCTTTTTGATGTATTACTGTAGTCCCTTTAGATTGTATTCCTATTCCTATTCCTGAACCACTCATTTCAGCTGCATCATGAGCTATAAAAGAAACGTCTGAAGTTCTGTATACTTTTACAAATCTATAATTTAGACCTTCTTCTTCTATACCTGCTATTATTTCTTTTAATACTTTGGCGTGATCTATTCCTATTATAGTTTTAGTTTGATGTACGCCAAATGCTGGAGCTAACCCAATAACAACTTCGTCTGGTCTGTGGTCTGGAACAAAGTCCCCAACTTCAGTTATAACTAATTTACTTACTTCTTCTTCTGGCACTGGGCTAGCTACTGGTGCTGGAGCTTCTGCTTTAACTTCTTCTTTAGCAGGAGCAGCTTCTTGTGTTATCCCTTCTTGTGCTATTTCTTTTATAACCTCTTCTATTACACTTCTTAAAACTTTTTCATCTATTGCCATAATCTATCACCTCTCTTTTAATAATCCTCTGGACTCTTCGCGTTGTTGATGTTTTTGATTTCTTCCCATCTTTCACCTTCAACTTGATATCCTGTTTTTGGTCCAGCGTATGTATTAGGGCAGTTTACAGCACTTTGAACTTTGAAGTCTTTATCAAGTATTGCTGCTGTGTGTAAGTAATCCCCAGCAACTTTTTGTTTACTTAATTTGAATACGCTATCTGCAACATCTTCAAATCCTGCTTTATATAAAGCTTTTATTATATCTATTCCTGTAGTACCTCTCGCCATCATATCTTCTGCAGCTTTTAAATCTTCAACTACATTTCTATCTGGCATATCTTTACTACCATGTGCATAAGTAGCTGCTTCTACTTCTTCATCAGTTATTTCTGTTAATCCTAATTCTTTAAATAATCCTTGTATAGCTCTAGCAGCTTTATTTCTAACTCTTACTACATCTTCTTCTTTAACCGGTCTTAGCCCACCATCTATTTTTAAATCTCTTTGGATTATATTCCAGTCATCATAGTCTTCTGCATCCCAGTTAGAACCAGCGAACATATTATCATAGTTTGGAGTAGCACTATATCCTGAACATATAAAGTCAGTTCCTGGTACCATTTGCATTAATGAACGAGCAACTCTTCTTAAATCAGAGTGAGTGAATGTTTGGTCATTACTAGATGCACACTCTAAATCAAGCATTGCAGCTATTAAGTTTTCTGCTAATACGGCTCTTATACCACTTGGAACACCAGCAGGCACACCTATACAACTTACTGAACCATTTTGGATACCTTGAACACCGCAACCTTTAGTTACATATAAGCATCTAGATTCTAAGTAAAGCATTGATTTACCTTCAGCATATCCCATTTGTACTTCTGAACCTGTACCAGATGTAAATCTCATTTTTAATCCTCTTGATGCATAAGAAGATGCTAAGAAACCTTTAGACCATGGAGTATCATCACCATCCATGAAAACTGGTTCTGTTCCATATACTGAAACTGTTTCAGCATATGCAGTAAAACCTTTCATACCTAATTCAAGTTCAGTCGCTTCTTCAACTGCGCATTGAGTAAGTATACCTGGTCTACCAACTTGTGCACCTATCATTATTGCAAGTGCATTAAATGGTGCATATCTAACTATACCAACTGTTGTTTCTTGTTCATCAAATCCTCTAAGTGCAGCTTCGGCAGCATCTGCAGCTATTTGGATTGGATTGTCTTTTACATTTGTAACGTGGCATTGATTTGATGGTCTTTGTCTAGCTCTCATTTTTGTAAGAGCCATCATCATCTCTAATACATTTAATTGAGATACAACTTCTGTTATTTTTGCTGGAGTCATAGCAGTTGTCAAACCTACTATGTCAGCTCTTGTAACATTTATATCTACCAACATCCTAGCTAATTTTAGAGAATCCATAGCCATAACTTCTTCAGTTTTTTCTAGATTAATACCGTGGTCTGCTATAAAGTAATCTAGCATGTCGAAGTCTTTTCTTGTTTTTCCATCTAACTCTACAACTAAACCGTTTTCTAATTTTATACTTGGAGTTGGGTCATTTGGTCCTTCCATAGCTATTAAACCAACTTCTGGCCATTCTTTTACGAAACCGTCTTGGTTAACTGGTCTATTTTCTAATACTTCAAAACGTTTAGATCTCAAAACGTTCACTCTCCTTCTTTAATCGTTATTCTATTTAAACTCAATCCTTAATATCTATTTATATATATGGAACTGTAGTTGATGTTGGTTCTGTTCCATCTAAAGTTTTAAGAACTTTTAAACCTACTTCTCTTGCAGCTATTATCGCTTGTCTAACTGCTCCTGAATCTCCTGAGAAAGTTAATATAACTTCGTTTGAAAAGCTTGTTCCACCATTACCTGGAGTAGATACGCCTACTACATCTACGTTTGCCGCTTTGACAGCAGTATCTGCTAATAAAACACCTATTGCTGCTGGTGCACCAACTGTTATACCAAAAGATTTTCCTATTGGAGCTCCGAATGCTTTATTTAAAGCATAACTTGCTCTTGCAGTATATTGGAATTCTAAATGACCAGCAGAAGTTCCATATACATCACCAAAAGTTCTATCTAATTCTTTTAATGTAACTTCTACAGCACGTCTTGCATCTGATACATCTTCTGCTCCAAATATAATTAAAGAACCATGTCCTGCTCCACCTTCTGTATCTCTTGGAAGTTCGATTAATACTATTTCACTATTTGTAGCTTTTACTGCTTCATCTGCAGCGAATATTTGAGGTCCTGCCCCTGTTCTATCCCCGATTATACCTATTGATCTATATTTAGGGTCTATTTTTAAAGCTTCATGTATACCTGCATCTAAGTTTGCTATTACAAGACCTATAGTACTACCTATAGCTGTTCCAACAAATTCTGTTAATCCGCAACCTGTAAAATTTGCTGTGCAAGGAACTTTAGCTTCTTCTTTAGATTCACATTTTTCTTCTTGTACTTCTTGTTTTTGTACATCTGGGGCATCAGCCATTTTTTTCATAACCTCACCCATAATTTTTTGCATTAAATCTTCATTCATATTTTATTCCTCCTTAAATTTATAGGTTTATAATTGTTGTTTTGGTAATATTCTTTCAACATCTGTATGTGGTCTTGGGATTACATGTATAGATACTACTTCTCCAACTTTTTGAGCAGCTACTGCTCCTGCATCTACTGAAGCTTTAACAGCTCCGACATCCCCTCTTACCATTACAGTTACTAACCCAGAACCTATTTTTTCATATCCAACTAAAAAAACGTTTGCTGATTTGACCATTGCATCTGCTGCCTCAATCGCACCAACTAATCCTTTAGTTTCAATCATTCCTAGAGCTTCTCTTTGCATATCTAGTAACCTCCCTCCTATTTCATACAAAATAAGATATTATTTAGAATTGATAAATTTGTTGCTATTTAATTTTATTTTTATTTACCTAATTAAAAGTGTATCTCAATTAATATGAGAATTAGTTGAACTATTAGTGCATATTTTGGCAAAAAAAAATTACCTTTTTACAGGTAAAATCTAATTTATCTTTTTTTATTGTATACGATATAATAAAATTTTGAATTTCAAACTATAATTTGTCACTTTTATGCCATAATGATAACAAAATATTATATAGTAATAACAAAATAGTATCATACAAATAAAGGCGAAGGTTTTCCCCCCGCCTTATCTATTCATTATTTAGTTGTTTCTACATACGTAAATGAATTTTATTTTTTATGCACTGCTCTCTATATTCGCTAGGTGTTACTCCTACCTTTTTCTTAAATACTTTGCTAAAATAATTAGGTTGATTAAATGCTAGTGATATAGATATATTTACTATAGGTATATTTTTATCAGCCAACATCTCTTTAGCTAAGTCTATCTTTCTATCTGTAACATATGTCACAAAGTTTATTCCAACTTCTTTTTTAAATATTTTGCTCAAGTAGTGTGGTGTTATATTTATATTTTTTGCAACTTCTTCTAATGTTATATTCTTTTTAATATTTTTTTCGACATATTGAATTGCCTCTTGTGTATAATCATTTAAATTGTTTAATTCTTTGTCGTATACTTCTTCCCCACTATCTGTTTCTAAACAATCTAAAAAACTATTTTTATCTTTTAGAAGTTCTTGATTATCCTTATCCATATATTTATTTATTGTCTTAATAATAATCTCTTCTCTGACTGGTTTTATAAAGTAATCATTTACTTCTAGTTCAAAAAGTGTTTCTGCTAAATTATAACTACAATCACCAGTGATAACTACTATTGGCATATCATTTTTCTTTATTCTAATATATTTACAAAGCTCTGTCCCATTAATTATAGGTATATTAATATCTATAATCGCTAAATCAATTTCTCTTTCATTTATTGTATGTTTAGCTGTTAGACCATTATCAACTTTTATTATCTCTACTTTTTCTTTAAATTCCTTTGAAATAATTAATTCTAAAACATTAGCAGACAAATATTCATCCTCTACAATTAATATCTTATACATTGTTTTCCACCTCAACCATAGGTATTTTTATATTTATGATAAGCCCTGTTGTTTTAAAATTAGCACTATACATCTCTAATTTATATTCTTGTCCATATAAACTTATCAGCCTTTGATTTATATTATAAAGACTTGTAGATTTATCTTTATTTTTATAATCAATATCTTCTATGATTCTCTTTATATTTTCTGCTGAAATACCATCTCCATTGTCAATTACTTCTATTATAAAGTTGTTACTATCCTCATATCCTTTTATTCTAAGTTCTGATGTTTTTATGTTTTTCTCCACTACATATTTAATAAAGTTATCTAAAACTGGTTGTAGTATCATAAAAGGACACTTGAGGTCGTGGTATTTTTTATCTATGGCTATGCTATAATTTATTTTTTCTCCAAATCTTACTTTTTGGATATTCATATAACTCTCAGCATAATTTATCTCATCATATAAATAAGTAATACCTTCGTTTTCATTTCTCAAACTATATCTAATTAAATCTGAAAAACTGTGTATAATATCTAATGTTTTTGGCGCTTGCTCTATATATGCCAAGTTTTGAATAGTATTTAACGCATTGAATATAAAGTGTGGATTTATTTGGTACTGTAATGTTTTTAATTTTAATTCCCTTAACGTCTTTTCTAAAGCTACTCTCTTTTTCTCTTCTTCTATCAATTTTGTTTCTTTTTGCATTAATTCTTCTTTTATCATATTTACAAATTTGTTTTCTAACATATATGTAGAAATCCTGTAAATTAGATCTGCTACCGATTCTAAATCGTCATACTTTTTTTCTTCAATAGAATTGTAGTATTTTTCTAATTTCTCACCACTCCATTTTGATAACTTTCCAAAAGCCCCTGTTTTTTCGTCACATTCATCTTCATCAATTAACTTAGATTGTCCACCTAATATTGCCCCAATATAATTATTATTTATTACGAGTGGAACAGAAAAATCATATAGACCTGCATGGCACTTATATATGTGTGGTTTTCTATTAATTAATGATTGTATCCCTCCATATGCATCACATTTATAGCATTTATCTCTCCACTTAGGATCTTTTCTAATTTCTGTGCAAAAATTTGTGAAATTACTTGGAGTGGTAATGGGTCTTCCCTCATAATCTACTGTTACAGCAGCTACATTTGTTGATTTTGCAAATATATCCTGAATTTCTTGTAGGATATTAATATCGATTAGTTCTTCTAATTTAATATCTGTAACCATATAAAATCCCCCTTATTTAAAGACCATATAGTTAATATCTGGCCCTCCTATTAATAGGCTAAAAATAAATTTAAAATAATTATAAGATTCTATCAAAGTTTGTTTTCCATTTATTGTATATGTTAAATTTTATCATAAGTATCATAGAAATAGTAATTTTTATTACTCACAAGCAACTATTTTTTATAAAGTGTAATTTTTTATTCAGTTATTGCAAAATATTTGCTTATTATAAATTTATCATTCTTCTATGATACTATATTTATAACCTTGTTTTTCTTATATGAATAACGCTGACATAGATTTATATTTTGTAATTTTACATCTAAAGGGGGGAATATATTTTGAGTGAATTGTTTATTGTTATATTTGCATCACTTGGAATTGGTATTTATCATATAGGACATTATTTCTTATTTGATTCCAATTTATCAACTTATTTCAGAATATTATTCGGTTTAATTGTATTATTTTTTATACTTCGATTTTTATATTATAAAATAAGATTTAAGATTTCACTATCTAAAGTAAATATCGATATATATGATTATAAATTTTATAAGACTTGCAATAATCTGTTCAATAAGTTATCTTATATAATAAGCAGTTTTTTATATAATTCTATATCTGAATATAAATTCACTATAAAAGACTTCAGCATTACCAAAAACTACTCTACTAGAGAAACAAATGATACAGAGTATTATCTAAAATTGAGATTACGTTGGTATGCATATGTAAGGTTTACTTATACAAGAACTAGGATTGCTATAAAAAAAGCTGATAATTTTTCATTTGAACACCAAAACACTATGATTTTAAGGGCTTTATCTGAAGAAGATAGAGAGAAATACTTAAACTATAAATCTAAAATTGAAGAATTAGAAAATGAAAAATTAAATATATTAAAACTTAGAAAAATAGAAAATAATAGTTTTATAAATTATATTTATAGATATAATATTGTAAAAATACACAACAATAATATAAAATTAAAAAAGAGTTCTGATTATCTAACTTTCATGACTAAAAAATCAGAACAATATGCCAACGATATAAGGGCATATAAAAGATCTAAATAAGCTTTTTACAACTTCAATATACAACAAAAAGGCTATCTAAATTAATATAATATTTTAGATAGCCTTTTTTATTTTAATCATTTCTTAGATATTTAAATAATTCATCTATTCCCACATTGTCGATTGTATCTACTTTAAAAATTTTATTTACCCCTATCATATTCAACATTTCACATGCATAATCTATTTGTTGTTCTGTTGCTAAATTGATTTTTGTGATTATACCGATTACATCCTTTGGAAATCTACTTGCAAATCCAGGTGCTATGTAATTTCTCTCTTGTGTTGCATCATAAACTACCCCTATTATTTTAGCATCACTTGCTGCAACTATAAGTGCATTATAAAATCCCCTATTTTCTATGTATTCTCCCGGAGTATCGATTGAATCAGTATATAACTGTATCGATTGCGTTTTATTATATATTAATTCTAATTTATCTAGTTTTTGGCATAATGTAGTCTTTCCACAGCCAGTCTTCCCCATAAAAATTATATTCTTCATGATTAAGTCCTCGTAATTTTTGTAGATGAAAACCCTAGCATATCACCTAAAACCTTTAATATATTTTTTATTGCAGATTCTACTGAACTTACATCTCCTGATATTACTAATGAACCGCTAAATCTATCTATAAATCCTAATGATATATCTGATGCTTTTGTCGCAACATCTGCTGCTATTATTGCAGCCTCACTTGGAGTTATTGTTAAAATACCAAGTGACTCTCTTTTATCTACTACTAAACCGAGCTTTTTGTATATATCTTCATCTGGATTTGCAATAATATGTGCAAGTGTTACTTGTTTTCCCGGAACATATTCTTGTATTATCCTTTGTTTAGTTTCCCCTTCCATTTTGTTTTCCTTTCTATATAACTTTATATTATTTTCTCTAAAATTTTGATTATATCTTCTTTTGTCGGTTTTACTGGATTAGTTTTTGTGCAATTATCATTTAAAGCAAGCTCTGCTATCTCATCTTTCATAGATTCCACTTCTTTTGCATCTATTCCACACTCTGTCAAAGTAAGAGGCATATTTAGTTGTTTTTGCAATTTTATAATAGCATCTTTTAAGCTATCTACAGCTATCTTTTCATTAAAAATATTTAGTTTTAAAAATGAAGATATTTCTGCATATTTTTTCGCAGTTTCAGAAAACTCTATTGTTTTATATCCTTTTATTTGTGAGTTATAGTCTATAACATGGACTAATAATAGTGAATTTGCTCTACCATGTGATATGTGGAATTTTGCCCCGATTGCGTGGGCAATTGAGTGGTTTATTCCTAGAGAAACTTTATCAAATGCTATCCCCGCTAAACAAGAGGCGTTGTGCATTTTTTCTCTTGCTTTTATATCATCTCCATCTGCATATGCTTTAGGAAGGTATTCACAAACTAATTTAATAGCTCTTTCTGCTAATGCATCTGAACAATCGTGTGACTGTGTAGATACATATGCCTCTATTGCATGAGTTAAAACATCCATTCCTGTATCTGCTGTGACATTTGGTGGCACACTTTTCACAAGCTCAGGGTCTAATATTGCAACATCTGGCAACAATTCATCAGATACTAAAGGATATTTAGCTCCCTTTTGAACATCAGTTATAACAGAAAATGATGTCGCTTCTGAGCCTGTTCCGCTTGTCGTTGGAATTACTATAAGTTTTACATCTTCTAATTTTATATTTTCTAAATTCAATATTTTCTTAGCAAAGTATACTATTGCTTTTGAAGTGTCTATTGCCGAGCCACCGCCCAATGCTACAACAACATCTGGCATAAATCTTTCAAACTCTTTTATTCCAGCTGTAACTACTTCCATAGGTGGGTCTGGAACTATATCACAGAAAACTGTATATTCAGACTTCTGTAGGTATTTAATTACTTCGTTAACTAAACCTGACTTAACCATAAATGGATCTGTTATCAATAGTACTTTTTTCCCTGCTAATTGTTCTAATGATTCAAGTGCACCTTTACCAAAATTAATCTTCGTCTTTATTTGGAAACTTTTCAAAATACCCCTCCCCCTTTTTTGCTTCATATGGTTATTATAATTTACTTTTTTAATTGAGCCAACAATTTCATATTTTAATTAGAATTTAATCTAAAAATTTAATCCTTAAAATAAAGGCCCTATAGCTTAAAACTATAGAGCCTTTAAATCTTCTTTTTTTAAATATATTATTTTATTTTAATTTAGTCAAGCAACTCCACCATTTATCATAAAATAGTATAGTTTATTTGCAAAATATTATAATAGTATAAATTTATGTAATTTATACTTTTGTTATAAACATAGCTTATCTGTATTTTATAATTAAATAAGTTATCTATTATTTTAATATAATTTCATAAGCCATAACCATAAGTGGCATAGTAGCTATACAAACAAGCACTGTAAATACATTTATCATGTTTGCATAATCTGCATCATTGTCGTAAACTTGTGCCATTTGAGTTACTGTAGACGCTGACGGTGTCATAGTCGCCAAAAAGCTTATCAGTAGTATTGTATAACCATCTGGAACATAACTTGTTAAGTTAGTTAGTTTGAAAAATACTAATACAACTGCTGGGTAAATTATCATCCTCATTAAAGCTACTAAGTAAATTCTCTTAGTTGTAAAAATTGTTCTAAGTTTTACACCAGCCATCAACATCCCCGCAACTATCATACTAAGTGGCGCTATTAATTTTGAAACAGCTGCTACTGTATCTTTAGTTATTCCCGGCAATTTTATTCCTGTTATAAATAAAATTAGCCCGATTAGTATAGCTATTGTATTTACATTTATTATTATTTTTCTTAAGTCTGCTCCCTTTTCTTCACTTATCATCATCTTACAATGTGTCCATAAAAATACAAGCTGAACAGACATAAATCCACAGCAATATAGTACCCACTTATCTCCCAAAATTCCCGCTACGATTGGTATAATTAAATTTCCAGCATTACTATATATAATTGATGCCTTTTCTATTGAGTTAAATTTAAATATTTTACCTAATAATTTTGTCAACGCAAAGAATATTATATGAATAAATATCGCCGCTATAACTGCCAAAATCAACCCATTTCTAGTTTCTACAGTGTAATCTACTTGAAATGAATTTATGATTGTGCATGGTATTACTAAGTAAAGCACAATTATGGATATTGTTTTGCTGTCTGTTGATTTTAGTAAGCCTGACTTTACTAAAATATACCCCATAAGTATCATAAGAAATAGCTGTCCTATTTGCCCCATTAACAATAAACTAATCAAATCTCAATTCCTCCCTATATTATTTTCAAAAACAAGTTTATGATAACATATTTTTATATAAAATAATATAAGTCTTAAGTTGTTTTATTTTATCCACAGTTTGTCAAAATACCACTTGCAACTAAATACCAAAGTAATGCAAACAATATCGCCAATATACCACATATTAAGCTAAGTTTTTTTGCCTTGGTTAAAAGTCCTATAAGGGATGCTATAATAAGAAGTCCCTCTATTGCTAAAATTATCATTGTAAATGACATATCTATATCTCCTCTATATAAAATACCAATTCATTTTCTTTATTTTTTTCAACGTATACCTTGTAGTTTTTATCGTTTAAATCTATATTCATTTCTTGACTCAAAATTGTTTTATCTTCTTTATTTGTAATTAATATCTTAAATTTTGATTCTTTTATATCTAAATACATCTCTTCTTTATTGTGTATCATACTGTTATTAGCTTTAATCGTACCTCCAGAATATTTTTTAGACTCATAGCCTACACTTTTTATATCTTCGCCTGTATTGTTAACTACAGTTATATTGTATGAATCTTCTACTAAAACTGGCTTTTTAAAATAAAAAATCGAAATACATCCTAATATAATCACAACTAAAGTTGCTAAAATCAATGATTTATTTTTTAACATCTTTATACCCCCTAATCAAATTTTAAAATTGATATTAATTATCTTTATAATCTTTGAGCATTGTAATATATTACTAAATTAATTATACTCTTCGTTTTATTGTATGTCAATTTATTTTTATCGTTTTTCGATAAATACATATTATTTTATAATAAATTTCCTCATCTAAGATATCTTTATAAATAGTTTTCAAATATATCAATTTACTTAAATATAGAAGAATAATTATAATTAACAATAATATATACAGGAAGATAATTTCCTTATATAAATGAAATTATCTTCCTTATAATTAAAATAATTAAAAAAGGCTGTATAAATCCTCCGATTATACAGCCTTTTAATCTATTTAAATTTTATAATAATTCTATTCCTGCTTCACTACATTCTTCAATCATATCTTCTGGCCAAATTCCAACTTGAACCTCACCTATATGTGCTTTGTTTAAGAAGAACATACATATTCTAGATTGACCAATTCCTCCACCTATTGTATAAGGTAGTTTTCCATCTAATAATGCTTTGTGATAGTCTAATTCTTTTCTATCTTCGCATCCTGCTGCTTCTAATTGTCTTTCTAGTGCTTCTTCATCAACTCTAATTCCCATAGATGAAAGTTCTATCGCTTGGTCTAATACTGAGTTGTAGAATAATATATCTCCGTTTAAATCCCAATCGTCATAGTCTGGACTTCTTCCATCGTGTTTTTCACCTGTGCTTAAAGTCTTTCCTATTTGCATTAGAAATACTGCTTTCTTTTCTTTAACGATTGCATCTTCTCTTTCTTTTGGTGTTAAACCTGGATACATATCTAATAACTCTTGAGAAGTTATAAATGTTATTTCTTCAGGTAGTTCACACCCTACTTCTGGATAAATTTTATGAACATGTGCTTCCGTTTCTTTAAATACTTGGAATAATGATCTAACTACGTCTTTTAAAGTATCTATTGTTCTGTCTTCTTTAGCTATTACAAGCTCCCAATCCCATTGGTCTACATATAATGAGTGTAAGTTGTCTAGCTCTTCGTCTTTTCTGATAGCATTCATATCAGTATAAAGACCTCTACCAACTTGGAATCCATATTTTTTAAGCGCCATTCTCTTCCATTTAGCTAATGAATGTACTATTTCAGCATCTTTGTGAAGATATGGTACTTCAAAACTTACTGGTGTCTCTACACCGTTTAAGTTGTCATTTGTACCTGTTTCTGGTAAAACAAACAGTGGTGATGATACCCTTGTTAATTTTAACATTTCACTTAATCTGTTTTCAAAGAAATCCTTTAAATCTTTTATTGCCTGTTGAGTTTCTATTACACCTAAACTATTTTTATATTCTTTTGGTATTACTAAACACATAATCTTATACTCCCTTTTCCTTTAAATTTTAAATATATTTTTATTGTAGTTTTCAAAATCATATTTCAGATGATAACATAAGGCAATGCCTTATTTTTTAAATTAAAAAAAGCCCTTCATCCTATCTATAGGACGAAAGACTTAACTTCCGCGGTACCACCTAAATTAACTAATGTTCACCTCATTTAGCGTACTATTATACGCCACCAATTGTAACGGTTTGGTTCCGACTAAGTCTACTCTCAATATGATTTCGGTTAGTAGCTCTGGGATGTTCTTCATTATAAACTTTGTACTGGACTCACACCATAACCAGCTCGCTCTCACTCAGTCTTTATAATTACTCTTCCCTTCATTGCCTTTTGAATTTTCTTCCAATTTTTATAATATATAATTTACACCAATAAATATTTCTTGTCAATAAATATTTTTAATATTTTAGCCATTCTAATAATTTTTATACAGATATATAGTATTATTTGTATTTTTATTTTATGAGATTTACTTTCATTTTGTTACAAGAAATATCAAAATAAATTTAAATTTTTCTAAAAAATATAATAAATTTGTATTTATTTTGACAATACAAAAGAGGGGCCGCCCCCTCTTTTGATATATAAATTGTGTTTTTTAATACATGGTATTTTTACAGTTCTAAACTTTTTAAACTAAACTATTTTTTACGGTTTTTATAATTTTTTATATATTTTTATATATTATCTATATTGTTATGAATTTTATGATTTTATCTATTTGTTTGTATGTTTTCTATTCACGTATAGTTCCCTTTTATCCCCCCAGATAGACAAGTACTATTCGTTTCTATTCCCTTTTTATAACTTTATATTACATTTATGTTTATAATTTTTTATTATCTAACGCCTGCTTTAACTTTTTCAGCTTTAGCTTTTATTTTTTCTTTTATATCTGATTTATGTTCTATTTTTACTTCGTCATAAGATTCTGCTTTTATTTCTTCTCTTTGAGTTTCTATAGAGTTCATTGCTTCATATTGAGCATCTCCATAATAAGCTCTTAAGTACATTTCTCTTATTTCTGAGAATAATGGATATCTTGGATTAGCACCTGTGCATTGATCATCAAATGCTGCTTCCACCATTTCATCTAATGTATCTAAGAATGCTTTTTCATCTATACCAAATTCTTTTATTGTATTTGGTATTCCTACTGCTGCTTTTAATTCGTTTATTTTTTGTTGTAATTGTTCAAATTTTTCTTCGTCTGTTCCTGTGCAACCAACAAATGTAGCTACTTCAGCATATCTAGCTAACATATTTGGATAAGCGTATTGTGGGAAAGTACCCATTTTTCTTGGAGCAGAGTTTACATTGAACTCTAATACTTTGTTTATTAATAGTGCATTTGCAACACCATGTGGTATATGGTGGTAAGCACCTAATTTATGAGCTAATGAGTGGCAAACACCTAAGAATGCATTTGCAAATGCCATACCAGCCATTGTTGATGCATGAGCCATTTTTTCTCTAGCTATTGGGTCTTTTGCTCCATTTTCATAAGCTCTTGGTAGATATTCAAATATTGATTTAGTTGCTTGTAATGCTAAACCATCAGTAAATTCAGTTTGTAACATTGCTGCATATGCTTCTAATGCATGTGTTAGAGCATCTATTCCTGATGCAGATGTTAATCCTTTTGGTTGATGCATCATCATGTCAGCATCTACTATTGCTATAGTTGGCATTAATTCATAATCTGCAAGTGGATATTTTTGTCCAGTTTCTTCATCAGTTATAACAGCGAATGGTGTTACTTCTGAACCTGTACCTGAAGATGTTGGTATTGCTACAAATTTAGCTTTTTTACCCATTTGTGGGAATTGGTATACTCTTTTTCTTATATCCATAAATCTCATTGCTAAATCTAAGAAGTTGCATTCTGGATGTTCATACATAACCCACATGATTTTAGCAGCGTCCATTGCTGAACCTCCACCAACAGCTATTACTACATCTGGATTGAATAATCTCATTTGTTCTGCACCTTTTTTAGCGCATGCAAGTGTTGGGTCTGGTTCTACTTCTGAGAATGTTGAATGTTGTATTCCCATAGCATCAAGTTGGTCAGTTACTGGTTTAGTGTATCCATTTTCATATAAGAATGAGTCAGTTACTATAAATGCTTTTTTGAAATCATAATATTCTGGTCCTAATTCTTTTATCGCTACTCCTAAGCAACCTTTTTTGATAAATGTTTTAGCAGGTGTTCTAAACCAAAGCATATTTTCCCTTCTTTCTGCTACAGTTTTTATATTTATTAATTGAAGTGGTCCAACTTGTCCTGAGAATGAGTTATTACCCCAAGAACCACAACCTAAAGTTAATGATGGTGATAATTTAAAGTTGTATATATCTCCTATTCCACCTTGAGCTGATGGTGTATTAACTAATATTCTACAAGCTTTCATTCTGTGTTCAAATTCATTTAATTTTTCTTGGTTGTTTACAACATCTATGTATATACCTGCAGTATGACCGATTCCTCCACCTTGTACTAATTCATCTGCTTTATCTACTGCATCATCAAAGTCTTCAGCTTTATACATTGATAATAATGGGAATAATTTTTCGTGAGCTAATGGTTCAGATATATCTGTTGAAGTAGCTTCACCTATTATTAATTTTGTATCAGCTGGTACTTCAAATCCTGCTTCTTGAGCTATTTCTATTGCTGGTCTACCAACTAATTTAGCGTTCATTGAGCCATTTGCTCCAAGAACTATTTTCTTTAATTTTACTAATTCTTCACCTTCTGCTATATAAGCTTTTCTAGCTCTGAATTCTTTTTTAACTTCTTCATATATAGATGCATCTACTATTACTGATTGTTCTGATGCACATATTGTTCCGTTGTCGAAAGTTTTTGAATGTATTACTGAAGATACAGCAACTTTTATATCACAAGATTCGTCGAATATTATTGGAGTATTTCCTGATCCAACTCCTAATGCTGGTTTTCCTGAAGAATAAGCTGCTTTAACCATTCCCGGTCCACCTGTTGCTAACACTGTGTCACACTCTCTCATTACTTCACCTGATAATTCAACAGATGGTTCATCTATCCATCCTATTATTCCTTCTGGTGCTCCAGCTTTAACTGCTGCTTCTAAACATAATTTTGCTGCTGCTATTGTACAATTTTTAGCTCTTGGATGTGGTGAGAATACTATCCCATTTCTAGATTTTAATGCTATTAAGCATTTGAATATTGCTGTTGAAGTTGGGTTTGTTGTTGGTATTATCCCTGCTAAAACCCCTATTGGTTCTGCTATTTTAGTTATTCCGAATGCGTCGTCTTTTTCTATAACTCCACAAGTTTTTAAATCTTTATATGCATTGTATATATATTCTGATGCATAGTGATTTTTTATTACTTTATCTTCTGCTACCCCTATTCCTGTTTCTTCTACAGCCATTTTTGCAAGTGGTATTCTCGCTTGGTTTGCTGCCATTGAAACTTGGAAGAAGATTTCATCTACTTGCTCTTGAGTGAATTTTGCAAATTCTGCTTGTGCTGCTCTTACCTGAGCCATTTTCTTTTGTAATGTCTCTACACTATTTACTATCATGTGTTTTATCCCCCTGTTATGTCTTTCATACTCGGTAATAATATAAACGTTCTTTATAGTCTGCTCAATAATTTATATGTATACCTTTGTTAATTTATTTTTAAGATTTACAATTTTTTAGTGTTGTAAATCTAATTTACCCTTTCACATGTCAATTAAGAAACCCTTTTTTCTTATGTCCTGCTTGACATATTTATATATTAAATGATTCAAAACATAATGTCAACAACTTTGTTATTTTTTTATCACATTTTTTGTAGTTGTTTTTAAGAAAACGTTTTTATATCAATATCATACATTTCATCGGGTCTAAAACCATCCCATTATCCATGTTTTACCGTTATTTTTTTATCAAAAACCTTACTATAACATCCAATTTTTACATATACATATATTTTTATAGTTTGTAAATTCACTCTAATAATGGTCAAACCCTTCGAATATTTCTTAAATATTAACAATATAAAAAAACAGAAACCCTTAAGTCAAATTGGGCTTCTGTTTTAAAAAACTATTTTTTAATTTTTATACTTAAAACAATTCTTTAACTACTCCATATAATTAAAATTATGAGTAGCTACATAATCATCTAAAAAGTTTAAGTATTGCTCCTTTGTAAAGAATGGATCAAATTTACCTATTATATCTTTAGCTTGTTTTGCATCATCATAAAGAAGATCTATTAAACTAAGAGCTAGCATTTTTGCTGGAAGTATATAAGCTTTTTCCTCGTCTTCCATATGGTACTCTTCAGTATGTAATCCTCCAGTAACACCGTTAGACCAAACATGTAAGCAAGGCATAATTTGAGATATATCTCCTAAATCTGTTGAACCTGCTGTTTGGTAATCCATTATGAAGTTGTCTTCTGTTAAATATGCGTATTCAATCATATTTTGTTTGTAGATATCACCTAGATTTCTGTCTGTCTTCATTGGTAAATATCCTATAGAGTCTTTTATTTCTACATTTCCACCTAGTGCAAGTGCAGCAGCTTGAAGAGCTCGATTTACCTTTTTGTTTGCATCTGTCATAGCATCTATGCTAAATGCACGAACCATAATTTCCATAGTTACTTTTGATGGAACTACATTTACTAAATCGCCGCCATTACTTATAACCATACTTACTCTTACTTTATCTTCATCTTTAAATGTTTCCCTTTGTGCATGTATATTATTCATTGCAAGCTGGGCCATATTTAAAGCATTCACACCTTCATGTGGTGCAAAACCTGCATGAGAAGACTTGCCATAGAAAGTGACCATCTTTGACATAAATCCATTAGTATCAGTATTTATGATACATTCTTTTCCTTCTTCTAAGCCTATCATGTGGCATTGTAAGATAATGTCTGTATTGTCAAATCCATTTCTATATAAGTACTCTTGTTTTCCACCTATATATTTAATTTTATTTTCCTTTTGTAGATTAGCTCTATATTCATAATCTACACATTCTTCCGCAGGTATAGCGATAAATTCCATAGAACCATCTAAATGCTTAAATACTCCTGATTTTAATATTCCAAATGCAGCCCCAATCATATTTGCAATTTGGACATTATGCCCACAAGCGTGTATATTTCCAAGTTCGTTTGCATCTTTGTGGTCAGCACAAACTACAGAGTCTAACTCCCCTATAATTGCAACTCTAGGGCCAGATTTTTCTTCATTAGCTACGATTTTGCACCCAGTATATGCGATTTCTGTTTCCAATCTTCCATCTAAGTTTTTCATTGCATTTTTTACAATTTCAGTTGATTTAAATTCTTTATATCCTAGCTCTGGGTTTTTATATATTTCATTACCTATTCGTATAATTTCGTCTCTATTTTCATCTATTGTCTTGATACAAAGTTGTTTTAATTCGTTTTTATTCATGATATTTCTCCTGTAATATTTTATATTTTGATTTAATTATCTATTTTATATATCCATCATATTGCGTACTACTTTTAATGTCTGCATCATCTCATCAATTTTTAAGTACTCTGTTACTGCATGTGGCTCATACATTCCCATACTAAGTATTGCACTTTTATATCCTAGTGCTGCTAATATATTGGCGTCACTTCCACCACCGATTACAATTGGCTCTGGAGTTATGCCTTCTTTTAACATAGCTTTTTCTGTAAGTTTATATAAATCACTATCTAAATCAAGTGAAAATGGTGGATAACAATTTTCGTGTATAAACTCGTATTCTGCTTTAAATTTTTGTGCAGCCTCTCTACAACAATTCTCCATATGTGCTATTTCTGATTTAAGTTTGTCATCTATGTGAGAGCGTATTTCAGCAGTGAAAGTAGCTGTGTCTGTAACTATGTTAGTAGCTCCACCACCTTCTATACGACCTATATTTGAAGTAGTCAGTTCATCAATTCTACCTATATGCATATTTGATATGGCATCTGATGCAACGACAATTGCATTTATTCCTTTTTCAGGTTCTATCCCTGCATGTGCTTTTTTACCTTTAAATGTGCATTTAATCTTTTCCATAGCAGGTGCCTTGTAAGCAACAGCTCCTGGTTTGCCTAGATAATCAAGCACAATCAAATCTTTACAAGGTAGATTTTCACCAGTAAATTGTTTTGCTCCTAATAATCCATCTTCCTCAGATACTGTAAATAATATGTATATATCTCTATGTTCACAGTTTGACTCGATTATATCTTCTAGTGCCTCTAAAATTATAGCTATTCCTAATTTATCGTCAGCACCTAAAGTTGTAGTCCCGTCAGTTCTTATTATATTTCCATCTATTATAGGGTTAACACCTCTACATGGGCTTACTTGGTCCATATGTGCACAGAAAGTAATAGGTTTTTCTTGGCTATTTCCTTTTAAATATGCGACTATATTTCCTGCATTTCCACCAAATTTTTCTCCTGCATTATCTACCTTTACTTCTAATCCTCTATCTTTTAAATGATCGACTAAATAATCTGCTATTTGTTTTTCTTCACCTGAAGGACTATCTATTTTAACTAATTTAATAAAAGTATCTATGATTCTCTCTTGTGATAACATTTTGCATCTCCTTATTTTTTAATTATTATATTTAAAGGCATGGAAAGTTTTCGTTCCATGCCTGAATAAATCCTTAATGTAAGCTATATGATGGTAGTATTCCTGGTCCTAGAGGAATATTAAACACCATAAATAAAATTAATAATAATGTCCATACTATCAAGAATGTTATTGAGTATGGCAGCATATTTGCTATTATTGTTCCCATACCAGCTTCTTCGTCATATTTTCTAGTGAATGCTAGTATTATTGGGAAGTATGGGAATAATGGGCTCAGTGGATTTGTTATACAATCCCCTATACGATATGCCATTTGTGTCAATGCTGGGTTATATCCAACCATCATAAACATAGGTACAAATATAGGTGCAAGTATTGCCCATTTTGCAGACGCACTTCCTATAAATAAGTTTATAAAACATGAAAGTATTATAAATCCTACTAATAAAGCTGGTCCACCAATTCCTGCATTTTCAAGGAATTCTCCACCTTTAACAGCTATTATTATCCCTAAATTACTATTTGTGAATAATTGTAAAAATTGAGATGCTACAAATGCTAAGATTATATATCCACCCATATCGCTCATAGCTTCTCCCATTAGTTTTACAACATCTTTATCTTTTTTAATTATTCCAACAGCTTTTCCATAAACTAATCCTGGTATAAAAAATGCTAATGCAGTTATAGGAACCATACCTTTCATCAAAGGCGCATTACTAGATAATAAAGCTCCTGTTTCTGGGTCTGCTAAGAATGGTCTTTCCCCTATCACACTTAAACCTACTATTATAGCAGCATATATAAGTAGAGCTATTCCAGCTTTTTTAAGACCTTTAGATTCTTCTTTAGTTATATTTTGATCTACATCTAATTGGGCATCTCCTTCATATTTCCCAAATCTAGGAGCTATGATTTTTTCTGTTACCCAAGTTGCTAGTGCTATTAATACAAAAGTAGATGCTATCATAAATATTAAGTTCATTGTTGCATTAGCATCGTAATTCGCATCTAACATTTGTGCTGCCGGCACAGTAAAACTTGCAGCTAATATATCATTTACACTTATCATTATATTTGCCGCAAATCCTAGACATACTGCTGCATATCCTGAGAATAGTCCGATTAATGGGTGTCTCCCCACACCTAAATAAACTAATGCAGCTAATGGTGGGAATAATATCGTCCCTGCATCAGATGCTATATTAGCTAACATACCGATTGTCATAACTACTAGAGTCACTCTTTCTTTTGGTATTTTAGATACCGATGCCTTTATTGTTGTAACCATAAGTCCAGATTTATCACAGACACCTGCCCCTATCATAGTTACTAAAACTAATCCAAGTGGTGCAAATCCTTGGAAGTTGCTTACTATACTTCCTAATAAATTTTGTAGTTGCTCTACACTTAATAGATTGACTGCTGTTACAGTTTCCTCTGTTCCTGGATGAACTACAGATACCCCTTTTGTTCCTACAATATAAGATGTTACTAAAATAATTGCACATAAACCAATAAACATTGTCACTGGGTCTGGTAGTTTGTTTCCTACTGTCTCGATACTGCTTAAGATTTTGTCTGAAAAACTTTTCTTTTTAATTTGTCTTTCTACAGTTTGTCGTTGTTCCATAAAAATTCCCCCTTTATAATATATTTTTAACTTTGGTCATAACTCTCCCTTGACCTTATTTTAAATATACTATCTCACGTGTCATTAATTGTCAATATTTTCCGCAAAATTTTACCAGTACATTCTTTTTGACTTATTTCCTCATTTATTTTGACAAATTTCTATCATATTTACTTTTTTTAAATATTAAATTATAATTAAAAACAAATATATTTAGGAGGTAGATATGGGATATAAATTAATAGCATTAGATATTGATGGTACTTTATTAAATAGTTCTAATCAAATCACAGAAAATGTCAAAGAGGCAATAAGAAAAAGTAAAGAAAAAGGTGTCAAAGTTGTGTTATGCACAGGGAGACCTCTAAAGGGTGTTGAGAACTTTCTTGATGAATTAAATCTTAAAGAAGAAGGCGATTATGTTAGTACATTTAATGGAGCTCTTGTTCAAGATGCACATACTGGAAAACCTATCTCTCACTTAACATTAGATTATGAAGACCTTTGTGATTTATATGACCTTAGTGTAGAAGTAGGCTCTAGAAGTCATTTCTACGATACAAGAACTGTTTATACTTTTAATAGAGATGTAAGTGATTATACTATTTTAGAGGCTTACTTAACTGGTGTTCATCTAAACGTAACTGAATTAGATGAAGTTCCTAAAGATATAGCTATGTCTAAATTTATGATGATAGATCATCCAGAAATATTAAACGAATGTATAAAGAAAATACCAGAAGAATACTACGAAAAATACACAATCGTTAGAAGTACTCCATTTTTCTTAGAATTCTTAAATCGTGATGCAAATAAAGGTGCTGGTATTGGTCTTTTATCAGAAAAACTTGGCATAAATCCAGAGGAAGTTATCTGTGTTGGGGATGCTGGTAACGACAAACACATGATAGAATACGCAGGGCTTGGTGTTGCTATGGGGAATGCAACTGATGATATTAAAAATATTGCAAACTATGTGACTAGCACTAATGATGAAGACGGTGTTGCTCACGTTATCGATAAATTTATATTAAATAGATAATAGTAAACGGCTTTGTCCGCTAATTTATATAATAAGTCGGAAATTATAAATTATCTATAAATAAGATAATATATAATTTTCTCAGAAAAAAATAGAGTAACATAGTGCTTGTTAAAACACTTGTTACTCTATCTTTTTGCTAAAATTTATAACTTTGGCAAATGGAGGACATTTTTCTTCTCCGAGATTTCGTCGGATAATCTCTTGTTTAAATGTTCGCTTTTAAAAGTTTTTTGATTGATTTTCTTTATGCTACTTTAAAGTAATCCTAAGATTATCGTCATACGAATTAAAAAATTTAATTACATTCAGGATGTTAAATCTACTTTAGTATTTTATAGATAATTGATCCCCAAACAATTTTAAATATAATTTATATATATTACAAATACATAGATTTTATTCTATAAATTTGATATGTCCTATAAATTTTTTAATTTGGTAAAAATATCGAGAATATACTTCCATTTTTATATAATTTAACCTTTATATATCCGCCCTGTTTTGTGACTATCTCTCTACTTAAATAAAGCCCAATTCCTATTCCCTCTTCATTTAATACGTTTGACCCTCTATAAAATCGCCTAAATATTTTTGGTATTTCTTCTTCAGATATGCCTATACCTTCATCTTTAATATCGATTCTAGTAAATATTTCGTATTTCTCAACATTTATAAAAATAGTGCTATCTTTATGCGAATATTTTATAGCATTTTCAATTATGTTAAATATAGCTTCAGTCGTCCATTTTTCATCATAATTTAGCTTTATATTTTCTTTTGGACTAAATTCTATCTTTATATTTTTGAGTTGTGCTTTTTTATAAAGTTGGGTTATTGCACTTAAAATCGATTCATTTATTTCTGAGGGTCTTTTATGTAGATTTATTATAGAACTTTCAAGCCTAGACATCTTTATCATACTTTCAACTAAAAAACATAATTTATCCAAAGATAACATTATGACTTTATTAAATTCTATTCTGTCTTCTTCTAATAAGTTTTCATATTGTAAAAACTCACTATATATCTTCATGTTTGTAAGTGGAGTCTTTAGTTGGTGAGCTATGTCTGATATCAATGATTTTATCTCATTTTTTTCATATTCCATCTTTTTATTTTGTGATTTTAAAATATTTATTAATCTCAACGTTTGATGTTGTAGCTTTGAAAATATAGAATCATCAATCATAGAAAAAACTTCTGTTTCATTCATATCAGAAATCGTAGCAAGCATATCAGATAGTTTTGTCAGTATATCATTTATATAATTTTTAAAAACTATCTTTTGTAAATAAAATATTCCTAAAATTATAATAGTAAAACAACATGTAATTATAAATATATTTATGTTGTAATCTTTAAGGTTTATAAAAATAAATATATTAAATATAATACAAATCAATATAATTATAAAATTTAATATTATCTCTATATTAGATAGATTTTTAAGGCTATCTTTTTTATAATTTTTATTAATTTTTGATTTTCTTATCATAATTTATTCTCCGATTATATACCCTATCCCAAATAAAGTAATTATATATTGTGGGTTTTTAGGGTCGTCTTCAATCTTTCTGCGCAGTCTTCTTATATTTACTGATAATGTGTTGTCATCTACATAATTTCCATTATAGTCCCAAAGTTTATCTAATAGTATTTGTTTTGTCATTGCTCTACCTTTATTTTTACAAAGAATCTCAAGTAATTTATATTCCGTAGCACTTAATTTAACTTCTTTATCATTTTTATAAACTCTCTTTGCATCATAATCCATCTTTAAATCTCTATATATAAATATTTTTTTCTCTACTATATCACTTCTTTTTAATATAGCATTTATTTTAAATTTTAAAACTTCTACTGAAAATGGCTTTGATATATAATCATCACAACCACATTCAAATCCCTTTATCATATCTTCTTCTGTATCATTTGCTGTAAAAAATACAATTGGAAAGTTTATTTTTGTTTTTATTTCTTTACATAAATCAAGCCCACTACCATCAGGTAAGGTAATATCTAATAATAAAAAATCAATTTCATTATTATCTATTGCTGTTTTGCCTTCTTGTTTTGTATATGCACTTATAACATTATACCCCTCTTTTTTTAAAGCAAATGCAACTCCTTTATTTAAGATTTTGTCGTCTTCAATAATTAAAATATTTCTCATAAAACCCTCCTAATACAGCAAACTAAGGCTTGTAATAAATATATTATTACAAGCCACAGCATATTTTAGTTATTTATTTCTCTTAGTCTTTCTATAACACTTTTATTTGAGCTGTATTTATATACTATGCCCGGTGCTATTGTGCAAACTAAAATTATAATTATGACTAAAAAAATCAATTGACTCGTTGGGAAAATAAATTTGGCATAATCAGCTAAGTTTGCCGTCAACATAGCTATTATATATATTATTCCTATGCCGAGTGTAAATATCATGCACAATGTTATTAGTGCATAATATAATCCTTCAAATGTAAGCATTTTTTTAATTTGTTTTTTCGTCATTCCTACACTTTCCATTATAGCAAGTTCTCTAAGTCTTGTACTGACATTTGTGACCATGACGTTGATAAAATTAAGCAAGCCTATAAATATAAATATCAATGATACTCCCCCGCCTACTACATTCATCATAATTTTACTTTGTGTAAAGTTTTTCGCTCCATCTATTTTTGCATTTACATATGTGCTGTATTTTGTATCTTCTAATTTCTTTTTTATAATCTTGCTATATTCTTTTTTGCAGTCTATTGTCGCCAAAAGCGTCATTTTATCATTTTTAAATTTATTTATAAGAGATTCGCTCATATATATACATGGTACTCCAACTTCATTATCCTCGATAAACTTTACTATATCTTTATTGCTTGATAATAGTTGTATATTTGCCGAAATTATTTTTTCATTTTTATTATTTCTAAATGTCAATTTTTCATCTGAAAAGTCGTAGTTTTTATTATTGTCATAGAAAAAGTTATCCACAAGTATTAATTTACCTTCATTAAATGCTTTTGTGTCTATTTTTCCGCCTTCTGCTTTATTTATTTTTTCTATAGTATCTTTATCTATAAATGCAGTTGCAGTTTCTAGTTTAGATGGATTTTTCTCTATTTTTTGTATATATTTATTTAAATTTTGCTTATAAGTATCAGGATCTCCATATAATTTATATGAATTTTCTAAAGCAGGCATAATCACATTTTTATTAAAATCCATTTTTAATCTATCAAATTTTACTGCATTTACTGATGTAACCCCTTCTATATTTTTGATTTCATCAATAGTTTTGTCTAATTTATCACTACTCTTTGAATTTAAATCTACTATTTCAAAATCATGTGGATAGTATTCTCTAAGATAATTTTCTAAACCTAAACTGCTTGTAAATGTATTTACGCTTAAGTAAGTAATTATACCTACAAATAATGATAAAAATACTAATAAAGCTCGCTTTTTGTCTCTAAATACATTATACCAAGCCATCTTATACAACTTTCCACCATTAGTAGATTTTCTGTCTTTCTTTTGTTTTTTACTTTTTTTGCCCGTATAGTTAAGCGCTTCTGTTGGAGAAATTTTGCTCGCTATTTTAGCTGGTTTTATACAACTTATCCAAACTGTAAGTAGTGAAAATAGTATTGTTCCTATAAATACTACTGGTGTAAAATGTGCCTTTGTTGGCAACATATCTGCGTAATAAGTCCCTGCACTAAATCCCTCTAATACTGACGGTACTATTAAAAATGATACTATTACTGCTAAGATTATACCTATTGGAATTCCTATTAATGAAAGTCTCAAGCCCTGTCCTTTTACAATTTTTTTAATTTGTTTTGGTGATGCACCTATTGTTTTTAACATTCCATAAAATTGTATATCTTTTGTTATAGCAATATATAATATATTGTAAATTAATAAATATCCGCTTAAAATCATAAAAAAGCTGACTATTACTACTATAGCTAAAGAAGTAATTTTTGCATTTTCTTCAGAATTTGATTGTTCATATAAAGTTACAAATGATTGATTTTTATTTAAATCTACACCGGATTTTAATATATTTTCTGCATTCTCTTTTTTGCTGTCCTTTATATCAATAGTAAGTATTCCGTTTTTTTCTAATGATAAGTTATGTTTTTTAACAAATTTATTTGAAACATATGATAATTTATCTATATCATTTCTTTTTTCCATTGAATAATCTGTATAAGTACCGCTTACTACAAATTCTATCGATTCTGTCTTTTTATTTATATTGCAGTTTAATATTACTTTATCGCCCGGCTTTATATCTTTTAATTTTAATAAATCTATTACAGATTGCGATAACATAATTTCATTTTCTTTATCTGGATAATTACCTTTTATATCTCCAACTGATGGTGAAATTTGTTTTTCCCAAGCTTCTTTGTCTATATATTCAAGATATATTTTTGAATCATTATTTTTTAGTTTATTTGAATTAACATTTCCGACTGTAATCTCTTTTCCTATACTATCTGTTATATTTAAATCTTTGATTTGTGAAATTTGTTTTTCTGTTGGATTATTCAAATAAGTATTTGCTGTGCTACCTGCATCTCTTAGATTCATAAGTTGATAATTTTTATTAAAACTTATCCCCAAGGTAAAAACACATGCCAACATAAAAGTTGTCAAAACTATCGCTATAACTACAAAAATATTTCTAGTTTTATTTGATTTAAGCGACCTATTTGTAATTTTTTTTATTATTTCTTTATTATTGTTTTCAAATTTCATTAATCGTCACCTCTTGCAATCTTTCCATCTTCGATTCTTATAATTCTATCTGCAAGTTGGGCGATTTCTTCGTTATGAGTGATCATAACAATAGTTTGGTTGAATTTTTGACTAGTCATCTTCAAAAGTCCAATAACATCCATTCCTGTCTTGCTGTCTAAGTTTCCTGTTGGCTCATCTGCCAAAATTATCGCTGGTTTTGTCGCAATTGCTCTAGCTATGGCAACACGCTGTTGTTGTCCTCCCGACAAATTATTCGGCATATTTGTCAATTTTTGATTTAGTCCAAGCGTATTTACTATTGAATCTATATAATCTTCATCAATTTTAACTCCATCTAACTCAATCGGTAAAACTATATTTTCATATACATTTAAAATTGGGACTAAATTATAGTTTTGAAATATAAATCCTATATTTCTTCGTCTAAATATAGTAAGTTCTTCATCTTTCATATCGCCTAATTTCTTATTATTTATATATACATCCCCACTAGTCAGCTTATCTAAGCCTCCTAACATATTCAAAAGAGTTGATTTACCACTACCAGAACTCCCAACGATTGCAACAAATTCTCCTTGTTCTACTTCTAAACTTATATTGTCTAATGCTTTTACTTCATTTTCATCTTGACCATATATTTTTATCAAATTTTCAGCTTTTAATATACTCATATTTACACCTCTATAATTAATTTTCTATTTATATCTTAATAAAAACTTCTGACAATCTTATGACAGCTTTAAAAATTTGTGTAGACAAATTTCTTCCTTCTTTTTATTTATTACTATTTGATTACAATATTGTCTACAAAATACATCTTATTTCGCATTTTTGTTACTAATTGTTACTATTTATTAATTTTATTACTATTTGATTACAATATATATTTTTTCTAACCATTAATCACTTATGATGCTATAATGGAGTTGTTGTAAAGAAAATAAGAAATCTTAAATAAAGATTTTAAAGCAACATTAGTAATTTGAAAAATATTTAAAAGTATACGTCAAATCGTAAGACTAAATTAAAAACTATTGGGGGTATTTAATATGAAAAATAATTTTCAAAAAGTAATGGTAACTGGTCTAGCATCTATCGTTTGTGCTGGAAGCATGTCAATAGCGACTTTACCAAATTACAGTAACTTAAATTCTGTAGACGCAGTTTATGCTGCAACAATAAAAGATACAGCAATGACTGCTACTGGTACAGTAAATAGTAATGTATTTTTAAGAAAAGGACCTGGTACTAGTTATGGTAAAATAACTATTTTAACTAAAGGTTCTAAAGTAGATATCGTTGCGAAATCTTCTAATGGTTGGTACAAAATAAAATATAAAAATAGTTATGGATATTCTTATAAAGATTATATAACTGTTAAAGACTCTGATGTAACGACAACTGAAACAGAATACACTGCTACAGGAACTACAACAACAAGTCTTAATGTTAGAAAATCTCCATCTGCTTCAGCAACTAAATTAGGTACTTTAGGTAAAAATGCTAAAGTAGATATAGTTGCTAAAGTTTCTAATGGTTGGTATAAAATAAAATATAACGGAGGTTATGGTTATATCTCTGGTTCTTATGTAAAAACTTCTACTACACAAGAAGAAACTACTGAAACAGCTTATACTGCTACTGGTACTACTAAAAATAGCCTTAATGTAAGAAAAGGTGCCGGTACTTCTTATGATAAATTAGGCTCATTAAAGAAAGGTGCTAAAGTCGACATAGTAGCTAAAACTTCTAATGGTTGGTATAAAATAAAATACAATAAAGATTTCGGATATGTTTCTGGTTCTTATGTTACTATAGGTTCTAGTACACCAACTACTCCTACTACTGGCGAAACTGAATATACTGCTACTGGTACTCCTAAATACAACTTAAAAGTAAGAGCTGCTGCTTCTACTTCTTCTAAACAAATAGGTAGCGTTAAAAAAGGTGCTAAAGTTGAAATAGTTGCTAAAACTACTAACAACGCTTGGTATAAAATAAAATATAATAAAGGTTATGGCTATGTAGCTGCTCAATATGTTACTGTAAAATCTACTACTGATACACCTACTACTCCTGAAGTTAAATATCCAGCAACTGGTGTAGCTGTTCATGCAGTATTTATAAGAGAATCTGCTAACACTAAATCTAAAGAAGTTGGTGTATTATATACAAACGATACAATTACTGTATTAGGTAAAGCTACTGATGGTTGGTACAAAGTACAATATAAAGATAAAGACGGAAATACTGACAAAGTAGGATATGTTTATGGTGACTATTTAACTATAAAATAATTTAGACTAAAATAATCTAGATTAAAGTAATTTAGACCATTTATTAAAATTATAACTCATTAAAGTTATACAAATATTTTAATTGCTTTATAATATAATTTCCTATATAAGAAAAGCTCTTACAAGTATCATTACTTATAAGAGCTTTTTTATAAGAGCTTTTTTATTAGGTTTATTTAATTTATTATTAAAGTTATTAAATTTTTATCTTGTTATTAAACCTATTTACGGAATAAGTTTAATAATTTTTGCCAGAAGTTAAGTTCTTCAGTTTTTTCTTCTACTGCTTTAACTTCTTGTTTTTTAATATCTTCAGTTTTTATTACGAATTGTACTGAATCTACATCTGTGTTTTTGTCAGATACGAATGATTCTACTTCAAAATCTCCACCTGCAAAACTTTCTATCATAGATTCTACTTCATCATCTACTTTTTTATCAAGATCTGATGTTTCTTTTTTGAATTCACCAGTTCCTTCAGTAAGTTCAGTTGTTCCTTTGTATAAGCTGTTAGTTCCGCTTACTAAATCAAGAGCCCCTTGATAAACTTTTCCATATCCATCAGTTATTTTGCTTACTGCTCCTGTGTATTCTTTTATTCCGCTATCTAAAACTGCATAGTTATCAGTTAATTTGTTTATTCCGCTTTTTAATTGAGTCATGTTTGCCATTAAGTTATTTAATGAAGACACTAAACCTTGTATACTTTCATCAAATTTTTTGTAGTTACTTTGTAATGATAATGCACCACTCATTAAAGTTGTTTGACCAGAAGATGTACTCATTTGTGCGCTTATTCCGCTTATAAGTTGAGAACTTCCTGATATATATGTTGCATCTGCTTTTAATAAAGTTTCTACAGATATTAATTTACCTGCTGTTTGAACATATTGTGTAACTGCTGCTGTATTACCAGCTGTTACTTGTGCATATAATGCTGCAGCTTCTTGATTACCTGATTGAGATAATTGAGCTAATTTGCTTATTACAGCTTGGTTTCCACCTGAAGTATAAGCACTGTATAATGCTCTTTGAGTGCTAGTAATTCCTAAAGATTGTAACGCTGCTTGGTTTTTTTGTGCAAGTTCTGCACCACTGCTTAATCCAGCATTTGCTAAACTGCTGTTGTATTGGTTTATACTAGAGTTTACAGTTTGTAATCCTCCTACTAAGCTGTCTATTCCACCTTTTATACTAGTAGATGCTGCTGATAATTGTTTTAAATCATCTGCTGAAGTTGATACATTGTTAAGTGATGATTGTATTGTTTTTAATGCACTTAATACTTCACTAGAACCACTATTTAAGCTTGATGATTTTGAGTTTAATTGGTTTAATCCATCTTGTATAGTTTTTATACCATCTGCTAAAGAAACTGCTCCAGTGTTTAACTGATTAGCACCGTCGTTTAATTCGTTAGCACCATTATCTAATTCAGAAACTGCATCTTGTAATGTTGTAAGTTGATCAGTTAAAGCTGATGTATCTATAGAATCAGTATCTAATCCTAAGTTTAAGTTTATTCCGTTTACTTGGATTCCACTCATTTCAAAATCAGTTACATCTGTTGATATTTTTATTTCTTTTTCATTTCCTGGTAATATTGTATAAGTAAGTTGTTTTAAACTACCTACATTAGCCATAGTAGCACTTTCACTTTCTATGTTTTTACATAAGTTTGTATCTAATTGAAGAACTGTTTGTAATGCATAGTTTTCAAAGAAGTTCTTTTTGCAGTTTTCGTTTTTCTTTATAGAAATTGTTATTTCTAATTTACCGCTTTTACCAGCAAGATCTTGTGCTTTGTATTCTTTTCCGTCTAATTTATATTTTACTTTTATATTCCATGGCATTTCAGTATTTGATTTCATAATACCTTGGTAGTATAATTCGTCCCCAGAATTATCTATTGTTATTTTTCCATTTGAATATTTTATTTCATCACTTGAAGTCATGTTTTTTACTTCGTCGTAATTTCCATAGTCAACTATATCTTTATCTTTAAATATGTTTACTGCATATATTTTTTCTATCTCACCAGAAGTACTTAAATTTGCATAAATTACTTCTTCCTTTTCACTTGATTTTGTAGCTGCTAATGAAACTGATGTAAATGCACTAGAACCACATATTGCCCCAGCCATCGCAACTGCAACGATTTTATTGTAATTTTTCATATAACGCACTCTCCTATTTTATCAAGTTTAAATCTATTTTTATTAACTAAATTTATCGTTTTAATCTTAGGTTAAACTAAGGTAAAAACCTTAGTCTAACTCTAAACCTTTATAACCATCTTTTTCGTATGATTCTTTTTCTTTTTTATTGAAGAATTTAACTCCAACTGTTGTTTTTTGGATTAATCCATCAAATATATATAACATTCCCGGAATTACAAATAGAACAATTAATGTTGATAATGCCGTACCTCTTGCTAATAAATGTCCTAATTGGCTAAGTATTCCGTGTGTTGATATTTTCCATAGTAGAAGACCAGCAATAGTAAGTATTGATGCTGATGTCATAATTGATACTGTTGTAGATCTTAAAGTTTCTACTATAGTTTTCTTTTTAGATGCTGTCTCTCTAACTTCCATATATCTACTTGTAAGAAGTATCGCGTAGTCAACTGTCGCCCCCAATTGAACAGAACTTATTATTAAGTATGCTATATAGAACACAAAGTCATTTGTGAAATATGGCACTGATAAGTTTATCCATATTGCAGTTTCTATTGCTAATACTAATATAACTGGTATAGTTATTGATTTCATACTAAGAAGTAATACTACAAATACTGCACCTATTGCTATAAGATTTACTCTATCGTTGTCTTTTGTGATAGTATCCATTAAGTCGTAAGTACTTGCACTTTCACCTGCTAAAAGATATTTATCTCCATAATAAGATTTAGCTAGTGAACGAATTTCTTCTATAAGGTTGAAAGTTTTTTCACCTTCAAAATCAGCATCTACTGTAAGAACTAATCTACTGTAGTTATCTGATATTAATTTAGATAATGTTTCATTATCTACATAATCCATAGGTACCTCAGCCCCAGCATTATCTACATAAGAAAGTATGCTTGTAACCTCTGGCATATCGTGTAATTTTTTACTTAATTCAGTTTCTTTTTCTAAATCACCTTTTGGAACCATTAAAACTAAGTTGTTTGATTTTCCAAAAGTATCTTCTATTATTTTAGTATCTCTACCTATTTGTGTATCAGTACTGAATATTTGTGATGATCCATAAGAGAAGAAGTTCTCTTTTTGACCTAAGTTACAAGGTATTATGAATAATACAAATACTAATACTGCTGGGACCATAAGTTTAGTAACAAATTGTCCAAATTTACCAAAGTCAGGTAAGAATGATTTATGTTTTGTTTTATCTATTAGTGGATAACAGTATAGTAATACTACTGGGAATAATACAAAGACTGTTATTAAACTTAAGAATATAGCTTTAGCCATTGCAAGACCCATATCTGGACCTATTTTAAATCTCATAAGTATAAGTGCTGCGAACCCGATTACTGTTGTAAGTCCACTTGATAAAATCGAACCTGTCGATTTACAAAGAGCATTGATCATAGCCTCTTTTGGAGCTTGGCCTTCTTCTCTCATCTCTTGGAAACGGTGTAATAAGAATATCGAGTAGTCCATCGATACCGCCAACTGAAGTACACCACCGGCTGCATTTGTTACGAATGAAATCGTACCAAACATTAAGTTACTACCTTTATTAAGTAATATTGCTACCCCTATTGACCCTAGTAATAATATAGGTTCTATCCATGAACTTGAAGTTAAGAATAAAACTGCTAAACATATTGGTATTACTAAGAATATTATATTTTTTACTTCTTTATTTGTTGCTTGTGCTGCAATAGCTGTATTTATTGCTGCCCCTGCCATAGAATTGTCGTCACCGATTAAATCTCTAATCGCGTTTACTGTCTCAATTCTTGTATGTTCATTAATTGTTACTGTAAATAATGCCTTATTATCTTTATAATAATTTTCTACAGTATCTTTATCAGCTGTTTCTAATGGTATATCCGTATCTACAACATCATCTAACCAAGTTACATCTTCTACACCTTCAATTTCTGATAACTTTTGTTTCATCTCAAGTGCCTGTGCAACGGTCAAATTGGAAACCATAACTCTTGCATTAGGGATACTCATGTCGTATTCTTCATTCATAGTATCAAGAGCCACTGTTGATGCTGTCCCATCTGGTAAATAATCATTTATGTCGTAATTGACATTTACCATAGTACTGCAAACTGCAGAAACAATCATAGCCATAACAAATGCAACTATTACTGTTTTTTTATGATTGACTATACTCTCATAAAGCTTTCTCATAAATTATCCTCCTTAATTAACGTCGTGTTGATTTAAATGATAAAATCCATTATAATTTCATAATAGTTGAATTTCAATAATCAATGATTTTAATTTTGTTTAAATTTAGACAGTACTATTTTATTTTGTATACAAATCAACACTTTTTTTAAATGTGTTGATTTTTCAGGAGGGTATTATGGAGAAAAAAACTGACAGAAGAATTAGAAAAACAAAACAACAATTACAAGAAGGTTTTATCCACCTTAGAAAAAGTAAGAGTATTAAAGATATCACTGTCAAAGAACTTTGCGAATTGACAGATCTAAACAGAGGTACTTTTTATCTACATTATAAAGATATATATGATTTATCAGAGCAAATGGAAAATGAAATTATTCTTAAATTTGAAGAGGCTTTAAATTCATATTCAGTTGATGGCGAAACTTCACCACAAACCGTTATGTGTAAAGCATTCGAAATCATAAAAGAAAACGCCGATTTTTGTACTTGCCTTTTAAGTAATACTGGTGAGATGACATTTTTTAATAAATTAAAAACTATAATCCGCGATGGATGTTTTCAATATTGGACAGAACTATTTAGTAAACCTAAAAAGGTAGAGACTTTTGATTATTTCTTTAACTTTATGCTTTATGGATGTATCGGTATAATCGAGTCATGGCTAAATAGCGGTCTTAAAGAATCACCACAAGAGATGGCCCAATTAGCGAGCAAAGTCATGCTCAATGGTGTTACAGTATTACATTAATTTAAAACTTGCGTACATAAATTTTTATTATATACATAAATCATATTTTTATAACCTTATATACTTCCCTATATAATAAGATGTCTTTTTATTATATAGGGAATGTTTTTTTAATAGCTTTCTTTTACTTCTTTTATTTCTCTTTTTTCACTCTTCTTTTTTTCTGGTTTTCCCTCATAAAAATTTGCTCCCACTGTAGTCTTTCTTATTAATGTATCAAAAATATACAACATGCCTGGGATTACAAATAATACAATAATAGTAGATAAAACTGTTCCCCTACCTAATAAGTGTCCCAATTGGCTAAGAACACCATGAGTTGAGATTTTCCACAACAATACTCCCGCAAGAGTAAGTATTGATGCCGTCCCATCTGGCAAGTAGTCATTCATATCGTAATTTACATTTACCATAGTCCCGCAAAGAGCACAAATAACCACACTGATGAAAAACACAACGATTACTGTCTTTCTATGATTGACAATCACCTCATAAAACTTCCTCATATATTTGCCCCCCTTTTAATTAACATCGTGTTGATTTATTTTTCAAAATAAATTATAATTTCATCATAGTTATATTTCAATAATCAATAAGTCTCGTACATGTTTAAATATCAACATATACAAACCTTATTGTCTTAAAATAAACATATTATATAAAATTGGGTATAAAAGGAGATTTGTTATGGAGAAAAAAATTGATAGAAGGGTAAGAAAAACAAAACAACAACTTCAAGATGGTTTTATACAACTTAGAAAGAAAAAGGATCTTAAAGATATAACTGTTAAAGAACTTTGCGAATTGACAGATTTAAATAGAGGGACTTTTTATCTACATTATAAAGATATTTATGATTTATCTGAGCAATTAGAGAGTTCACTGTTTATATCTCTCCAAGACGTACTAGACAAACACTCCCTTGACTATGAAAATAATCTTACAAATTCGCCAGAACCTCTACTTAGAGATATACTTCAACTTATAAAAGATAATGCTGATTTTTGTACAATGCTTTTAGGTGATACAGGCGAAATCACTTTTATCAATAAACTAAAAAAACTTGTACTAGATATTGTCTTTAAAAAATGCATCAATATATTTGATTTTAATAAAGAAGAACATTTTACATATTCTTATAACTTTATACTATATGGATGCATCGGTATAATCGATTCTTGGTTACTGAATGGACTAAAAGAGTCACCAGAAGAAATCGCACAACTTACAAGTAAAATGATTTTAGATGGAATTAATCTTTTGAATTAAATAAAAAAAGCAACTTATTAGATATAATTTATATATCTATAGTTGCTTTTTATTATGTATCAAATTATTTATATTATTTTCAACACTTATTTAAATATTATCTACTATATTTCTCGCCCACTTCTTAGAAATTGCTCTCGGCACTCCGAATATAAATTTTGCAACTTCTTCAGTATAAGTAAGTGCAACTAAAATATAAATTGGCACTCCTTTGTATGCAGCAAAGAATGTTATTGGAAGTGAAACTAACCACATACATCCCATTTCTAAGAATAATGAGTATTTAGTATCGCCACCACTTCTAAGCACACCTATTACTATAAATGTATTAAACGTTCTAAGCGCCATTAGTACTCCCATAACTTTAAATATCTTTATGATATCTGGAGCTAAATTATCTGAAACACTGAATAATTTTAATAATATTGGAGTTGCTGCTATTAATAATGCACCGAATAAAATTCCCGCAATAGTAACTAATACAGAGAATTTTTTAGAGTATTTTATTGCTGTATCTATGTTGTTTGCCCCTAGTTCGTTACCCATCATTATTGACGAACCGATAGCTATACAGACAGCAGTCATTATAAAGAAGTTTCCTGTTGTACTTGCGATTTGGCTAGCTGCCATAGCTGACGTACCTGCAGTTGCATATGCTACTGAATAAAGTACGCTACCAAATGCCCAGAATGTATCGTTTAAAAATACTGGTGTAGTCTTTTTAATTACATTTGTCGCAAGTTCTTTTGTTATGCCTTTTATATCTTCGATTCCGAATTTAAGTTCATAATCTTCTTTTATAAAATATACATATAATATTAATAAAATAAATTCAACAATTCTTGCAGAAACTGTCGCAACAGCAGCTCCTTTTACGCCTAAAGCTGGAGCTCCAAAATGTCCAAATATAAAGACATAATTTAAAACTATATTTATAACAAGAGATATAGAGCTACATACCATTCCTAAACGAGGATTTCTAACACTTCTAGATCCCATACTAAAAATATAGCTAACTGCCATAATTGGATAACAAAATCCTATAACTAAAAAATACTCTCTCGCCTGTTTGACAACTAGTGGGTCGTGAGAGAAAAAGTTTATTATTAAATTAGGGAAAAATACTGCCAATATAAAAAATACTATTCCTAAAACTAGCGCTGCAATAACACTAAGTCCTGTTATTTTCTTTATACTGTCTTTGTCTCCTTTTCCATAAAATTGGGCCATGAAAATTCCTGCCCCACCTATAATACCTGATAATGCCATATTAAATAAAAAGAAATATTGGTTAGCTATACCTATCGCTGCCACCGATACTTCTCCCAAACTTCCAACCATAACAGTATCGACCATATTTACCAATGTCGATATTAAGTTTTGGATTATAATTGGAATACATAATACAACTAAAGTTTTGTAAAACACCTTATTTTCGTCTGTCATTTTAAACACTGCTTGCAAACTTTCACCTCTTTCTTATTTTCTACAATTTACTATATTAGTATTTACTTCCTTATATTATATCTTATTACAATAAATATTAAAATCACCTTGGTAGATTCTATATTAAATATATACTTCTATAATTTCCTTAAAATTTAAAAATTCGCTTCGCTCATGGCGCCAACGACTTCGTCCGTTGCTTAAAATTCACTTCGCTCATGGCGCCAACGAATCGGAGATTCCGTTGCTTAAGTTAATAGTTTGGAAATTATACATTATCTAAAAACCAGATAATATCTAATTTCCTTAGAATTTAAAAAAGCCTGTAAAAAATATTACAGACTTTTCGTGATAGCATTTTACATATAAATTGTAATTTCCACAAACATTATCTTTATTTAAAAGTTTATCTAACTTTTTTTAATGTATTACTCAAAAACTTCTCAATCTCTACTATTGAGAACAATATCAAACCGCAATAGAAAGGATATAACCAATCTGTAATTTGAAGTGATGCAGTTCTAAATATAATATGCATTTGTGGCATATAGGTAATCGCCATCTGCAATGATATAAGTATACCTACGACTAAGAACGCAACTTTATTTGTAAATAAGTTTTTTGATATTGCACTGTGGTCTGTTCTTATATTGAAAAGATAAAATATTTTACAAAAAACCACTATATTAAGCGTTACTGTACTCACTATGTTTTGTGATATTCCTAGTGATGTTAGGTGTTGGCTTATTATCAATCCTAATCCTGCAATCATAGTAGCGACGTATAATATTCTTATTGTATCTTGTGATTTTATTATACTATCGCTTTTTTTACGAGGATTTTTATTCATAACATCATTTTCCGCTGGTTCAAATACAAACGCAAATGATATAGTTATGGCCGATACCATGTTGATCCATAAAAGTTGAACTGGCTCAAGTGGAAGTGGATTGTTTAATATTATACTTATTAAAACTATCAACCCTTCTGCTATACTAGTTGGCAATAAGAACTTTATAGTTTTTTTGATATTGTCATAAACTCGTCTACCTTCTTTTATAGCATCTACTATTGTTGAGAAATTGTCATTTGCTAAAACCATATCTGAAGATTCTTTAGCTACGTCTGTACCTTTGATTCCCATAGATATCCCAATGTCGGCTTGTTTTAATGCTGGTGCATCATTTACACCGTCGCCTGTCATCGCTGTTATTAAGTTATTTGATTGATATGCTTTAACTATTCTAAGTTTGTTTTCAGGCGTTGCCCTAGCAAATATGTCGTAATCTTTTATAACTGAGTTTAGCTCACTATCTGTAAGTTTATCGAGCTGACTACCTGTTATAACTCTATTTTCATCAGACAATTTGATTTGTCTAGCTATTTGTACGGCTGTTTCTGGATGGTCCCCTGTTATCATCTTTACTTTTACGCCTGCATTTCTAGCTTGCAATATTGCATCAATAACAGATTCTTTTGGAGGGTCTAATATTCCCACTAAACCAACTAAGTTTAAATCATTATCTAATAATTCGTGTTGTATCTTTGTTATATCTTTAGATAGATTTTTATATGCTACTGCTACAACACGTTTTCCCTTTTTAGCTAATTTGCTAACTTCATTTTGCCAATATATATCATCAAATTCATTATTTGATTTTTTAATTACGTCGATTAATTTATCTGGAGCACCTTTTACAACTAGATACCTGCTGTTTTCTAAATCAACTATTTTAGCCATGTATTTAAAGTCAGAATCAAATGGTATTTTGTCTATTTCAATAAAATTTGATGTGTCTAAATTTGCCTTTTTACAAAGTGTTAAAAAGCATCCGTCTGTAGGCTCTCCATTTATAATCCATTTGTCATTTTCTTGATTTAGCTTGGCATCATTTGCAAGTGCACCTATTAATATTAACTTTTTCAAGTCACCTTTTATCTTTAATTTACTACTTATTTTTTCACTAGACTTATTAATTAATAAATCTTGTTTCCCCTTACTCTCGAATATTTCCCCTTCTGGAGAATATCCATCTCCCGTAACAATATAATTGTGGTGTTTTGTTACTATGTCCTTTATAGTCATTTCATTTTTAGTCAATGTGCCTGTTTTGTCTGTTGCTATGATATTTACTGAACCAAGTGTTTCAACTGAAGGTAGATTTTTTACTATCGAGTTTTTTCGTGCCATATTTTGAACACCTATCGCAAGAATTACTGATGTTATAGCAGGTAATCCTTCTGGAATAGAGCCAACTACCATCGTCACTATCGACAATAAAAGTGTTGGAATCTCGTAGATGTCAAATAATACGCCAAACCCAAAAAGTAAAACTGCAACTAATACTATTGCATAAGATATATATTTTCCTAGATTATTTATTGAAATTATTAGAGGTGTTTTTTCTTGTTTCACATCGTTGATACTTTTATTTATTTTACCTATTTGAGTATAATCGCCAGTCGCAACTACAACTCCTGTCATATCTCCATTTGTTATGCTTGTAGATGCAAATGCCATATTTGTCTGGTCTGCTACTGTAAGTGTTCCGATTAGAGTTTGTTTGTCTTTTTGAACTGAGTCTGATTCACCTGTTAAAACAGATTCTTGGATTTTTAAATTATTAGCTTCCAAAATTCTTATGTCAGCAGGTACATTATCCCCAGCTTCTAGATAGACAATGTCCCCTGGTACCAAATTCCCTGCGTCTATATCTAATCTTTGACTATTTCTAATAACGGTGGCATTTACTACTAACATCTGTTTTATTTTTGAAATTGCACTTTCTGCTTTGTTTTCTTGAATATAACCTATTAAGGCATTTACAAGTACTACTATCCCTATTACGACTGTGTCTGAGATGTGTCCCATAAATAAAGTCAATACACCTGCAACTAACAGTATATAAATCACGCTATTGTTAAATTGTTTTAAAAATCTCACCAATTTACTTTCTTTTTTGCTCTCTGTTAAGTTGTTTTTTCCGTATTTACTCCTTCTAAAAGATACATCTTCTTCGCTTAACCCCACATTCTTGTCTGAATTAAGTCTGTGTAATGTCTCTGTTGTGCTTAATTTGTACCAGTTTGAATCATTTAGGTGGATATTTTTCGAGTGTGTCTCTATACTCTGACACGAAGGAGGTTCTTCTCCTATTGAATTATTCCTATGCGAGTGACTTTTTGCTTCCATTTACTATTCCCCTTTCATTTTTTTACTTAGATATATTTTTATATCAATATATCTTACTATGTATATTAGCAGATATTCCTTTTTCTTCTCCTAATTTTACATTTTTTTAACATAGTATAGAAAATTTTTAACATATCGTTATAAACAAAAGAAATGCCAAATAAATGAATTTGGCATTTCTCCTGACTAAAACTTAATTGATTATTATAGTAAATCTGGTGCAAAGTTAGCTATTTTACTTATATTGTCTGTAATTGACTTGTACATGAGATTGTTCATCTGTAGATGGATCTTGATGCATTGCAGAAACCCAACTATTGTTTACTTCAGATTTTTTCTCGAAATCTACGTGTTCTTGATGTTTTTTAACTTTTGGGTCTTTTCCTTTATGACATTGACATCCTACGCATGGTTTTGTACATTTATCTTGCATAATAGCTCTCCTTTTGACCTACTGTAGTTATTTAGAAGATGTAGTGTAAATAAGCTACAGTTATTTAGAATAAAGTATCCTGATTATAGTATGTACAAATAACAAACTTATATATAGACCAAATTATGGTATGATTTTTAAGTGCCTTTCTCAAGAAATAATACTACTATAGATATTTTTATTTTTTATATTTAATTGAGAAATTTAAATTGAATTTGTTCTGTTTTTTCTTTATATATTTGTGAATTTTTATATTTATAAAAACTATCTACTCTTTTTAGAAATTCATCTAATGATTCTTTATCATAAATAGGTAAAACTTCTTCATTTTGCAATAATTTTATATTTCCCTTTGCTGTTTTTATATTTAAATAATGTTGATTAGGTTTATAACAGGCTACGATTTTATTTTGATTAAAACCGTAATTTACAGTATGAAAACTGCCTCCATTTATTGTACTTTCAATTACTATTATCCCTTCGCTAAGTGCACTTTGTAGTCTGTCCCTTTCGATTAGTTGATATTTTGAAACATTTTGTCCTGGTGGATATTCACTTATAACACAACCGTCATTGTCTATTATATTTTTAAATAGATTTGTATTTTGCTTAGGATAAACAATATCTAGTCCACATGGCATAACTGCTATTGTCCTTCCAAAATTACTTAGACTTCCCATATGTGCAAAAGTATCACATCCATTAGCAAGGCCACTGACTATTGTATATCCTTTTTGTGATAATATTGAAGATATTTTGTAAGAAACATTTACACCATGCAAACTCGGATTTCTACTACCTATAATTGCTATAGATTTATCATTTAAACAATTGTAATTTCCTTTGTAGTATATAACTATTGGGTTATCATCTATATTTTTTAGTTTTTGAGGAAAGTCTTTATCTAGTAAGGTTAAGATTTTGATATCCTCTTTATCACAAATATGTATTGCCCTTTTTGCAATCTCATTTGCATATTTTAGTTCTTCTTTAGTTATAATTCGTTTTATTTTTAAGTTTATATTATTTAAATAGTCTATAATTTCACTGCTATTTAAATGATTTAATTCACCTTGTCTTATTATTTTATTTATAGTTTTTCGACCCAATCCTTTTATTAATGTAAGTGTTATTATAAGTTCTGAATTGTTCATTTTATCTCCATATCTCAAATTTTTAGTTATAATTAGTATTTGTGCAAAATAAAAAACTATGTGAAATTATCACATAGTTTTTGTTTTTAATGATTTGAATAGAAATAATTTATATCAGATTGTGTTACTCCAAAACCACGGAACACTTCATAACAAGCAAAATTTGGGTCCTTGTTATATGCTATACTTAACAGTTGATATGCAGTTAATAATCTGTATACTGAGCCATTATAACTTATCGTATTGTCATCAATTAATTTAACAGTAACTGTTCCTTCTGTTGTTGTATAATAAATAGTGTTTCCTGACTCTCTTCTACCTATTATTCTTTTACTCCAATCTTCTGATTCTGTACGTCCTGCAATAATCCAATCTTTAGTAAATCTATTTATCTCCATTCCATACGGATCATTAGAAATGACTATATATTTTCCTAATATTTTTTGTTCAACATTACTTGCTATTTGTTTGTTTTTTTGTTGTTCAAATGTATTTATCGCATTTTTTAGCTGTGAAACTTGGTCATCAATTTCATTTTGTGTTGCTGAATCTTTATTATAAATACTTTCTGATTCATCTATAGATTTCTTTAAGTTTTCTCTTGAGCCTTGTTTATATTGTCCTTCTTCTTTTCCTTCAGTTGAATTTTTATATAAATTATAAGCTTTATCTATATAAGTTTTTAATTCTGACTTATCCACAGGTTTTATTATATTAGTTTTAAATCTTGCAATACTATCTTTTAAATCTTCATTCATATTGTAGGCATCGTTATATCTTATTAATTTATTTTTTATAAGTTTTTCAGCATCATTTACAATACTTTGAAGTTTATCTTTTTCTTGTTTAGATATATCTCCTATTTCAGATCCAGTTTTTGTGTCTGATATTAATCTTTTAGCTGTTTCTATATTATTTTTAAGTTTATTTAAAATACTATTTTCTATTACATATTTAAATGTACATACTTGTGTTGATTGTCCCTCTTTATTATATCCAATAATTTTTATAGTTGTTGTTTTATCAATATATATATCCCCTATATATTTTGTAGAATTTTGATTTGGTTCATCTCCATTAGTTGTATAGTAATAGCTATGCCCTATATTCATATTATCTTTATTTAATTTTACCCAAATTGGAGATACATATTTTCCTGGGTTTGTATCTAGTTTAGCTGATGTTGGTGCTTTTTTCGCTGAATTTAATATGTTTTTTATCTTATCAGATACATTTTCCTCTCCCACTTTATCTATATACCTCTTTAAAAAGTCATATGCATCATCACCATCTATAGTAAGTACAACATCGATTATTTGTAAAAGTAAATCCTCATCTTCTATATCTAAATTTTGTACTTCTTCTAATAAATCAATAGATTTATCAAATTCATTTGCTTCTATACATTTCTTTGCCTCTTGCATCTTTGCTTGAATTTGTCTTGATTTTATTATTGGTGCTAATACTGCTTTATAAGCAATACCTAAGATAACTATAAGAGCTATCAGTATTATAAATATCTTTTTTTTACTTTTTCCCCTCACTGATTATATTCCTCCTCATTTCGATATTTTTTACCAAAATATACTATACAACAATATACAAATATTAACAATACACATAATGTTAAATAAGTTAAAAGCCTTCTATATAATATAGAAGGCTTTTTGTGTCTTTTTAAATTTTGATTTATATATAGAGTTAGATTTTTATAAAATTGGCTGTTGGTTGTTCATTGAATAACCATCGTACATAACATCTTTTAAGTCTATATTGTTGCCTTTGTTGTTTTCTTTTACTTTGCTAAGTTTTTTAACTGCACCATATGGTTCTTTAAGAGATAGTTTATCTCCTTTTCCTGAAATAACCCAAAGCACCTTATATCCCCTTGGATGCACTTTTAAGCAGTCTTCACCTTTTCCATCTGTAAAGTAGATAAGCATGTTGTATTTTTTTGTGCTGTTATTTAAATACTCAAACACTGGGCCAAACTTAGTTCCTCCACCTGCTGTAACTCTATCTTGAACGTCTTTTAATTTTTTTACTTTATATACTTTTTTTATTTCGTTGTCACACTCTATTATAGTTATTTCGTGGTTGTGATTTTTGACGATTGCTAAAACTTCTTTTATAGCTTGTTTGAACTCTTCGTCACTTATACTTCCGCTTATGTCGATTGCGACTGCAATTTCGGCTTTGTGATTTCTAAGCTCTCCTCTCAAATCGAGCCTATTTGGTTGTCTTCTACTTCTTCTTGTTATTGTCTTTTTTTTGTTCGCTTCTATTGTCCCCATTATCTTTTTAAGGTATAGATTCCATGGAAGTTCTCCGTTTTTGCTTTTTAACTTAGATATTATTGAATCTAGGTATTCTGGAGTCTTTCCTTTTTGCGAAAGGCTGACAAACTTTTGAGTAAACTCAGACATTGTCTTTTCATCTATATCATCTGAATCATCCCATATATCGTGAGTTTTTGCTGGATCATATTCATTTTTAAACTCCATATTTTGAGATTCATCATTTTCTAACTCATCATCAGTATTTGTATCGTGTTCTTCTCCGTCTTCGTTTTCTTCTTGTAAATCTAATTCTATCTGGATTTTTTGTAAATAATATTCAAAAGTCTGAAATGCTTCAAGCTTGAGATTATAATTTAAATTTACCCATTCTAAAGTTGTTGAATATGGTGGGAGTGCATCTAAATACTGGTTTACAACTACATCCATCGCCAAGTTTATCGCCAAAGTGCTATATCGTCCGTTTTCTTTTAGCTCCTTTGCCCTTACTAAGTGTAGAGATATAACATGTAAAATTTCGTGTTTAATCGTCGTCTCCATCTGGCTCATATTTAATTTTAAAAATATAAGTGGATTAAAATATATTACGTATTTAGCTCCTTTAAAATTCACTCCACTCGGGCTACTCATATCAAACTTCAAATCTCTGTTCATTTGGAATAAAAAATACCCATAGAAGTTATCTTTGTCTTCCATTAAGTTAAAATTCACCTTATCTACAAGAGAGAAAAACTCCCTCCTAAATTCATCAGACACTTCTATCTCAATGTCTTTATCCCAATCAATCGATTCATCGTAACTTGCTCTTTCAACAAATTCAACAGCTTGAGCGTAGAGTTCTTCTTTCTTTTTATTAAAATAAGTTTCCATACCTTATCCCCTTATTAAGCTGTAAGATTGAAAATATAAATCTATAAATTCTTCATTTTCACTAGCTATTTTGTATAATTCGCCATAATTATTTTTTATATCTTTCATAATTCCAACCATTAAATCAACTGGATATAATCTTAAAAATTCTACTAATCTTTGTATATAATCAAACCCACCTGAATTTAATTTATTGTTTTGTATGTCTGATTCTAGTGATTTTAATATATTCATAGCACTGATGTATAGTCTTGTATGGTTTTCATTTTTAACTTGTTCTACAACTCTTTCGTCAAGTTCTTCTCCATTAAACACATCATTATAACTTATTATTGGTTTTGCATCAGAATTTATAAAACTCATAAACTCTTGTGCTATAACTCTTCCCACATTACCTTTAATTACGTTTAAAAATACCTCTTTAGGGATTGAGTCTTTCTTTTGTTTATAAACTGAGTAAGTTTTAGAAATTCTCTCAAAACTTCTAGGTGTTGCATTTATATCGCCTTCGTTTACCTTGTGTAGATATTCTGGGAATGTAGATATAAACTCAACTACTTTTGACTCGATATTGTTGTTCATAGCCCAGTTTATCCATTCGCTCGCATCTGACTCCATATTAAGCCAAACAAATCTGTTTTCTTGTGCTGGGTCCATATCTACAACTTGGTAGTCAAGCTCTGCTCCGTATTCGTTTGATGGATTCATTGCAGCTAGTATTTTTACATTTTTGTCTAACTTATATCCGTTTATCTCTCTATTTAATATAAGGTTCATAAGTTCTTGTTGGACTGCGTGTTCACAACGGTTTAACTCATCTATAAATAAAAGTACTTCGTTTCCATTTTCGATTTCTTTGTCTATTTCTCTAAGTTTTGTGTGGACTGCATAAATAGTTGTTTTCTTTTCTATTTTACATCCTTCTTCACTTTTAACTATATAAGACTCAACAGTTGGAAGTCCTCCGATTTCTCCTTCTTTTAATAAGTTTCCGTCTATTACAACGACCTTCCATCCATTATCTTTTGCTACTTTGTTTGCTAAAGCTGTCTTTCCGATTCCACTCTCACCAACTACTAGAGGTACTTCTCCCGTTTCTAATATTAGCTCAATACTTCTAAATGTATCTAAAAAATTCATATTATTTCTCCTAAACTATTTTATAATTACATCATTTTTAATTTTTCGTCCATAGCTATTTTCTTAGCCATTTTGCTTCCGTATTTATATATAAATATTACTTTATCTAATTTTATTGCATCACTATTTCTATCTATAACGCTGCAATTTAAAAAATCCCTTATATATTTTTCTTCTATATCTTCTTTTGACATCACTTCTTTTAAAGCCTCTTCTATCTTTTCTATACTTAGTTTTTTGTATAAATATTTTATAACTAAGATATTTTGTTTTAAAAATGATACCATCTTTTCTTCATCTAAATCTTGTATAAAGTTTATAGCTGATTCGTTTTCTTTTATTGCTTCTAATTCTATTTTATAACTTGGATTTTTTATATATCTAATCGCATCATAATTCTCTTTTATCGCTTCTAACTGAACTTTTTCTGATGGATTTTTTATATATTTTATTGCATCGTAATTTTTTCTAATCGCCGATAATTGCAACTGTTCACTTGGTTCATCTATGTATTGTATTGCCCATCCCGCTTGTTCAATTGCAGCTTTTATTACATTTTCTGTCGGCTCTTTTATATATGCTAAACTGCTCCACCCGCTCTTAACAGCTTTTAGCATTATGTCCTCACTTGGATTTTCTATATATTCTATCGCCTTTGCATTTTTGCTTATTGCGATTTCTTGCATTTCTTTTGTCGGATTTTCTATATATTTAATTACTAGCCCGTTTTTTCTAACTGCAAGTAACTTCATTTCATCTGTTGGATTTTTTATATTTTCTATAAGAGTAGGATTTATATTTATCATCTTAATAAATCTTGATTCGTCCATAATTCTCCTCCATATTTTAAAAATTGAAACATTATAACTATATCAATTTTATTATATTTCAATTCGTAAATATACATATTTTGCCTATTATCTTGGGATTATTTTACCATACTCTTTTTATATACCCACATCACAAAATATAAATCTATTTAATGCTCACCAAAATTTTGCACAAAAAAATATTACTGGAATTTACTCCAGTAATATCTTTGTTAGAATATTTATTAAAAAATATATTTATTTGGTATGTACCAGTTAGTATCATTTTGATTTATATTACTCAGCTGTCTCTTCGTCATTATTGTCATCTTCAACTTCTATAGATGAAGTTTTTAATGAACCTATTCTAGCGACTACAGTATCAGGTTCTAAGTCAGATTTTAATGTTTCAGGTATTACTAAGTCTTTAGCAAGAATTTGAGCACCATGTTCTAATCCTGCAACATCTACTTCTATATGTTCAGGCATTTCACTAGGGTTACCTTGTAATTGAACTTCTGTTATTACATCGTCTAATAATAATTTTCTTGCGTCTAATGATTCAGTTCCTGAAAATCTTATTGGAACTCTTAATTTAATAGTGTCACCTTTTTTAACGTATTGGAAATCTAGATGTACTATATTTCCGAATGCGTCTCTTTGTACTTCTTTTAATACACAATTTTCGATTTTATCATTTAATTTTAATGATAAAACAGAGTTTTTTGATCCTAGTAAGTCTATTAATTCTCTTTTTGTTATTTGACAAGGAATTGGTTCTCCCAATGATTGACCATACATTATAGCAGGTATGCTACCTTCCATTCTTACTTTTTTGCCTTTCTCAGTTCTTTCACTAATGTTAAATACTGCGTTTTGCATTTTGATCCCTTCTTTTCTCTATAGATTATGTATTTTGTATATAAATATATTATAGCACAGTAATATGCATAATATTATTTTTTTTAGATTTCTAACGGATTAATTTATTCATTTTTTCGAATAATCCAAATAATAACTATTATTATGCACACTTATGTATAGTTTTATTCATGAATTTTAAGTCTTACAATTAAGTTAAGATTAACTTAATTTAATGTTACTTAAATTGTAAATAGTTAGATTTTTGTCTATAATAAGATTGTAGACTATATTTATGTATATAATACTATTTTAAATAAAAAAGGAATGGTCAAAATGAATAGAATTCCAGAATTTATTAGAGATTTTTCAGAAGTTATAAACGAACTAAATAATAAATCTAGATTCCCGCTTACTAAAGAATTTATACAACATGGGGATATAAGCGTGTACGAACACTGCATATTCGTCGCTTATATGAGTTGTCAAATTGCAAACAAATTAAATATTAAAGTAGACAAGAGGTCGCTCATAAGGGGTGCCCTTCTGCACGATTATTTTTTATACGATTGGCACGATAAAAACAAACCAATCAAACTTCATGGATTTAGGCATCCGAAAATCGCTCTGAGAAATGCCAGCGAAGAATTCGATCTAAACGAAAAAGAAAAAGACATAATCCTGCACCATATGTTTCCGCTAAACCCAATCCCCCCAGCTTCAAAAGAGGCGTGGATTATATGCTTAGCTGATAAAATATGTGCAACTAGAGAGACGTTTGGCTCACAATTATATAAACAGATAAGTAGTATATATAGTCATTTGGGTATTATTTATGACTAGTATATGTTCGCTGCGTTCATGGCGCCAACGAATCAAAGATTCCGTTGCTTAAAAATTCGCTTTGCTCATAACGCCAACGAATCAAAGATTCCGTTGCTTAAAAAATTCCTCCCTTGTGGCTTGCCCGCTAGAGAGGAATTTCTATATACTTTGTTTTAATTTAATTTAATTTACTTTACTTTATATATAATTTTTAAATAGGCTATGTTTTAAATCAATGTTGATTTTATAATGTATTTTAACAAATAAAAAAGTAGGGGCATATACCTCTACTTTTTGGTTCGCATTATATTAATATTGTGCTTTAACTTCCTTTATAAACTTCGTTCTCTTTACATGATATAAAATTAAGTCAATAATCAAATATATAACTATCATTATTATCATCATTTTCAAATCTTTTATTTCAAATAAAAAATATACTACCTCTAATATCAATAATCTCATTGCAGTCTTAATTCGTTGAATACCTTCAAATCTACAATATGTAGCTTTATCTATATTTACGTTATATTTTTTATTAAATTTATCTACATAACTGTCTACTCCAAACATATAGTTTTTTTCTAATATACCTATACTTGCTGATAAAAGACCAATAGCTACAAACAATATACCTATATTTTGCTCCATGTAATTCTCCCCCTAAAATAATAGTTCTTCGCACTTTATAACAATTACGAACTTAATTATATTATACATGATTAATCACGAAGTTAGCTAACACAGCCTATTTATTAAATAATGATTTATTTGAATACACCTACTTTTATTTTATTTTATTTTTAATTATTATCTTATTTATTTAAATTAAATCATTTTTTAATTTTTTTTACTGTTTCTTTATAACGTGCCCTCCCTCTCTCTCTTCCCTGTTTCTATTATTAGTACAAATAACTGTCGGTTAATTTTTTGAACAGTAGTATTTGCAATGCTTTGTCTATATTCACATATATACAAATAATTGTCGGTTAATATTATAAAAATAAAAAAGAGCTATAATTTTTTATAGCTCCTTTTTATTAATAATTTAAGTTGTATGTACAAACTTTTATATTATCATCTGTTATTAAAGTTGTTTTCTTAATATATCTCTTTTCAGAAAGTTTATCTGTAATTAAAGAGATTCCCTGTTGAGTTTTTCCAATGTTTTTGGCTATATATTTTTGACTAGACCAACATTCATTTTTTGAAGAGCCTATCATCTTGCAAAGATATATATATAACTTCGATTCTCCATCTGTTAATTCTTGCAACATTAATTTCACGAGTGAATTTTCAATCATTGTATAACCTTCAATCGTTGAAAAATACGGATTTATATAATATATATATTTTTCTCCAAGCCTTCTATTTTCTTTTCTTTTACATACATACCCCATACTTACTAAATCTTTCATATTTCTCTCTACTGTTCTTTCAGAAATATCTGCATACTTTTGTATATCTTCTTTAGTTAGTTCTTTCAAGTCATCAAGTGATTTCGCTAACTTCATAGATAAATATATCCTTATTGCTCCATCGCTAATTACATCAAAATCATTAAAAATAGCGTTAGGAATAATTATTTTATTATTTCTAGTGTATTTGTTAAATTCTAAATATCCATATGCTTTTCTCAATTCTACTGTATACTTTCCAAATCCACCCTTAAAACCTTTTTTATATATTCTATCTACATCTGTTTCAACGGCTTCTTGGGTCATCTTAGGAGTGCAATGCTCCCCCCATACAACCATAATCTGTTTTATAGTCTGTATATTTAAACCTAGTGTATTCCTAAAGAATGGAACTAAAAACATTATAGTCTGATTTCTTAACCCTTGTGGTGTTTCAGTCAACATCTTCTTTACTGGGTCAGGAAGTTTATCAAAATCAGAAATCATTGGATAGTGGCTCTTTGTATTTTCTATTTTTATTTTTAATTCTTTTACTTGTCTTTGTTTCTTAGGTGTTGTAATAGTAGGAATTTCTGTATCTATTGCTACTATATCTTTTATATTTATTTCATCTAAATTTTTTTCTATATAACTATCTTTTAAATTTTCCATTGATGATATTTTTTTAAATATATCTTGAACATGATACCTTTTTTCAGTCCAATTTATATCCGTAGTTGGAAATATTTCTGGATTATGTTTGTCATAATACTCACTTTGCTTTGGGTCCATACCTTTACAGTTGAAGGTATAAGGTAATCTAAGTAACCTAGCACTATCTACGATACTAGAATCCACTTTAAACCCTCTTGATTCTAATAACTTAGTGAAATCTCTAAGTAAATTTTTATCATAGACCTTATGCTCTAAAAGAATAATACTTTGGAATCCATGTCCAGAAAATATATCTATTGTTTCTATATCCAAAGCTGTTAATTTAGCCTTTTCTTTTGCAAATTCTTCATATGACATTCCATCAAAATCTATTGCTAAAATCGTTGTAAATAAAGCATTTTGCTTATTTACTGTACCTTTTTTAAATTTCTTACCATCTTCTTTATAGCAATCTAATTTATAATCAAAAGCATAAGCAGAATAATAGATACAATAACCCTTACCTGTTATATTCATCATAAAATCTTCTAATTCTTTTATATCTTTATCTCCCATATGCCAAGCATTATAGCTCTTTTTGAAATCCTTTTTTAGATTTACAATATCCCTTTTAATAGGTCTTAGCTCCATAGCTCCATCATTGTATTCTTCCAAATTTTCCAACCATGGATAAATCGCTTTTAAAAATCTAACTTGTTTCTCTACTGTTCTTTTTATTTGCTTTTCATTCAGTTGTGGAACTGTTGCAAATACTTGTAATTGTTTATCTTTTACTTTTATATTTTTATTTTTGGTCATAAAAATATCCCTCCATTTCTTCTAATTTTTGGAAGGACTACGTATTACACTTATTTTATTTACAATATAAACTTTTTTTTATTTATTTTTTTTAAAAATTTTGTTATTATAATATTGTAAATAATAATAATAAAAGTGTTGGTAATACTTTGCAAGGGTAGTCCAACCGTTATATTTTGAAGGAGAATGCGACCAACATTCTCCTTTTTGCGTTATCTATATTATATATTTTTTTGTATTAATTTACAATTAATTGACGTTTTGTCATTTTTTTATATTTATCTGAATATACATAAATGTGAAGTTGTGACGAGCATTTATGTATATTCGATAAATTTAAAAGATATGTAAATACAGCTCCAGCTGCATGAAAGTGAAATGTTTTGCATAGATCGTAATTACATTGTAATTACGTACTATTCAAAACAATCCCTTTCATTTCGCTTTCGCTAAGCTATATTTAAAAATCCACCTTATAAACCACAACTCTCGAGTTGTGTATTTTAATTAAATAAGCTAACTTTTAAATATAATAATAGCAATGTACCAATTATAATACATTGCTTATTTATAACTATTTACAGATACTCTATTACTATATATTTTTCATCTTTCATATCTTCATTTTCAAATAAATCAATTACTCTTTTAGTAGAATCAGATATACTGCTCCATATCATTCTATATATTTCTATTTCTTTTATCTCTTGAGCTTTATACCTCTCATCCAATGCTTTTATAATACGCTCTAATACTTCTTTTCTAGTTGTTGAATCTTCTACATCTACTAATGTACTTAATGTAACTTTAGTATCATCATTTTTATAATGTATCCTACAATCTAATGCACACGCATTAATATCGCTTGTATTTAAGAGATTTTTTGCTCTTTCAGTAATTTTTATAGACAAGTATTTTTCTCTATCTTCTACTTCTCTATACATTCCATATTGCCCATGTGAATCTCTAGCTGATATTGTAAGCTTTATTTTATCTAAATTATTCATTGATTACTCCTCTTATTTCTGCATTTTCAAATTTTTTATTAATATTCTCCTCTGCAATATATTCTTGTGTAAGTAATTCCTTCTAATTGCTTAACTGTATGAAAATATACTCTTTCATTTTTTATATTATAGATATTTATTATATTGCCAAATCCTTGATTTATAGCATATTCATTTACTGCTCTATCTTCTCCATTTGTATCATCATCTAATTTTTTGTGTCTTTCTAATAAAGCCATTATCTCATTTTCTTCGGCTATTTTTAATACATTTTCTGATACATATATTTGACCTGTATTAAACATTATTCCTCTCCTTTATTTAGTTTCTTCTTTAGTTTCTTGTTTAATAGCTTTCTTAGTTGTTCTTTTTTTAGGAGCTTTTGGCTCTTCTTCTACCACTAATAAGCTATTTACTACTTTTATAGCTTCTACAATAGCTTCAGACGCACTACAATTAAGCGTTTTAGCTAATTCTTCTATATCACTTATTGTTTGTTGTGGTAAGCTATAATTTTTTCTTATTCTTAAATCTTTTGCTTTATCCTCCACAACTATTTTTCCATTTTTTAATACTAATTCCTTTAAATTTTCACTCATTTATATCACTTCTCCTTCATTTTAAATTTTATTTTTTTGAGCTATATACTTAATTATACTACTTTTCCGTAATAATTATAAGTATTTTTTGTACTTAACTAAGTTATTTTATGTAGTTACTTATTTTTAATAATCATTTTTATTAAGTAATTACTGTACTTACATTTTATACTTAATTTTTATACTTGTCAATATTAAATAATATTTTTACTTAATTTTTTTAATTAATTTTTATACATAACTTTATTACACAACTTTATTATTTTTTTAAAATATTTTTTTAAATAATTATTATACTTATTTTTTGTACACAACTTTATTGTGTATTTATATTAAATATTATAACTCATATTTTATTTTTGTAAATACTTTCATTGTCATTACTTTTTATTTTTTAATTTTAAATAATCTTTATCATTCTTTTTTAATGTTTTTATCTTTTTAAAAATCCAGCATTTTCAACGTTTTTTATTATAACGTCGCCATTTTAATTAATGTTTTTTGTTAAGTATTTTTATTGTTGATTTTTGTTAAGTATTATTTTACACAACATTTTTACGTAATATTTTTACACAATATTTTTAATCTTGTTATTTTTTATTTTTTCATTTTTAACTTTATTTTTTATTTTTTTAATTATTTTTTTATTTTTTTGTTGTGCCTTAACTTTATTAAGTAATATTTTTACACAATTTTTATACACAATATTAATACATAATATAATTACATATTTTTTATATCTAATATTTTTATGTGTATATTTTATCTATTTTTTATACTTAAATTTCATCACAATTTTTATATTTATATAAAATACTTAATAAATATACTTAACAAGCATTAAAAAACGGCTATTTCTAGCCGTTTTAACTATCTTACATAAAGATAGTGATATACTATTACATCTTCTCTATTATGTCCTAAATTCTCACTAACCTCTCTTAATATCTCTCTATCGTAACCCCTATATTGCTCTCTATCTTCAGTATTTTCAATCTTTTCAAGCTTTTCTTCATAAAGTTTTTCAGCATATTCTTGACGAAATCGGTGTGTTGGTAGCCTATTTGGAATATGTTCAAAAACCCTTTCATTACCAGCTTTTTCAACTATTTCACGAATTTCTTCTCTATAGCTTTCCCTTATTTCTGCTTCTCTATATCTTCCACCTTTTTCAGTAACACAAATATGTGTAGGTGTTCCATTTGTATCGTATTTAAAAGAATCCTTAGTTATAGTTTCTAAGCTACTTCTACGTATTCCAGTTGCCTGTATCATACTTATTTCAGATTTATAATTATCAAAATTAATCTTTTCGTGATGTGGTTTAAGTTCTCTATTATTTTCAATAGTTTTGTAACTCCTATTTGCAACATCACAATCAGACTTCGTTACTTCTGTATTGAAAATCTTATTCAAGGCCGCCATATCCTTACTATATGTAGAAGGTGAATATCCTTCTTCTGCTCTGCTCTGTATGAATTTTATTACGTGTCCTTCGTCCACATCATTTATATTTTTAACTTCTGGACTATTTTCTTTTAGATAGTTTGTAAAAGCCTTACATGAGGATTTATATGCGTCATAAGTAGCATGACTATGTATTCCAATCGTTCTATTGTGAGTTTGATTATGCCCAACCATCTCTCTATACTCTTGCTTCGCCTGATGTCTACTTTCTCCCATACACTTCATTTCTTCCATTCTCATGTGTATCTGATGATTTAAACTTCCTTTTTTCTGACTCATATCTCTACGTGCCATATTTTCCACCCCCTTCCGATTTTGATATATTATTATATAAATTATTTAGTAAAAATATAAAAAGCCCTTAACGGGCTTTTAAATGCGTGTAATCACAATTACATATACATTATTTATTTATTTTAAAACTCTCGTATAGCTCTTTTATTGTTTCTTCTTGAGTTATATATTTTCTAAATTTATCAAAATCATCTACTTCTTCCATTTCGAAGTTTTCAAGTATCTTTTCAGCTTCTGTTATTAAATACATTCTAACCATGTTTGATACATTCGTACCAACAAAAGCACGTTTAATCATTTCTTGTTCTCTACTTGATAATCTTATTTGTAAAACCTTATCTAATTTATCAGACATTATATAATCACCTCCAGTTGTATTTGTAATGGTAATTACATAATATAAAATTTTAAAAAAAAATAAAATATTAAAAGTGTAGTTACTCCGTTCTTGCTACATTGAGTGAAATATTTTGCATGGATCGTAATTACAATGTAATTACGTACCATTCAAAATAATCCCTCAATTTCGCCTTCACTCAACTGTTTTTCATTATAAGCATAAGAAAAGAAGTATGTTAAGTACATTCAGCTTTGTTGTTACCTATCGGTAAAGGATGTGCCATAACCCCTCCAAACACGAGTGTTTGGACTTACTTAACGGCTAATTTTTTAAGAAAATTAGCAAAAAACTTAAAATCTAAAACCATTGCAAATACTACAAGTAGCATTTGCTCGTTTATTTTGCCTTTTTTTCAAAAAAACAAAATAACCAGCAAATATAGATTATCACTACATTATAGGTTAAAATCACACAGATTCTTCACCTATGGTGAACAATCTTTAATGCTAATGCTCCCAATCAAATGCAGTTGCTACGCAACTACATTTGATTGCTACGCAATCTCTCTGTTACTTCCACTCATACTCCACAATCGAGGAGCGTTTCTGCGAAACTATCCTCGATTGCTACGCAATCGTTACAGTAACCTACTTTCCGAACCTGTTGCAACTAAAGTTGCACCATTTCGGAAAGTCCCACACCTTCTGTAACACCTTACCAGTTGCAAGACTTCCGATTTCCGAAAGTACCTATATATTTTTACATTGTTTAATACCACCTTTCTAAAAGTATTTCTACACCTATATTTTTTGTTATATTAAATTATATTAAATTCACAAGATTTATATAAATTTGTGATACTAAATTAAGCAAAAAAAAAGTGCCGTCGTCGTCTGCTGACAGCCTCTCTTTTTATTAAGAATATTGTTTTATTATAAATATACTAAATAAGATTAATCCAAACACAAAGCTCCATATGAAAAAACTTACTAACCTTAGTATTTTATTTATTGGCTCTGTTAGCTTACTTCGTGATAATTAGGATAAAAAAACAACTATACCTTAGAAATTTCAAGTTCTAAGGTATAGTTGTTTAATTTGTTATAAGTAGTTCGTATTATATTAATATTGTGCTTTAACTTCCTTTATAAACTTCGTTCTCTTTACATGATATAAAATTAAGTCAATAATCAAATATATAACTATCATTATTATCATCATTTTCAAATCTTTTATTTCAAATAAAAAATATACTACCTCTAATATCAATAATCTCATTGCAGTCTTAATTCGTTGAATACCTTCAAATCTACAATATGTAGCTTTATCTATATTTACGTTATATTTTTTATTAAATTTATCTACATAACTGTCTACTCCAAACATATAGTTTTTTTCTAATATACCTATACTTGCTGATAAAAGACCAATAGCTACAAACAATATACCTATATTTTGCTCCATGTAATTCTCCCCCTAAAATAATAGTTCTTCGCACTTTATAACAATTGTGTACTTATCTTTATTATAGCATTCTTTAAATTCATTTATAACTATTTAGATGAACTGTGGTGCTCTTAACCTAAAATCTTTTACTTTGGTATAAGCATATGTTACATTACTTTGTACAATAAAATTCTTAGTTTTTATAGAATCTCTATCAGTTTCAAAAACTCTTAACCACTTAAACCATTGCATATAGTTTGATATATACTTACTTGAAACACCATTAAATCTGCCCATCCATTTCTTTAAATTACTATGTAAGGCATTTATGTGTTGAATATGATAAATACCCTCTTTATGCTTACCTGTTTTTATGCGTTTGTGCTCTAAATCAAAGTCCGTAGCAAATTTAATATATGACTTATGACTATCGGTACATAATATAGAACCTTCTCCTATATGTCCTTTGTAAAGCCTTTCAAGCTCTTTATGTGTCATTCGACCTTTGCATAAAGGCTCTATTATTAAATTACCTTGTCTATCTAATGCTGTCGCTACACAAATTTGTTCTTTTGATATACCTCTCTTTTTAATTTCTTTACCTCTTTTACGAGATTTTCTTGGCATATTATCAGTTCTTGTACCTTTAAAGCTTTCAGCAAAAAACACTTCATCTGCCTCTATAACTCCATCAACATGACCAGTTCCTAAAAAAGCACTTATACAATCTAATATTTTATGCCTCCAAAAGAAACTTGTTGCTATATTTATACCTACGATTTTAGCAGATTTTCTTATTGACAACCCCATAATCATGCATTTGGCATATTTAAGCCACTTATCTAATGATTTCTTACTTCTATATGTCGCAGAGTTTGTAAAATCAGTAAAAGTCTTTCTACAATTTTTACAGATATATCTTTGTTTACCATTATACTTACCATTTCTTGATATTGATTCAGAGTTGCAATGAGGGCACACTTTCCCCTTTGCAAATCTAAATTCTTTAACTTCTTCACATACTTGTTCTGCTTGAGAACCTAATACAAGAAATTCTTCCAAATGAGATAATAATTCCTCAACTTGATTTAATGGTAATGTTTGTATATCTGTTAATATAGACTTTATACTTGGCATACAATAACCTCCGAAAGATTGATATATCTATATTATATCCTATATCTTAGAAAATATCCATTTTCAACACTATTTTAAAACATAGCCTTTAAATAAATTATTTAGGATTATCCCATCATAACAGAAGTTGCTTTTATTACAGCAGTTGCTTCTTTTCCTACTTCTAACCTTAGATTTTTTACTGATTCCATTGTTATTGTTGAAGATATAACATCTCCACTTGGTAATTGTAACTTAACTATAGCGTTTACTGCGCCTTCTTTTATTTCTATAACTTTTCCAGCTAATCTATTTCTTGCACTTAAGCCTTTTTCATCTTCTATCATTACTGAAGTCACTTTTACTATTGCAGTTGCTTCTTTTCCTTCTACTAATCCTAACTCTTTTACTGCTTCTATAGTTATAGTAGAAGTTATTATCATATCTTCTGCTATTTGTAATTTAACGATTGCATTTACTGCACCTTCGTCTACTGAAACAACTTTTCCAGTTAATTTGTTTCTCGCACTTAAGTTCATGGTTTTTCTCCCTTTAATAATATATTTTTCCCTTTTTACACATATTACCATTTTTGGTTTTTTATTTCAAGCATTGTGTTTGGTTATATATGTATTTTATTTTATATTTGATTAATATAATGTAGTTTTAATTTAATTTTGTATAATACATAGGCTTTTCTATATATCATATGATTTTATTTTATTTTTGTGTCAAATTGTACATAACATGACTAACCATGACTAAGTTGTTAAAACAAATATTATTAAACGTGTTTTAATGAGTTTATATTATGATATTTTATGTTTATTTCTAATTATTTTATTTTATATTTATATTACATATGTTTGGTATTTTTTTATTTTTTTGTTACCTTAGTTTTTATACCTTTTGAATAAATTCTCTATAAATTTTACTTGGCACTTCATTATGCAGTTTAATTTTCATAGTTATAGGTTTTTCACCATTATATTCGACAGTATCACCTGTTCCAATATAAATATATGGTTGTGACTTTTTGTCAATCATCTTATATTTTCTAACAAATAAATGTAGATTAATTTTTCTATCTTTATTAAAAATCAAATTTTTTCCTCTATCACTACTTTGTGTTGTAGAATTTGGACTTTGCCATTGGAAGTATTCTCTATCCAAAAATTTATCTTTGTAATTTATTCTTTCTTCTATGCCTTCTTCTTTATGTAAATCTATAAATAAGAAATACTCATTATTATTTGTTAAAAGTCCACTTCCTCTAAATGCTGAATGTATCTTTCTATAGTTTGATAGTAAAGCTACATCTACCATTTTGTATTGTTCATATAATTTTAAAAATGGAAGTCCATAATTTTCTTCTTTAAACTCATTTTTATATCTCAGAATACCGTAATTTATTGCATCTTCTATATACTTTCTATATTTAATATTAGTTATAATTTCTTCAAATTCACTACTTCTAAATAAAATTTCATTTTTATATTCAACCATCTTTACTCTTTGATTAATCATAGATGAATCATAATATTGGTGATTTAAACATTCAAAAGCATGTTTTATACTATCTTGATTTATTTCTTCTATATATTTTAAAATTTCGTCATTAGCTTCTTTAATAGAAATAGATTTATGCTTTAGTAAATATTTTAAAATTACGAACTCATTAATTCTCTTTAATGGTAAGTTTCCATTTAGCTCTTTTAAAATCTTTTCAAAATTATTATCTAAAAGTAATGCCTTTAAATTTTCGTCTTTTTCAGTTTTTGCAACAAATCCTAAGTATGTCTTTTCTTTATCGATAAATTTTACTGGATCTGGAGCTCCATCATATTTTATATAATCTAATAACATGTATGGAATTTTACCAACACACAAACTTTTAAACTGATTATATTCTTCTTTTAAATATTTCATTTCTCTGAAGTTTTCTCCATCTATCTGAGCTAATATTCTTTCTTTTGCTATTTCATCTATTTGGATATTAGTGCATCCTGGAACATCTGTGAAGTCAGTCGCTACAGCTACTTTTAAGCTATCTTTATCATAATATCTAGCCCCGCTTAATGCTATAGAAATTAAGAATGCTTTATTGTGATTTCCTATAAAATCAAGTACAGTTAAAAACTCTTTATTTTCACTTTTTCTAAGTCCTCTTCCTAACTGTTGAATGAAAATTATTGGCGAATTTGTCGGCCTAAGCATTAAAACAGTATTTATATTCGGTATGTCAATACCTTCATTAAATATATCTACTGTAAAAATAGCCTGTAAATCATCTTTATCACTTTGTAATTTTGCTATATATTTCTCTCTTGTAGCTACGGAGTCTCTTCCGCTAAGTACAACACTTTTTATACCTATTTTTGTAAATTCATCTGCCATATATTGAGCATGTTCTATACTTACACAGAATCCCAGTAATTTTCTAAACTTACCATCATAACCGTAAAAATTCATCTTATCAATTATGAAATCTACTCTTCTATTTATCATAAGACGACTTGCAACTTCAGATATATCATCTAAATTTACTCCTTGTAAGTCTACTCCGTCTATGTCTGTTATTCCAAAATAGTGAAATCGTATAACTAAGTCATCTTCTAAAGCTTCATACAATCTAACCTCTAATGCTACATTGTTGTCGAATAAGTCAAATACGCTTAAACTATCCCCTCTTTCAGGTGTTGCTGTCATACCTAATGTAAATTTTGGATTAAAATATTCCATAATATTTACATATGAATCACTCGCAGCATGGTGGGCCTCATCAACCACAATATAGTCGAAATAAGTTTTATCAAATTCTTCATAATATCTATTCATCGTTTGAACAGTTGCAAATAAATAATCAGCATCGTATTCTTTTTTATTACCTGTAAATAATCCGGTTTTTATATTTCTTTCCTTTAAAACTTTATCAAATGTTTCTTTTGCCTTTTTTAAAATTTCTTCCCTATGAACTATAAAAAGCATCTTCTTTGGATTAAACTGCTTTACATCAAAAGCCGACATATAAGTCTTCCCTGTTCCAGTAGCTGCAATTACTAATGCCTTGCTTTCCCCATGTTCCCTAAGTCTATTTAAATTTTCCATAGCCCTTAATTGCATTTTATTAGGCTGTATAGTTTGTAAACTTTCAAATACTAATTGTCGTTTTACTTCCATTTTTTTAATCTCATTTAAAAATAACATGTACTTTTGAAGAACATCGTCATTTAATTCTGAACTCATATTCCACAGATTATCATATTCTTTTAATACATCTTTTATAAATGGTGCGTCTTCTTTTGAAATTATTCTTACATTCCACTCTATATTGCTTTTTAATGCACTTTGAGTAAGATTCGATGAACCTATTATAATTTTATAATCGTTCTTATTTTCAAATATGTATGCTTTTGTGTGGAAACCTATATCTTTATTTGCAATAAATACTTTTAAATCTATGTTTTCGAACTCTTGAAGTCTTTCTAATGCCTTTGGTTCTGTAAAATTTAAATATGTAGTTGTAATTATTTGTCCTTTTACACCTTTCATTTCAAGTTCTTTAAACGTATCTAATAATAACTGTAGACCGCTGTAATTTATAAAAGCTACACTAAAATAAAATCTCTCACATTCTTTTAAGTTCTTTTTTAATTCATTTAATAAATTACCTTGTTTTGAATTTATTATTAATTTGTTATTATCCTCCATAAATACCCCTTTATATTCCTCTATTTTTTTAAATATTATAACATTTAGAATAAATTGTTTATAGATCTTTATTTTATGTATAAATATATAATTTCCTTAGAATTAAAAAAGTGATAAATATCGACTTTTAAGTCTATATCTATCATCTATATAAAAATCATTATATTGCCTCGATCTTACAATGATGCTCTTTACTTTTTGAATCATAACATATTGCAACTGCCAGCACCTCTTTGCCTTCGTTTTCTACTTTAAACTTTTGAATATATTCCTTTTCTTTAATTATATCAATTTCTTCTCCAGCAACCATTTGAATTACATCATCTCTTATTTCTAAAACATTATATTTTAAATACTGAGATACTTCATCCATTGCTCCTGTGTTTGTCCAATAACTTTCACAGTAATTATTTTCTAGCGCTTTTATTACAGAACGTGGGTTATAAATTTTTACTCCATTTGCTGTAGTATATCCGTTATACCATAGTTCAAGCTTTTCAAAATTCATATATTGATTTTCATCACACAATTTCAATACTTCATCTGTTGTAAATCCAAAAAATTCGCCAAATCGTCTATCTTTTAAAAATGTAAATTCATCAAACATATTAAGTGCCGAACCACTTGAATATCTTTTAATCGGCAATACTCCTGTCATATAACAAAGCAATACATATGGTTTGTCTTTTAATAAGAATGTTAAAAATTCTAAGAAATCATCTTGATTCTCTTGGAACAAATCTTTGCTAAATATATAATCCCATTCATCTAATACAAATATAAATTGGTCTCCCGTACTCTCTAACATATCTCCAACTGTAAAAAATTCGTTTGGATTTATATTTGGATAATATTTTACAATATCAGAAATCAAAGATTGTTTTATCATATTTATATAGTTATCATATGTTTTTCCACTGTCAGGCATCTTGTTAAAAGATATATTTATCACATTGTATTTATTTAAATTTTCCTCGTAACTATTCACCTTACTTATATTCAAATTATCAAAAATATCTTTTGAATCCACTGCTTTTGAATAGTATGCAGCTACCATGTCTGCAACACTTGTTTTTCCAAATCTTCTAGGTCTTGTTATGCATAGATATTTACTTCGTTTTCCGATAAGTTTATTTAAACGTTCTATTATTAAAGATTTATCTACAAAGTAATCACTTCTGTATAGTTCTTCATAATTTTTTAATGATCTATCACTATTTAAATATAACCCCATACAATTTCCTCCTCTCTAAAAGATACATTATTCCATTTTTCTATTATCGTCTTATTTTATATAATTATACCATAACGAATACATACAAACATCATCACATAAAAATCCCCTATAGAGATAGACATTTTTAGCGCCTAATCTATAGGGGATTTTTTAACTGATGATTTATTAGCTTATAGTTTGTAATTTTTAATTAAATCATTTCTAAAATGCATATAAAAATTATAAACTAAATCATATCAGCCAATTCTCTAACTGATTTTAATACTTCATCTATCATATCTTTAGTTATATTGTCGACATGAAACCCACCTGAGCAAAGTACAACTGCATTTTTCTTTTTACATACTGTTTCTGCAACGTATCTGCATATGTGCTCGTCTTTGTGACTTATCATATTTATTACAGATGAGGTTGCGCTTATTGTGTTGTCGCCACTTAAAGACAACCTCGGTACAGAAAGTACGCTTGTGCCTATGTGGGGCTTGTCCCCGCCAAAAATCGTTATATTATAGTCATCACCAAGTTTTAATACGTGTAACTTGATTGTTGAAAATGACAACTTTCTTTCGTATGAAGTCCCGTCCATCGTCTATACTCCTTTGCCTCAATCCCAAATGGTTCTAATAGTTTCGCACCGATATGGTACATCATCTCATTTATATCTTTTGGTAGATTGTAAAACGTCATCATAGGTGGAATTATCCTCACACCTGGCATTTGTGAAAGTTCGTACATATTTCTAAGATGGATTGGGCTAAGTGGAGTCTCTCTCGCAGCTATGACTAAAGTTCTTTGTTCTTTTATTGTTACATCGGCCGCTCTAAGTATTAAGTTTTCCCCATAACCACTGTTAATTCCGGCTATTGTCTTCATACTACATGGCACAATCAACATCCCATGCGTTTTGAATGAGCCACTAGCCGGTCCTGCTCCTATATCATTTTGATCTAGTACAAAATCTGCATAGCTATACACATCTTCTAATGAATAATTAGTTTCTTGTTTTAGTGTGAGTTTTGCACTGTCACTCATTATTAGATACGACTTAAAATCGTCGTTTTCTTTTATAATTTTTAAACATTGAACTAATAGCGGTAGTCCACTCGCCCCAGTCGCCGCCACTATGATATTTTTCTCCATCTTACAATCTCCTTTTACTAGCTTTTTATTATATTTCCACTAAACTTTTATTAGATTTTCACTAGATTTTTATTATCTTTTTACTAGCTTTTTCATCGCTTTAATATAATTTTTTATTAGCGTTATTATTATTTATTTTTCCGTTTGCCTCAATTATTTAATGTATTTTTATTTCTATTATTAAATCCTAAATAATCTAAATTTTACTATTAATTATTCAAGTGTTATATTTTTTCTCATTTTATATATTTTAAGTTATCTATTTCAAGTTATCTATTTCGTGATTTAAACTTTTCATATAATCTAAATCCTTATCCTATAACCAACGATTAGGGTCGACTTCCATAAATCTAGCCCTTTTAAATCTATCTTTTTGGTCAAATGGAACAGTACAATCGAAAATAGTTTTGCAAGCTATTCCGTGGTCCCTTATGCTTGGTGAAAAACTAGGGTCGTTTGATGGGTCTAGTGGATGGCATCTCACTCCTGGAATTGTGATAATATCGACATCTCCCTGGAATCTAGTGTTCATTGCCCACAAAACATCATTCATATCAAAACAGTCGACATCTTCATCAACTATAAATATGTTTTTCAACTCGCTAAATGCTGAAAACGCCAACAATGCTGCTTGTCTTTGTCGTCCTTCATCACTTGCAACAGATTTTTTAAATTGAAGTACTGCCATGTATTTTCCTCCGCCTGCTGATGAACAATACACATTTTGTAGTCTGCCCGGCATTGCTTTTTCGACCATTCCATATATGCTCGCCTCTGTTGGAATTCCCGCCATAGATACGTGTTCTTCGCTAGGACCTATGCAAGTTTGCATAATTGGATTTTTTCTGTGAGTTACTGCACTTACTTTAATCATCCAGCATTGGTCGCTTGCCGGCCCTGTATACCCCGGAAACTCTGGCATTGCATACCCTGTGTTACTGTTTTGATCTTCTTTTACTCTTACATTTGGAATTACTTCACCTTCTATAACATACTCAGCATTTGCAATAGCTCTTTCGTTGACAGTTAAGCACTTACAAAGCTCAACAGCCTCTCCCCTAAGTGCACCTGCAACTGCAAGCTCATCATAACCCATTGGCGTTGTCGGTGGTTCAAAGCATGAGCCGATTTCGATTGCAGGGTCAACACCTATGCTTATAGAAATTGGTAACCTTTGTCCTAATTGCTCTGCTCTTTCTGCCATTGCACCTATATGTCTAGCCCCTGGTGTAAAGAATATTGATAATTCATCTTTACTTTGTATACATAGACGGTGGATTGTTACATCACTGCATCCTGTTTCAGGATGTGTTGCATAACACATCCCAAGTGTTATGTATGGTCCGGCATCATCTGGCGTGTTTGTCGGTGCTGGAACTAATTTATATAAATCGAAATCCTCTTCAGTCGCCTTATGTACGACTTCTTGGCAAAGTGGTTTCTTATCTGTAAGCACTGGTGGTATTGGATTATCGACACTTTTATAAAGAAGTTTTCCCAAATTCTCAGGTTTTTCGCCCAAAAGCATTGCCACTCTTTTTCTACTTGCCAAAAGTCCTATCAAAACTCTTGCATCTTTATGACCTTTTACGTTGTTAAATATCATAGCTGGCCCTTCTTTCGTCGGTCTTTGTACTGTTCCGCCCGCCCCGATGTGTCGATATACTCCAGAAAGTTCTGCCATTGGATCAACTTCAACATCCGTCTCTATTAATTGATTTTCTTCCTTTTGCAATAATTCTAATGCACTTCTCAAATCCCTTACTTTATTCATCTTTCCTCCTATATTAAATATACTTTTATACTTATAAATTTCCTTCTCTTTGCAATTTTCTATATTAATTTTTCAGTTCTCTACATTTAATTAATTTAATTTTCTACCTTAATTATCAGTTTAAAATCTGCAATATAGAAAATCAATTCGACTTATGTTATAATTCATTCAGAAAATGAAACATTCAAATAAAAGATGATAATTATGAATTTATCAACTTTAAATATATTTAAATTAGGGGGATATCATGACTTTTGAACAACTAAATTATTTTATTGCTGTTGTAGAAAGTGATACTTTTTTTGATGCTGCTTACAAAATGAATATTTCACAGTCTAGCCTGTCTAAGCATATTATGAAACTTGAAAAGGAGCTAGATTTAAAACTTTTTGATAGGTCATCTCGAAGTGCAACTTTAACACAAGCTGGGGAATTTTTTTATAATGAGGCAAAACAATTAGTAAAACATTATCAAAATACATTAAAAAACGTTGAAAACTTCAAAACTACTCACGAAAATAAACTACATATTGCAGTTCTTCCAATCCAAACTCAGTATAATTTAAACGAGTTATTTAACAATTTTAAAAGACAAAACCCAAATATAGACCTTCAAATTACTGAGGTTGAAGACGATAAACTTATTGAGGGGATAGAAAAAAATAAATACGACTTGATAATTGCAAGAGAGGCTATGTTTGATAAAGCGAATTTTACAACTTACCTCCTTACACAGGATGAACTTGTTGTCACACTTTCATCAAATCATAGATTTTCACAATATAATAAACTCACTTTTTATGATATTGCTGACGAGGACTTTATCTTGATGAACCCTTATACATCGATTTATCAGCTTTGCATAAATGAGCTAAAAAATCATAACATAAACGCAAATATAATAAAGACTGCTAGAACAGAATCCATCCTCGGCTCTGTCTCTATAAATGAAGGGATTAGCTTGCTTCCAAAGAGCAATTTTGAAGTATTTCATAAAAAAAATATAAACACAATTTCACTAGATCCAAGTATAAAATTGTCCGTTGTTTTAGCAAAACACAAAAGTACTAAGTATAATTTTTCAATAAAGAAATTTATAGATTTTGTAGAAGATTTTAAAAGTGAATTGTAAATATAAGTTATTTACTACATTCATAACGCCAATGACTTAGTGCGTTGCTTAGATAATAAGTTGGAAATTAAAAAGCCCTATACAAAAGCATCTCATGTGCTTTGCGTATAGGGTATTTTAATAATCTATCTCTTAGCTTTTCTATATCCAGCGTTTATCGCATCTTGCTCACTATTGAATACAACAAGATTAGCAGAATCTTTCATATCGTCATAATTTGCTTGACCTGGGCAGTGATATATTTTTGATTTTGAGTTTCCTCTTATCACGCCTGATGCTTGTTGGTTTGAATTAGAATTGTTGCTAATGTTATTGTTTTTATTGCTAGTGCTAGCATTAGCATTACTATTAGTGCTAGTATTAGTGTTTTTATTGTTGCTAGTGCTATTATTACTGTTATTAACACTATTATTTTGACTACTATTAGTTGATTGTTTATTATCTACATTATTAGATTTATTGCTATTTGAATTATTTTTATTATTTGTAGTTTGTGCAGGTCTTTCCTCTCCACTTAACCAGCTCTCACCTGTAGCATAGTCAATTTCGATTCCAGGTTGAACATTATAAACAAATACATTGAACATTACACCTTCACCGTCATCTTCAACAGAATAAGCTTCCATTTGAACACCTTTTGCAACTAAGTTGTCACCATCATAAACTGGAGTAACTCTGAATAATACGTGGTTGTTTGTTTCTTTTACATAGTCGGCAATCATATTTTCAAACGGCAACATTCCATCAACGTTAAAGTATCTAGTTCCTGTAATTAAGTTTCTCTCGTTGGCATCTTCTCCTGCAAGCTGATGTCCTATAAGGTGACATCTGTTGTAGATATATCCACCATCAACTAAGCTAGTGTCGTATTTTTTGTTTAACCATCCACTTGGTTTTACACTACTTATATCGCCTCTTTTTTGAGTAGGCATTAAATCTCTACCTATATTTGCATATGCCTCACCACATCTGCCAAGGCTGTCAAGCGGGCTATATGTTTCAAAAGATGTTGTTGTTTTATCTTTTTCGTCAAAATTAGGTACATTGTTGTTTAAAGCTACAAAATCTTCACCGCTATACTCCGGTATATTATTTACAGAAGAATCTGTAGTTGTCGTACTGCCTTTTACTGCTCCTAATAAGCTGTTATTTAAAGATGTGTCATCCGCCTCGCATCCTACTAACATTAAACTCAGTAAGAATACCATTAAAAATCTCAATAATTTCATTTGTCTATTTCCTTCCTCATCTATACTTCGATTATTTCTGAAATTAAAATTTATTGATTGCATTATTTTAAACATATGATTAGACAGAAATTATTCATAAAGCAAATGACTAGTTTGGTTATTTAATTGTAAATTTTCTCTCTTAGTTAGTTTCTGTATTTTTGCTATTTTGTGGTGTTTGGCTAGTAGTGTTGTCGTCTTGATTAAGCTCGCTATCTCCTGTTTTGTAATCTATTTTTATACCAGGTTGAACATTATAAACAAAGACATTAAACATTATCCCTTCGCCGTCACCTTCTACAGACTGAGCCTCCATTTGAACACCTTTTGCGACTAAATTATCTCCATCATAAATCGGAGTAACCCTGTATAATACGTGGTTGTTTGTTTCTTTTACATAATCGGCAACCATGTTTTCAAATGGCAACATTCCCTCAACATTAAAATATCTAGTTCCTGTAATTAAGTTCTTTTCGTTGGCATCTTCACCAGCAAGCTGGTGTCCTATAAGATGGCATCTGTTGTAGATATATCCGCCATCAACTAAGCTAGTATCGTATTTTTTATTTATCCATCCAGTTGGCTTTACACTGCTTATATCGCCTCTTTTGTCTGTAGGCATCAAGTCTTTTCCTATATTCGCATATGCAACACCGCATCTTCCCAAACTGTCCAAATCGCTATATGTTTCAAAAGACTTTTTAGCCTTGTCTATTTCGTTGTCAAAATCAGGTACATTATTATATAATGCAACAAAAGGTTCCCCAGGATACTCTGGCAAATTATCTAATGTTATTCCCTTATCTCTATTGTCGTCTATATTGCTGTTTTGTGAAATATTTGTGTTCTCGCCACTATTTTGGTTGGTAGTTGTTTGACATCCGACTAAGGTTATACACAAGATAAAAGCCATTAATAATTTTAAAATTTTCATATTTCCCCCTATATAAACAATCTCTTGTTTTATTATAAATACTAATAATTTTAATTTTTATTCGATATTTAATCCTTAAATCTAAATTGGTAAATTATAAATATCTACTTCTTAGATTTTTATATTATAAATATCTAACTCTTTCTTATATTTATAAATTAGATTGTAAATATCTATTTCTTTAAAATAATTTTTTTGGTGATTTTCTCATGTGAATTACCGCAAAATTCTTCCTCAGATATTACTTCCCAATTACCATCTGAAAAATCAATATCAAACTTCAAATCGCTTGGATATCTTCTGTTCCAGTAGTAAACGATTATTTTATCAATTTCTGATTCAAACTTGCCCAATTGTTTGTCTTCAATAAACTGAAGATTATCCTTATCACAAAGAGGCAAATCTTCTCTCACAATAATATCTATCGTTGGATTATCTTTTTCAAACATTTTAAAAGAATAACTGTTCATTACAAGACTTTTTCCGTCCATATTGTTATATATATCTTCTCTTATAACTTTATCTTGGCTAAGTCTTCTCTTGTTAAACATCATTCCATTTTTATCTTCTAAACAAACAATTATATTCATTTGTCTACCTCCTCTCCACTCTCTACATTATAATTAATATACCTATTATTTACAATATAAACCTCCTTCTTAAAATCCTGTTTAAAAAAAGGAGATATCTTTGTTTTGATATCTCCTTTTATATAATTTATATTGTAATATGCTTATTTTATAGATGCTTGATAAATGCTGTCTATTGACTCTTCTAACAAATCATCAAATTCTTTTTCAGTTTGACCTGCGTTTAGTCCTTCTGTCAAAGCTCTTGAGAAACTAGCAATAAGCCCAGGATTTTTCGCAAGTTTTTCATTAGAATCTTCTCTTGTATATCCACCTGATAAAGCGACTACTCTAAGTACATTATTGTGTGCGATAACGTCAGAATAGAACCCTTCTTTTGATGGGATAGTAAGTTTAAGCATAACTTTTTGATCTTTATCTAGTTTATCTAAATTTGCAAATATTTCTTTTTTAAGTATTTCTTCGCATTTTTCTTTGTCTGCACTGTGGATATCTACTTCCGGTTCGATTATAGGAACTAAATCATAAGACAATATCTTTTTAGCTATATCAAACTGTTGAGCTACTATAGCTTTTATTCCTTCTTCATTTGCAGATTTTATCACAGAACGCATTTTTGTTCCAAATACGTGTTTTTCAATACCTTTTTTAAGAAGTTCGTCCAAAGTAGGAATGTCTTTCATAAGTTGAACTCCGTTTGCTTCTTCTTGAAGACCTTTGTCAACTTTAAGGAAAGGAACTACGCCCTTTTCTTCCCATAGATAATCTGCTGTAAATTTATCGTCGATTTTTCTTTCGATTGTTTTTTCAAACAAAATCGCACCGATTATTTTATCACCAGTAAATGAAGGACTTTTTATTATTCTTGTTCTCATTTCGTGGATTAAATCAAACATTTCGTCGTCGTTGTTGTATTTATCCTCTGGTATTCCATATAATCTAAGGGCTTTTGGTGTACTTCCGCCACTTTGGTCTAATGCCGCTATAAAGCCTTTTTTAGATTTCATTTGTTCTAATTGTTTTTCATTCATAATATGGATTCCCCCTAATTTTTTATTATTTAGTTACGTCAAATCCTATTATTTAATGTTGTTTTTTTATTTAATTAGTATATATTTTTCTGCCAATAAACACCATTTTAGTTGTCTTATTAACTTCACAATACTATATGTTCTATACTACTTTCAATTTCCCTCTTTTATCTTACAAATTTTTTAGTATTTTATAAGTATTTTCGCTTATTTTGAATTTTTATGTAAAATAAAGAAAAATACAACACACAATTAGCAAGCGATAAAGAATCTCTTATACCACACTAAGAATACATATATAGTGTAGATTTTTCTGGCATTGTTACATCTTTCGTTAAAGTGGTCATCTAGAAGTTTAACAATTTTTGCTGTATCGAAAAACTCACTAGCATAATCACTTGTAAATGCTTCTTTAACCATATCGTAGTATTTTTGTTCTTTAAACCAGAATCTTATTGGAACTGGGAATCCTTTCTTTTGTCTTTTCGCCCACTCTTCTGGCAATACTTCTTTTGCTGCATATCTAAGTGCAACCTTTGTATTTTCGTCATTAACTTTATATTTAGTTGGTATGCTTTCTCCAACTTTCATAACTTCTTTATCTAAGAAAGGAACTCTAAGCTCTATAGAGTGAGCCATACTCATCTTATCAGCTTTAAGAAGTATATCACCTGCTAACCAAAGTTTTAAATCAAGATATTGTTTTTTAGTTACATCATCTTCATTTTTTACACTGTTATATACAGGTCTTGTTATTTCTTTTATTGATGGCGATTTTGTATATGGACTTTGTAATATATCCACCGCTTCTCTTTCTTCAAATATCTGTGCTTGTCCTATGAAGTAATCTTCAACAGAAGATCCACCTCTTATAAGAGTTGTTCTACCTTTGAAGTAAGGCATTTTTTCAGCAACTTTTGCTACTGGTTTTCTTATAAATGATGGTAGTTTTTTATATTTTTTAAGTTTTTCATCATCATCATACCACTCATATCCACCAAAGATTTCGTCAGCACCTTCTCCAGATAAAACAACTGTTACATGCTCTCTGGCAAGTTGTGCTAAGAAATATAGCGGTACTGAAGATGGGTTTGATTGTGGCTCATCCATGTGGTATTGGATAGTCGGCAACATATCGAAACACTCATCAGCAGTTATCATTTTTCTCACATTTTCTATTCCTAATATGTCAGATAGATCTTTTGCTAAGTCTGATTCGTCGAAGTTTTCTTGCTCAAAACCAACTGAGAAAGTCTTTTGTGGCATAAGGCATTTTGCGATATAACTTGAATCTACTCCACCTGATAAGAATGAACCTAGTGGCACCTCACTGTGGCTGTGTACTTCTACTGACTCGCTAACTGCATCTTTTATTCTATTTATACTTTCTTGTAAGTCTATATTTTCTTGATTAAATTCTACATCCCAATACTGTTCTATTTTTATTTTTCCGTCTTTATAAACCATAAAATGACCTGGTTTTAGTTTGAAAACTCCTTTAAAGAAAGTTTCATCAAGCACTGAATATTGGAATGTTAAGTATGGTTTTAAAGCGTGTTTATTTACTTCCTTTTTAAAATTAGGATGCATCAATAAACTCTTTATTTCTGAACCAAATATTAAACTTTTTTGTCCGTCTTTTTCAACTTGAGTATAGTAGAACGGTTTTATACCAAAATGGTCTCTTGCGGCAAATAGAGTTTTTTCGTTTTTGTCCCAAATTACAAAAGCGAACATCCCTCTTAGTTTTTTAACCATTTCAGTTTTACAATCTTCATATAAGTGTATTAATACTTCACTATCTGTTTCTGTTTTAAATATATGTCCTTTTTTGATTAAGTCTTCTCTTAATTCTTGGTAGTTGTATATTTCTCCGTTAAATACTAAAGCTAAGCTTCCGTCTTCGTTGTATAATGGTTGTAGCCCATTGCTTACACCGATTATACTAAGTCTTCTAAATCCTAAAGCGGCATTTTCATCTATATATTCTCCACTTTCGTCTGGACCTCTATGGATTATTTCATCCATCATACTCTCCAAAACATTTTTCTTATTCGGTATATTATCTATAAAACCCGAAAATCCACACATAATTATTTCCCCCTAATTATTTTTATATTCTCAATAAACAAGAAAGTTCCTAATACCTCAATAATAGATTTTAAGATATGCATTAAATGAATATTTTTAGTTGTAATCTTTTTAATAATTTTTGAATGATTTTTTTGTAATTTATAATTATCTGTTTCTATATATCTTCCTAATTTGACCCTAAAGCTACCATGAATAATATTACTAAGCTCTGAAATTTGTTTATATTCTCCATCTTTTCTCCTTAAAAATAATCATGCTTTATTAATAAATATATCTTTTCCCTTAATTTATTGAATTTTTTACTTTTATCTGCTCCACTATACCATAAAGTCGACATCATTTTCCATATTTATTACAGTTTTGTAATATAATGTAATAAATTTGAAAATTTATTTCATCTCAAATCCATTTAAGTTATTGTCGAGCCCTGCTATCTGGACCAGTCTTTCAACCCCGACTGATGCAATTGTAACTATGCTTTCTTCGTGGATGAAATCTGTAGAACCTAAATCAAATAGCATACTTGCTCTAGCTTCAAATTCTTCGTCTTCATCCCAAAATAAAAACTGAATCGGCATACATTCAAATGCATTTATTTCATACCCCATGTCAGATGCTTTTATCCTTTTTGCTCCTATTTTTTCGCATGCGTATTGTAATTTATCCATATGACCTGCGAATGTTTCTGCAAAAGGTTTTAAGACAGTTCTTACGAATGCGGGCTTAAATTGAGATGTATTTTTTAGTTTTTCAAACGTTACCCACTCGCCTTTTATTTTAGCCCCTGGTTTCACATAATAAAACAAAAGATATATGTTGAATTTTTCTGAGATAGAGATTGGAAGATCATCTTCCATTGAAATAATTTCCCCAGTTTCAATATGTATACCGAACTTTCTGCCAAAGTGGTATATTGTAAGATAATCTCCCTCAAGTTTAAGCTCTGGCACAAGCACTCTAAGTCGGTCTTTGTCCATATTCACAAAGACTTCTTGCCATCTTAAGCATGCTGCTTCATAATTTGATGTTATTTCTCTTTTCATATATTCCCCCTATTTATTACTTATTATCTGCTATCTTTTATTTTATCTCTAAAGTAGATTTTTGTAAAACTTCTAACTTATATATGTTTTTATATAATTTTTTGTAAAATGCTTGCAGTTTGTTTATTTTTATCTAAAAAACTTGGCAATTATACTGCTATTATTCAAAATTGATGTATTATACATAAATAAAACATCGCTATTTTCTTTTATTTTTATATATTTTTCAAACTGCGTTGAATTTATATATCTCAAATCTATAAGATGTATTTTTGAATAATTTTTTATTAAAAGTGGCGATAAACTGCTCCCAAACGAATCCCTAAATATATAGAGCTCTTTGCCTGTTGTATTTGATGGGTTTTCGATAGTTAAAAGAGATTTCGCCCCACCTAAAAACACATCATATGAATCTACGTTTTTAAAGTCTTTGTCGTCGTATACTTTTACATATTTTTGTTTTTCATAATCATACACCTTGCAATTTTCTATTGTTTTGTCATTTAAGTATGTCAGCTTGTCTGGTTTTATATTAGACGCCGATTGACCGTAGTATGAACCATAGAAATTCTCAAATACTTTTTTTGTATAAGCATCATTTCTTTTTTTATCATTATCCATGGATTTCAGTATTTTGTCTGCAACTTGTGTTAGGTTTTCTTGCTTCCAATGCAAGTCAGTCCTATAGTAATCTCCAATTTTTAAATCATTTGTAATATCTATATAATCCATATTATGAGTGTTGTTTTTCATTATATTTATAAGTTTTTCATAATCTAGGTGTAGATAACCATTTTTCTGTGCTACAAAATAGTTCTTGTCTGGAACTATTGTGTAGTATATATTTGAATTTTTAAAATAAGTCTGGGCTATTTTGTTGTATAAATTAGCACTGTTGTAAATTGAGTTTTCGTTTAATTTATACTCCATTTTATAAATCCCGTCATCTACTATATAGATATTGTTGTTGTCTTTTTCGTTAAATATCTTTGTATTTACAAAAGTCTTTATCTTTCTGAAGTTTTCCCTAAGATAAAATTGATCTAGTAAGTATTCTTCCATCTCTTCAAAATAGTTTCCATTTAATAATTTTTCTATCTTAAATTCTGGAAGTTGTGCTAATTTACGTCTTTCTTCATAAGATATTTCTTTGTCTTTTGCAAAAATATTTACTATCATAAATAAAACTAAGAAAATTCCAAAACTACAGCTTATAACTATGTTTTTTATTTTTGTGTTCATCTTAATCCCTCCTAGAACCTAAAATATAAAAACGGATTAAACGAACCGTCTATTAAATATGCTGTCACAACAACTAATAAAACTATGTTTAATATTGAATTTATTGTAAAGATGACTTTTTTCCCTGTGACATTTTTATTTATCTTTTGAATAATATTTTTCAAAATAGGCGTCGCACCTATCACACTTACTATTAAAAGTACTGTGTAGCTTTTTAGATAATAAGTAGAAAAATCATTGTATAAATCTAACCCCCTAAAATTAAACATATTGTAAAGACTTGACCACAAATCTTTTATATTTTCATTATTAAAAATAACAAAACTTATTATGATAAAGAATTTTGCATATATATGTTGAATTAATGCTGGGAGTTTGCTCAATATATTTTGTAAAAACAGATTTTCTATTATAAGAAGTAGTGCAAAATAAAGCCCCCACAAAATAAAGTTCCAGCTATCTCCATGCCAAAGCCCTGTCAAACTCCACACTATAAGTAAGTTAAAAATCCATCTTCCCCTGCTCACTCTGTTTCCACCTAGAGGAATATATACATAATCTCTAAAAAAACTAGAAAGCGAAATATGCCATCTTCTCCAAAATTCTTTTATGCTCTTTGATATAAATGGATAGTTGAAGTTTTCTAAAAAGTCAAACCCAAACATCCTCCCAAGCCCGATTGCCATGTCGCTATATCCCGAAAAATCGTAGTAAATCTGTAGAGAAAAGAAAATCGCCACCATCCAATAAGACAGGACGCTTTTTTCATTACTCTTAGTCATAATGTCGACTATCATTCCTAAGTTGTTTGCCAAGATGACCTTTTTAGCAAGACCAACCACAAATCGATTTACACCGTATGCAAATTTATCAAATGAATGTGTTCTGTTTTTTAGCTCATCTTCTATCGTAGTATATCTCACAATAGGCCCTGCGATAAGTTGTGGGAATAGACATACATAAGTCGCAAAATCTACAAAACTTCTACATACTTTGGCATCTTTTTTATACACATCCACAATATAACTAAGCCCTTGGAAAGTGTAAAAACTAATCCCAATCGGCAACACAAGTCTCAATAGTTTTATATTTGAATTTGAGATGTAATTTATGTTTTTTATTATAAAATCCATATATTTAAATACAATTAAAATACCCAAACTCACTACTAAACCGCTTACTAAAAATAATTTTGAATATCCTTTTTCTCTAAATTTCTCTATTAAAATACCGTGAATATACGCACTAAACGCCGATATCAACATCAACACTGTGTATTTTGGCTCTCCATAAAAATAGAAAAATAAACTCGCCAATAATAAGATAATATTTTTATATTTGTCTTTAGATACAAAATATAAAATCAAAGTAATTGGCAAGAAATAATATAAAAAACTTACACTCGAAAATAACACTTTTAACCTCCAAATTTATATAATAATAGCCTGAAAAATTTCTTCTCAGGCTATCTTTTTTCTATTTTGAATTTGCTAAGTTTAAGAAAGCTTCTTTTATTGGAGTCGCTTCTTCTTTATCCGCCATTAAAAATAGTACTACATTTCCTACGTTTTCTACTACTACTTCTTCAGCTTCAACACATATCCATTTTCTTGGATTTGCATTTTCTTTTATTTGTTTTTTCACAGCTTCGACATCTGCATTATCGTCTAATCTAAGTAATACTAATTCATAAGCGATTGCATTCATGCTTGGCTCTGAACATATACCTTCTTTGAAGTCTATCTTGCTATCTCCTAAGTACATATCTGCATTTGATTTATCTAATGTAATATTTTCATATCCTTTTAGATAATCATTCATCTCTTTGTCGTCGAAATTAGCCGTTTCGTAGATTTTTTCTACGATTTTTGTTAAGTCCTCTGATAAAACTGAATCTGATTTAGTTTTATTTGAACTACACCCTACTAATGAAAGTAGCATTATTGTCGCCATAAAAATACTTATAAATTTTTTCATGCGCCTTCTCCTTATATTTTAAATTATCTTCAATTTATCATAATAATATAAGTTACTCAAGTTACAAAAAGTTACAAGATTTTTTATATTTTTCAGCTTATTTTTTGTTTTCGTCGTGTAAGTCTTTTACATATTTTTGGTCTAAGATGCTCTTTTTGTCGCCATATGCACATTTGCTGAATAGCTGTTCTGCCTCTTTAACATCAAGCCCCTTTATAGTCATCTTTTGTGGCTCGGCCTCTCCAAGATTATCTTTATAAAGCATGTATAGATAATTTACGGCTTGTGGCAAAAATCCAAGCAATCTCGCACCGATACAGTCTGCTGCAACTGGGTCTGTGCCTGCGATTATAAGCCCTGGTGTGTCTACTGCCTTTCCGAAAATTGGCCCAGTTCCTATCATAGCCTTGTCCATACTTATTATAGATAAATCAATTGGAACTTGTTTTGCAAAACTGCGTATAAATCCATGCAAGTCTTCGTGGATTCCTGTGTTCTTTTTCGGAAATCCATGCACACTAGCAGGAGGATACCCAAGACAGATGTTTTTGATGCTCGCTGTGATTGTCGCCTCTTCGTGGTATTTAAGTTGAGTAAATGAAATTATAACATCTGCATCTTCAATTACTTTGTTTAAAGGTGTCGATTTTAAAATCGGTCCGTCTAGCTCTATATCAAAGAAAGGACCGTAGTTCATATCTACAAACTTTACGTTTTCTTCTTCTATTATTTTGTCAAATCCCGCAGTTTGTAAGACCTTCATGCTATCAGTTCCTCCAGATCCAAATGCTATGTATATTTCTGATGGCTCTCTTTGTTTTACATATTGTATTAATTTTTTAAGCGTCTTTGGTCCTGATACAACCCCATCTTTCGGCTTTTTATCTTTCACTCCATTTGGTGTGATTATTACCTTGTCGCCCTTTTTTATAATTTTATCCACAGGCAACATATCAAGCGCCTTTTCAAGCGAATGACCCTCTGTCATTCCTTTTGTAATTGCTATTATCGGTTCTTTTATTTTTCGATTATGTCTCATGCTTTCACCTCTAGTTAGAGTTTTTGCAATTTTAGGTTTGTTATGCATTCACTTCGCTCATGTCGCCAACGAATCGGAGATTCCGTTGCTTTAAAAAAGGAGTAGATATATTTTATACCTACTCCTTTTTGTTAGATTATTATACCCTCAAAGTGGTCCATTTCGTGTTGGATTATTTGGGCTACGAATCCGTTAAATACTTGTGTTTTTTCTTTGAAATTTGCATCTAGATATTTTACTTCTATTGTTTCGTATCTAGTTGTTGGTCTTGCTCCTTCTAAAGACAGACAGCTTTCTTCTGCTTTGTAAGGTTTTTCTTTTTTTAGTATAACAGGGTTTACCATAGGGACTATTATATTTCCTCCTACAGCAAAAACTAGTATTGTCTTTTTGAACCCTATCATATTTGCTGCAAGCCCTACACAACCGTCAAGATTTGCTTTTAGTGTATCGATTAAATCAGTTACTATTGATTTATCTTCTTTTGTTGCTGGCTCTGATTTTTGTTCTAGAAATAATACATCTTTTACTATTGGTCTTATCATTGCTATCCCCCTTGTATTTCCTATAGATTATAATTATTCGATTTCTGCTTTTTTAATTCCATATATATTCTAAATGTTTTTGCTCTTGATGTCACTATTTATCTAATACTTCTATAATTTAATATTACACTATATTTTGATTTGTTGTTTAGAATTTTAATAATAAAAAATAAACGGCAAATTTAAAATTTACCGTTTACTTATATGTGTGCTTTTTTATATTCAATTAATACTTTTAAAGCAAAATCTACTATTTAGTTTTGTACCCAAAGTCAGGTATGTTATGCCATCTATTGCGTAGATAGTGTGCTGCCATTTTAGGTTTTCTATCTCTTGTAAATACTCCCTTTTTGTTTCCTTGAACACGTATTATACCTTGGCTTGTTGCAAAATCAGCAAAGTTCCATACTTGTTCTCCTATGAAGTTAGGGAATTTATCAACTACTTCATGGTTAGCTTCTAAGTACTCTACTTGGTATTCTTCTGTGAACATAACTGAAGTAGTGTCGCGCATTCCACAAACTGTATCTGCACCATATTCAGTAAACATTACTGGTTTACCTGGGCATCTTTTATTCCATCCTTCAAGTTCTGCATTTAGGTACATTTTTGCAGCTTCTAAATCTCCACCTTGAGCATACCATCCGTAGTATCTGTTTAAGCAAAGTACATCTACTAACTCTGCTATTTGACATCTATCTGGTGTAGATTTTAAGTAAGTAACTACTGTTACAGGTCTTTTTTGTGGGTCTAATTCTCTTGTTAATTCTATAAGTGGTTTGAAATATCCATCTGCACCTTTTTCATCTGATGCTGGCTCATTTGCAACAGACCACATTACTACACAAGGGTGGTTTTTATCTCTTGCTACTAATTCTCTTATTATATCTTGGTGATGTTCAAAAGTTTGGATTTCTTTCCATGTATCTCTTTTTTCTCCACCAGCCATCATTGTAGCCATGAAGTTTAAATGTACACCAACAGCAGGAGTTTCGTCTATAACAACTATACCTTCTCTATCTGCTAGTCTCATTATTTCTTCTGAATAAGGGTAGTGAGCTGTTCTAAATGAGTTTGCTCCTATCCATTTCATTAAGTTAAAATCTTTAACATTTAATGCTTCGTCGAATCCTCTTCCGTGTATGTGAGAGTCTTCGTGTTTTCCAAATCCTTTGAAGTAGAATGGTTTATTGTTTATTAAAAATTGTCCATCTGCTACTTTTACAGTTCTAACCCCAAAAGGTTGTTCATATGTATCTATTATTTCATCATTATTTACTAAATCTACTTTTAAGTTATATAAGTAAGCATTCATTGGCTCCCATAACTTAACATCTTCTATTTGTAAATTACCTTTTGCTCCTTCGCCTCTAGCTACTACGTTGTTATCTTCGTCTATTATGCTTACAACAACGTTTGCATCTCCATTAACTTCTACTTCATAATTTACTTTTCCTAAAGTATTTTCAAAATCAGTTACTACAGTAACGTCTTTTACAAAAGTTTTAGGAGTAGTATATATTTTTACTGGTCTGTGAATTCCTGCATAGTTGAAGAAGTCAAAGTTAACAGGATTTGTGATTTTTGTTGAACCATCTGGTAATTTAGTTTCGTGTATCATACCAACTGGTAGTGTGCTTTCATCTAATATATTGTTTACTGCAACAGTTACTCTGTTTTTCCCAACAGCAACAACATCATTTAATTCAGCTTCAAATGGTGTAAAGCCACCTTTATGCTCAACTAATAATTTTCCATTAACGTATACTTTAGCATGATGAGTAGCTGATCCAAATCTAAGAACTACTCTTTCATCTAACATATTCTTATTTATTATAAATTCTCTTTCATACCATACCCATCCTACATGGTCTCTAAATTCTGCACTTTCTACTAAATCATTGTAAGAAGATGGAACAGCCATTCTTATAGCATCTTTAAGTCCAGATTCATTCCATTTTTCTTCAAATCCAGTACCTTTGTCTAATTTAAAGTTCCATATACCATTTAAGTCAATAACTTGTCTAGTTTCTGTCATTATTGGATATAACATTTTTTCACCCCATTATTAATTTTTTATTTATATATTTATGCTAGTATACTATCATATTGTTAAAACAAAAACAATATTTTTCCAAATATTTTTTTACAAATGATAATGTTTTCATGTTACTTTTTTACAGGTCCTTCTTTTGTATCATTTTTTCAAATTTATTGACTAAGAAAAATCTAGATGTTACACTTGTTTCACATCAATGTTACACTTGTTACATAAACATGTCAAATAAGTTAACAACAATGTAAAATGTTATAAGGGAAAAGGAATATTAAAATGCTTCAAATTGACAAAATTAACAAAAAGTACATAACTGGAGATTTAGTTCAAACAGCTCTTAATGATGTAAGCTTAAATCTTCGTGACAATGAACTTGTTGCTATTCTTGGGCCAAGTGGTTCCGGGAAAACTACTCTACTTAATATAATTGGTGGTTTGGATCATTACGATAGTGGTGATTTAATCATCAATGGAATTTCAACTAAAAAGTATACAGATAGAGATTGGGATTCTTATAGAAATCATACTATAGGATTTGTATTTCAAAGTTACAACTTAATTCCTCATCAGACTGTACTTGCAAATGTTGAGCTTGCACTTACTATTTCTGGAGTTTCAAAATCAGAACGTAAAAGACGTGCAATAGAGGCCTTAGAAAAGGTCGGATTAGGAAATCAACTTCATAAAAAGCCTAATCAAATGTCTGGTGGACAGATGCAACGTGTTGCCATAGCTCGTGCATTAATCAACGACCCAGATATATTACTTGCTGATGAACCAACAGGTGCTCTTGACTCTGAAACAAGTATTCAAGTTATGGAGCTTTTAAAAGAAGTCGCAAAAGATAAACTAGTTGTTATGGTTACTCATAACCCAGAGCTTGCAGAGGACTATGCTACTCGTATTGTAAAAGTGCGTGATGGGAAAATTATAGGTGACTCTAATCCATACGATGTAGATGAATCACAACTTGGTGAGGCAAGACATGAAAATATGGGTAAAGCCTCAATGTCATTTATGACATCACTTGCATTATCTTTTAATAATTTAAAAAGCAAGAAAGGGAGAACACTGCTGACAGCTTTTGCAGGTTCTATTGGTATTATAGGTATTGCGCTTATTTTATCAATTTCTAACGGTGTTAATACTTATATCTCTGATATTCAAAAGAGCACAATGTCTTCTTACCCTATATCGATTGAATCTCAGTCCGTAGATTTGAGTAGTATAATGTCGACAGGGCAAGAAAATATGAGCAATAAGCAAAACGGCGATGTCGACCATGATTTAGATGCAGTTTATTCAAATGATATGGAGTTTGAAATGGCATCTACTATGACGACAAGTATTACTGAAAATAATCTTACAGAGTTTAAAAAGTACTTAGATAATAAGGAAAATGAAATTCACAACCATATTGGTGAAAATGGAGTAGTCTATTCATATGATACAAAGTTTAATGTATATACTTATGATGTTGATGATACTATTGTAAATACAGATGGTTCTACATTAGAAAATAGCAGTAGATATTCTGTGCCACAAGGTGCTCCAATGATGACACAAGGTAGCTCTAATAATTTTAAAGAATTATTACCAGGTACTAAAGATGATTTAATAAGCAAAACTATTACAGACAATTACGATGTTTTATATGGTTCATGGCCTCGCAAATACAATGAGCTTGTTGTAGCACTTGATAAGAATAATGAAATCTCTGCAACAACACTTTATAAGCTTGGACTTTTACCTTCATCTGAATACAATGAATTAATAAAGAAAATAGACGCTGGTGAAACTGTTACTTTAGATAACCACAAGTTAAGTTATAAAGATGTTGTAAATCAAAAGTTTTATATGATACCTAATTGTGATTTATATGTGAAAAACGATAATGGTACTTTTGACTATGTTGGAGAAGATAAAACAAAAGTAAAAGAACTACTTAAAAATGCGCTTGAGCTAAAAGTTACAGGTGTTGTTCGTCCTAAAGAAGATACTGAAACTACTTTAATTTCAAGTACTGTAGGATATACTCAAGCTCTAACAAATTATATAATCGACTATACAAACAAAAGTGATGTTGTAAAATCACAAAAAGATAGTAAAAATATAAATGTTTTAAACGGTATGGAGTTTTCTCCTAATAGCGATGATGATAAAATCAAAGACGCTAAGAAATATATCGCTAGTTTAGGCGTTAGTGAAAAAGCTAATCTTGCTAAAGAAGTTTTACAAGCTACTTATGGAGATAACCAAGCTCTTTCTTCTCAAATGATGGGAATGGATGAAACACAACTTGCAGCAGGATTAGATCAGAATTTAAATGATGATTCGCTGCTTGCAATTTATAATAATTATATATCTAGCGGAAGTTATGATGATAATATGAAGACTTTCGGTGTTGTAAGTTTAGATGCACCATCTAGCATCAATATATATTGTGATAGCTTTGAAGATAAAGATGAAATAGCTAATTATATTCAAGAATACAACGAATCAGTTGATGAAGAATATCAAATTACTTATACAGATTATGTAGGACTTTTAATGTCTTCTGTAACAACAATTATAAATGTAATTTCATATGTTTTAATTGCCTTTGTTGCAGTTTCTTTAGTAGTATCTTCAATAATGATAGGAATAATTACTTATATTTCAGTTATGGAACGTACGAAAGAAATCGGAATACTTCGTGCAATCGGAGCTTCAAAACACAATATTTCTCAAGTTTTCAATGCTGAAACATTTATTATAGGTATATGTTCAGGAACGCTTGGAATCGGAATAACATTATTACTTTTAATACCGATAAACTCTATAATCCATACTCTAACAGGTACAAATACTGTCAATGCAGCACTACCTTTTGGTAATGGAGTTCTTCTTATTATTTTAAGTATAGTGTTGACTTTAATCGGTGGGTTTATCCCTGCGAAAAAGGCAGCTAGAAAAGATCCAGTAACTGCGTTGAGAACTGAATAAAATAAATAGTTTTAAGTAATAAAAACCAATAGTTGTATGAATAAGTAAATACAATTATTGGTTTTATTTATATTATATTAATATTCTCAATTAGATTTTACTATATACTTATTTAAGAATTTGAACATGTTTTTGGATGTTTCTTTTGAATATTTTATAGCAAGTTACTGACATAAACCTTCAATAACTGTACCACTATGTATGTTACCCAGTTACTCTAGTTGCTAAGTTACTACCAAAAATATTTAATTCATAGTGATAATATTAATAATTTGTTACTGTGCATATTACTAATCTTATTATTTAAATATAGTTTTTCTAATTTCACTTACTATATCCTCAAACTTTAACTTCATCCAACTATTATTAATTATTTTTTCGTTTTCTTTATGTATATAATTAATAAATGTTCCATCGTCCAAATTCTTCATGTATTTATCAAGAATTTCTTTTATATCTAATGCATTATATAATAATTCACATAAACCTTCATATTCTTCTATATTAAGATTAAAATAACCTTTTATCCTATCATCAAAGTCATTTGATAATTCTGTTTTCATTATATCTATCGTTTCTCTAGTATGTTTTACACTTTCTAAACTTACACAAATAATATAAATATCCTCAAATTTATCAAATCCCATATCTTTTTTTTCTTTGCAAATGTCATCAAAAGCCTTTTTAACTTGTTGGATTGGTTTTACGCAGAATTTTCTAACAGCTTTTTCTATATTATCCTTATCTTCACGTTGAAAGGTATCTCTTAATGGTCTGCTAGATTTACATTCTATTATAAATAAGGTTCTGTTTTTTATTATATATGCATCCGATGATTTTTTCTCTTCACCTTTGACATAATATTTAAACTCAGGTATAAACGTATATTCTAATCCTGATATTTTAATAACTTCTTCTGTTATCATTCCTACATATTCTTCAAAAGGTTTTCCTAAAAAATCCATAATTTTTTTTCTGTCAGATTGACTATCAGCAGTATCAACTATTTTCCAATACAAACCTTCAAATAATAAGTTTACTATTGTAAAACTTTCTAAAGAGATATACTCCTTATCTTTAATTTTTATTAGTGGATATTCATATATTTGGCTGTAATCCCAACTATTATCTATACTTTGTTTTGCCCAATCTTTATATGATTTTATATCTTGTCCTAGACTTTTAATTACTGTAATATATCTTTGCTGATTTTTAGTTCCATTAAAAAGTTCATCTAAGTTTAAATTTTTAAATTTAAAGTTTGTTAGATGAACTGAAAGTAGTAAAAATATAACAAATATATATTCTTTTATTGATATATTATATTTAGCTGTAAATTTTTTATTTATATCTACATATTCTTTAGGATTATATAAACCATTTTGACTTGCTAATCTTACATACATCTCATATGCTCTTACTATCTCATTTTTTGAATTTCTTTGTGTATTAAAGTAAATATTTTTATAAATATAAGTTGTGGGATCTATGCTATCTTTATCAAGATAATCTGATATCATTAGCTGAAGATCAATTATCTCCACTATATCTTCTAAAGATATATTTAACTTCATTGGAGCAGCATTTATTTGTTCACTATAAGCCATTATCCACTTTAAAGTATAAAATAATGTCTGTTTACTATATAAAATATCTTCAAGTTTTTCTTCATCTAAATGCTTTATCCTTACATATATAAAGTTAATATACCATGGCGTAGTTAGAGTACTAAATAGTATTTTTAAAATTTCTAGTGTTTTATTTATATTTAATCTACCAATCTTAGCTATTATTTGCTCTTTATTTATCTGAATTCCATACAATTCACTATATGTACTTATACATTTTGCTTTTGTATATTTCACTTTTATATCACTTCCCATTTCATAAAACTATTATAATTTTATTGTATTCTATATTGGTTGAAAATTCATTGTTTTTAAGTGTTTTGTTTTAAAATATCTTTATTTTTTAGTATTATATTAGTTTATAATACCTTCTAGTATTTTAATCTATAAGGTTGAAAATTTAACGTTTGTAGCAATAAAAAAATGTATTAATTTTCCTGTATAAACATAAAAAAGTAGGAGTTTGTTTGCTCCTACTTTTTTTATGCTGTGTTTTAACATGATGTTGAAATTAGAATCACAAAGAAAGCTAACATAACTAAAACTCAAAATCACCTTTATCAAAATTAATATGTATTGTTTTCATAAAATCTTCTAATTGTTCTATTTTACTTGCGCCTGCTAACGGTAGTGCTTCAAAGTCTTGATTTAGAATATATCCTAAAAGAATTTGAGATGTTGTGCAATTATATTTTTCTTCTAAGGCTTTTATCTTTTCTCCTCTTTCAAGGTTACCTTCAGTAAAGTAAGGGCTATCTATAACAGCCTCTTTTCCTTTAGTTTCAAGCTTTTGGAAAAAACCACTGCATAGTCCAAAGTATGGCATAGCTAGATTATTAGAGTTTTTATGATACTTTATCATTTCTTTATCCATAGTTACCATAGTTTCATCAGGGAATGGTTTCATATTGTCAGATGCAATATTAAATAACATTTGATTAGCCACAAATCCTCTATATCCCTTTTCCTTGCAATAATTATCTGCTTCTATCATTCTTTCAGTTGTCCAGTTTGAACATCCATAATATCTTATTTTACCTTGTTTAACAAAGGATTCCATAACCTCTATTAAGTCACTTACAGGTTGACTCAAGTCATCTCTATGGTAGAAATATATGTCTATACAATCTATACCTAATGCTTTTAAGCTTAAGTTTAAGTCATATTCCATATCCTCTTTACTCATTCTACTTATATTCATAGTGTCCATTTTAGGATGTCCACCTTTAGTCATTATAACTAAGTCATCTCTTCTACCTCTATGCTTTATCCAATCACCTATAACTCTTTCTGCACGACCTATCTCTGGTTCAACCCAATCAGAGTAAATTCTTGCACAGTCTATAACATTTCCACCTAGGTTAATATATCTTTCTAATATTTCAAATGCATCTTCATTATCCCATGCAAGTCCAGCGTTTACTGTTCCAAATCCTATTTTACTTAATACTAAGTCAGTATTTTTTATTTTTAGGCTATGTTTTAATACAATGTTGAAATTAGATAAATTTTAAATAATGAAAAATCAAGAGCTGTATTTGTTATTCATACAGCTCTTGATTTAGTTCGTATTATACTAATATTGTTAATCAATTCTATTTGCTAAATGGTAAGGTTAAATAAACTATATCTTCTATTCTAGCTCAAATTTATATTCATCTACACCTTCACTTGTTTTAATACAAAAAGTTCCTTTTGTATTTTTTAAATCTTCTAGTGAAGTAATCTCCATAAACGTCATTTGAGTACTAAAATCAGTAAGTGATTGCAGTGGCATCTTAGTACTTTCATTTAAATCTGTTTTAAATGATACTCCATCTACCTCGACATCTTTTACATAAAACTCTATATTTTCATTAGACATATTTGAAACCTTATACATATATCCTATTGACTCACCTGGCGTTACTTTGCTCTTTCCCTGTACAGTTACTGTAATGTCTCCATCCACTATTATTACATCTTTATCAAACAGAATTTCTTCTTTATTTGTTTTTTCAGAGACTAAATCTTCTTGTTGTAATTCTTCTTTTGGAAATTCCTCTGTTTGTGTGTTTTTTTTATTAGAACAAGCCACTAAACTCAAGCTCAAAACACATATGCCAAGTAAATATAATATTTTACTTTTCATGAAACCCTCCTAATTTTCAATCTATTCATATAATACCATATTATGGTAAATTATAACAACCTAACTTGACATTTTTTAATACGATTTAATACTACCTATGTCATAATATATAACAATTGCGACTTAGTTTATATTATATAATTTTCAACACTTATTTAAAACATAGCCTATTTTTATATTATTTGACATCTTTGTCCACCTTTCTTGTCTTATATAAATTCGTCAACCTATTTGGCTAGTTGAAATAGTTTTCTGCAGTGTATTGTATTATTTATTTTATCATATGCTTGCTAATATTATTTTTTAATTTTATTTTGTATAGCAAAATACTCATATCTAATTGATATGAGTATTGGTGGATTTTTATAAAATTTCAGCATTATATTATTATATACGTACTATGTATTTATCTTCTCTCCTCAGGATAAACAAGTCCCCACTCTCTTCTTATCCCCGTCATTATCTCCATAACATCCTTTGTATAGTCAAGGTGAGCGACTTCTCTATCGCCCATTACTGCTTTTTCCATGTCTTGCATTTCGTAAAACAGTGCGTCTTCGTGTTTGCCGACTTCTATCTCTTCTCTTTCGCCTATTTCTGTATAAGTTATGACTGCTTTTTGCGCTCTTGGGTATTCCATAATTTCGATATACCCTTTGTCACAAGATATCATTCCTCGTTTTGGTTGTTTTGAGTGAAGTGTAAGTGATATTGTCGCCATCTGTTGCTCGTCGTTCATAAGAAGGATTCCCGCTTGTTCGTCTACTCCTGTTGGTGCGTATTTCACCTGGCTTAGCACTTGGTTTGGTTTTGATGACATAAACCATCTCACAAATGAAATAGCATAAACTCCTATATCGAGAAGTGCCCCACCTGCTAGGTTCATATTGAAGAATCTATTTTTCATATTGTACTCTTTGTAACTTCCGAAGTTCATCTGAATCATTCTGACTTCACCTAAATCGCCACGCTCTACTATTTCTTTTAACTTTTTATATAAAGGCATGTGGTAAATAGTCATTGCCTCTGCTAACACGACGTTGTTTTTCTCTGCAAGTTCGATCGCTTTGTTTAACTCGTCGCTATTTAATGTGATTGATTTCTCGCAAAGTATATGTTTGCCGTTAGAGATCGCCTCCATCATAAAGTCTATATGTGTGTTGTGCGGTGTTGTTATGTAGATTATGTCCACATTTTTATCAGAAAACATCTCGTGAAAATCGTCGTATACCTTTTTAACTCCGTATTTTTCTGCAAAATCCACTGCTTTGCTGTGTGTTCTATTGCCGACTGCATATATTGATTTGCCCGCTTTTTTCAAAGCATTTGCCATTTCATTTGCAACTACCCCTGTTCCTAATATTGCCCAATTAAATTCCCTTTTGTTCATAATTTCCTCCAAATATTATTTATTTTCTCTGTTGTAAGTTTATCACTATATATTTATTTTACCAATATTTTTTGGTGATTTATATTCTTGGTTTAAGTTGTATATTAATATCTATATCAATATACTTATTTATTGAGATACTTATTTATTGACATTTTTGAATTATCCTTGTAATATTGTTTTGTACAAAACAATTATAGATAAATAGTTTTGTACAAAACATTTTTTCTAGGAGGCAAATATGAAATCACAATTTCCAATAGGACTACATATAAATAAGCTTAGTCGTATAATATCGAGAAAGGTGGACGCTGCTGTTTTAAACGTGATTGATGACAATATCACAGTATCTCAGGCATATGTAATAGATTTTATAACTGACAATAAAGACAAAGACATATTCCAAAAGGACTTGGAGCTTGAGTTTGATTTAAAGCGTTCTTCGGTAAGTCTTATGCTTAATAATATGGAAAAACACGATCTTATAAAGAGGGTGCCAGTAGCTGGTGATGCCCGTTTGAAAAAACTTGTTTTAACAGAAAAGGCTGTTGAAATATCAAGGAAAATCTCATCTGCTATAGATTCTGTTGAAGGTAAATTATTAGAAAATATGGAGCAAGACGAGATAAACAGTCTTTTAAATATGTTGGGTAAAATTAGATCAAATATTGAATAGCACTGTTATTTTAAATTAAAGATTATCAATATAAGTCTATATATATAAATTGATTTATATTGATATAAATCTATCTATATTGATATAAACCTTATATAAATCAATGAAAATAACTATATTAAAATTTGGAAAGGAAGGCACATATATGTCAAAGGTTAAAGATTTTACACAGGGAAAAATTTTCTCACCTCTAGTAACATTCATCATCCCTATATTAGCGGCATTATTTTTGCAGACTATGTATGGTGCGGTGGATTTACTTGTAGTTGGTAGATTTGGTCATGCGGCGGATGTTTCTGCTGTTTCGACTGGGAGTCAATTTATGCAAGTTATAACTCTTACAGTTACAGGGCTTGCAATGGGAATAACTATATTAATAGGTCAAAAACTAGGTCAAGGAAAGAAAAAGGACGCTGGTGATGTTGTCGGCAGCGGTATCTCAATATTTGCAGTAATAGCAATCATCTTAACTATTGTTTTCGTTACATTTGCGCCAGGCGTTGCGTCATTTATGAATGCACCAAAAGAGGCATTTGATAGCACTTCAACTTATATCAGAATTTGTTGTGCTGGGTCTATTTTTATAGTTGCATACAACGTAATCGGCGGTATTTTTAGAGGGCTTGGAGATGCAAAAACTCCACTTATGACTGTTTTAATAGCATGTATTGTAAATATTGTAGGCGATTTAGTATTTGTCGGTTATTTTAATATGGCATCTACTGGGGCTGCGTTTGCAACTGTTCTTGCACAAGCTGTCAGCGTTATTTTATCGCTAGTAATAATCGCAAAAAGAGGATTGCCTTTTGAGTTTTCGCTAAAAAGCATAAAATTCCACAAAGGGCTAACTTCACAAATAATAAAATTCGGTGCACCGATAGCTCTACAAGAACTACTTGTTCAAATATCATTCTTAGTAATCGTAATGATTGGTAATTCTATGGGTGTTGTTCCATCAGCTGGTATGGGTGTTGCCCAAAAACTAGCGGCGTTTATAATGCTTGTTCCATCGTCATTCTCACAAGGTGTTTCGGCATTTGTGGCACAAAACTACGGAGCACAAAAATACGACAGAGCAAAAAAAGCACTTATTTATGCAATTGGAACTTCATTATGCTGTGGTGTTTGCATGTTCTTCTTGGCATTTTTCAAAGGAGATATGCTTTCTTCGATATTCTCTACTGATCATGAAGTTATTCTTGCTGCTTGGGATTATCTAAAATCAT